>JAESFG010000511.1_pt1 | contig 20790 bp, 23 predicted proteins | sample 9269371 | NCBI WGS metagenome assembly JAESFG01 (sample SAMN14506227, study PRJNA617093) | algae metagenome | isolation source: Aetokthonos hydrillicola CCALA 1050 (B3-Florida) and co-occurring... | place: USA: South Carolina | collected 2013-01-01 | reverse complement strand
GGGCGACAACGTGACCGTCGACGTCGAGCTGATCGTTCCGATCGCGATGGAAGAAAAGCTGCGCTTCGCCATCCGCGAAGGCGGCCGCACCGTCGGCGCCGGCATCGTGGCGAGCATCGTCGAGTAAATAGACAGGTTCGGCCTCACATCAGGCCCGGTTCTGTATATGTTCGAAAAGGCCTCGGCATCACGCCGGGGCCTCTTTTCTTAGGCGTGACGACGGCACAACGCGACATGCTAACAGACTATCGCCATGAGGTCCGACTCCGCGGCGCCTGGGGCGGCTGCTACGAGGTCAGCTGTTTCTCCGAGGAACATTTCGGCTGGCGTCGGCGCGAAGGCGTGTGGCAATTGCCGGATGGCACGCCGGTCTTCAGGCATTGCTGGAACGAGGCAGCCGACGGCACGATTATCGACGCAACTGCCGATCAGTTTTTCTACGGTCACGACATTGCGGTACTGCCGCCGGACTATGCCGGCCGCACCCATTATCGCCTGCGCTACACACGCGCGATAAATCCCGGCCGGACATCGTGGCTTGCGGATCGTCCCTTCACCGGCGAGCCGGATGACGATTGGTGGAAGCGGCGTTATGACGAGCGGGGGCTCGGACCAGGTTGGTAGCTTGCTGACAACGCGGCTTATCTGGCCTGGATGAGGGACGGTGCGCAACGGTACCCGATGTTCAAAGCCAAGATGACGGAATATGCCGGTCTCGGCTATCCCATTTGACGGCCCTCAGCCGGTTGCCATCCCGCACTGAAAATCCTATCTCATACCAGACCTTCCGAGAGCATAACTTTCCGAGGATGCCATGAGTCGCAACCTGTCTATCCTGCAGCGCGCCAGCGCCGCCGATCTCCAGCTCGATCCGTTTCCGCATGTGGTGATCCCGAACGCGCTGCCGGACGATCTCTATGCCGAGCTCGAAGCGAGCTTTCCGTCGCCGCAGTCGATGGGCATCGACGCGAGCCGCAACAATCACCGCTGGAACTACGCCTCGCGCAAGATCCGCCGCAACAAGGCGCTGCCTCAGGTCTGGCGCGACTTCATCGCCTATCACGCCTCGGAGGACTTCTATCGAGACATCGTCGGCGTGTTCTATGAAGGGATTCATGCCCTCTATCCCGAGCGCTTCCCCGACCGGGCGAGCCTCGACCGGCTCAGGGTCGGCGTGCGGAAGCATGACACGTTTGCAGACCGCGACGTGCTGATGGACGCGATGATCTCGGGCAACACGCCTGTTACCGAGGCGTCCTCGGTCCGCTCGAGCCATCTCGACGCCGGCGACAAGCTGTTCTCCGGCCTGTTCTACATGCGTCCGAAAACCTATGATTCCGTCGGCGGCGACCTGACGATCAGCCGCTATCGGCCCGATCTCGCCGGCCGCCCCGAACGTCTCGCCAAGTTCAAGGGTCCTTATATCGACGACGACAATCTCGACGTCGTGCGAACCGTGACCTACGACAAGAACTTGGCGGTCCTGTTCGTCAATTCGCTCGATTCGGTGCATGGTGTGACGGTGCGCCAGCCCAGCCCGCACAGCCGGCTGTTCGTCAATCTCGTCGGCGAGATCGATCCGCCGCTCTATGAGGTCGAGGAAAACGGCCGTGCGGCGCATTACCTGCCCGCCAACCAGCCGCGCACCCCGATCGGCCTGGCCGACCGCATCGTCCCGATGGTCCGCCGCATGTTCGGCTGACCCTCACGACGCACGGCTGCGTAGAAGCCGAGATAGAAAAGCACCAGGAGGAGCGTCATGGGCAAGCGGATTTTCTTTACCGGCGGGTCGGGCAAGGCAGGGCGCCATGCGGTGCCGTGGCTGGTCGACAGAGGTTACGAGGTGCACAACATCGATCTCGTGCCGCTCGACCATCCCGGCGTCACCAACCTGCAAGCCGACATCTGCGACTCCGGCCAGATCTTCAACGCGATGAGCATGCATCGCGATTTTCCCGACCTCGACCACGGCCGGGAGCCGCAGCCTTTCGACGCTGTGGTGCATTTCGCCGCCATCCCGCGCATCCTGATCAAGCCCGACAACGAGACCTACCGCATCAATGTGATGGGCACCTACAATGTCATCGAGGCGGCGGTAAAGCTCGGCGTCAGGAAGATCATCGTGGCCTCGTCGGAGACCACCTACGGCGTCTGCTTCGCCGAGGGCCATCGCGACTTCCACCATTTCCCGCTGGAAGAGGACTACGACGTCAACCCGATGGACTCCTACGGCCTGTCGAAGGTCGTCAACGAGAAGACCGCGCGCGCCTTCGCCGAGCGGTCCGGCGCGGATATCTATGCGCTTCGCATCGGCAATGTCATCGAGCCGCACGAATACGCAAACTTTCCGACCTATTTCGCCAATCCCGAAATGCGCAAGCGCATCGCCTGGTCCTATATCGACGCCCGCGACCTCGGCCAGATCGTGCATCTCTGCATCGAGAAGGACGGGATGGGTTACCAGGTCTTCAATGCGGCCAACGACACCGTGTCAGCCAACACACCGAGCCGCGAGCTTGCGGCGCGGTTCTATCCCAACGTGCCTTTCCGCCGCGAAATCGGCGAATTCGAGAGCCTGCTGTCGAACCGCAAGATCCGCGACGTGCTCGGCTTTAGCGAAGAGCACGACTGGCGCAAATATGTGAAGGTCTGATCCTCAGTCGACAAAATCCAGGCGCGAGTTCACCTTGAACTTGCGCTTGGCGGCTTCGGCGAAAAACTCCCCGACGTCGAAATAGCCTTCCGGCGCGTAGACACCCGGCTTGCGCTGGTTTTTCAGCAGCAGCTGGACGGCGATCGAGGCGCACATCGAGGTGCAGGCATCGACATAGCCGTCATAGATCGGGTCCGGCACGACAATGACCTCGCACCGTGCGACGGCCTTACGGCCATCTTTGACGCCATGACCGATAGCGAAGTGGATCTCGTGGCTTTGTTGATCCGGGATGCGGTCGGTATTGGCTTCGATATTGCGCTGGATCACCTTCGTCAGCACGTCGAGTGGCTTGACCGACACGCCGTTCACCTCGACGGGCCGATCGAAATCACCGAACCCGGCCTTGACAAGACCGACCCAGGCCTCATGTTCGCGGTGCGGCAAGTGAAGCTTCCAAGTGAATTCGCGGATGCCCTTCTCGGCGATGCCCTCGGCTAGCGGTACCGTCAGCTGCTCGGAATGGGGCGAATACATGAATTCGCAACGCCCCCAGGGTTCCGGCAGGTCGAGGACCTCGACGCCGGTCATCGGCGGGCAGCTCACATGTTTGCCCTCCAGGAACTGCGTCGAGGGATGCGCATATTCCGCCAGCACGGTCGATACCGAGTAGGGCGGGACGAGGACCGGATTTTCCGGTCCCACCAGTTCGGCCGCCCAATAGAGATTGATGCGTTCGATCGTGTCGAGTTCGTCGGCCACCGCGCGGCAGATTACGTTCGACAGGCCGGGATCGGCGCCGATGCCCGTAATCGCGGTCACCCCCGCGGCCTTGAAGCGTTCGTGCTCGGCCAACTCCTTGACCGTGTACGTTCCGAGACCCCCGAGGTCGACATAGGGCACGCGGGCCTCGAAGGCCGCCTCGAAGATCACCATCTGGTGACCGATGAGCGTGGGCACGCAGTTGACGCAGACATCGGCTCCTGAAATGGCGGCGCGGAGCTTGGCGGGATCGGTGACGTCGAGATCGACGAGTTCGAGCCTGCCATCGCCGAGTTCCGCAACGAGCGCTTCCATGCGCGGCCGCGACGTGTCGCAGATCCGGATCTTGGAGATGTCGATGATGGTCCGGTCCGAGATCATGTCGCGGACGATGCCCGCGCCCATGAAGCCTGCGCCGCCGAGAATGCTGATGATCATGTCGGTATTCCTGAAAAATCAAACGTGCTTGCGGCCGCCGGTCTCGTAGAACCAGTCGTCCGGATAGGGGTACCACCAGCCCTGCCGGACGGGCTTGTGGTCGATGATGACCATTTTCGAACGCCGGAAGGCGTCGAGCCCCAGGCGGGAGAGTTCGCGGCCCATGCCGGAGGATTTCCAACCGCCGAAGGGCAGGGCGTCGTTATCGATCATCGGGTTGTTGACCCAGACCATACCGCTTTCCAGCCGTTCGGCCGCCTCCATGGCCTCTTCGAGCGAGGTGGTGAAGACCGAGGCACCGAGGCCGAAGGTGCTGTCGTTTGCCCGTTCGATCGCCTCCTCGAAATTCCTGACCTTGACGATCGGCGCCACCGGACCGAAGCACTCCTCATGCAGGATCGCCATGTCGGGCGTGATGCCGGTCAGGATGGTCGGTTCGTAGAACCATCCCACCGGCTGATCGGCCGGAATACGACCGCCGCAGACGACGGTCGCACCCTTGGCCTTCGCATCCTCGACGAGCCGGATCACCTTGGCGCGGGCGGCTTCGCTGACAAGGGGCCCGATCTCCGCCTTGCCGAGTCCGTTTCCGACGCGAAGCCTCAGGGTTTCCGCCCTGAATGCGTCGACAAAAGCGTCATGCACGTCCTCGACCACGAAGAACCGTTCGGCCGACGTGCAGACCTGGCCGGAGAGATGGAAGGCGGCGGTCACCGCGCCGGCCGCGGCGACATCGATCGGCGCATGCCGGGTAATGATCATCGGATCGGAGCCACCGGCCTCGATGACCGCCGGCTTCATCTGCGCGGCCGCAGCCGATGCGACTGCCTTGCCGGCTCCGACCGAGCCGGTAAAGGCGACGGCATGGGTGAGGGGAGAGGCGATCAGCGCCTGCGCCACGTCAGCCCCGCCGGGCAGGCAGGCGATCAGGCCTTCCGGCAGCGCCTCGAAGACAGCCATGAATTCGAGCGTCGACAGCGTGGTGGCAGGCGCCGGCTTTATGATGCAGCCGTTGCCCGACGCGAGCGAGGCTGCCACCGTCCAGCACATCAGCAGGATCGGGAAGTTGAAGGGCATGATATGGACGGAAACACCGACCGGCTCGTAGCGGGCATATTGGAACGACCCGGCCTGGGTCGTGCCGGCTACCTTGCCCGCCTCGTCACGCGCCATCTCGGCGAAATAGCGGAAGGCGCCGGCGCAATTGGCGACCTCACCGATCGCTTCCGGATAGGGCTTGCCCTGCTCGCGCACCATCAGCTCGGCGCAGCGGCGCATGTCGGTGGCCTCGATCGTGTTGGCGATGCGGTGGAGGATCGCGGCGCGGGTCTTGGCATCGACGCGCTTCCACTGCTGCTGGGCGGCAGTGACCGCCCGGAGCACGTCCTCCATCTCATCGGGCGTCGTCTCGGCGATCCGGCCCTCGACGGCGAGCGTGGCCGGATTGACGACATCCATCCGTCGGCCGGTGCTTGGGATATGGCGCGGGTGAAGGAAGTGGACGGGTGTTGATGGTTCGAACATGTCTATTCTCGCTTCGCCCGCTCCCGATTTGTCGGCAGGGTTGCCCCTCATCCGTCCACCGGCATCTTCTCCCCGTCGGCGAGGAGAAGGGATCTGGGGCACTATCGGTGCCTATGTCGTCCCCTCTCCCCGCCTATCGGGAGAAAGTCGGGGTGAGGGGGCAATCGCCATCTCAGCAAACGCCGGTGTAATCAGCGGATCATGTAGACCTTCTTGATCGTCTCATGGACCGTGCAAACACCCTTCCAGTCCTTCGGGAAGAATGCGGCGGTGTCTGGCGTGATTTCGATGACGTCGCCGCTCTCATGCACGTAGGTGCTGCGCCCTTCCAGGAAGTGGCAGAACTCGTCGCGGGTCACGTGGCATTCCCACTTGCCCGGCGTGCAGATCCAAAGGCCGCATTCGCTCTCGCCGTTCGGTCCCTTGTGGATCAGCTTGCCGGAGACATGGCTGACGCCCTCGATCATCGTCGGGACCGTGCCCCAGTCGACGAGCTCGGTCTGGTCTAGCGGGTTCTTCATGTGCGATGCGGTGGTCATGGTTCCGTCCTTGTCGTGATGTCAGCGGCTCATGAAAGCCTTGGAAAGGGTTTCCGTGATGACGGAGCGGCCGCTCCAGCCCTTGGGGAAGAAGACGATGGCGCCTTCATGGACCGGGATCTCTTCCCCATCGTCATGGATGTAGGTGCCACTGCCGCCCAGGAAGTAGCAGAACTCGTCGTTTTCGAAGACGATCCGGCGTTCGCCGGGGGTGCAGGACCAGATACCGCATTCGCTGGAGCCGTCGGCATTGACCGACAGGATCTTGCCATGGGCATGCGGGGTCCCCGCGATCACCGTCTTCGACGCGCCCCAGTCGTCCATTGCCACCGTTCGATAGTCGGGCCAGTTCGGAGTTGCCATGGCGGCGGGTCCTCAGACGAGCATGTAGATGTTGCGCATGGTCTCATGCACAGTGCAGGTGCCGGTCCAGCCGGCGAGGAACGTCACGGCCGTGCCGGGCCCCACCTCGATGACCTCGCCATTGTCATGCCGGTAGGTCGCCCGACCGGCAACGAAATGGCAGAATTCGTCGCGCGGTATCGACAGCCGCCATTGGCCCGGCGTGCAGACCCAGATGCCCGTCTCCGGCTGGTTGTTCGGCCCCTTGAACAGAAGCCGCCCCGAAGAACGCGACTGACCCTCCAGCATATCCGGCTGGTCGCCCCAGTCGACGAGGTCGGCAAAGGTCGTGGCACCGTGGATATGGGGGGCAGTGGATCTGAGGGTTTCAGCCATCATACTTCCCCGTCTTCACCAGTTGATCCAGTATGCCGGCCGCCTTCTGCGGTCCGTTCTGGCCCTGCATGTGCTGTGACGTCGCCTTGAGCTTCGCCTGCATGGTGGGGTCGCTGAGCATGAAGGCCAGCTTTTCGGCCAGTTCGGCATCTGTCCAATCATAGCGTGGGAACTTGAAGCCGTGGCCGGTCTCGTCGACGCGGGTCGCGTTGTCGTGCCCGTCCCAGACATAGGGCATGATGATGGCCGGCTTGCCGAAATACAGGCACTCGGTGAAAGAGTTGTTGCCGCCGTGATGGATGACGGCATCGACCTGCGGGATGACCGAGGGCTGCGGGAACCAGCTGTCGACGATCACATTGCCGGGGATGTCCTGATACTGATCCTTGTAGTCGCCGACATTGACCAGCGCCCGGTAAGGCAACTTGCCGATCGTGGCGATGAGCCGCTTCAAAAGATCGGTGTCCCCGGCGCCGAGCGAGCCGAAGGATATGTAGATCAGCGGCTTGTCGTTGTTGTCGGCAAAGGTCGGGACCTCGTAAGGTTTCTCCTTGCGCACGCAGCCTTCAAGATACTGGAACTGTTTCGGGTCCAGCGGGTGCGCACGCTCGAACTTCACCGGCTCCGGATAGAGAAGCAGGTTCATGTAGGGCGAGGCCTCAAAGAACTGGCCGATCGGATAGGCCGCCTCGCCGGTCGAGGCGAGGAAGTCGTTGTAGTCGTCGTGGATCGGCTTGATCACGGCGTTGAAATGATCGCGATAGGCCTTGTGCCCGGCATGGTCGTCCTGGCGGCATCCGGAGAGATGCGGCGGGATGTTGTCGTCCTCGATCTCGTTCTCCGAACACGAGATGATGCGGACCCAAGGCTTTCCGAAGTGCTTGATGGCCGGGAAAAGGATGACGTTGTCGACGCAGATCAGGTCGGGCTGGATCCTCGCCAGCACGCCCGGCAGGTCCTTCTCCGCCCATTTGGCGCTGTCAACGATCGCCGTCCAGCAGTCCTTCACATAATTGTCCACCTGGTCATAGGGGCTCTTGCGGAAGTTCGGGATGTGACCATTGATGAAGTCCTCCCAGAATTTCGCCATCTGCTCGGGCGGCATCGGCTCGGACAGGTTTACCGGATGGGCCTCGAATCCGTAGCCCTCGTAGACCGAAACGAAACCGGGATCGGACAGGAACACCGCCTTGTGTCCGAGGGCCTCCACGGCCTGCGCGATGCCCACCGAGTTGAGCGCGGGACCGAAGGCGGCCTCCGGGAAGAATGCGATCGTAGCCATGGTTTCGTCCTTTCCAGTCAATAAATCAGGCACTTGTCGGTGGCGAGGGCGAGACCGATCTCCTGCCCGACGGCGTGTTTCTGTCCCTCGGCCGCGGAGAGGCGCACCTGCACGGGCTGTCCCGTCGCCATTGAGCGGCCATGCAGCACGCGATCGAGGCCGTGATAGGCAATGTCGGTAATGCGGACCGGCAGGCCCATGCCGTCTGGCGCGACCGAGACATGCTCTGGCCGCACCGCGAGCGTGGCCCGCCGTGGCCCGTGCCGCACCGCGAGCGGATGCCGGCTGCCATCGACGACGAAGGCGCCGCTGCCGTCGATCTCGCCATCGAGGAAATTCATGATGCCGATGAAATTGGCCACGAACCGGTCCTCCGGCGCCTCGTAGATCGCCTCCGGCGTGCCGGTCTGCAGGAGCCGCCCGTCCTTGAGGATCGCCATACGGTCCGCCATGACGAGCGCCTCTTCCTGGTCATGGGTGACGATGATGAAGGTGATGCCGGCCTCGTGCTGCAGTCGCTTGAGTTCCAGCTGCATGCGCTCGCGCAGTTTCTTGTCCAGCGCACCGAGCGGCTCGTCGAGCAGGAGCACACGCGGCCGCTTGACGAGCGCGCGGGCAAGCGCCACGCGTTGCTTCTGCCCCCCCGACAGGTGGTCGGGCTTGCGATCGGCAAGGGCATCTAGGTCGGTGGCGGCGAGCGTCTCGTCCACCCGCCGCCGGATCTCGGCTCTCGCAAGCCGTTCCACCTCCAGCCCGTAATTGAGATTCTGCCGAACGGTCATGTGCGGGAAGAGCGCATAGGACTGGAACATCAGGTTCAACGGGCGCTTTTCCGGCGGCAGCGGCGAAATATCGTTGCCCGACAACAGGATCCGGCCCGCATCCGGCGACTCGAAACCCGCGAGCATCCGCAGAAGCGTGGTCTTGCCGCAGCCCGAGGGCCCGAGCAGTGCGAAGAACTCGTTCTCCCTGATATCGAGGCTGATGCCGTCGACGGCGCGCGTCCGGCCGAAGGACTTCTCGACCCGATCGATCCGGAGCAAGGGCGGCGGGGTGTCGATCATGCTTTTTGTTCCCGGTTCAGCCATTGCGAGACGAGCAGGATGGTGGCGCTCAGGCCCATGACCAGCGTGGCGAGCGCATTGATTTCGGGCGTAATGCCGAAGCGGATCATCGAATAGATCTGCATGGGCAGCGTGATCGACGAGCGTCCGGCACCCGCGGTGAAGAAGGCGATGATGAACTCGTCGACGGAGAGGGTGAAGGCGAGAAGTCCGCCTGCGATCACGGCCGGCAGGATGACGGGGAACGTCACCCGCCAGAAGCTGGTCCAGGCCGAAGCGCCCAGGTCGCGAGAAGCCTCGACCAGCGAGTAGTCGAAGCTCTTGAGGCGCGCACGCACGACTGAGCAGACGAAGGCGAGGTCGAAGATGACATGGGCGAGCACGATCGTGTGCAGCCCGAGCGTGATGTTGAGCCGGCTCAGGAAGCTGAGGAGTGCAACTGCCAGAACGATGTCCGGGATCACCATCGGCGCAAAGGCCAGTGCTTCCAGCGTGTTCGACTTGCGCCGGCGCGCTTCCATCCCGAGCGCCAGCATCGTACCGAGCACCGTCGAGATCAAGGTCGCGAAGATCGCGACGACCAGGGTGTTCCAGGCGGCGTGCAGGATGTCCGTGTTGCCGGCAAGCGACAGGTACCACTTGGTGGAGAAGCCGGACCAGGTCGTCGGCAGGCCGCTTTCGTTGAAGGACAGCAGCACGAGGACAGCGATCGGCAGATAGAGAAAGCCGAAGACCACGACCAGGACGATGCGGCCGGGAAGACGTGACCTATGCATCGGCGGGCGCTCCCGTCTCGCCGGAAGCCCGTGCCGTCGCCCGGGCCTGGATCATCAGAAGCACGATCATGATCGCGATCAGCACCATGCCGAGTGCGGCGCCGAAGGGCCAGTCGTTGGCCGTCAGAAACTGGTCGTAGACAAGATTGCCGATCATCTGGAACCGGCCGCCGCCCAGCAATGCCGGCGTCACGAAATTGCCGATCGACAGGACAAACACGAAGACGCCGCCGGCAGCGACACCCGGGAGGGTGAGGGGCAGCGTCACGCGAATAAACGTCCTGACAGCGCCGGCGCCGAGATCCCGCGATGCCTCGATCAGTTCCGGATTGAGCCGGCTCAGCACAGAGTAAATCGCCAGGATGACGAAGGGCAGGTAATTGTAAACGAGCCCGGTGATGACGGCGCCCTCGCTGTACAGCATTGAAAGCGGCTCTCCCTGGTAGCCGAGGCTGCGCAGGAGATTGTTGACCAGGCCTTCGCGATTGAGCAGCACGATCCAGGCATAGGTGCGGATCAGGTAGTTCGACCAGAACGGCAGGACGGCGAAGAACAGCAGGATCGGTTGCCAGCGCTGCGGCGCCCGGGCGATCGCATAGGCGGCCGGATAGGCGATGAGGATGGCTATGACGGTGGTGGTCAGCGCGATGCGGGCGGAGTTGAGGAAGATTTTCGCATAGAGCGGGTCGGCGACCCGTTTGAAGTTGTCGAGTGTGAAGTGGAAATCGATGCCGCCGAACAAGCCGCGCTCGAAGAAGGCGTAGGCCAGGATCAGCAGGCAGGGCGCCACCATGAAGGCCACAAGCCAGCCGACGGCCGGAGCGGCGAGCAGATTGGGTCTGGCGGCGTTGAAGGACATCGTGTTCTACTTCATTCCAGGTGAGCATCGCCCTTAACCCTGGCCTACTCCGCGCGCGGGGAGAGGGGACACAGGAGACGCTACCGGTGCGACATGCCCCTCTCCCCGCATTTGGGGAGAGGGTAGCGGCAGCCGGACAAGGCATTCGATCGGATCGGCTCAGTTCGCGGCCTTGATCTCGCTCACAGCCTTCGAATAGTCCTTCATCGAAGCGCCGAGGTCGCGCAGCAGCTCGTATTTCGCCAGATCGGCAGGGGCCATCGCCATGTTCGGATATTGCTTGGCAAGCGCCGGATCGAGGCTTTCCATCGCCGGCTTGTTGGGCACCTTGTAGAGAATGTTCTGCGCCGCCCAGGCGTGGTTCTTGGCGTCGAGGATGAAGTTGAGGAACTTCATCGCCTCGGCCTTCTTTTCCGAGCTCTTCATGACGACGATGGTGTCGACCCACAGGTCGGAGCCTTCCTTCGGCACCACGAACTTGATGTCCTTGTTTTCGGTGATGCCGTAATTGCACCAGCCGTCCCAGGCCTGGACCAGCGAAGCCTCGCCGGACACCAGCTTCGAATAGAAGGTCGTGTCGTCATAGGCGAGCAGCGACTTCTTCGCCTCGATCAGCTTGGCCTTGGCCTCCTCGATTTTGGCGGGATCCTTCTCGTTGACCGAATAGCCGAGCGACAGCAAGCCCGCCGCCATCAGCCAGCGGTCCGTGGCGAGCATGGTCACCTTACCCTTGAGTGCCGCATCAGGTGCCAACAGATTGTTCCAGCTGTCGACCGGCGTCTTGACGAGATCGGAGCGATAGCAGAGGCCGGTCGTTCCCCAGGTATAGGGCACAGAATAGGCATTGCCCGGATCGTAGGCGAGCGCGGCGGCCTCGGGGTATAGATTGCCGAGGTTAGGGATCGCGGCGTGATCGAGCGGCTCGAGCATGCCCTGACCGTTCAGGATCTCGGCGAAGGGAGAGGACACGAAGACGACGTCATAGCCCTTGCCGCCGCTGGCCATGAGCTTGCCCATGATTTCTTCATTGGTGGCGTGGTTCACCACCTCGATCTCGAGGCCGGTTGCGGCCTTGAAGCTTTCTGCAATGTCTTTGGCCATGTAGCCATCCCAGTTCGAGATGACGAGATCGGCAGAAAGGGCCGTCGTGGCAGACAGCGCGAGACCGGCAAGCGCGCCGAGCGCTGCAAGGCCGCCGCGTGGACGAATGGAATGGGTCACGGATCATCTCCCGGTTTGCTCGACTAAGCTGGTTCCCGATGGCGGCGTGCCGGTTCCGGTCTCTTTGGCCGCTATGTCCGCCAGTATTATTTATAAAAAAAATACGTCAACCGAGATTCGTTGAACTTCCGATATTTTTGTTCGCCCCTTGCGCCAAGGGCGGCGAGAAGGCAGCATGGCGAGGATCGAGGAGCGCCTGCGAGGCGAAACCGCATGGAAGAAGCATCCGGCAAGGTCCGGCATCGGCATGTCGAACTGGCCCAGAAAATACTGGACTACGCGATCGAGCGCGGCCTGCCGCGTGGTGCGAGATTGGTTGAGCAGGTTCTCGCATCATATTGTAATGTTTCCAGAACACCGATCCGAAAGGCGTTGCAGTTTCTGGCCGAGAGAGCGATTATTGCGGCCGAGCCGGAAGGCGGTTTTCAGCTCGCCATCGACCCGGCTTCCTTTCCCGGGCTCCAGGACTCGGCTGAGCCGGCCGAAGAGACCGAGCTTTACAACGCCATTCTGCGCGATGTCGCTGCCGGCCGCATCGGAGATTCCCAGACCGTCGCGGCCCTGCAAAGACGCTATGATGCGCCGCGTAGCGCGGTACAAAATGCATTGATCCGACTAACCGAAGACAGCCTGGCGGAACGTGCTGCCGGCCAGCAATGGCTGATCAAGCAGTTCGCCATCACCGGCGAGGCCGTGGCGAAGTCCTACGAGTTCCGCCTCGCCTGCGAACCCCTGGCGCTGACAATGCCCGGCTTTCGCCGGGACGCTGCGGCGCTGTTCTCGCTCCGGTCGTCGATGGAACTGCTGCGCGGCATGGGGGAGGCGGAGTTCGACCACAAGCTCTTCGACCGAACCGACTACGATTTCCATATGCTCATCGCGCGCTCCTGCGGCAATCCCTTCCTGTCGGAAGCGCTGCAGACTCATCACAGGCGCCGACGCACGTCGCAGCCGCCGACGCCTGTCAACGCCTACCGGCTGGCGCAGTCGAACGCCGAACACCTGCAGATCCTGGAGCAGATCGAACGCGGGCAGTTCGAGCTGGCCGCCGATCTGCTCCGGGTTCACATCCAGCTCAGCCATGTCGAACGGCCGCGTCTCGCCGGCCGCGGCGTGCCCGTCGCCTTCCGGATTGCCGGCTAACCATGGTCAGACAGAAGGTCATCGCACTCTTTCCTGAAGCCAGTTTTGGCGCCGCGCTCAACTGCGTCGGCATCGCGCAGGAGCTCCGACGGCTCGGCGCCCGTCCGGTCTTCATTTGCCAGGAAAATTTTCGGGGCGTGTTCGCCGAATATGGTTTTGCCGAATACACATTGGCGGGCGAGCCCGGGACCGGCGCCGAGAACTGGACGGAATTCGTCGATCGTCACAAGGATGCTTTCCGACAGTCGCCGATCGACCAGATCTCGAGCTACGTGGTGCCGACCTGGGAGGCGATCGTGGACTCGGCGATCCGCGCCGAACAGCCGCTGCGCCGGCTCCTTGCCCAGATCAAGCCCGACGCCGTGGTCCTGGACAATGTCGTGATGTTCCCGGCCGTGGCGGAAGCGGGCGTGCCATGGATCCGAGTCGTGTCCTGCGCCGAGACCGAATTGCCGGATCCCGATGTTCCGCCCTATCTCTCAGGCCTGGGCGCGACATGCAAAGCGGCGTGGCAGGCCTTCGAGGCGCGCTATGCAGGGGAGATTGCCCCCGCCCACAAGCGCATGAACGACTTTCTGGCCTCCTGCGGCCGCCGACCGCAGCCCCCCAACGAGTTCCTGCCGCCGTCGCCCCATCTCAATCTCCTGCTGTCGCCCGCGATCGTGCGCTACCCGCGGGCGCTTCCGCTCGATCCCGAACGTTTCGTCTATCTCGACGGCTGCCTGCGCCAGGAAGCATCCTACACACTGCCGACGTTTGCCGCACACAACGACAAGCCGCTTGTCCTCACCTCCTTCGGGAGCCTCGGCGCGATGGATGTCGAGATGATGAAGGCGATGATCGACGTCTTTGCGTCATTGCCTTTCCGTTTCGTCGTGAATGTCGGGCCGTGGCGCGACGCCTACGGCATCGTGCCCGACAATGTGATGATCGAGGCATGGTTTCCACAGCCGTCGCTGGTCGAGCAATCCGCTGTCTTCATCCATCACGGTGGCAACAACTCGTTCTGCGAGGCTCTCTACTTCGGCGTGCCGTCGCTGGTGATGCCGTATTGCTGGGACGGACATGACAATGCCAGCCGCGCCGAGGAGACCGGTGTCGGCCGCAGGTTGGCTCGCTACGACTGGCGCCCGCGCGAGCTTGCCGGCGCGATCGAGGCACTCGTCAGAGACAGCGCGATGCGGCGGCGCCTGAAGGACAATTCGGATCGGATGAAGGCGGCCGCCGGCGCGACGGTGGCTGCCACATCGATCCTGCAACTGATCGGGGGTTGAACCATGCAGACCAAGCTCTTCATCGATGGACGCTGGACGTCGCCGCTTCTCGGCGGCACGCTTCCGGTCGTCGATCCAGCGACGGAAGCGGTTTTCCATCATATTCCGGCGGCGACCGCGGCCGACGTCGATCTTGCCGTCGGCGCGGCGCGCCGGGCGTTCGACGAGGGCCCATGGCCGCGGATGACGGGCAGCGAGCGGGCACGCTATCTGCGCGCGATCGCCGGCCAGGTCAGGGAGAAGAAGGACTTTCTCGCCCGTCTCGAAGTCCGAGACAACGGCAAGCCGCTGCCGGAGGCGGCCTGGGACATGGACGACGTCGCAGGCTGCTTCGATTTCTATGCGGGGCTCGCCGAGGCGATGGACGGTCGACCGGACGAAGCCATTGCGCTCGGCGATCCACGTTTCGACTGCAAGATCGTGCGCGAGCCGCTCGGCGTAGTCGGCGCGATCACACCCTGGAACTATCCGCTGCTGATGGTTGCGTGGAAGGTCGCCCCTGCGCTCGCCGCGGGTTGCACGGTGGTGCTGAAGCCATCGGAACTCTGCTCGCTGACGACCCTCGAACTCGGCCTGATCGCGCAGGACGTCGGGCTCCCAGCGGGCGTCCTCAATATCGTGACCGGTCTAGGGTCAGAGGCGGGACAGAGACTGACCGAGCATCCTCTGGTCGACAAGCTCGCCTTTACCGGGTCTGTGGCCACGGGCCGCAAGGTGATGATCGCGGGCGCGCAGGACATCAAGACGGTCAGCCTGGAACTCGGCGGCAAGTCGCCCTTTGTCGTCTTCGCCGATTCCGACATCGCGCAGGCGGTCGAGTGGATCATGTTCGGCATCTTCTGGAACCAGGGGCAGGTCTGCTCGGCCACGTCTCGTGTGCTGATCGAAGAGAGCGCCTATGATCAGGTACTGGCCCGGCTCGTCGAGGAGACCCGGAAGATCAAGATCGGCAACGGCCTCGACGAGGGTACGCTGCTTGGGCCGATCGTCTCCAAGGGTCAGTACGACAAGATCGTCGAGGCGATCGGCCGCGGCCGCGAGGAGGGGGCGACTATCGCCGCCGGCGGAAACCGCCCGCCCGGGCTGGACAAGGGCTATTTCTTCGAACCGACGATCCTCACCGACATGAGCACCGAGTCCTGGGTCTGGCGGGAGGAAATCTTCGGTCCGGTCGTCTGCGTCAAATCCTTCCGGGACGAGGCGGAGGCGATCCGCCTGGCCAACGATTCCCGCTACGGGCTTGCCGCCGCCGTGATGTCCAAGGACCGGGCGAGGGCGGAGCGGGTCGCCCGCGCCTTCCGCGCGGGCATTGTCTGGATCAACTGCTCGCAGCCGACCTTCACCGACGCGCCCTGGGGAGGGTACAAGCAGTCCGGCATCGGCCGGGAACTCGGCCGATGGGGCTTCGAGGCCTATCTCGAGGTAAAGCAGATCACCGGATTTTCGAGCGACGAGCCCTGGGGCTGGTACATCAAGTAGCGGTCAGGCCGCTTCGGCTCCGTCATAGATCTCGCGGGACTGCTTGATGGCGGCATGGTGCTTTGCCGCCCATTCGGCCATCTCCACCAACAACTGGCTGAACGACTGTCCCTGACCAGTCAACCGATATTCGACGCTCGGCGGTTGCGTGGGAAACACGGTGCGGCTGACATAGCCGTCGCGCTGCAGGTCGCGCAGGGTCTGGGTCAGCATCCGCTGTGAGATGTCGGGTATCCGCCGCCGAATGGCACCGAAACGGAGTGGCCCATCCATGAGTTCCAGCAGCAGCAGCGACGCCCATTTGCCGCTGACCTGATCCATGACGTCCCGGATCGGGCAGTTTTGCGGGGTGAAACCCAGCTTTGCAAAGGCTTCGGTTCGGGGACGGGGCGCAGGGCGATCGGGCGACGGCATGGATGGTTCCTTCCAGGTAACCAGGCTACGAAATTATGCCTTCTTTACAGCAGTTATCAAATCTCTAGATAAGAGCAGGTCTCTTTTTGAGACTATAACAGTTGAAACACAGATCGCAAGGGCAGAGCCTGAGCGGTCGAAGAAGGACGGAAACCATGGCACACAAAATTCTCGTCAGCGGTGCGTCGGGTCATCTCGGCAGGCTCGTTCTGGACGGGCTGCTGGCGCGGGGCGTCGCCGCAGGTGACATCATCGCCACCACCCGCGAGCCGGCGAATCTCGCAAGCTACGCCGCCAGGGGCGTCGAGGTGAGGAAGGCAGACTTCGACAACGCAGACCTGACGGAGAAGGCTTTCAACGGAGCCGATCGGATGGTGCTCATCTCGACCGATGCCCTCGACGACAAGGGTACACGTCAGCGCCAGCAGATCGCTGCCGTCGCAGCCGCCAAGGCGGCCGGCGTCAAGCACATCGTCTATACGTCGCTGCCGGATGCTGAGACATCGAAGGTCATCTTCGCGCCCGATCACCTGAACACCGAAAATGCGATCAAGAATTCAGGCCTGAGCTACACGATCCTGCGGAACACCTGGTACCAGGAAAACCTGATCCGCAGCCTCGAGCCGGTGCTGAAGTCCGGCCAGTGGTTCACGGCATCCGGTAAGGGTAAGGTCGCTCATATCGCACGTGCCGACTGCGCGGACGTGGTGGCATCGGTGCTCGCATCGGGCACGACCGAGCGCGCAACCTACACCCTCACGGGCGGAACGCTGCGCGATACCGATGAAATCGCTGCAATGGTTAGCCGTATCACGGGCAAGCCGATCACGGTCGTTCATATCTCCGACGATCAACTGGCCGGTGGAATGAAGGCGGCTGGCGTGCCCGACTTTCTCATTCCCACTCTCGTCAGCTTCGACACCGCTATCCGGGCGGGCAACCTCTCCGCGCTGACGAAAGATGTCGAGACGCTGTCCGGCAAGGCACCGAAGCTGCTGGAAACGTTCCTGGAAGAAAGCAAGGGCGCTCTGCTGGCCTGACGGCCTGAGGCCGAGCGCCCTCGCGCTCGGCCTCAGCCGTTGCGCTGACAGTCGACGATGTAGCAGCTGTCGTAGGTTCGCGCATTGCATTCCGCCAGCGCGCGCTGCTTGGCACCACGGCGGTTCGGATAGTTGTAGCTGTAACCGTAGGTGCCATCGTCAGCAGCGGCCTGACACGACCAGGCAAAAGCCTGCGGAATAGTTGCAGCGAAGGTGCTGATAACAACTGCGGACGCCAGCGTCAGTTTTTTCCCAATGTTCATGATCTTACCCCTCTCTTTTTTTCCCGAGACCGTCTTCCGTACTTTCGGGCAAAGACAGTCTACTTCAAGATACGGCTGTTGACAGGGTTTAATTCGGCGCCCGCCTCAGTTTCTACGCCCGGTTGTCGACCGGCTGCTTCATGGCCGGGATGACGTCAGTCTAGGTTGCGCAACGGCTGCCTGAGGCACACTCCCGGTCCCACGCCGTCCATCTCGATGAAGACCACGGACTGTTCCTCGAAAGCGCGCCGGAGCTGCGCCTCGGTGGACCGGTGTATGTGGTGCCGGACGCCCTCGTAGTCCCGCACCGTGCTGCGCGACACGCCGGCCCGTTCGGCGAGCTCGCCCTGCGTCCAGTCGAGGAGACCGCGCGCCGCACGGCACAAGGACGGGGAGAGAATCTGCTGCGCCGACTCTTGAACCATTGTCCAATCCCAACCATATTGGTCATAATTGATCATATATGGCATCTTTCAACCGTCTTTTCCAGAGGAGCGCTCATGCACGGAACCCCCTTGATCACGACGCTGGTGGCGGGTTTCGTTCTGGCTTTTCTCTTTGGTACCCTGGCCAACCGGTTTCGGCTTCCACCTCTGGTCGGCTATCTGGTCGCGGGAATTCTGGTCGGGCCCTATACGCCTGGCTATGTCGCCGACCAGGGCCTCGCCCTGCAGCTCGCCGAGATCGGCGTCATCCTGCTGATGTTCGGCGTCGGACTGCACTTCTCCTTGAAGGACCTCCTGTCCGTGCGCTTCATCGCCGTGCCGGGGGCCGTCGCCCAAATGGGCATCGCGACGCTTCTTGGATGGGGCTTCGGCCTTTGGCTCGGCTGGGGTCACGGCGGCAGTCTGGTCTTCGGCCTCGCGCTCTCCGTCGCCTCGACCGTTGTCCTGCTGAAGGCCCTCCAGGAGAGGCGCCTCGTCGACAGCGAGAAGGGCCGGATCGCCGTGGGCTGGCTGATCGTCGAGGACCTCGCCATGGTGATGGCCCTCGTGCTTATCCCGGCGGTCGCCGGCGTGTCCGGAACGGATCACGGCACGTCGGATCCTGTTGCCGTGACCCTTTCGCAGTGGCTGGGCTTCGAACTTGGCGTCACCGGCATCATCCTCGTGACGATCGTCAAGGTGGCGGCATTTGTCGGCGTGATGCTCGTCTTCGGGCGGAAGCTCATCCCCTGGATCCTGCACCACATCGCCCATACGGGCTCACGCGAGCTGTTTCGTCTGGGCGTGCTCGCCATCGCCCTGGGCGTTGCCTTCGGTGCCGCAGAGCTTTTCGGCGTTTCGCTGGCGCTGGGTGCCTTCTTTGCCGGCATGATCCTGGCAGAGAGTCCGCTCAGCCACAGGGCGGCGCAGGAAAGCCTTCCGCTTCGCGATGCGTTCTCCGTTCTGTTCTTCGTCTCCGTCGGTATGCTGTTCGATCCGATGAGCATTCTGCGCGAACCGCTGCCGGCGCTGGTGACCGTCGCGATCATCGTCGCCGGGAAGGCGCTGGCCGCCTTTTTGATCGTCGTGGCGTTCCGGCGGACGGTCGGAACGGCGCTGGTGATCGCCGCGAGCCTGGCGCAGATCGGCGAATTCTCCTTCATTCTTGCTGAGCTCGGCGTCGGCCTGGGACTGCTGCCGCGCGAAGGCCGGGATCTCATCCTCGCCGGTGCCATCATCTCGATCATCTTCAACCCCGCCGTCTTCTGGCTGTTCGAGCGGCTGCGGCCGCTCCTCGAAACGCGGCTCGGGCGCACCGAATTGCCGGCAGCGGACGCCACCGATGACAAGGCCGAGAATAGGGGCGCCGTCGAGCAGCGGCCCACAACGCTCACCGGCCATACCGTGGTGGTCGGCCATGGCCGGGTCGGCAGTGCGATCACCGGCGCGCTCGCGAATGGCGGTGTGCCGCTTCTGGTGATCGAAGATGCCGAGGACCGGCTACAGGGTCTCGATGCGGCCGGGATCGAGGTCCTGGTCGGCAATGCCGCGTCCCACGATCTGCTCACCCTGGCAAATCTGCCGGCCGCGCATACGATCGTGATCGCCATTCCAAACGCCTTTGAAGCGGGGCAGGTGGCTCAACAGGCGCGGTCCCTCAATCCCGGCATATCGATCGTGGCGCGCGCCCATTCGGATGACGAGGTTGAGCATCTCGGAAGGTTCGGGGCCGATGTGGTGATCATGGGCGAGCGGGAAATCGCCCGCGGCATGATCGAACACATCAAGGCGCGCCTGAAACCGGATGCGTTCGGCCAGGAAGTCGCAGGCCACGCCTGATCGGCCAACTGGGCACCGACATGCTGCTCCCGGCCCGAACCGGGACATGGAACTTTCCGCGATGCTCGCGGTTTGTCCGGCGTGCATTTCAGATGAAGAAGGACAGGATGTCATGAAGAAGAATGCAATTGCCCTCGGCGTCATCGCCGCACTGTCGGCCGGCACCTTCGCCTTTGCCGATGACGTCACGATCATCAACCGCGACAACGATGTCGACACGACCGGCAGCATCGTCATCAAGAAGCCGAAGCCGCGCGTGGTCGTCCGGGAAAGCCCTGCCATCGTTGTCAAAGAACGGGTTGAGCCGCGCGTGATTATCAAGGACCGCGACCCCGACGTGGTGATCAAGGAAAAGCGTAAGAAGGTGGTGATCGACGGCGACATCGAATAACCGTCGCGCTTTCGACCTACGCCGGCCGCCCTCTGGGCGGCCGTTTTTGTTTGACAGTTGGCCTTGGGGCAGGGCGTTACGGACGGGCAGGGCGGTTTATTCGGCCTCTGGCGTAGATTTCTGTGCGCTTGTTCCCGCGGAAACAACGTGGGTCCCGGAGGGGTGCGACAACAGGGTCACGAACTCGAGAGGGTTCGATATCCCAACCCAGTCAAACCGAGGCCATCCTCATGAAAACGCTTGCTCTTTCCGCCATGGTCGCATTCGTAACTCTCGCGTCTGTCGTTCCCGTCGCCCAAGCCGGGTCCTATTATTCGGACGACGACAATTCTGGTTACGAACAGTCCTATCGCTACAAGACATACCGCCATTGCTGGTGGAAGAAAGTGAAGTGGTACGATGATTACGGCTACACTCATTACAAGCGCGTGAAGGTCTGCGAATACTGACTTCACCGCTCGCCGGCCGGCTGACATGCCGCTGCAAAAATGGAAGGCGCCGGCCACGCAGGTGACCGGCGCCTTCAGGATGCGAGGGGCAGAACTTACTTGAAGAGCTGCAGCACGTTTTCGGAGTTGGAGTTGGCGATCGAGAGCGCCTGGATGCCGAGCTGCTGCTGGGTCTGCAGTGCCTTGAGCTTGGTCGATTCCTCGTTCATGTCGGCAT
>JAESFG010000510.1_pt1 | contig 20880 bp, 16 predicted proteins | sample 9269371 | NCBI WGS metagenome assembly JAESFG01 (sample SAMN14506227, study PRJNA617093) | algae metagenome | isolation source: Aetokthonos hydrillicola CCALA 1050 (B3-Florida) and co-occurring... | place: USA: South Carolina | collected 2013-01-01 | reverse complement strand
CCCTGTGGCACCATGGGAAACACATTGTCCTCTTTGCCTACTTCTACCTCCAGCAGGTAAGAGCCGGGGTGGTTGAGCAGGGTTTGTAAAGCTTCCTTCAATTGACTGCGTTGGTGAATGCTTTGCCCGGGTATGTTGTAGCCTTTGGCCACCTGCACAAAATCAGGACTGGCAATGTCTACAAACGAGTATCGTTTGTCGTGAAACAGTTGCTGCCACTGGCGTACCATGCCCAGGTAATGGTTGTTGAGTATCAGGATTTTTACATCCACTTCTGTTTGCATGATGGTGCCCAGTTCCTGTATGGTCATTTGTACACCGCCATCGCCAATAATGGCAATTACCGTTCTTTCGGGTGCACCATATTTGGCACCAATGGCCGCGGGTAATGCAAAACCCATAGTGCCTGCACCGCCGCTGGTAATATTGCTTTTGCTTTGGTTAAACTTGGCATAACGGCAGGCCACCATTTGGTGCTGGCCCACATCGGTAACAATGATGGCATCGCCATTGGTAAGCTCATTCAATGTATGGATGACTTCACCCATGGTCAACACATCTGTTTGCGGGTGCAATTCTTTATGTATGCAGGTGTCCTGTTCTTTCCTGTTACAATCCTGGAAACGTTGCAGCCACTGCGGATAAAATTTTTTATTTACCAGGTTGGTAAGCATGGGCAAGGCTTCTTTGCAGTCGCCCCACACAGGAACGGTAGTCTTAACGTTTTTGTCAATCTCGGCGGGGTCAATATCCAGGTGTATTACTTTGGCCTGTTTGGCGTATTTATCCAGCCTGCCGGTAACGCGGTCGTCAAAACGCATACCCACGGCTATCAGTACATCGCATTCATTGGTTAACAGGTTGGGCCCATAGTTGCCGTGCATGCCCAGCATGCCTACATTCAAAGGATGGTCTGTAGGTAAGGCACTCAAACCCAGCAATGTCCATGCATAAGGGATGCCTGCTTTTTCTATAAAGGCTTTGAACTCTTCCTCAGCTTTACCCAGTATCACACCTTGTCCAAAAATCACAAACGGGCGTTCTGCCTCATTAATCAGTTGAGCGGCCTGCTCTATGTAACTTTTGCGTATGATGGGTTTGGGGCGGTAGCTGCGTATGTGGTCGCATTTGGTGTAACCGTTGTAATCAAGTTTTTGTAGCTGGGCGTTCTTGGTAATGTCAATCAATACCGGGCCTGGCCTGCCGGTGGAAGCAATATAAAAGGCTTTGGCCAATACAGCAGGTATTTCACTGGCATCGGTAACCTGGTAATTCCATTTGGTAACAGGTGTGGTAATGTTTACCACATCTACTTCCTGAAAAGCATCGGTACCCAGCAAGTGTGCGAACACCTGGCCTGTAATACATACCAGCGGCGTGGAATCAATCATGGCATCTGCCAAGCCTGTTACCAGGTTGGTAGCACCGGGGCCACTGGTAGCAAACACAACGCCGGTTCTACCGCTGCTGCGGGCAAACCCTTGTGCTGCGTGTATACCGCCTTGTTCGTGCCTCACCAATATGTGTTTCAGTTGTTGGTGGTAATCGTACAAGGCATCATAAATGGGCATGATGGCACCACCGGGATAACCGAAAATGGTATCTACACCTTCTGCAACCAAAGCTTCCATAACTGCTACAGAACCTGATATGTTTTGTGTTTCAGGTTGACTAATTTGCTTTTCTGCTACCGCTATTGCTTCCATAAATAAAGTGTTTAATGATGTTCGTCTTTTGCAACTAAAAAAGTAATGGTTGCTGTAGAGAATGTTTGCCTGTATAGTTTTATAAATCGGTCACACAACCTTCAGCTGCTGTACTTACTTGTTTGGCATACTTGTACAATACGCCACTGGTTGCCTTTAATGGCGGTTGTTGCCATTGGGCTCTGCGTTCTGCTATAACCGCTTCGCTTACTTTTAGCGTGAGTGTGTTTTGTACAGCGTCTATTTCTATAATGTCATCGTCTTGCACTAAGGCAATCAGGCCGCCGTCAAAAGCTTCGGGGGTAATATGGCCTACCACAAAACCATGTGTGCCACCGCTGAAACGGCCATCCGTAATTAACGCTACAGATTTACCCAATCCCGCACCAATGATGGCACCGGTAGGCTTCAGCATTTCGGGCATGCCGGGTGCACCCCGCGGACCTATATACCGTATCACCACCACATCGCCGGCGTGTACTTTGCCCGATGCCAGCCCCGCAATCAAATCTTTCTCTCCTTCAAACACCCTTGCAGTGCCTTCAAAACGTTCTCCTTCCTTGCCGGATATCTTGGCTACGCTGCCGCCTGTGGCGAGGTTGCCGTATAGTATTTGCAAGTGGCCTGTAGCTTTCAGTGGTTGTTCTAAAGGGTGTATGATGTCTTGTTGTATAAAGTCCAGGTCTTTGGCTTCGGCCAGGTTTTCCGCAACTGTTTTGCCTGTTACAGTAAGGCAGTGGCCGTGTAACAAACCTTTGCTGTGCAGGTACTTCATTACGGCAGGTACACCACCCAAAGCGTGCAGGTCTTCCATCAGGTATTTGCCGCTGGGTTTAAAGTCTGCCAATACGGGCACCCTGTTGCTCATGGCCTGAAAATCATCCTGCGTTAAGCTGATGCCTGCACTTTTGGCAATAGCTATCAGGTGCAGTACAGCGTTGGTGCTGCCGCCCAATACCATGATCACGGTGATGGCATTTTCAAATGCTTCCCTTGTCATGATGTCGCTGGGCTTGATGTCTTGCTCCAGCAACAGTTTAATGGCTGCCCCCGCGGCTTCGCATTCTTTTTGTTTGTCTGCACTCAATGCCGGGTTAGACGATGAGTAGGGCAAACTCATACCCAATGCCTCAATGGCACTGGCCATGGTATTGGCGGTGTACATGCCGCCGCATGCACCCGCACCCGGACAGCTATGTTGCACAATACCTTTAAAGTCTGCTTCATCAAGGTTGCCGGCAATCTTTTGCCCTAAAGCTTCAAAGGCAGATACAATGTTCAGGTCCTGTCCTTTGTAATGCCCCGGTGCAATGGTGCCGCCATACAACATCAGCGAGGGGCGGTTCAGCCTGCACATCGCCATCAACGAGCCAGGCATGTTCTTGTCGCAGCCGGGCACGGTAATCAGGGCATCGTAGTATTGTGCCCCTGCATTGGTTTCAATGCTGTCTGCAATTACATCGCGGCTTACCAAACTATAACGCATACCGTCGGTGCCCATGCTAATGCCATCACTCACGCCAATGGTATGAAAACGCAGCCCCAGCAAGCCTTCTGTTTGGTCAACACTGTGTTTAATGCTGGTGGCCAGGTCGTTCAGGTGCATGTTACAGGGGTTGCCATCCCAGCCCATGCTGGCAATGCCTACCTGTGCCTTGGCAAAGTCTGCTTCTGTAAAGCCAATAGCGTAATACATGGCTTGTGCAGCGGGTTGTGTGGCATCCTGCGTTAAGGTTTGAGAGTATCTGTTCAGTTTTTGCTCGCTCATGTTGTTGCTTTTCTTTTGGTGGACGTCAACTTAGGATTTACTATTGAACGCCTGTTGCGTCGCACACTTGTACGGTATATCGTTATTCAGCTATTTTATTTGAGTTTTAGGCTTCCATCAAACTGGCTTTTGACTGGCGTTGCGGTAATGGTTGTTCCAATACCCTTGCTTTATATGCTTTTTGAATCCAGCCACTCAATGTCTCCTCCCAGGGTTTGGCAAAGGCAACATCGTCCAACGATTCCAGTGCCACTACTTCAGCGGCGGTGCCACAAAAAAAGCCTGCATCTGCACCACGCATGTCTTCGGGTGTAAACAGTTTTTCCTGTACTGGTATGCCTAACTCATTGCACAATTCCAGTACGGTGGCCCTGGTAATGCCGGGTAGTATCTGGCCCTTGGGGGGCGTGTACAAAACGCCGTCCTGCTCATAAAAAATGTTGGCACCAGAGCTTTCGGCTACAAAGCCTTTATCGTCTAATACCAATGCTTCATCGTAACCTTTGTCTTTGGCTTCCTGGCAGGCCAGTATAGAGTTTACATAATGGCCGCTTACTTTGGCTTCTACATGAAAAGCACTGGCGTTGGGCCTTCTGTAAGAGGAGGTTACAATACGCATTTTGTTGCTCAGGTAACCGTTGGTCCATTCCCAAGCTTCAATGGCCAGGTAACACTCACGCCCTTTAGACAAAGACATATTGGGAGAACACAATACTATTGGCCTTAAGTAAGCATCGGTATAACCGTTGCGTTTCAATACTTCGTAAGAAAGTTCGGTCAATTGTTCGGTGGTATAATGAAACGGCATCTTCATTAGTTGTGCCGAACGTATCAGCCTGTCGTAATGCTCTTTGATCTTGAATATTTTGGTACTGCCATGTATAGGGTAAGAGCGTATGCCTTCAAATACAGCATACCCATAATGCAGGCTTTGGCTGTATAAGTCTGTTTTGGCTTCTGCAGCTTTTACAAATGCCCCGTTGAAATAAATAACCGTGTTGTTGTTGTAATACATAAAGTGCCTCCGTTGCCTGCTGTTGCAGGCCATTGTTTTTGTTGGTAAAGGGTGATGTTGTTATTGCCGCTGAAGCCTGATAAAAACAAAAAAACCGCCTCGGTAGGAGGCGGGTTGATGTTATAAACAGTTAGTATGGTTACATCAGCGTACCTCCGTGCGAAGCAGGAATAATAATGACAACCACCACAATAATTATTGCGATAGAAGTGGTAATGACATTATTGAAATTGCTTAAACGCATGGAAGTAAATGTTGCAACGAATATAACGCCGCCGTTTTACATAACAAAGAACTAGTGTAAAAAATTATCCTTCTTTTTCGTGGCCCTTAAGGTGGTGCATAACATGCCCCGTAGCGTACAGAACGTACAAGTGTGCGACGCAACCAGTGTTCAATAGCATTACTGCTGCTGGTTTCCAAAAACCTGTAGCGGGTAACACACAAGACAGGTAAAAAAGAAAAGCACCGGCCTTAACCTTTAAAAGATAATTGTTTTATATAATGGTTGATTTTCTCAACTCTATGTTTTGTGTGTGCACCACACCGGGTATGTTGTTGCTTACATATTCGGCAACCAAATCTCCAATGGTGGACGTGAAATAGAAGTTGATCGGATCAATATCTTTAGAAACGAATTTGTTTTCGAGTGTCCACTGTACGGCTTCGCGTACCAGTGCCGCTTCCTGCTCCATGCCAAAGTACTGAAGCATCATGGCGGTAGATAAGATGGAGCCCGTAGGGTTGGCTATGTCTTTGCCGGCAGCCTGCGGGTAAGAGCCGTGTATAGGCTCAAACAATACTGTACCCGTGCCGGTAGAAGCACTGGGCAATAAACCTAATGAGCCTGCCAATACGCTGGCTTCGTCGCTGATGATGTCGCCAAACATGTTTTCTGTAAGGATGATGTCAAACTGTTTGGGGTTCAATATTAGTTGCATGGCCGCATTGTCCACAAACATGTAATCCACCTGTACATCGGGGTATTGTGTGGCCACTTGTTGTACCACTTTACGCCATAGGCGGGAGGTTTCCAGCACATTGGCTTTATCTACCAGGGTCAGTTTTTTCCTGCGTTCGGGCTTTTGTGCAAAATGAAAAGCCAGGTGGGCAATGCGTTCTATTTCGCCGGTGGTATAAGTACATTCATCAATGGCCTGGGTCTTATCCTCGTTCAGTTCTTTTTTGCCAAAGTAAATACCACCCGTCAACTCACGAAAGATGATGAAGTCAACGTCTTCCAGCAGCCGTGCCTTTAACGGCGACAGGTGCTGCAGTGCCTGGTATGTGGTAACCGGGCGTATGTTGGCATACAGTTGCAAAGACTTACGCAGCTTCAGCAAACCCTGCTCGGGGCGTACTTTGGCGGTTGGGTCATTGTCGTATTTGGGATGGCCGATGGCTCCAAACAAAACTGCGTCGCTGTTCAGGCAGGCTTCAATGGTTTCATCGGGTAAAGGGTTGCCGGTTTTGTCTATGGCTATGGCACCCATCAGGCAATAGGTGTATTCAAATTCATGGTCAAAGCGTTTGGCTATCGCCTCCAATACCTTAATGGATTGTGCGGTTACTTCGGGGCCTATGCCATCGCCTTCTATAACGGTAATTTGTTTTTTCATATGTAGTGGACTACGTGCGGGTTTATGCTTGTTGTTGTTCAAATTGTTCTATCTCCGGCTGTATGCTTAATAAAAAATCAATGTCGTCATAGCCGTTGAGTAAACAGGTTTTTTTGTAGCTGTTGATGTCAAAAGTTTCTGCCTGGCCGGTTGCAGTAAGCTTAATGGTCTGCTGTTCCAGGTTTACCACCAGTTCAGTGGAGGCATCTTTTTCAACAGCTTCAAAAATGGCGGCCAAAAAAGCTTCGGTCACGATAACCGGTAAAAGAAAGTTGTTAAGGGCATTGTTTTTAAAGATGTCGGCAAAAAAACTGCTCACCACCACATCAAAGCCAGCATCTTTAATGGCCCAGGCAGCATGCTCGCGGGAGGAGCCACAGCCAAAGTTTTTACCCGCCACCAGTATGCGGCCCTTGTAAACAGGGTTGTTCAATACAAAATCCTGTTTAGGCTGCTGTTCATCGTCGTTGGCATAACGCCAGTCACGAAACAGGTTTTTGCCAAACCCGTTGCGGCTGGTAGCTTTTAAAAAACGGGCAGGTATAATCTGGTCCGTATCCACATTTTCTATGGGCAGCGGTACTATGGTAGATTGTATGGTATGTATGGCTTTACTCACTTGTTCTAATGGATTTTGCTATGATAAAAATTCCCTGATATCGCCTACTTCGCCGGTAATGGCGGCAACGGCAGCCGTAAGCGGGCTGGCCAGCAGTGTCCTGGCATTGGGGCCCTGCCTGCCTTCAAAATTTCGGTTGCTGGTGCTGATGCAGTATTTGCCGGCAGGTATCTTGTCTTCGTTCATGCCCAGGCAGGCACTGCAGCCCGGCTGACGTAACATAAAACCTGCGGCTTCAAAAATCTTGTCAATGCCTTCGGCTTTGGCCTGTGCTTCTACCTGTTTAGAGCCTGGCACCACCCATACTTCCACATCATCGGCCTTGTGCCTGCCTTGTACAAAAGAAGCCACCATGCGTAAGTCTTCTATACGGCTGTTGGTACAACTGCCAATAAAAACATAGTCTACTTTATGGCCTTTGATGTTTTTACCCGCTTCCAGTCCCATATAGTTCAGGGCTTTTTCGTAAGCTGCTTTTTCCTTGGCATCCACTTCTTCCAATGCAGGTACATACTGAGATACACCAATACCCATACCGGGGTTGGTGCCATAGGTAATCATGGGTTCTATGTCCTGGGCATCAATAAGTATTTCCTGGTCAAAGTGTGCATCGGCATCGCTGTACAAGGTTTTCCAGTAAGCCAGCTTTTGCTCCCATGCTTCACCCTGGGGGGCAAACTTGCGGCCCTGTACGTAATTGAAAGTGGTTTCATCGGGGGCAATCAGGCCGCAACGGGCACCCATTTCAATGCTCATGTTGCAAATGGTCATACGGGCTTCCATGCTCAGGTTGCGTATGGCACTGCCGGCAAATTCTACGGCATAACCGGTGGCACCGCTGGCCGAAATGAGGGAGATAATGTACAGCACAATATCTTTTGATACCACGCCCTTGTTCAGCTCGCCGTCAACAGTAATACGCATCAGTTTGGGCTTGCTTTGCAGCAGGCATTGCGTAGCCATTACCATTTCTACTTCGCTGGTGCCAATGCCAAAGGCAATAGAGCCAAATGCACCGTGGGTAGAGGTGTGGCTGTCGCCGCAAACAATGGTAATACCGGGTTGCGTAATGCCCAGTTCAGGGCCAATTACGTGTACAATACCCTGGTAAGCATGGCCAAGGCCATACAGTTCAATGCCGTGGTTGGCACAGTTTTGTGTAAGGGCATCTACCTGCAGGCGTGAAAGTTCTTCTTTAATGGGCAGGTGCTGGTTCAGCGTAGGCACATTGTGGTCGGCAGTAGCTACCACTTGTTGCGGGCGAAACACTTTGATGCCCCTTTTGTCCAGACCGGCAAAAGCCTGCGGGCTGGTCACTTCATGAATCAGGTGTTTGTCTATATACAGCACAGAAGGGCCACCATCAATGGTTTTAACAATGTGTTTGTCCCAGATTTTATCAAATAATGTTTTCGGCATGAGGATCGTTAAACGTTTACTTTTTTCAGCGTAAAAGCGAATGTATTTTCAAAATCCCTGACTTTGAAACAAAATAAACCCTGTTTTTACGCTGTATAATATTGGTAAAATGGCCGCAAATCCAATACACACAAGGGTTTTGCCTTTTTTGAATTACGCTGCCCAAGGGTATTGGCGGGGCACTTGCAAACGCTCCTGCATCAGTTTACATCACAGGTTAGCGGTGTGTTTTTTCTTTTTTGGTGACCAGCTTTGGTACACCATTGGGCGTTCCTTGCGTCGCACACTTGTACTGCAGATGCCATGGGCATCTGCAAGTCAATAAGTCAGTAGTCAATAAGTCATTTAGGTTGAGGATAAGCACTCTATGGTTTACTTATTGACTTATTGACCAATGACGATATAACTTCCTTAAGTACAATCCCCCCATGAAGCCTGCTACACACAGGCAAATGAAGGAGGAGTAAACTTCCATGTTGTACCTTCCAAAATATTCTTTGTGCCTCCGTGCCTTTGTGGCTGAGTATTGTTCCTTCAGAGGAAGTGTGCGACGCAACCGGTGCTCAATAGTATTCCTGTTGCCTGGTTCCCATAAAAAAACAAATGCTTTTTTACCTGCAATGTATATGCCCGTATAGGTATTTATACCTGCTTTTGGCGGATTGCGGGTATTTATAACTGTTTTTAAAAACGGGTATTTATGCTGCTATAAAACGTTGTGGGGAAAGGTACTTTAGCTGTTCCAAATGCATTGGTAACGTGAAGCTGCAATCACGCTAATAAACGCAGTGCATGTTTAGTTTTTCATGTATCACTGTCTTAACCATTTCATCATCCATTCATCAATCCACTTTAAACAAACAATCATGAGTAACACCATTGTCAGCGGCCAGATTTCCGTGAAAATCGGCACCGCAAACATCACACTTACCACGGCAGACATCAGTGCGTCGCCCAAAGTATTTTCACTGCCCGAAGGTGAAAGTATTGACATTCAACTGGCAGACCTGAACAGTTACCTGAATACCAATTTTGGTATACCGCAGATTACTTTTCCGGGCATTGCAGAAACCACGTTGAGCATTTCCAAGTTCCTGATTTCATCGGCAGGGCTTTTTGACCTGGCAGTGAGCTTTGTATTTGGTGCCGGCCAGGGCTGGGAAGTATTCCCCGGCTTTACGCTGAACACTGTGGGCTTTGAAGTAAACTATGCCAAACTGCCTGTGCTTACATCGCTTACACCCAATACCGGTGCGGTTAATACCAACGTTGTTGTAGCCGGTAACGACCTGGGTACGCCTACAAAAGTTGCATTTGGTACTGTTGATGCAGACCTTACAAAAATTACCAACCCATTGGCTACAAGCTTTACCATACCAGTACCAGCGAATGTACCAGCCGGTGTTGTTGCAGTAGCTGTAACCAATGCAGACGGCACATCTAACACGCTCAACTTTACCGTGAGCTAAGCATAGCATCATTTTTCAACCCTGTTTAACACCATCATGAACACCGTTATTTCGGCCACCGGCAATATGACCATTGTGGGCAACCTGGCAACCTGCTCGGGTAGCTACAGTAACAGCCGGTGGCTGATTAACGCTGATTGGCAGGCCACGGGCGGCAATGCCATATCCATCAATACGCTGATTGCCCAGATTACATCGGGGTTTGACTTTGACCCCAACCATTTGTTACCCTCTATAAGCTTTACGGCCATACATGTTGGGTTTAACCCGGGTACCAGTTCGTCGTTCGCCTGCTCGGGCAGCATCAACTGGCCTAAACCTTTTGGCATACCCATTGGCCTGGGCGTGAACAACCTGGTATTCTTGCTGCTTAAGCAAAACAACGCACCCCTTCAAATACAGGTAAGCGGCGATGCGTACATCAACAGCACCAGTGTACATGCGGCCATTTATTTTACCGGCGGCACACCTGATTTTATACTGGTTGATGCCATGCCCACCCTTAGCCTGAGCGGCATACTGCACCAATTTTTTGGGAGTGGGGCCAACATTCCCGGAAACTTTATAGACCTTACCCTTACCAATAACCACATTTATTACCTGGCTGCCAATGGTACCGTGCCAACAGGCATTCCCATTACTGCACCGCAACAGGGTTTAAACCTGGCATCTACCTGCACGTTAGAACTGGCTGGGCAAACATTGCCTGCCGTAGACGTAACCGTGAACGTTGCCAGCGGCAACGGCATTGCTGTTACCGGTACATTCCAAAACCCGGTATCGCTTGCTGGTTTTTTGTCGCTTACCGGTGTAGGGTATACGGGCGGCCCGTCGCTCAACATCAGCACCCAAAACGGCAATACAACGTTTGGTATGAGTTGTGGCCTACAGTTTTTGGGTTACAACTTTGGTACAGGGGTTATGACCATTGACAATAGCACTGGCCAAAAAGTACTAACCGCCCAACTTACCTACAATGGCACTTTGGGGCCCTTTACTAACCCCAAACTGAACATGAAGTATAGTGATGGCCATTTTGCCATTACCAACTGGCCGGGTGTACAAGCGGCTAACCTGGCCATTGATTTTGCCAAAGCCCTCAACAACATCAACAACGCAAAAGGTTGTGGTAAAATACTCAACCTGGTACTTGACAATACGGTAGAAACCAATTTTACCATCAGCCCCAATTTTACTACCCAAAAACCCAATATACCCGGCGTGGCAGACGGCCAGTTTTACCTGGTGCTCTCCGGCTTTTATACCATATCGGCTACCGGTACGGTGGTTTGTTCTTTAGACATGCCCCAACTGGCCTTGTCTTTTTCTGCCCCATCCGATTTCAGCTTCAACTCCATCATGACGCAGATTGGAGATACCATTGTCAGCAATGCCGAATCTGTAGTACAGCAACTGGTAAATGACCCTAAAGCACTGGCTCTTTTTATTACTGTATTTGCCGGTAAAAAAGTAGCCTCGCAGATTGTAGACCAGATCTGCGATAAGGCTTTATCTGCTGCACTGGAAACTTTTGTTGGTGCATTGGGCACCGTTGGCGAAGGGGTATTGGCTGCCCTTGGAGCGGCGGGTGGTGCATTGGTATCGCTGGGCTGTGGCTCCAGTTCCGGCGGTGGGGGAGGTGGTGGCGGTGGTGGCGGCAGTTCACCCAACATACAGCCTTTGGCTACACCGCAAATACTCAGTGCTGTTATAACGGCCAATAACTGGACTGTTACCTGGGGTGCAGTAAGTGGTACCAACTATTACCAGGTAATCATTACAGACGGCAACAACAAATGCATCAATGTGCAGTATGTGGCCAATACGGCTGCAACCATCGCATTGCCTGCTGCATTAAATGCGGCACCTTATACCTGCCAGGTGGTGGCATGGGCCAACCCGGGTATGAACTACAACAGTGCACCCGGCACGGCAACACTCAGCAGGCTGGGCCAGCCAACATCGGTTACCCTGCAGGTAAATTATACAACGGGCATGCTTACCTGCGTATTTGCACCGGTGGCCAATGCTACAGGTTATACCACCGCTGTGTACAATGGCAGTACACAGCTAAAAGTAACCACTGCATTTACCGTGGAAAGCGATGGTAACATACAGGTAAACTTCCCGGTTATGGCACTGCTGCCGGTGCCTCATCAGTACATCATGGGCATTACCGCAACCGGCGGCAATACCTACCTGCCGGGGCTGGAATGGATGTCTCAGCCACAACCTTTAAACTGGGGTGTTGGCTTTACAACAATCGGTAGCACGTTTAACGTCTCTTAAAACTTATTATCATGAGCGGACAATCAAGAAGTGCCTTAAAAAACTATTTCCTTACGGGGAATGTACCTACGCAGTCCAACTTCGCAGACCTTATTGATTCGTTCATTAACGAGGCAGATGACCAGGTGTACATGGACCTGTCGCACAATATGGGCCTGGGCATTGCAACACCCCCTGCCAGGCTGGCCATAGCAGGTGCAGCAGCAGAAGTAATGCATGCCTTTACCCTTACAGTTACCACGGGCAGCGATACAGCTACCGCTACAGTAATGCCCGGCATGTCTTTGCCGGCCCTGGTTTACCCCGGAGATATGATACAGCTACCCGGCAATACACAGCTCTTTAGTGTTTTGGCCGTTACTGCACAATCGCTGCAATTATCGCCCGTGCCAACTGCAGATGCTGCCAACGTACAGGTAACACTTTTACGCAACCAGTTGTACATAGGCAATGCCACCACCATCAGCAATGCCAATACCCAAATGGTATTAACCAATGCAGGCAACCTGGGGCTGGGTGTATTACAGCCACAACAAATGCTGCATGTAAATGGCAATGTACTGGCTACGGGTTTTATAGGCAATGGCAGCCAGCTTACCAACCTGGCCGCTGCCAGCCTTACCGGGCAGCTGCCACTGGCGGCATTGCCCGCATTGTCTTTTACCAACATACAAGGCCAATTGGCGGTAAGCCAGTTGCCTGCCGGTTACCAGCCGGTGGTAAATGGTATTACAGGTTTTAACTGCAGTACGCCCATTGTACAAAGCGGTAGCAGCATAACCCTGTCATGGACAGTAAACAACGCTACCTCCCTGCAGCTCACTTACCTTAACAACTATGCTATAACAACGGCCAACTCTGCTACCAATCCCGCCTGGCTACCATCCGGTTCTTTTACTTTTACGCCCGATATCTCCCAGACCTTCACCCTCACCGCTTACAAGGACAATACCGCACTCAACACCGCACAGCTTACCATTACCGTTATACCCAATGGCAAAGCGTTTATGCAAAACAGTTTTACTGCCAATGTGCCCGCCACTACGGCGGTAGCCAATGCGGGCAAAGCTTTTAACCTGGGTGTGCTGTGTGCTTCCAATGTTACCCTGCTGGCTGCTGCCATGAACAATGTGTACACCAATGCAGACATCTACCGTTCTATACCCGCTTATTACATCAGCCTGGGCTTTACCTGGAGCCCCGTTAACAACGGGCCCTGGATAGACCATGTGCTCTATCCTTCTTAACCTCTGTCATCATTTACATTAACCAATAAAACAATCATCATGACTACTTCCATTACCACCAGCAGCAGTTATCCGCCCTTGCTGGTAGCATTACAACAATGTTACCAGGAGGGTATGAGCCCCGTTAACAATTACACCGTATGGGCCAATTGCCTGGAGGAGGTGTACCAGCAACTGGGCTACCAAAACACCGCTTCCGATTTTGTAACGGCCATCAACCAGGTTTGGGGCCCGCAGGTTAGCGGCCCTACCATGCTCAATGCCGTAACCTCACTCAACAATACTGGTGGCCAGGCTTTCCCGGCCAGCGTTGTTCAGCCGCTCATCAACAGCCTGCTGGCTACCTTCCTTATACGCGACGATTTTAACGATAACGGCAGCACACAAGCTGGTATATTCTGGTCATCGCCCGATATCATCAACTACGGCACCAACACACTTACCGTTGCCACCGCTGCCGCTACCTTAAACCAGTACATCAACACCAACTTTAACGATGGTCAAAACAACAACATGTACATCAGGGCCAAAAACATTGGCAGTGCACCCGCTACAGGTTATGTAACCTTGTATGCGGTGCCTTGTAGCCTGTTGCTTACACCGCAAAGCTGGCTGCCTTACGAAATGTCTTTGCCTTCCTCGCTGCAAAACCTGTACGACCAATCCAACGCACTGCAAATACAACCCGGCGAAATCTGCATCAATACCACGGCCTTCAATTACCAGGGTTTGCCCGGTGGCGGACACTTCTGCCTTATTGCTGTGGCCAGCGGTGCCAATGGCATGCCTTTTCCTGTGCCGCAAAGTTTCCCTACCAATGTAGACCAGGCCAACTTCATCATCAACAACCCCAATGTTGCCCAGCGTAACATGAACTATGGCAACATCACCGGCAGTACCGGTATTATGAATGCCACCCTGGGCAACAACAACAATGTGCCCACCAGTTTCCTCATCAGCTTAACACAAAACAACGAGGGCTCAGCACTGCCTGCCGGAACCACCGTTACAGCCTCCATTACCGATCCACGTTGCCCTTATGCACCACCTGTAGAAACCTGGTACAATGGCGTAACCCTGGGCGGACTAACCGTGCCTGCCAGCATCAACGGTACGCCCGGTGCTGCTTTGCTCAACATCAGTTTTACCATACAGTTGCCCCCCGGTGCAAGTTTTGCAGGTACGGCCCCCATCATGGTATCGTACTACCAGGTACCCCAGGGCCAAAACAGCCTTATGGAAGCCGAAGTTATCCGCAACTACAAGCTGCCCGGTGCCAACCAGGCTGCCAGGGCTGCTAAAGGCCTCAACGTATTTGCCGCCAATATGGAATCTTCTGAAATGGTAGACGACGGTACTCCATTGGTACTCATGGGGGCCTGCCAGTTTACACTCGTGTAATACATTTCCCCCTATATGCTCAGCTGCACCCGCCCCTAAAAAGGCGGCTGTTTTTATAATACGTTATAAGGTCAGTTCTTTTTTTATGGAGACCAGCAGCAGGATAAACATTGGGCTTTCGTTGCGTCGCACACTTCCTCTGAAGGAACAATACTCAGCCACAAAGGCACAAAGCATGTTTTTCAGGAGACAATGTGGAAGTTGACATCTTTCTTCCTTTGCCTGCGTGTAGTGGGCTTGATGGGGGATTGTACTACAGATGCTATGGGCATCTACTAGTCAGTAAGTCAGTAAGTCAGTAAGTCAGTCAGTAGTGAGTAAGTCAGTAGTGAGTAACGTTAGGTGCAAGCATGTTATGTTTTACTTATTGACTTACTGACCAATGACCCTATGACTTTCCTACAGTTGAAGTGTGCGACGCAACAGCAGCCCAATAGTATTCCCTAAGCTTGTTCCCCCAAAAAAAGCATACACTTTTTGAAGGTTTGTTTTATAAGCTTACCTGGCGTTGAGGTTAGTAAGCAATAATGGGTGTACTGTAATTTTTTTACATGGCTGCCACAGCCTGTTCGAATAAGGTTGTATCTATTTTATGCAAGGCCAAATCTGCTTTTTGATGGGCAATGAGTGTATGTACCTCTGCCCAAAGTTGCGGATGGTTTTTCCAAAAGCTTGGGTAAACAGACAATACTTCACTCAGTAAATCACCAGGATAGTACTCCGTTTCTGTAAAAAGATCGTGTAACAAATGCTTGATGGCAAGCGGTATAAGGTACTGTAAAGCAAAGCCCTGCCCAATCATTAACCGCAAGTGGGCCGCAGTAAAAGCATTTAATGGCAGTTTGCTTAGTTGTATGCATCGTTTAATTAAAGGGGTTGAGGCCTCGTCAGGATTGCCAAAATCTTTTTGCTCTAAGTATTCAATTGTTTGTTGCTGCCAGTTATTGATAAGATGTTTTTGCATAAGAAAGCTAATTAAGTTTAATAACGAATGGTTCAATGCGTTTGTGCAAGCCTGTTGTGTACCAAGCCCCACATCATATCCAAATAATCACTTCAATAGCCTTATTTATTTCCAGGCTTTCCTGTTTTCTAACTGCTGCCTTTAACGGAAGTAGATAGGTAGCGTGTTTCGTATCAAACCAAATGGCTGTTTCCCAAATGCTTTGGCCTGTTTTCGCCGTAGCTTTCAGTCTCCCCCAACCAGCTTCCTGCCATTGCAGGTTATTTCTGATTTCTTGTGCCATAGCCACTGGCAGCGTAACAAAATACCAGCCATTGGGTGCATTATGCTGCCATATAGATGCTGTAAAACGGTATTCAATACGGGAAGCCTGGGTAGTGTGTAGTTCTTTTTGTTTCATTTTACAGTATATAAAGGTTAACCGCAATCGTATTGAGGCTGCCTACTTGTTGGGTAGCCTGCCGCCAGTGGGTGTTTTGCAATTGCTGCTGGTAGTTGGTATTGGCAATCCAGTGCCCGTTTAGCAGTACCTCCCTTAGCCGGTTGGCAATGGTGGTATTCCTGCTCATGGTAAGGTTAATAAGTTTTGTTTGAAGATAGGCAGTGTCACCCATTCAAAACAACTGCTTTGTGTGCTTGTGTGGTTAAACCATTATGAGCCCAACAGCGGGAATACGATTGGGCGTCCCTTGCGTCGCACTCTTGTACTGTAGTATGCGTGGCGGCTTTTACCACCGTGTGCAACTTGTTCAAATCATAGCATTACCCAAACACCGTTTCCGCAATAGGGGCGTAATCCTGGTACCTTAATAGGAAGCAATATCCCAGGCCAACAAGGGGCATCGCCCTGACATCTTGGGTGGTAATTTTGTATCAGTGCGTTAGTAGCGAATGCTACATAAAGCAACGGGAAACTCATGTTGGCAACAAGCTTTTCTATTTTAGTTTGTCAAGTCGTTGTTGTGCTTTTTCTAAAATATCTTTGTCAAATAAAACTCTGTACTTTTCTTTTAGAATTATGCTCTCAATAGTCAAATCAAGCCTGTTAATCTCAAAAAGCTTTATTAGTCCCGATTGCAATTTTTCTGTTCCTTCTTTTATAAGTCTCTTTGCAGCACCAATGGCTCCGTAACTATAAATTTGATTGAGGATAATATTTTTGTCAATCTTTGCTCCAGCGTTTGCAGCAAGGTCAATAGATGCGATTAGTTCATCTCCCAACTCGACTTCAACTTTTAAAAACTCATTTTCTTTTGTTTCCGCAGTTAGAGTGTCTCTGCTCAATAGTTTCTGTTTGTCATAGTTTGTTACAATCTTTTTTAAACTGTCAAAACGAATTTTGAATTGCTTAATTAATTGAGTGTCGTCACTTTGTATGATGAACTCGTGATTATAAAATTCAGCGGAATTTGTCCAGTTATATGAACCTGCAATTAATTTAGTGTTGTCAAACAAAGCGAACTTATCGTGTAGAAATCTACCGCTTAGTGTTGGTAAAATGTAAACTTTGCCGCCTTTTTCTATGAATTTGTTGTAAGAAAGTCTTTGGTTTTCAACATGGTCGCTAATAATAATTTCAACCCCGCAACCGCAATCAAGTTTATCAACTAATTGTCCGAGTAAGTCTTTACTTGTTAACCAAGCTACTGATACAATAATTGTTTCTTTTGATTGATCAATATTAGTTTGTATTTTTTTACGGATGTCCTTGAATGATGCTGTTGTCATAAAATGTATGCTAACTTAAAATATGCGGAAGTGTAATTCTAATTTGACTTAGTCAACTTGGACGATAACTATTTTATAGACCATATCAAATATAGAAATTCATTCCTTTTCTACATAACGTATTTATACGTTTTGTCAAAACAGCATACAGCGTTATGTACCTCGTTTATTTTTTTCGGCTTGTACATCTTTTAAGCAGTAGCTGCCGGGTAAAAGGAATTTTTAATACTTTTTTTGCAACCTTCTCCCTATCTTAAAAGTCTTAGAGTTTTTAAAATATCCTATCACCTTTAAAATCCGTTCCTATGTCAGAAGACAAGACAGTCAGGGCTTATTCCTATGCGGATGTCATCATGTTAACAGCCGCTTATGCCCAGGTAGAAAATGCCATCACTTACAAAGACAGGATTCAGCAAGACAGGCCCAAATGGGACCTTGCCTTTTACAATGCCTTGAAAACCAGGATTGATGACGCCATTAAAACCTACATCGGCCGGGACAATGCCAAAACCCTCAGGGATGCTACCAGCGAAGTAGTGCATCATTAGGGGATGCTCTTACCAAATTGGGCTTGTTCAAAAAACAAATTGAAATTGACTTTGAAGACACACCCGAAGAGCGGGATGAACTGCTTAACAACATGGGTTTCACAGCTTTATATACCGGTGCCAGCAAAAACAAGAGCCAGGCAGATATGGTAAGCCTGCTGCAGCGTTTTGAAAAAAGCATGACTCCCGCAATCAAAGCCAATTTGGTTGACAAAGGCATGAACGGCAACCTGGTAGATGAAATACTTGCACTGGCAACGGTGGTCACCAATTCTAGTTTAACGCAAGAGGTATTCAAACTGCAAAAGCCCGCCCGCAGTGCAGAAGCAGTTACAGAGTTCAATAAAATTTATAAGGAAGTCATTAAAGTAGTCAAGATGGGCCGCCAGATATTTGTAAAAAACAAAGTGGTTTACGAAAGCTTCAGTTTTGCAACTACAGCCCAAGCCCAAACTGCCTTCCGTAAAAGTCAGCCTAAAGACAAAAACAAAACAGATACCACTACAACAAATGCATAATACAAGGCTCCGTTACGGAGCCTTTTCTTTTATACTTTTATGTAGTTGGTCTTGTAAAACAAAACGCGGGTTTATTGAGTATATCCGCAAGGTTTTTAAAACTGGTTGAGCGTCATGTAATTACATGATTGAGTATAGTTATTGTTTCCGCATCAATAGTTGTCCATTCCGCAGTAGTCAAAACAGTTCCCGCAGTAATAGAAGTCAATCTCGCATAAATAGTTATCCATTCCGCAAGCTTCAAAGCTCATTCCGCAAGCGTCGAAACAGCTTCCGCAATCATAGTTGCTTATTCCGCAGCAATAGAAGTTCATTCCGCAATCTTTTTTGTGAAAATCAATAGGTTAACAAGCCGGTTAAGAAAGCATTGTATAGCAAACTCATGCAATATCAGGGCAATAGCTTGCTTCAAGGGCATACTTTATGCTTTAGGTAAGGAGTTAAGCATCCTTTTTATAGCTTCCGTTTGGTCGTACCTGTCTTTCCTCTCTACAACTTGTGATATTACTGCCTTGGTTGTTCAAAAAAGTCCCATAGCATTCCTTATGCTGCAGTGTGCGACGCAACCGGTGCTACATAGCATTCCTTGGCTGGTGTACAAAAGAAATAGCGGGTGGAGGGGCGTGTGGTGTTTGCTTAACGCAATAGGTTGATGATGTCTTTGGCCCTTTCGGCGGGTTGTACGTTGAGGAGGGTGATGCGGCCGTTTTGCAGCTTGGCCTCTACGGTGGTGTTGCCGGGGGCGTGGAGCTTGAAATGTACATCCAGGTTTTTGGGCCAGGCGGGGAAGAGGTAGAGGCTGTCGCCTACGGTTTGTAACAACATTTCCTGCAGGCCTATCATGCCGCTGCCGCCCCAGTTGTGGTCGGGCACCCAGTCGTAGCCCGGGCCCCAGAACGCGGGGAACCTGCGGCCGCTGTTTTGCAGTTTAAGGCTGGTGAGGCGTAGGGCTTCGTCGGTTAGGCCTAAACGGGCAGCAAAGATGTTGTCTTGTTTCCAACCAATATGGCTGCGGAATTTGAGGGCAAATGTATCGTACAAGTAGGTGTTAATGGCGGTATCTAACCCGGGCCGGCCTATGCCGTACAAACCCCAGGGAAAAACGGGGTACAATTGTGTGGGCTCGGTATTGTTGACACGCTCCCACAACTGTGCGGGTGCAAGGGTGGGCTTGCCGTTGTAACTGCTGTAGCTAATGGGCGGTATGCGGTTGAGCAATGACTGGTAATAGGCTTTACGTTGTTGCGGCAGGGTGGGCGATTGCAGCAGGCTGGTGGTAACTTTTTGCAGGGCGGCAATGGTGGCTGTGGAGTTGTAAGCCATTTTATACGTTTCGCCGCCGGAGCCGGGGTAGAGTACCAGCTTGCCGTTGCCATTAAGGGCTTTGCTGCCCCGCTGTTTGGCCAGGTATTGGTAATGCTCGTCGAAGAAAATGAGGCAGTTTTCAATAACGGGCAGGTATTCGCTGATGTTGGTACCTGTGTAGGCTTCTGCATCCAGCATCATCTGGCAAAATTCCAGTACGGTATCCCATTCGTATTCCAGCCAGGCATTGTACTCCACGCCTTTGTCGCTGTTGGCGGGGCGTTTCCAGCCATATTCTGTAAGGTTGGGCAGGCCAAACAGTTCCATTTGTTCGGTAAAGCAGGCACCGTTGTGGCCCCAGTAATAGCGGGTACGTTGCATGGCATTGTGCAGGGCCTGCTGGTAAAAGCTAAACTGGCTGTGCATCAGGTCAACATCCCCACTTTTGAGCATGGGCCAATACACCAGCCGCTGGTTTTGTGCGGTAAACGTACCGCCGCCCCAGTTGCGATGGTCGGGGGTGCCGTGCAGGGTGGTATCAGTAAAGATGGGGTCGTAGGTAAACAGGCCGCCATTGAACTTGGTAGGGTAGCTGCCATAGGCATTACAGCCCAGCATGTAACGCATTAACTGGTAATTGCGGCCCATTTGCCAGGTGGTAGCAGCGGTATCTGTTTGTTGCGGTTGTATATATATATAACTGCGTTGCCAGAAGTTGTGCCACCAGTTAAGGGTATTGTAACGGTTGATGGCTATGGTTGCGGTAGCCGTTTTGAGTAAGGCCGTATAATTTGGTGCAGACTGGTTATGGGGTGTAACGTTTAGCAGCACCTGTATGGTGTGTTGCCTGGCCGCTTTAAGGGATGAGAGCCGCCAGCCTTTGAAATCGGTATCCAGGTATTTGCCGGTGGTGGTGCCGGCGGGCACCATGTTTTTACCGTACAAGATGCCGCCGCTTTGTAAACCCTTCAGGGGGTTGTTTAAACTGTCTTTGATGCTTTGTAAGCCCTGCAAGCGAACAGTGGCATCGAAGACAGTAGAATCGGTGTTTTTGTGAAAGAACACCACGCTGTTGTTGCCGGAAAAGCCGATGCTGTCTTTACGGGTAAAGACTTTTACGTCTTTGGCCCATTTCCAGGAGTTGGCGTTGTTTTCTTTGCCCAGCATTTGGCGGTCTTTGTAACGCCAGCTTTCGTAAGTGGCTGTTGCGTGTATGGCTTTGTTGCTTTGTACATCTATGTGCACTACGGGGTTAAAAACATCTA
>JAESFG010000509.1_pt1 | contig 20936 bp, 18 predicted proteins | sample 9269371 | NCBI WGS metagenome assembly JAESFG01 (sample SAMN14506227, study PRJNA617093) | algae metagenome | isolation source: Aetokthonos hydrillicola CCALA 1050 (B3-Florida) and co-occurring... | place: USA: South Carolina | collected 2013-01-01 | reverse complement strand
GTGCTAACCCACCGTGCCGCGGACAGGTGTGAGCGGGACGTCGGCTAGCCGGAGCGGGAATGCGGACCGAGATCGACATGGGCGAAGGACAGGGCGGCTCCAGGGCCGTCCTCGACCTCGAGGAACTTCTGGCGACGCGTCTTTTGGTGCAGGGCAATTCCGGCTCCGGCAAATCCCACCTGCTGCGGCGGCTGCTGGAGCAGAGCGCCGCTTGGGTCCAGCAATGCGTGGTCGACCCGGAAGGCGACTTCGTCACCCTCGCCGACCGCTTCGGCCATCTCGTTGTCGATGGGGCGCGCAGCGAGGCAGAGCTGGTGCGCATCGCCCAGCGCGTGCGTGAGCACCGCGTCTCCGTCGTCCTGAATCTCGAAGGTCTCGACACCGAGGGCCAGATGCGTTGCGCCGCGGCGTTCCTGGGCGGTCTTTTCGACGCCGAGCGCGACCACTGGTATCCGATCCTCGTGGTCGTCGACGAGGCGCAGCTCTTTGCCCCCGCAGCAGCCGGGGAGGTGTCCGACGAGGCCCGAAAGGTCTCGCTGGGTGCCATGACGAACCTGATGTGCCGCGGCCGCAAGCGTGGCCTTGCCGGCGTCATCGCCACGCAGCGTCTCGCCAAGCTCGCGAAGAACGTCGCGGCGGAAGCGTCAAACTTCCTGATGGGGCGAACCTTCCTGGACATCGACATGGCACGGGCCGCCGACCTGCTCGGCATGGAGCGCCGGCAGGCCGAGATGTTCCGGGATCTGCAACGCGGCCATTTCGTGGCGCTCGGGCCGGCCCTCTCCCGCCGGCCACTGCCCGTGCGGATCGGCGCTGTCGAGACCCAGCCCCGCGCCACCTCGCCGAAGCTGATGCCGCTCCCGGAGCGCCCGGCCGAAAGTGTCCTCGGCCTCATCATGGAGCCGGTGGAGCAGCCGGTGCGCCCGCCGCGGCCCCGGGCCGCCGCTGCACCCACTCCCTCGACGCATGACCTGCTCGCGCAGGTCGCCGCCCACAGACGATCCGTCGAGGACGGCCGCGAGTCCCCCGGCGAGCCGCCCCGCCCGGCCACGCCCGAGGAACTCGCCGAGCGCGACCGCGCGCTCGCCGCCGTCCTGGCCGACATCCTCGGCGATCCCGAGGCGCCCTTCCGGTCGCACGCCGTTCTCTACCAGGATTTCCTGGTTCGCTGCCGCATCCTGCGCGTCGCCGGGCCAGCCCCCGACATGGGCGAATTCCGCCGCCGTCTCGCCGTCGCGCGGGCCGGCCGGGCGCCCGACGGCGCGGACCCGGTGCGCTGGGACGGGATCGTCGCGTTCTCAAGCACGCTTCCCGACGATGACGCACGCAGCGTATATCTGCTTCTGGCGCGCGCGGCCTTGGCCGGCGAGCCATGCCCGCCAGATGGCGAGGTCGCAAGGGTCTTCGGCAGCCGGTCACCGGGGCGTGCCCGCAGGATCCTGGGCACGCTCGAGGCCCAGGGGGCCATCGTGCTGCGCAACGACCGGGCCGGCTGGCGGTCGGCGGTTCTCCCGGATGTCGGCCTCGAGACCCGGCCGGGCGATCCGCGGGACGGCGCTGCCCTCGCGAGCTGAGTCCGCCAGGACGTCGGTGCCGCCGGCTCAGGCGATCTTGCCGCCGAGTTCGTCCTCGATGTGGATGCGAATGATCTCCTCGAAGCTCGACTCGGCCTTGAAGCCGAGCTCGGTCGAGCGCCTGGGATCGAAATTGCGCGGCCAGCCCGCAACGATCTTGATGATCGCCGGATCAGGCTCGCGCCTGATGCGCGCGACAACCTTTTCGCCCGCGACCCGGCGTAGCGCCTCGATCTGCTCGCCGACCGTGACGGCCAGGCCGGGCATGGTGAGATTGCGGCGCGGGCCGACCTTCTCGCCGTCGATGGTCGCAGCGTGGACGAGGAAGCCGACGGCCGACCGCGGCGAGGCATGCCAGTGGCGCACGTCCTCCCCGACCGGCAGCACAGCCTCATGGCCCGCCAGGGGTTCGCGGATGATGTTGGAGAAGAAGCCGGACGCCGCCTTGTTCGGCTTGCCCGGGCGCACGCAGATCGTCGGCAGGCGGATGCCGATGCCGTCGAGGAAGCCCTTGCGGGTGTAGTCGGACAGCAGGAGTTCGCCGACGGCCTTCTGGGTGCCGTAGGAGGTGAGCGGCGTGTGGAAGAACTCGTCGCCGATCGCCTCGGGGAATGGAGCGCCGAACACGGCGATGGACGACGTGAAGACCACGCGCGGCCGGTATGATCCGCCCCCGGCCATGTTGAGCTGGCGGATGGCCTCGAACAGCTTCCAGCTGCCGTCGAGATTGATGCGGTAGCCCTTGTCGAACTCCTGCTCGGCCTCGCCGGAGACGATGGCCGCGAGGTGGAAGACCACGTCCGGCTTTCCGGATACGAGCTTCTCCGCCTCGCCGGGAAGCGAGAAGTCCGATGCCAGGGTGGTGACGGCGAAGGGCGCGCCCGCGGGGGCGGAAGGCTCGATCACGTCGTGCAGCGTGGCCTTGGTGATCTGGCGTCCGCCCAGCGAGCCGTCCTTGACCAACCGATCGGTGAGCTTGCGCCCGACCATGCCGGCCGCGCCGATGATCAGAATGTGCATGATGTGTTTCCGCCCGCGATGTTCATTGCGCCGCAGTGTGCGTTGGTAGACCCAACAGCAGGTCGCGGGCAATAGCGCGGACGAGGCGGCGTTCGGCGGCATCGAGGTTGCGGCCGATGGTGGCCCGGCATGCGGGGAGCAGTCTCCGGTCGATGTCAGGCGGCAGACCACCGGATGCCTCGGCGAACGATCTCGCACCCTGCATCTGGTCGTCGCTGAGGGATGCCATGAAGGCGGATACGACGTCGCTCAGCGCCTCCGGCCGATCCTCCTCGCCACCGCTGCTCGGCAGGGGCGCTGCCTGCCGGATGGACAGGAACTGGCCGACATGCGCGGATCCCCACTCCGCCAGGCTGTCGGCCTCCATGCGGAGAAGTCGGGACTGGGTTGCGCGCGACGGCTCGATGCCGACGAGGTGGACACGCACGCCGTAGGACTGGGCAACGAGGACGCCGAGCCGCAGGTCGTCGTCGCCCGCCACCAGCACCGCGTCGCAGATCGAGCGATTGCGGGCCAGTTCGACCAGGTCGCTGACGATGAGCGGATCGACCCCCTTCTGCTCGCCCCCGAGGCTCAGGGCGCCGAGCCTGAGCTTCACGCCGTCCGTTTCCGCGATTGCGTATTGCTGGGCGCTGAGCCGCCCGAAGGGCGCACCGTCATACCAGTAGATCCGCAGCAGCTGGACCTCGGCCGGGAGTTCCTCGACCGTCTTCCTGAGGAGCGTGACCACGCCGGCAATGTCGAGCCGCAGATCCTCCCGCTTCCTCCTCGACCCCGTGATGAGCGCCGACCCTTGCGCGAAGAGATACCCCGCATCCACAAACACGCCGCACCGGTTCATCGCCGCCGCCACCCCAAGAAAGGAAGAGGGCTCCCGCAGGAGCCCTCGCCTATGCGGGCGGACGCAGAAGTCTTATGGCCCAGCCCGAGCCGACGATGCGTCTCGCGGGCAAATCGCGCAACTAACCGGCGGTTGAAGCCCTGTTACGGCTTCTCAGAGGGCGAAGCCGCCATCGACGAGGAAGATCTGTCCGGTGGTGTAGGCCGACTCGTTCCCGGCGAGATAGACGGCCATGGCCGCGATCTCCTCGGGCTTGCCGAGCCGTCCGATCGGCTGGCGATCGATGAAGGCCTGGCGCACGCTCTCCGCGGACTGACCCGTGTTCTTCGCGAGCGTCGAGATACGGTCATCCAGGGAAGGCGACTCGATCGTGCCGGGGCAGATCGCGTTGGCACGCACGCCCTTGCGGATGAAGTCCGCCGCAACCGCCTTGGTCAGGCCGATCACCGCGGCCTTGGTCGCGCCGTAGACGTATCGGTTGGGGATGCCGCGCACCGAACCGGCGCCCGAGGCAATGTTGACGATCGACGCGTTGCCGCGTTCCAGCATGCCGGGCAGGAAGGCCTTGATGGTCCGGTGCATCGACTTCACGTTGATGTCGAAGGAGAAGTCCCACGCCTTGTCGTCGCACTCCAGGACGGTGCCGTGATGAACGAAGCCGGCCGCGTTGCAGAGGATGTCGATCGGGCCCGTCTCCTTGGCCAGCGCCGCGACGGCGTCATTCGACAGGACGTCGAGCTTGCGTGCCTTGGCCCCGGAAAGGCCGGCGAGCTTGTCCTCGGCGATGTCGGTCGCCCAGACCGTGGCTCCCTCGCGCAGATAGGCCTCGGCGATGGCCCTTCCGATGCCCTGCGCCGCGGCGGTAACGACCGCCACCTTGCCCTCGAGCCGTCCTGTCATGTGAGTCCCCTGTGTGAAAATGTCTTCATCATGTGAACGAGTGTGCGGTCCGGAAGATCTTCCAGCCGTTCCACCTCATAGCCGTGCCGCGCATACCAGTCGATATTGTGAGTGAGCTTCTGTCCGGTATAGAGGCGCATGACCGGGCGGCCCGCCGCGCGGGCCAGGTTTTCCGCCAGGGCCAGAAGACGGTTGCCGATCCCCCGGCCCTGCACGGCCGGCGACGTGGCGATGCTCCAGATCAGCATGTCGTCACGCCGGACCTGCAGGATCAGCACGCCCGCGAGGGCGTCGCCGAGATGGGCCAGCCACACCTCGTCCTGCGCGAGGATCCTTGCATAGTCGGCCCGCAGCGGGATGGGCTCGACGCCGAGGATGCTGCGGTTGGCCGACCAGGCCGCGCGCTGCAGGGCGGTGACGGCGTCGAGATCGCCGGGGACGGCGCGCCGGAACACGGGATCGGTGTCGGTCACGCCCCTCGCCCGGCGAGCGACGACAGGCTCGCCCTTTGGCGCCCCTCCTCATCGAAATTGGCTGGCCCGAGCCACGCCTCGAAGGCGGCGCGCCGCGCCGGCCACTCCGTGTCGAGGATGGAATACCAGGCGGTGTCGCGGTTGCGCCCGCGAACGATCATGTGCTGCCGGAACACGCCCTCGAAGGTGAAGCCGAGGCGGTCCGCGGCACGGCGCGAGGGAGCATTCAGCGCGTTGCACTTCCATTCGTAGCGCCGGTAGCCGAGGTCGTCGAAAACGTGACGCATGAAGAGATACTGCGCCTCGGTCGATTCCGGCGTGCGCTGCAGGCCGGTGCCGTACATGACGTTTCCCACCTCGACCACGCGGTGCGCGGGGTCGATGCGCATGAGCGTCTGGTAGCCGAGGGCCCGGCCGTCCGATTGCCGGACGACGGTGAAGAACAGGGGGTCCGACGAGGACGCCTTGGCCTCGAGGTGGGTCTGGAACGCGGCGCGGTCAGGGAAGGGCGGCTCGAACAGGTATTGCCAGATGACGTCACGGTCGGGGCCATGGGACTCGGCCCACAGGTCGTCCCCGTGGCGTGCGGGGTCGAGCGGCTCCAGCCGCACGAGCCGACCTTGAAGGACAAGACGCTGGGGCCGCGGCGCAGCATGCCCGTCGACGGCGGGACCGATCGGAAGGCCGGTGGCGGGATCGGGCACCGAAGGAGATTCGACGGCAGTCACGACGTCCGCTCCGCCAGGTCGGCACGGAAGAACGGATTCAGCCCCGCCGTGACGCCATTGTCCGCGAAGCCGTCGAACCGTCCCTCCTCGCGGATGAGACGGGCGGCTTCCACGAAACCCACCCATGCCGCGCGGGCCAGAGCCGCTCCGATGGAGATGCGGCGCGCTCCGAGCGCCGCGATGTCGGCGACAGTCAGGCCGTAGCTGCCATGGACGAGCACGTTCACGGGCTTCCCGCCGGCCGCCCCGACAATGGCGGCGAGTTCGTCCAGGGTCTTGGGGCCGGGGGCGTAGAGCACGTCGGCTCCTGCCTCGGCATAGGCCGCGATGCGCCGGCATGCCTCGGCGAGCGCATCCGCATGGCCGGTCAGGAAGCACTCGGCGCGCGCCGTCAGGAGCACGCCGGTGGCGGTTTCGTCGATGGCCCGGCGGGCGGCGGCGACGCGCTCCACCGCGAGGTCGAAGGGATAGAGCGTGTCGCCGGTCCGGCCAGTGGCGTCCTCCACCGACAGGCCGGCGACACCGGTGCCCACGCACGCCTTGACGTTCTCGGCGACGGCTTCCGGATCGTCCGCATACGCATTCTCGAAGTCGGCATTGACGGGCACGTCCGGCACGGCCGCCACGATCTCCGCGATATGGGCGAGCATGAGGTCGCGCGGAACATCCTGGTCCGCCCGGCCTTGCGTGAAGGCGAAGCCGGCCGAGGTTGTGGCCAGGGCAGGGAAGCCCTGGCCGCGCAGCCAGCGTGCGCTGCCGATGTCCCAGGGGTTCGGCATCACGAAGCAGCCTGCTTCGTGCAGCGCGCGGAAGCGCGCGATCCTGTCGCCCTGCGTCATGGCCGACCCCCGTGCGAGAGCTCAGTGATTGTCGCGCGGAACACCCTTGCTCTGGGCCACCTTCTGGTATTTCACCGCCGGCTTCAGCACCATCCCGCTGCCGAGCTGGTCGACCATGCTGCGCTGGATCTCCTGCCACGGGGTCTGGCTGGGCGGAACGTGATAGCCGCCGTTCTTGGCCAGCGCCGCCCTGCGCTCGGCGAGTTCCCCGTCCGAAATGAGGATGTCGGCCGTGCCCTTGCGCAGGTCGATGCGGACCCGGTCCCCCGTCTTCAGCAGGGCGAGGCCGCCGCCGGCCGCCGCCTCGGGCGAGGCGTTGAGGATGGAGGGCGAGCCCGACGTGCCGGATTGGCGTCCGTCGCCGATGCATGGCAGCGCATGGATGCCCTTCTTGATGAGCGCGGCGGGCGGCTGCATGTTCACGACCTCCGCGGCACCGGGATAGCCGATCGGTCCGGCGCCGCGCATGAAGAGCAGCGTGTTCTCGTCGATCTTGAGCTTCGGATCGTCGATGCGGTGGTGGTAGTCTTCCGGCCCGTCGAACACGACCGCCCTCCCCTCGAAGGCGTCGGGATCCTTCGGGTTGGAGAGGTAGCGCTTGCGGAACTCCTCGGAGATGACGCTGGTCTTCATGACCGCGTTGTCGAAGAGATTGCCCTTCAGGACGATGAACCCCGCATCCTCGCGCAGCGGCTTGTCGATGGGCAGGATGACGTCGAGATCGATCGACTCCTTGCCGCGGCAATTCTCGCCCATCGTCCTGCCGTTGGCGGTCAGCGCGTTCTCGCGGATGAGCTTGCGCTTCATCAGCTCGTTGACGACGGCGGGAACGCCGCCGGCGCGGTGGTACTCCTCGCCGAGATACTTGCCGGCCGGCTGCAGGTTTACAAGCAGTGGCACCTTGTGGCCGATGGTCTCCCAGTCCTCGATCTCGAGCTTCACGCCGATGTGGCGGGCGATGGCGTTGATGTGGATCGGGGCGTTCGTCGAGCCGCCGATCGCCGAGTTGATGACGATGGCGTTCTCGAACGCATCGCGGGTCATGATGTCGGAGGGCTTCAGGTCCTCCCACACCATCTCGACCGCGCGCTTGCCGGTCTCGTAGGCGATCTGGCCGCGCTCGCGATAGGGCGCCGGGATGGCGGCGCAGCCCGGCAGCGTCATGCCCAGCGCCTCGGCCAGGGAATTCATGGTCGAGGCCGTGCCCATGGTGTTGCAGTGGCCGACCGACGGGGCCGACGAGGCGACGATGTCCATGAACTCGTCATAGCCGATCTCGCCCGCGGCGAGGCGCTCGCGCGACTTCCAGACGATCGTGCCCGAGCCTGTGCGCTCGCCCTTCCAGTAGCCGTTCAGCATCGGCCCGCCGCACAGGACGATGGAGGGAATGTTCACGGTGGCCGCCGCCATGATGCAGGCCGGCGTGGTCTTGTCGCAGCCCGTCGTCAGGACAACCCCGTCGAGCGGATAGCCGTAGAGCACCTCGACGAGGCCGAGATAGGCGAGGTTGCGGTCGAGCGCCGCGGTCGGGCGCTTGCCGGTCTCCTGGATCGGATGGACCGGGAACTCGAAGGCGACGCCGCCCGCCGCCGTGATGCCTTCGCGCACGCGCTTGGCGAGTTCGAGGTGATGGCGGTTGCAGGGCGACAGGTCGGAGCCGGTCTGCGCGATGCCGATGATCGGCTTTCCCGACTGCAGCTCCTCCCGGGTGAGGCCGAAATTGAGATAGCGCTCCAGGTAGAGCGCGGTCATGCCGGGATTGTCGGGATTGTCGAACCAGAGCTGCGAGCGCAGCTTGCTCGCCCGGCCGGACGTGGCGTGATGGGGCGGGGCCGCCGCGGGCTCGGCCGCCACGGAGCCCTTCCGGGCCTTTGCCGGAGCCTTCGCGGCCTTCTTCGGCTTCACGACGGGCTCGGGCGCGGCGGCCTTGGCGACCTTCGTCTCCTTGACGCCTTTGGCGTCCTTGCCCTTGGCCGTCTTGGCGTTGACGCCCTTCTTGTCCTTCTTGCCGGCCATGGTCGCTCTCCCCCTGGATCTTGGCTTGCGCGCAGGCGGTCGCGCGCCGCGCGGATTCGAACCGAATTGACGGGCCGCAGCATCGACTCAAAAGTCTGCGGAAATCAATCGCCGCGTCCATGCCGCACGCGTAAGGCAGCGTCGCGCCCAGGCGCAGGTGCTGTTCACATGGGCCGATTTCGGCCATAGGGTCGCCGCGGCGCGAGCGCCACGACCACGACGGGCCGCCGCGCCGGGGAGACGTCCATGCTGCAGACCGTTCCGTCCTTCGACCGCATCGGCGAGGAGAACGCCTTTTCCGTCCTGGCGCGCGCCACGGACCTCGCCCGCCAGGGCCGCGACATCATCAATCTCGGCATCGGCCAGCCGGACTTCCGTACCCCCGACCACATTGTCGAGGCCGCCATCAAGGCGCTGCGGGACGGGCACCACGGCTACACGCCGGCGACCGGCATCCTGCCGCTGCGCGAGGCCGTTTCGGCGGACCTCCACAAGCGCTTCGGCGTGGAGGTCGATCCCGAGCTCGTGCTCATCGTGCCCGGCGGCAAGGTCACCATGTTCATGGCGATCCTGATGTTCGGCGAGCCCGGCGCGGAGATCCTCTATCCCGACCCCGGTTTTCCGATCTACCGGTCCATGATCGAATTCACCGGAGCCAAGCCGGTGCCCGTGCCGATCCGCGAGGAGAACGCTTTCGCCTTCTCCGCGGAGGAGACGCTGTCCCTCATCACGCCGCGCACGCGCCTGCTGATCCTGAATTCACCCGCCAACCCGACGGGCGGCGTGACCCCGAAGGAAGAGATCGACAGGCTGGTTGCCGGCCTCGCCCGCTTCCCGGACGTCGCGGTGATGTCGGACGAGATCTACGGGCAGATGACTTATGACGGGCTCGCCCACCAGACACTCCTCGCCTATCCCGATATCCGCGACCGGCTGATCCTGCTCGACGGCTGGTCCAAGACCTACGCCATGACGGGATGGCGGATGGGCTACTCGGTCTGGCCGAAGCCGCTGATGGACCTCGCCCGCAAGCTCGCGGTGAACTCCTATTCCTGCGTCAACGCCGCGGCCCAGTATGCGGGTCTTGCCGCCCTCACCGGCTCGCAGGACGCGGTGCGCGAAATGGTGGCCGAGTTCGACCGCCGCCGCCGCGTGGTGACGGAAGGCCTGAACGCCCTCCCCAACGTCTCGGCCGCGACGCCGAAGGGCGCGTTCTACGCCTTCCCCAACATCTCCCGCACGGGCTGGAAGGCGAAACCGCTCGCCTCGGCGCTGCTGGAGAAGGCCGGCGTGGCGACGATCGGCGGCCCCGACTTCGGTGTGCACGGGGAAGGCTTCATCCGCCTCTCCTATGCCAACTCGACCGAGAACATTCGCCGGGCGCTTGCGCGCATCGCCGAATTCCTCGATAGCGAGCGTCCGGACCGGACCGGCCCCGCTTGAACCAGGAAGACGCGACGTGACGCCAGACGACCCGCGAGTCCCGCCGATCCCGCGTGCCGCCGCGCGTCGCTGCGCTGTCGCTCTGCTTGCCCTCTGCGCATTCGCCGGGCCTGCCAGAGCAAGGGACGACGATGTGGGCGCAAGATCCGTCACCGTCGCAGCGAAGGTCGCGCCGACGCTGTGCGCCGAGGACGACAACGTCACCGTCACCTTCACGGGATCGAAGATCCGGCACTTCCAGGTGGCGGCACGGCCGAGCCCCGTGCTCAACACCATCGTCGTCGACAGCCGCGCGCCGGACTTCACCGATTGCACGATCCAGGACCAGCCCCCGGGGCCCGAGGACAAGATCGAGCGCATCGTCCTCTACGAGGACGACACGAGCATGCTGGTCGGCTATCGGCACTCGGAGTTCTGGCGCAAGGGCGACGTACCGGTCGCGGTGAAGGACAAGGAGGAGCGCGCGCTGCATCTCGTCCAGCTCTTCACCAAGACGCCGAAGGGGCCCTACGAGTACCTCGTCCTCTACCCGCTCGACGGCTACTGGCGCCTGCGCACGCTTGCGCCGCAGCGACTCGACGAGGTGGCCTACGGCACGTCCTTCCTGGTCGGCCCGATCGAGGGCGACCGCAAGCGGCCGCATGTGGAGCTGAAGTCGATCCGCTACGTGCCGGACGTGAAGCGTTTCGACCTCGTCTTCGCCGGCAAGGAGAGCGCGGGCACCGTTCGTGTCGCCGGCATCGACGAGAAGGAAGCGCGCGTCGAGGTGACGCTCGAGGACGGCGTGCGGGGCGGCCCCTTCGCCGCGCTCCGCTCGATGTATCTCACAGAGGCCAACGCCGACGCGGCGCATGTCGCCTGGAAGGAGCGGCGCGCCAAGGAGTGGCGGACGCGGGCGCTCCCCGAGTTCCGCCGGGCCTCGGCGACCAGCTTCCGGCTCGGCCGCATCGTTCCGTCGCGCCACAACACGAGCGCGCCGGACACGATCGTCGAGGACTTCGCCGAGGAATAGGCGCCAGTCCGAGGCTGGTGCATTCGCCCGTGCGGGCGAGGCGGAGCGACCCCGGCGCCGGTGCCTCACGAGGCGAACGGGCCTGGGTTGCTTCGTCGTGGCGCCACTCGCAATTGGAGCGGATTGCCTCACGCCGACGCGCGCGACGCCGACGCTGCGGCGTCGATCTGGGCGATGAGACCCTGGTCGAGGCCGAGTTCCTTGGCAAGGCTGGAGAGGAACGCCTTCTCGCGGGGCTGGTCGGGGTCGATGGTGAGGCGCGCCGCGGTGTAGATCTGCGTCGCGGACTCGGGTCCCGTGGCGAGCTCCGCCAGCTTGGCGGGCGTCGCGGGGTGCGCGAGCTCGCTGTTGAGAAAGTCCACCGCCTCCTGGCTCATGCCGATCTGCTGGAGGTTGCCGACGATCGCGGCGCGCTCGGCCGCATCCAGCGTGCCGTCGGCCATGGCCGCGGCCACCATCGCGCGCAGCAGCGCCTGAGCCGTCATGTTGTCCTCGTGGTCGTTGCCGACCGATCCGAACAGCGATTCCGCCGGCGGCGGCTCCACCTGCGGAGCGTTGCCGAGCGACACGGGCGGCTTGCCGGCCTGGTAGTTCTGCCACGCCTGGTAGGCGAGGCCGCCGATCAGGGCGAGGCCGCCGAGCTTGGCGGCATCCAGCGTGAAGCCGCGCCCCGCCTTGGTGCCGAGAAAGAGGGAGCCGAGCGTGCCGGCGATGGCAGCCGACGTGCCGGGATTGCGGGCGATCGTGTCCTTCGCGCTCTGGGCGAGGCTGCCCGCCGTCTGGCCGCCCGTGAGCTGGCCGATGATGTCGTTGAGCGCCGACGTGGCGCCGGTCTGCTGTGCCGCGCCCTGCAGGCCCTGCGTCGCCTGCCCCAGCACCGCGCCGAGGATGCCGCCGAGGCCGCCGAGCGCTCCGCCCGCCGCGCCGGCACCCTGTCCGCCCTGCAGCTGGCCGAGAACGCCGCCCAGAATGTCGCCGAGGCCGCCTCCGTCCTGGCCGCCGCCCGGCGCCGCCGCCACCCGGCCTCCCGCCACCGCGGACTGTCCTGCCGTCATGGGGCCGAGCACGCTCGAGAGAATGTCGCCGATATTGCCCTGCCCGCCGCTGGACGGGACCTGATTGGCGGCGGTGAGGGCGTCGAGAACCTTCTTGGCGTCGAACATGGGCGTGCTCCCCTGGGATCGTTGGCCAAAGTTAAGCACATCATTCCGACATTGGCACGGCAACGCTCCAGGAACGTAGCGCCGCAGGATTCGTCAGGGGCGCAGCGCCGCGCAGGCCGCGGCGAGGCGCGTGACAGTGTCGTAGTCCCTCGCCTTCAGCGCGGCCGCTGGAGTCACCCACGACCCGCCGACGCACACCACGTTGGGCAGCGCGAGGTATGACCTCGCCTTCTCGGCGTCGATGCCGCCGGTGGGACAGAAGGTGAGGTGCGGCAGCGGCGCGGCGAGCGACTTGAGGTAGCTGGCGCCGCCTGCCGGCTCGGCCGGGAAGAACTTGAGGACGGTGTGACCCAGCTCGGCCATGGCCAGCGCCTCGCTCGCCGTGGCAACCCCGGGCAGGAAGGGAATGCCGCGCTCGGCAGCAGCCTCCGCCAGGGCCCGTGTCGAGCCGGGGCTGACGAGGAACTTCGCGCCGGCCGAGACGCTGTCGGCGACCTGCCCCGCGTCCAGCACCGTCCCGGCGCCGACCACCGCGTCGGGCACCGCCTTGGCCATGGCCTCCATGGCCGCGAGCGCGCCCCGGGTGCGCAAGGTGACCTCGAGGACCTTGAGGCCGCCGGCCACGAGAGCCCTCGCCAGCGGCACCGCCTCCTCCGGCTCGTCGATGGTCAGCACGGGCACGACCGTCACTGTTCGCAGGACGGAGAGAAGGATGTCGTTGCGGGGGTCGGCGGGCATCGTCGCGTCTCCTGCGGGCTCGTTTGGAGAGGCTAGTGGACCGCTGCGCGCGCCACGTCAACGCGCCGCCCCGTGCAACCCTGTTCAAGCGCCTGATCGCGCCGGAAAATGAGGGTTAATGCCCATTTCATGCGCTTCTGTCGGGAATTCCGGACACGAAGTGCCCGAAACTCTTGCGGAATGCCAAAAGCCTGTGAAAGATGCGCCAGCTTCGCGGTGGTTCCGGCGCCGTGAGCCGGGGACACGCGTGCCCGCCCGCCCGGCCGGAAAGAGACACCCGCCGAGCAAGCGGACGGCCACCGGCGCGTCCGCCCAATCCGACAACAACGGCCCTGCGCCGACGGAGGAAAACCCGATGAACAGACGCGTCCTGCTCAATCTTTTCGGCGCCACGGCGCTCGCTGGTCTCTCGACCCTGCCGGTCGTCGCCTTCGCTCAGGAGAAGACGATGGTGACGGTGGTGAAGATCGCCGGCATCCCGTGGTTCAACGCGCTCGAAAAGGGCGTGCAGAAGGGCGGCAAGGATTTCTCGATCAACGCCACGATGGTCGGCCCCGCCAACGTCGATCCTGCCCAGCAGGTGAAGCTGCTCGAGGACCTGATCGCCAAGAAGGTGGACGTCATCGGCCTCGTGCCGCTCGACGTGAAGGTGACCGAGCCCGTGCTGAAGCGTGCCCAGGCCGCCGGCATCAAGGTCATCACCCACGAGGGTCCCGAGCAGGAAGGCCGCGACTGGAACGTCGAGCTCATCGACTCCGTCCAGTTCGGTGAGGTGCAGATGCAGAAGCTCGCCAAGGAGATGGGCGAGGAGGGCGAGTACGTCGTCTATGTCGGCACGCTCACCACGCCGCTCCACAACAAGTGGGCCGACGCCGCGATCGAGTACCAGAAGAAGCACTATCCCAAGATGAAGCTGGTCACCGACCGCTTCCCGGGCGCCGACGAAATCGACACGAGCTATCGCACCACGCTCGACGTCATCAAGGCATACCCGAACCTCAAGGGCATCCTCGGCTTCGGCTCCAACGGACCGATCGGCGCCGGCAACGCCGTGCGCGAGAAGCGCCTCGGCAAGAAGATCGCCATCGTCGGCACGGTGCTGCCGTCGCAGGCGAAGCCCCTGATCATGGACGGCACGATCCGCGAGGGCTTCCTCTGGAACCCGACGGATGCGGGCTACGCCATGGTGGCGGTCGCCAAGCTCGTGCTCGACGGCAAGGAGATCAAGGACGGCATCGAGGTCCCCGGCCTCGGCAAGGCCACGGTCGACGTTGCCAACAAGCAGATCAAGGTCGACAAGATCATGAAGATCAACAAGGAGACGGTCGACGGCCTCATCGCCGGCGGTCTCTGACCCCATCGGGCCGCGCGGCGTCCGCCGCGCGGCCCTTTTTTCGTCCGGCCGTTCCGGCCGGGCCGGTTCCCCCCGCTCGAGCGTGCCGAGGCCGGATTGGCTCCCTTCATCGAACTCGCGCACATCTCCAAGCGCTTCGGCGGCGTGCATGCGCTGCAGGACGTTGACATGACCCTGGAGGCCGGCGAGGTGCACTGCCTCGTGGGCGAGAACGGCTCGGGCAAGTCGACGCTGATCAAGATCATCTCCGGCGTGCAGCCGCCCGAGCCGGGCGGGCGCATCGTCATCGAGGGCCGCGAGTATCCGCATCTCAACCCCGTGGAGAGCACGCGGGCGGGCATCCAGGTCATCTACCAGGACCTGTCGCTCTTCCCGAACCTCACCGTGGCCGAGAACATCGCCGTCGGCAGGCATCTCGGCGGCTTCCGCCCGGTCGACTGGGGAGCCATCCGCGACACCGCCGTCGCCGCGATGAAGCGCATCGACGTGGCGCTCGACCTCGACGCCAAGGTCGAGGACCTCAACATCGCCAACCGCCAGCTCGTCGCCATCTGCCGCGCCATGGCGGCCGAGGCCAAGCTCGTCATCATGGACGAGCCGACCGCCTCCCTGACCCGCCATGAGGTCGACGCGCTGCTGGGCCTCGTGCGCGAACTGAAGAAGAAGGGCATCTGCATCGTCTTCGTGAGCCACAGGCTGGACGAGGTGCTGGAAGTCGCCGAGCGCGTCACCGTGCTGCGCGACGGCAAGAAGGTCGGCACCTTCGACGCGCGCGAGATGAACGACAAGAAGCTCGCCGTCCTGATGACGGGCAAGCAGTTCCACTACGACCTGCAGGACGTCGACATGTCGGCCCGCGACGTGGTGCTCTCGGTGAAGGGCCTCACCCGAGCCGGCCAGTTCGAGGACGTGAGCTTCGACGTGCATGCCGGCGAGATCGTCGGCCTCACCGGCCTTCTCGGCTCAGGCCGTACCGAGATGGCCCTCTCGCTGTTCGGCATGAACCCGTCGGATCGCGGCGAGGTCAGGATCAACGGCCGGCCGGTCGCGCTGGAATCGAACGCCGAGGCCATCGAGAACGGCATCGCCTATGTTTCGGAGGACCGGCTGACGCTGGGCCTCGTGCTGGAGCAGCCGATCTCGTCCAACGTCATCGTCACCGTGCTCGACAAGCTCTCGGGCGCGTTCGGCCTCATCCCCCCGGCCCGCCGCCGCCAGACGGTGACGGACTGGATCCGCGACCTGACGATCAAGGTGTCCAACCCCGAAAATCCGGTGAAGACGCTCTCGGGCGGCAACCAGCAGCGCGTGGTGCTGGCCAAGTGGATGGCGACGAAGCCGCGGCTCCTCATCCTCGACAGTCCGACCGTCGGCGTCGACATCTCGGCCAAGGACGGCATCTACGAGATCGTCAAACGGCTGGCATCCGAGGGCGTCGCGATCCTGATGATCTCCGACGAGATCCCGGAAGTGCTCTATCATTCCCACCGCATCCTGATCATGCGCGGCGGCCGTCTCACCGGCGAGTACAGGCCGCACCGCACCTCCGAGGAAGAACTGAGGGTGGCCGTCAATGCGTGAGGCCTTCGCGCGCTTCCGGCACTCGCACGAGTTCCGGCTGCTCATCGTCATCCTGGTGTTGGTGGTGGGGCTGTCCATCGCCACGCCGAGCTTCCTGACGCTGCAGAACCTCTTCGACCTGCTGACCTCCTACGCCTTCCTCGGCATCCTCGCGGCGGGCCTGCTGGTGGTGCTGATCTCCGGCGGCATCGACATTTCGTTCACGGCGACCGCATCGGTGGCGCAGTACGTGGCGATGACGGCAGCCAATGCGTATGGGCTCGACTGGATCAGTGTCTTCGCCATTGCCTGCGCGGTCGGTATCGTCTGCGGCGCGATCAACGCCGTCTTCATCCAGACGCTGCGCATCTCGTCGATCATCGTCACGGTCGCGACGCTCAACATATTCTACGGGCTATTGATCTTCGCCACGGGCGGCAAGTACATCTACTCGCTGGCCGACTGGTTCGCGAAGGGTATCTGGTGGTTCGAGTACATCGACGCCGACCAGATCCCCTACGGCATCAATTTGCAGATGCTGATGCTGGTCGTCTGCTTCATCGTCACCTGGCTGCTGCTGAACCGGACGAATATCGGCCGTCAGATCTACGCCATGGGCGGCAACCCCGATGCGGCGCAGCGCCTGGGCTTCAACGTCTTCCGGCTCAACCTGCTGGTCTACTGCTACATGGGAGTCATGGCGGGCGTCGCCTCGCTGGTGCAGGCACAGCTCGCCCAGTCGGTCGCGCCCACCGTGCTCGTCGGCAAGGAACTCGACGTGCTCGCCGCAGTCGTGCTCGGCGGGGCGAGCCTGACGGGCGGCGTCGGGACGGTGCTGGGCACCGTGCTCGGCCTCGTGCTGCTCGCCATCATGCAGAACGGGCTCGTGCTGATGGGCGTGTCGTCCTACTGGTCGCAGTTCTTCGTCGGCCTCGTCATCCTCATCTCGGTGTCGAGCACCGCGCTCGCCATGCGCCGTCGTCCCGCCAGGAGTGTCGTGACATGACCGAACAGGCCGCCCGTCCTGCGGCCGGGCACGGCCGCACGCCCTGGCAGCGCCTGCTGGCGCTGGGCAATGACGGCACCAACATGCGCCTCGTTGTGCTGCTGATCGCGCTGCTCGCAGGCTTCGCGCTGGTGCTGGGCGACGCGCTGTTCACGCGCACGGCCCTGCAATCCATGGCGTTCCAGATGCCCGAGCTCGGCATCCTGTCGCTCGCCATGATGATCACGCTGCTGTCAGGAGGCATCAACCTCGCCGTCATCTCGACCGCGAATCTGTGCGCGCTCACGATGGCGTTCGTGCTCACCCGCTTCCTGCCGGGCAGCGAGGGCGCCGCCTGGGTGCTCTGGCAGGTGGCGGCGCTGGGGGCCGGCCTGATCGTGGCCGCCATCATCGGCCTCGTGAACGGCTACATCATCGCCTATCTCGGCGTGTCGCCCATCCTGACGACGCTCGGCACCATGACGCTCGTGAAGGGCATCGCCATCGGCACCACGCGCGGCAACGTGCTCTCCGGGTTCCCGGACCCGGTCGTCTTCATCGGCAACGGGACGGTCTGGGGCATCCCCTTCGCGCTGATCGTCTTCGCGGCCGTCGCCATCCCGATGGCGATCCTGCTCGGCCGCACACCGCTGGGCGCGGCGATCTACATGATCGGCTCCAACGAGCGCGCCACCCGCTTCTCCGGCATCGACACCCGCAAGGTGATCGTGAAGGTCTACGTCATCTCCAGCCTGCTCGCGGCGGTCGCGGCGGTGGTCATGATGGCGCGTTTCAACTCCGCCAACGCGTCCTATGGCGAGAGCTATCTGCTGGTCACGATCCTCGCGGCGGTGCTGGGCGGCATCGACCCGATGGGCGGCTTCGGCAAGGTGGGCGGCCTCGTCCTGTCGCTGATCATCCTCCAGGTGATCTCCTCGGCCTTCAACCTCCTGAGCTTCAGCCAGTTCCTGACGCTGGCGATCTGGGGCGGCATCCTCATCCTGGTGACCGCCGTTCCCGTCATCAGGCAACGCCTGGGGATCTAGCCGTGCCGGACGGGGGGCAGGGGCCGGGCGGGCTCGTCGCGGTCCTCGACATCGGCAAGACCAACCTGAAGGTGCTCGTCGCCACGTCCGACGGGCGCCCCGTCGAGAGCCTGCAGCGCCCCAACGACCTCGCCTTGCGCGAGCCCTACCTCGCCATCGACATCATCGCCGTCGAGGACTGGTTCCTCGGTGCCCTCGCCGAGCTCGGCCGGCGCCATCCCATCCGCGCCGTCGTCGCGACCGCCCATGGCTGCGGCGCCATCCTCTGCGACGAGGACGGACCGGTCCTGCCGATGATGGACTACGAGTGCCCGACGCCGGCGGAGATCGACGCGGCCTACGCCGCCGAGGGACCGGACTACCGCGAGGTGCTCTGCTCGACGGGACCCGGCGCATCGCGGCTTGCCAAGCAGCTGCTCTGGCAGAGCACCGCATGGCCGGAGCGATTCGTGCGCGGCACCCGCTACATGACCACCGCGCAGTACATCGCGGGGCGGCTCGGCGGTCGCCCTGCCAGCGAGATCTCGCAGATGGCGGCGCAGGGGCATCTCTGGGATCCCGTCGCGGGCCGGCCGGCGGAGTATGTCCGCCGCCGTGGCTGGGACCGCCTGTTCCCGCCATTCGCCAGGGCAGGCGAGGTGCTGGGCCGGCTGCGGCCGGACCTCGCGGCGCGCACCGGCCTGCCGCGCGACACGGCGATCCTGTGCGGTGTGCACGACAGCAACGCCAACCTCTTCCGCTACAAGGCGGCGGGCCTCGTGGACCGGGCCGTCCTGTCCACCGGCACCTGGATGATCGCCTTCGTGCGCGGCCGCCCGCTCTCCACGCTGGTGGAGGGCCGCGCCATGGTCTCGAACGTCGACGTCGATGGCGAGCCGGTGGCCTCCACCCTCACCATGACCGGGCGCGAATACGCCATCATCGCAGGCGAGGGATCGGCCCCGGACGACGGGGCGCTGGCAGCGGTTCCCGGCCTGCTGGAGCGGGGCACGATGGCGTTCCCGTCCTTCGTCGCGGATGACGGCCCCTTCCCTGGCGCGGGTGGACACGGGCGGATCGAGGGTCCCGTTCCCGCCAGTGCCGCCGAGCGGCGCGGTCTCGCCGCGCTCTACGCCGCCTTCACCGCCCATCTCTGCCTGGAGGCTCTGGGCACCTCGGCTCCTGTGGTCATCGATGGCGGCTTCGCTACCAACCTCGCTATCGGCCGCCTGTTGGCGGCGCTGCGCCCGCAGCGGCGGGTGGAGATGAGCCGCACCAGGGACGGCACGGCGCTCGGCGCGGCCCTGCTCTGGGGCCGCTTCGAACGCGTAGGTCCTGTGGCCACGGTCGAGCTCGACACGGTTCCGGCCGCCGGCATCCCCGGCCTCGCCGAGGCTTTCCGGACCTGGCAGGCGCGGGCCGACTCCCTTGCCCCGCCGCGCTGAGCGTGTAAGACGACCCTCACCGCCCGACAGACGAGGACCGATCCATGAAAGCCGCGAAGTCCCCCGCCATCTCCCATCTCGAGCTGCGCGAGGGAATCATCCGCACCTGCGTCGAGATCAACAGGATCGGCCTCAACCAGGGCACCTCCGGCAACGTCTCGCACCGGACCGAGGACGGCATCCTCATCACGCCCACCAGCCTGCCCTACGAGATGATGAAGCCCGAGGACATCGTCGCAATGTCCTGGGACGCCTCCTATGAGGGCCGGCACCGCCCCTCCTCCGAGTGGCGCTTCCACCGCGACATCCAGAAGAACCGCCCGGACATCAACGTCGTCCTGCACACGCATTCGGTCTACTGCACCACGCTGGCGGTGCACGAGAAGCCGATCAACTCCTTCCACTACATGGTCGCGGTGGCCGGCGGCGTCGACATACGCTGTGCCCCCTATGCCTGCTTCGGCACGCAGGAACTCTCCGACAACGCTCTGAAGGCATTGGAGGGGCGCACGGCCTGCCTGCTCGGCCATCACGGCCTGATCGTGCTCGCCGACACCTTCGAGAAGGCGATCTGGCGCGCCGTCGAGGTCGAGACGCTCGCCAAGATGTATGTGCATGCGCTCGCCATCGGCGAGCCGCCGGCCCTCTCGCTCGCCGAGATGGAGCGCGTCATCGAGCAGATGCGCCTGATGAGCTACGGGCAGATGCCCGACGTCTCCGGCGTGACCGACACGCCGCGCCCCAAGGGCGAGAAGGCCGCTGCCTCGAGGCCGGCGGCAAAGACCCCGGCGAAGGGCAAGGCGGCCGTGAACGCCAAGGCCGCCGCAAAGACGGCGAAGGCTCCCGCGAAGGTGGCTGCCAAGGCCGCTCCGAAGCCGGCCGCCAAACCCGCCGCGAAGCCGGCCAGGGCCGCCAACGGCCGCAGCCGCGCGGCCCGCTGACCGCACCATGGCGACGGGGGCCGCCAGCAAGTTCGTCGGCGGAGAGGGCTACGCTCCGCTGACGGAATCCACGATCCGGGACGCTTTGGCGCATATGCCGGGGATCGCCGCACGGCTCGGCGGTGACCCAGCCGACTGGAACGTGCGCGAGGTCGGCGACGGCAACCTCAACCTCGTCTTCATCGTCAAGGGCCCGTCTGGCGGCCTCGTGGTCAAGCAGGCGCTGCCCTATGTCCGTCTCGTCGGCGACAGCTGGCCGCTGCCCCTCGACCGGGCCTGGTTCGAGTACCAGGCGTTGCGGACCCAGGCCGCGCTCGCGCCCGGCCTGACGCCGCGCATCGATCATTTCGACAGGACGCGCGCGGCGATCGTGATGGAGCTGCTGGAGCCGCACATCATCCTGCGCAAGGGGCTGATCCGCGGCGTGCGCTATCCCGGCCTCGCGTCGGCGGTCGCGACCTTTTGCGCGACCACGCTCTACGGCACCTCCGACCTCGCGGTCCCGGCCGCGGAGAAGAAGGAGCGCATTGCGCTGTTCGCCCACAACACGGCGCTGTGCAAGATCACCGAGGACCTCGTCTACACCGACCCCTACCGCATCGCGCCCCTGAACCGCTGGACGAGCCCGCAGCTCGACGGCGTCGCCGCCGCGTTCCGCGGGGACGCGGCCTTGAAGGTCGCGGCTCAGGAGCTCAAGTGGGACTTCCTCAGCCGCACGGAGGCGCTGATCCACGGCGACCTGCACACCGGCTCGATCATGGTGACGGAAACGGACACGCGGATCATCGATCCCGAGTTCGCCTTCTATGGCCCCATGGGCTACGACACCGGTGCTTTCGTCGCGAACCTCCTGCTCGCCTATGTCGCGCAGGACGGGCA
>JAESFG010000508.1_pt1 | contig 21097 bp, 17 predicted proteins | sample 9269371 | NCBI WGS metagenome assembly JAESFG01 (sample SAMN14506227, study PRJNA617093) | algae metagenome | isolation source: Aetokthonos hydrillicola CCALA 1050 (B3-Florida) and co-occurring... | place: USA: South Carolina | collected 2013-01-01 | reverse complement strand
GCCGGGTTGCGGTACGCCACCGCCACCCACAAGTGCAACATCGCTAATGGTATGGTGCGGTGAACGGAACGGCCTTTTGGCAATCAGCGATGCATGCTGGGGCATTTTGCCCGCCACACTGTGTATTTTGGTGGTTTCCAAAGCTTCGTGCAGGCTTAAAGGCGGTAATATGGTGGGCAACCTTTTGGCCAGCATGGTTTTACCCGCACCCGGCGGACCAATCAATATGGCGTTATGACCGCCGGCAGCAGCAATTTCCAAAGCACGTTTAATGTTTTCCTGGCCTTTTACATCGGTAAAATCAAATTCAAACTGGTACTGGCTGGCAAAAAATTCATCGCGTGTATTCACCACTTCGGGCTGCAGGCTGTTTTCGTTTTCAAAAAAGCTTACCACCTCTTTCAGGTGTTCTACGCCGTAAACATCCAGGTTGTTTACCATGCCCGCTTCACGGGCATTTTCTTTGGGCAGTATCAGGCCTTTGTAACCTTCTTTACGGGCTTGTATGGCAATGGGCAAAGCACCTTTAATGGGCTTAACGCTGCCATCCAGGCTAAGCTCGCCCATAATAACATAATCTTTCAACCGTTCGGGGTTTTCCAATTGTTCCGATGAGCCCAGTACGCCTACAGCAATAGGCAGGTCAAAAGCACTGCCGCTTTTACGTATATCTGCGGGTGCCATGTTCACCACAATTTTGGTGCGTGGCATGGCATAGTCGTTGGTCTTTATGGCAGCTTCAATGCGTTGCAGGCTTTCTTTAACGGCATTATCGGGCAGGCCTACAATGTAGTAGCCCTGGCCATTGCTTACATTTACTTCAATGGTTATGGCAATGGCTTCTACGCCATAAACAGCACTGCCAAAGGTTTTTACCAGCATACAATGGTTTTAGGGTTTGCCGGTGTTTGGCACAGGTAGGTAATAAAACGGGAAGCGGGCTGTATGGCTACTATTGGGCGATGGTTGTGTCACTCACTTGTACGTCCTTATCGCTACTGGGCAACAGGTAAACAGCCTCACTGCCGCAAACATACTTAACTGCTTACCTTTGAGCAAAAAATAAGGCTAACCATGTTTATACGGTATACTTTACTGGCCGCTGTTGTAATTGCGTCTTTATCCTGTGCCAGCGGCACTGCAGACAACCATGCTGCGGAGGCAGCTAATGCAGGCAGCCGTGCGGAAGAAATGTCTCAGGACAATGCCGCCGGCAAGCAATTGTTTATGCAAAATTGTACAAGCTGCCACCATGTAACGCGTAACCTTACGGGCCCTGCCATTTACGGTGTACGCAGCCGTTGGAAAAACAAGCAACTGTTGTATGACTTTGTACGCAACCCTATGGCTGTAATTAAAAAAGACAAATATGCCAAGGAGGTGTATGAAAAATGGAACAAGCTACAAATGAATGCGTTTCCGCAGCTTAAGGATGCTGAAATTGAAAGCATTTTTGATTATGTAGATGCCGAAGCCAAGTAGAAAGGGATAACATGGTGAGATGTGAATGGTGAGATGTGAATTATGAATGGTGAGTGGTGAGTGGTAAAGGGTGAAGGGTGAAGGGTGAGATGTGAATGGTGAATTATGAATTGTGAATGGTGAGTGGTGAGTGGTGAGTTGTAAAGGGTGCGTTATGCTTTATGCCTTGTGCCTTACGCCTTATGCTTTATGCCTTATGCCTAACTGGTTGACCGATTTTTATAACAACAAACTCCAAACAACAAACCACAAACCAAACAATAAACAGCAGCAACAAAGCCCTACAGTACAAGTGTGCGACGCAACCGGTGCTTCATAGTATTGTTATTGCTGGTTTCCTTAAAAAAAGAAAAGACTGCTACTGCCGCGTGTGGTATTTAGTGAACCGATAGCTTAGGAAAGTACAGCCTGCATGGCGGCGGCTTTAAGCATACATTCGTCGTACTCGGCGGCGGCATCGGCATAAAAAGTAATGGCACCGCCTACCTGGTAAGATACATACCTGTTTTGCCGGTTGTACATGATGCTGCGTATGACTACGTTAAAGTCGAAATCTTTACCGGGCGTTATATAACCTACGCAACCGCTGTAAATGCCCCTTTGGGTTTGTTCGTATTGCTCGGCCAGTTGCATAACGCGGTGCTTGGGTGCACCCGTCATACTACCCATGGGAAAAGTAGCCTGCAGTATGTCTGCAAAATTGGTATCGGGCTTTAAAGTACCCGCTACGGTAGAAATCATTTGGTGTACCTGGGGGAAAGTATAAATGCCAAACAGTTCCTGCACATGTACAGAGCCGCGGGTGCAAAGCTTACTGAGGTCGTTACGCACCAGGTCTACAATCATCACATTTTCTGAACGCTCCTTCGTATTGCTGTACAAAGCCTGTTTGTGCTGGTAATCGTTGGTGGCATTCTGGGTATCGCGTTTATACGTGCCTTTGATGGGCTGCGACAGCAGGTGCGTGCCTTTTTTTTGCAAATACCTTTCGGGGCTTGCACACAGCAGGTAACGCTCGTGCAGCTTATAATAACAGGCAAAAGGCACGGGCGATAATGCGGTAAGGCGGCGGTAGGTGTGCAAAGCATCCAGCGTGGCATTTGTAGCAAAAAACTCCTGGCAAAAATTGATTTCGTAACAATCGCCGCGGGCTATATGTGCCTGCAACTGCTGTACGGTTTGTATGTAATGGTCTCGTGTAATGCGAGGCTGCATGTGCAATTGCTGAGTGGCGGCTGAAACATCCTCTACAACAGTATTGCCGATATCCTCAAAAACCTGGGCGGGGGTATGTACCGTGTGCAGGGTAAGCTGGCTGCCGGTAAGCTGTAATACCGTTTCGGGCTGAAAGAAGCAGATATCCGGAAAGCCGATATGATCGGGGTGTGAGGATTGCAGGTTTTCCAGGTGGTTTTTATAATCGTAGCTGATGTGGCCAAACAGCCAGTCGTTGGTTTGGCTGTACAAAGCGGCCAGTTGCTGCTGCAGGTTATGTTGCGGACAAAAAACAGCCAGGGCACCTGCCGCTGCCAGGCAATCTGTATTGCTGTGAGGCGAGGCATAGCCATGGTTGTCTAAAAAAGCACAAATGTTGAACCGGTTACACCAGCTCAACATTTGTTGCTTGAATAGTTGAACGTTTTTTATATGAAACGATGCTGTGTTTCTGTTCACGTTATGGGGCAAATGCAAGGGCTTAAAGCCTTGCAGTGTAATTAAAAGTCATCGTCGTCGTCGTCAAAATCGTCTTTATCGTTAAAGAGGTCAAACTCTTTAAAATCATCGTCTATTTTAAAGTCGTCGTCCTCCTCGCCTTTTTTGCTGCCGCCGGTAGTTTTTTTGCCTTTGCTTTTGGGTATGTCAAACTCGTCAAAGTCAGGATCCCAGTCGGTATCTTCCTCATCGCCCTTTTCCCAGTCGTCGGCATCCTCTTCATCTGCAGCATCGTCATCGTCATCGTCTTCATCATCGTCCTTAGACTTTTTAGATGCAGATTTTGCCGCTGCTTTTTTAGCGGGTTTTACATCGTCCAGTTCTTCATCGTCTTCTAAATCGTCATCATCTTCTTCCATTTGCTTTTTGCTTTTAGAAGATGCTTTGGGGGCTTTGCTGTTAGGGGCAGAAGCCTTGTCGGTGGTGGATTTGGTATCCTTATTAGATTTTGTTGCCATAGTGTAATTCCAATAAGATTATGAACGTAAAATTTCAACGCAAAAAAATAGTAACCAAAAAAATTTTTAGTTTTTTTTCCTGTATTTTAAGGGCAATACATTGCCCTCAAAGCGGGGTGCAATGATAAAAAATTAATTAACAAAAACCGGTTTTAGAGGGCTACAATCTGTTCGCGGCCGGGACCGTTGGAAACGTATTTTACAGGTGCACCAACGTAACCGTTAATAAACTGGATATAGGTAGCCATATCTGCAGGTAATGCTGCTGCTTGTTTAATGGCGGTGGTATCGGTATTCCAGCCTTTGAATGCACGGTACTGAGGCTCAATGTGTACCCTGTTCATCTGGTAGGGCACTTCGGTACTTTGCTGGCCGTTTACCAGATAGCTGGTACAAACATTCAGTTCTTCAAAAGCGTCCAGCACATCGGCCTTGGTCATTACCACCTGTGTTACGCCATTGATCATACAGGCGTATTTAAGGGCAACCAGGTCAATCCAGCCGCAACGCCTTGGCCTGCCGGTAGTGGCACCAAACTCGTTACCAATTTTTCTCAGTTCTTCGCCGGTGGCATTTTCCAACTCTGTGGGGAATGGCCCGCCACCCACGCGTGTGCAATAGGCTTTTGTTACGCCCAGTACTTCGTTGATTTGTTTGGGCGATACACCCAAACCGGTACAAACACCTGCAGAAATGGTATTAGAGGAAGTAACAAACGGGAATGTGCCAAAGTCAATATCCAGCATGCTGCCCTGGGCACCCTCGGCCAGTACTTTTTTGCCTTCGGCTATTTTGTTGTTGATGAAGTATTCGCCGTTTACAATGTTTAAAGAACGCAGGAACTCTAAAGATTCAAAAAACTCTTCTTCCCAGGCGGTGATGTCTTCGATAAAGTGGAAGTTATCGAGCAATTTTTGGTGCTTTAGCCTGAGTTTGATGTATTGGGTGGTAAAATTCTTATCGAGCAGGTCGCCTACGCGTAAGGCGTTACGGCCGGTTTTATCCATATAAGCCGGGCCAATACCTTTTAGGGTAGAGCCAATTTTGCTTTCGCCTTTTTGCAGTTCGCTGGCTTTGTCTAACGCACGGTGCGTAGGCAGTATCAGGTTGGTACGTTCTGAAATAAACAGGTTTTTGCGTACGTCAATACCAAAAGAGGCTACGGTATCGCACTCCCTTTTCAGGGTTACGGGGTCTAATACTACACCGTTACCAATCAGGTTTACAGTGTTTTGATGAAAAATGCCCGAAGGAATCTGGTGCAGCACCACTTTCCTGTCGCCAACATACAGGGTATGCCCGGCATTGGGGCCACCCTGAAAACGGGCAATAATATCGTAGTTAGGAGCAAAGAAGTCAACAATTTTACCTTTTCCTTCATCGCCCCATTGTAAACCAAGGATTACATCAACCATAAGTGTGGGAATTATAAGATGCGGCAAAAGTAAGTGAAGCGGGGCTACTACAAAACTAAAATAGCTGCGATAAAAAAATTATTGGGTAGCAATACTTAATAACACCTTTTAGGCAGGAGGAAGTGAGTCAGGGAGTCAATAAGTTAGTAGTCAGTAGTCAGTAGTCAGTGAGTCAATAAGTTAGTAGTCAGTAAGTCAGTTGGTCATTAAGGTTACTGAACACGGTGATATAACATCCTTAAGTACAATCGTTCATGAAGCCCGCTACACACTGGCAAATAAAGGAGGAAGTAAACTTTCATTCAGTCTTAGCTCACAATTTTTTTGGCCTCTCCCCACACCCTTTCTCAATGGGCGAAGGGGCTTTACAGCGTTCGGCTTTCAGCGTTTTGCTTTGTGGCTGAGTATTGTTACTACAGTACAAGAGTGCGACGCAAGGGACGCCCAATAGCATTGCTGAAGCCCTGGTTCCAAAAAAAAATTACGATGTAAAAAAACAGAGAGAGCAGGTGTTTGCTGGCTTATTACAATATAACCAAGTAGGCTGCCCATTGGCATAGGGCACCGGCTACAAGGCCCAGGTACACTTCTTTGGCGGAGTGGCTGCCCACAATAAGGCGGCTGGTGCATACCAGGCCGGCTACCAGCGTGGTTAGGGCAATGTAAAAGCCCAGTGGCAACTGGTAATAAAATGAGAACAAGATAACTGCTGCCATTACCCCGCCAACGCCCATACCGTGCATGCTTATTTTAATGAAGTTATTGAAGGTTAAACCTACAGACGTACAAATAAAAATGCCCAGGAAAAAGAATTTGAGTACGGTGGGCTGATCGGTAAAATTTTTACTGAGGTAAAACAGCCACCAGTAAAAAAACATGGTGATGATGTAAGGGATGATGCGTTCTTTTTGTGTACGCAGGAACATACTGTTTACACCCAGTTTTAGCCGCCATAACAGAAAAACGGCAAAAGCGGGAAAGAATGCCGACATCCAGAAAATGCTGAAGGTTTTAAGCTTTAAGCCCCAGGGTGTAATGCCTGCAAACTCGTACGGTACCGCGTAAGTAAGCAGCAAAAAAACATAGGTAGGCATAAACAGCGGATGGAATATATACGATATAACCTTGGCTGTTATAAGTAGTGCCTTATGTGGTTTGTAAATGTTATGAAGCTGGCCGGTTGTTTCCATTACAGTTCTTTACGCAGCCTGGCAACGGGTATGTTTAATTGCTCCCGGTATTTGGCTACGGTTCTGCGTGCAATATTATAGCCTTTTTCGTTAAGCAGTTCGGTAAGGGTTTCGTCTGCCAGGGGTTTGCGTTTGTCTTCGCCGGCAATCATATCGCTCAGTATTTTTTTTACTTCGCGGGTGCTTACCTCTTCGCCGCTATCGGTGCTCAGGCTTTCGCTAAAGAAAAATTTAAGGCGGTAGGTACCAAACTCGGTTTGCACAAACTTGCTGTTGGCTACACGGCTAACGGTGCTGATGTCCAGGCCGGTAACTTCGGCAATGTCTTTCAAGATCATCGGGTTCATTTCCGTTTCATCGCCGGTTAAAAAGAAGTCACGCTGGTAGTTCATAATGGCATCCATGGTAATCAGCAGGGTATGTTGCCTTTGCTGTATCATTTCAATAAACCATTTGGCGGCATCTATCTTTTGCTTAATAAACAGTACGGCCTCTTTTTGGCGTTTGTCTTTTTTGCTGCCGCGGTCGTAATCTTTCAGCATTTCGCGGTAGCCTTCGCTAATGCGTAAATCGGGTGCGTTTTTGCTGTTGAGGGAAAGCTCCAGCTTGCCATTGTTGTTGATGATGAAGAAGTCTGGCACAATGTAGCTTTCGGCCTTGTTTATCTCGCCCACATTGCCGCCGGGCTTGGGGTTTAGCTTAATAATCTGGCCAATTACATCTTTCAGTTGTTCGTCGGTAAGGTTAAGGCCACGCTGTATTTTTTCGTAGTGCTTTTTGGTAAACTCGTCAAAAAACTTGCTGAGTACCTGTATGGCCAGGTCTACAGATTTGCCTTCGTGCTGTTTGCGGTTCAGTTGTATCAGCAGGCATTCCTGTAAGTCGCGGGCACCGGTACCGGGCGGGTCAAACTGTTGTACCAGTTTAATAATGCGTTCTACGGTTTCTTCGGAGGTCATGATGTTTTGGCGAAAGGCCAGGTCGTCTACAATGCTGCTCACTTCACGCCGCAGGTAGCCGTCATCGTCCAGGCTGCCTACAATTTGTTCGGCAATCTTAAACTCTTCTTCATCCAGTTCCAGCATACCCAGTTGGTCTTGCAGTACATCGTGAAAATTGTTTTCTACCTTAAAAGGCAGTGTCTTTTTTTCTTCGTCGCCGCTGTAATTGTCGTCCCGCATTTTGTAATCGGGTATTTCGTCGTCGCCTTCGCTTACATATTCGCTAATGTCTATGTTTTCGTAGTCGTCTTCGCTGCCGTCTACATCATACTCATCGTCGGGTGTCTCAAACTCATCTTTCAGGTCTTCCGAAAATTCATCGTTTTGTCCTTCTTCGCCTTGTTCCAGTGCCGGGTTTTCTTCCAGTTCTTCTTTTATGCGTTCTTCCAGGTTGGCAGTAGGTACCTGCAGCAATTTCATTAACTGAATTTGCTGGGGCGATAGCTTTTGTAATAACTTTTGCTGTAAGGTTTGACTTAATGCCATACTTCTAAAAAACTTCCTTAATTGTGCTGTTTAAATAAAATTGTTCCGCTTAAAAATTACCCTTTCAGTGCTGCCTTGCTATGTACAACAATATGGAAGAAAGGCATTTGTTGTTGCAAGAAGTATCCGTTTATTGTGCAGTAAAACAAGCAGTTACATGTGGTGTAATTTAGCTGCTTTACAATTATCCTGCCAAATAGTTCAAATTTGACGCTGTAAATTTATACAAAGCTACCAGATGAAGCAAGCCTGCCTGCTGTTAAATTTGTGCATACCCGTACTGGCTTTTTGCCAGGCCAGGCCCCATAAGGCCTTTAACGTTTGGCTATGCCCAGCCAAAGACACTGTTGCATGCATAAAACCCAAGCCGCTGCCACCCAATTTTTACCAGCAAAACACCGGGTACTTTTGTAAAAAAGAGTGGCAACTGCAAAAGAAAACGGGTGTGGCTTTTAGGTTTAGGCTGGGCTTGGCAGCGTATTGCGACCAGCTGGAGGGCAAGCGGCGGTTTTAAACCCTGCGTGAGGGATAGCAATGGATACCCCGCTGAAGGTTTGTGCGTTGGCCTTGTGGCGGAGTAGCAATGGATAGCCCGGCCCTGTGGCTGCATACGGGGTGCTGCACTTTTAGCAATGCCACAGGGGCACGCCCATATCATCTTTCTTACTACACAATACAGGCTTTTATTTTTTGAACCCGGCAGCAGTAAAACCATTGGGCTGCCGTTGCGTCGCACACTTGTACGTTCGTATCGCTATGGGGCAAAGACGCTAAAAATAAATTTCGATTTAACATTTCCGAAACTTTTCGTATTTGCCAAAAACCCCTACTTTTGAATCTACTAAAAATTTCGTACATCAATTTAAACCTCCTTTTATGATCCGCAAAAAAATAAGTTTTGCCCTGGTAGCCGCCCTTGCCACCTGTACTGCTTTTGCACAAACCGAAAAACCCAAAACAGAAAACATTATTATTAAACGTGGTACCGACAAGCAGGAAAAACTGACCATTGTAGTAGACGGCGACAAGATTACCGTTAACGGCAAACCGGTAGATGAAGTAAACAATGCCAACCTGAAAATAACCCGCAACGTTACAGCCCGTGCCCCGCAACCACCCAACTTTAGGGTGTTTGGCCAAAACATGAGCGGCAACAAAGCATTGCTGGGTGTAAGCACCCGCGAAACCAAAAACGGCGGTGCCTGCATACAAACCGTAAGCGATGCCAGTGCAGCCGCCAAAGCCGGCCTTAAAGAAGGCGACATCATCATAAAACTGAACGATGATGAAATTAAAAACCCGGCAGACCTGTACAATGCCGTTGGCAAATACAAACCCGAAGACAAGGTAAAGATTACTTACCTGCGTGATGGTAAAGAAGATAAGGTTAAAGCGGTATTGGGCAAAGCAGATGCCCAGGATTTTTGGAAAGCCGAAAACTTTAAAGTAGAAATTCCCGACATACCCGAAATACCTGAAATGCCCGAGTTGAGGGAACTGAACAATTTACCCCGCGGTGTGGCTTATACCTGGTCGTCTAAACCTAAAGTAGGCCTGCAAATTGAAGACCTGGAAGAAGGCAGCGGCGTAAAAGTAACCGATGTTAATGCAGATGCACCTGCCGCCAAAGCGGGTTTACTAAAAGACGATGTAATTACTGCCATCAACGGCCAGGAAGTAAAAACCGTAGATGAACTTAAAGAAAAGATGAAAAGCCTTAAAGATGGCGACAGCTTTACCATAAGCTTTAAAAGAAACAACACCGTGCAAATCGCTACTGTAAAACTGCCTAAAAAAGTAAAAAAGGCCAGCTTATAAAAATTTTGTTTTTCTCATGTGCTATGTGCCGCCCTAAGTCTTTGGGGCGGCTTTTTTATTGTTATTAACCTTAAAAAATTAAATGTTTTTAATGCCAAAAACTTGTTTGTACCATAAGTTGCTTATTATCAGTATGGTTAAAAATTAAAGGGTGGGTTAAAGCTGTTACGCAGCCATTGTTTAATGTTAGTCTATATGTTGTATGGGATTATGTGGTTAATTTTCGGTGAATATTTTTAATTATCCGTACCCCCAAATACATACTATTACTGCTATGTACCTGCCCTGCCATATCTGTATGGGCAGGTACGCCTGGCACAGCCCTACTACTGGGCCAGTGGCTGCGTTTACACATGTTGCCTGTTAACACTACATTGCTGGCATGGGTTACGGGCATTAGCTCCATTGTTTCCATGTACCTGCTGTACCGCTGGCGTTTGTACAACGAAAAACAAAAAATGGCTACCGCTGCACAATTAATGCACTTGCACGAAATGGTTTTTTTAAACCAAATGAAGCCCCACTTCATTTTTAATGCCATTAACCCGCTGCAGTCTTATATTTTAAAAGACAAAAAAGAAGAAGCACTGGATTACCTGAACAAGCTGGTAAAACTGCTACGCGAAGTATTGCGTAAAACAGATACACCTTATATGCCACTTGCCCAAAAAATAAACTTTCTTGAAACTTACATTCAAATACAACAAGCCCGCTTTGGCAACAATTTTACTTATGCCATTAAGGTAAGTGCCAATGTAGATACCAGCATTAAAATACCTGCTTTTTTACTGCAACCCCTGGTTGAAAATGCCATAGAGCATGGCATTCAAAACCTTACCAAGGGTGGCTACCTAAACCTGTCTATCTTTTACACTAACGATAAAAAAGCCATTTGTGCCGTTGTAGAAAACAATGGCGGCACACTGCCCAACGGCAATTTTATTAAAGAGCAGCATGCCCTGCAAATCATCATCAACAAAATCAAACTCCTAAAAAACCAAAAAGGCGTAGGCTCTATAGAATTTGCCAACGATGAGCTAAACAATAAAGTAAGCATTAAAATAGAGCTACCCATTATTACCTGATTATGAAAACCTATAAAGCCCTTATTGTGGATGATGAACCCGCCGCAAGGGAAAACCTGAAAGACCTCTTACACAGTTACTGCCCCCAGGTAAAAGTAACGGGCATGGCTGCCAATGCCACCGAAGCACGCGAACTAATGGCCCATGCCACTTTTGATATACTGCTGTTAGACATTAACCTGGGTACCGAAACCGGCTTCGACCTGCTGCAACCCCTTAGCAGCCCTTACCCCTTTCATGTGATATTTGTTACAGCTTACGACGAGTACGCCATTAAAGCCTTTAAATACGCCGCTAAAGATTACCTGCTAAAGCCCATTAATAAACACGAACTACTACAAGCCATTGAAAAAATAGACGCTGCCGAAAAAGCAGGCCAACCGCTTAACGGCTTTGCAGAAACTGCAGACAACACACTTAAACCCGATAACAAAAAATTTCTTCTGCCCACCAAAGACGGCTGGGAAGTAGTACAGGCAGGCCGCATTTTGTACCTCAATGCCGAAGGCAGTTACACCACCCTATACCTGGATAACGGCAAAGTGCTGCACGCCTCTAAAAACCTGAAACATTACCAAAGCCTTTTAAGCAACCTGCCTTTTCTTTTACGCGTGCACAAATCGTACATCGTCAATACCTGCTTTATTACCCGCATCATCAAAAGCGACGGCGGCAGCATTGTAATGACAAACGGCACCACCATCCCCCTATCGCCCGAAATAAAAGACCTGGTGTACAACCTGTATAAAGAGTAACCGCCGGCCCTGCGGTATGCGGTGCATTGCAGGGCCACGTTAATAGAGGTTTTTTTGGTAACCAGCAGTGGGAATACTATGAAGCACCGGTTGCGTCGCACACTTGTACGGCAACAAGTTGTATGGGCAATAAATACAGCAGCCAATCAACTAAACAAAAACACCTATTGCACAGCCGGTTATCTTTGCAACCATGAAATTTTTGATGGTATGCCTGGGCAACATTTGCCGAAGCCCGCTGGCAGAAGGTATTTTACAACACAAGGCCAACACACTGGGCTTGGGCTGGCAGGTAGATAGTGCCGGCACATCTAATTACCATATTGGCGAGCCGCCACATAAGTTGTCTCAAAAAGTAGCATTGCTTAACGGTATTGATATATCCGCCCAATGCTGCAGGCAGTTTACACAACAAGATATGCAGCGTTACGACAGGATTTATGTTATGGACAGCAGCAATTACAACGATGTTAAACGCATAGCCGGCAACCTGTGGGATGAAACAAAAGTAAACCTGCTGCTTAATGAACTTTACCCCGGCGAAAACAGAAGCGTACCAGACCCCTGGTATGGCGAAGAAAATGGCTATCACGATGTGTTTGCCATGGTTAGCCATGCGTGTGACAACATCATTAAAAAATACAGTTAAGCAAGTATATATGAGCAAAGTATCGGTATCGCTGCCACAGGGCACCAGAGATTTTAATGCAGAAACAGTACGTAAACGCAATTATATTTTCGGCACAATACGCAGTGTATTTGAATTGTATGGTTACCAGCCGCTGGAAACACCAGCTATGGAAAACCTGGAAACCCTGATGGGTAAATACGGCGAAGAAGGTGACCGTTTAATTTTTAAAATACTCAACAACGGCCTGCACGATAAACAGCAGGAAGCCCGCGAAAATTTTGAAAAAATACTGGAAGGTAAAAACACCAAAGACATTACAGAAAGGGCCTTGCGTTACGACCTTACCATACCTTTTGCCCGCTATGTAGCCATGAACCATGGCAAACTAACCTTTCCGTTTAAGCGTTACCAGGTGCAGCCTGTTTGGCGTGCAGACAGGCCCCAGCGTGGCCGTTACCGCGAATTTTACCAATGCGATGCAGATGTGGTAGGCAGCAAAAGCCTGCTGAACGAAGTGGAGCTTACCCAGATTTATGCTACCGTTTTTGCCCAACTGGGTATTAACGTGGAAATACGCATTAACAACCGTAAGGTATTGGCTGCCCTGGCAGATTTATGCGGCGGTGCAGAAAAGATGACGGACATTACCATTGCCATTGATAAACTGGATAAGATTGGGCTGGATAAAGTGAAGGAAGAACTTACCCAACGTGGCATTACAAAACAACAGGTTGGCATTATTGAACAATACCTGAACATACAAGGCAGCAATGCCACTAAAATGCAACAGGCTACCACTTTGCTGCAAACTGAACTGGGTAAAGAAGGCCTGGCAGAATTACAATACATACTAGACTATACAACAGGTTTACAAGGCAACATTGTTATTGATTTTACCCTTGCCCGCGGCCTTAACTATTACACCGGAACCATTTTTGAAATAAAAGCCCTTAATGTGGCTATGGGCAGTATTGGCGGTGGTGGCCGTTACGACGACCTTACCGGGCTGTTTGGTGTAACCGGCATACCGGGTGTAGGTATATCTTTTGGTGTAGACAGGATTTACGATGTAATGGAAGAGCTGAAACTGTTTCCGGAGACGGTGCAAACCGCTACGCAGGTATTGTTTTTTAACCTGGGCCAGGCAGAAAGCAAAGCAGCCTTTTTGCTGATGCAGCAGCTACGCAACAAAGGTGTACGCTGCGAGCTGTATCATGAAAATGCAAAGATGAACAAACAGTTTACCTACGCAGAAAAAAAGCAGATACCTTATGTGGTAATCATTGGCTCTAAAGAAATGGAAGAAGGCAGTTGCAACCTTAAAAACATTGTTACCGGCAGCCAGCAACAAATGGCACAAACCGAATTACTGAATACGGCCTTTTAAAAAGCAAAGCCCCGATGATGCATCGGGGCTTTATTGTTATTGTGCTGTTTCGGCAGCTTTTTGTTTTTTCTGAATGTCTTTCCAGGCTTTGTATTTGTCTTTGCCCAGCACTTCAATCAATCTGGCTTTTTCCTCGTCTTTGGTGGCCTGCGTTTGGGCTTCCCTTTCAGCATCGGTAAGGGCGGTATTCTTTTTCAGGTCGTTCCTTTTCTTTTTGCCGTCTTGCATAATGGTAGAAACCTTTACTATTTCCTCGTCGGTAAAGTTGGCTTCTTTAAAAGAGGCGGTTAAAAGCTGCTCCTGTTTTTCTTTCAGTTTGGCTTTTTCTTCTTTGGTCAACTCGGGTTTGGCAGCCGCGGTTGATGTTTGTGCCTGGGCAGCAAAAGAAAGTGTGCCCAGTGCAAATACGGTTACTAATAGCTTTTTCATACAATGCTTTATTTTAATAGTTTGCTGTGAAGATACTTAAGACAGCGGAAAGAAAAAAGGTTTAACCTGCAAAACCATTTTGGCTAAAACTATTTAACTGCAGGCCTTTTGCTGTCTTTCAACGCTTTAAGCTTGTCTTTTTGTTCTTGTGAAAGTACGTTGTTAAAAGATTGGCGGTGGCTGGCCATGAGTTGTTTAATCTGGTCTTTCTTTTCTTCGTTGGTAAGCTGGTTATTATCGTGAATGCTTTTTACCTGCTGCTGTATGCCGGCCTGTTGTTGTTTTAATGTGGCAACCTGCTCGTTGGTAAGGTTAAGGCGGGTTTTCATTTTATCTAACCTGGCTGCACTTCTTTGTACGCGTTTTTCATCGGCCTGTTGTTTAAGTTTGGCCAGTTTGTCTTTTTGTTCGGCGGTAAGCAATTGTTGCATGCTTTGCCTTTTTTGCTGTTGTAGTGCGGCCAATTGTTTTTTGTACTGGCCCATGGTAAGCTTATCGTTGCTTTTAAGGGCGGTTACCTGGTTGTTGTAGTTGGTATGTATGGCTTTGGCCTGTTGCTTTTGCTCTGGTGTAAGGTTAAGGGCTTTGGCTTTATGGTGTTTGCCATGTTTACTATGATGTTTGCCGTGTTGGGCATGTGGCTTTGCAGGTGCCTGTTGCTGTGCGTTGGCAAAACCTATTATAACAAGGCTAAGGATGGCGGCGGTGATGATCTTTTTCATAATTACTGTATTTTATTGTTTGCAGTTATTGACCTTGTATGTACCCCGGCGTTTAAAAGCGGCGTGGTTAAATAATGTTAATGGCTGTAAGCCTGTAGTTGCCCTATACCAACGTTTGCCGCCCATTGTACCTGCAGTACAAGGGTGCGACGCAAGGAACGCCCCATAGTATTCCTAAAGCCGACCTCCACCCCCCTTTCTCTAAAAAAAAGCCACCTTATTGTTAAGGTGGCTATAGATAAAGCATGCATGATAACGGCATAAAGAATTATGCCGACAGCAAGTTGAGTATGTTATTCGGCCCAGCTCATGGTATAGTTGTCGTTTTCTATGGCCAGTGCTTCGTGGGTAAGCATCAGCGGGTGAAAAGTGTCTACCATCACGGCCAGTTCCTGTGTTTCTTTTTTACCAATGCTTTTTTCAACGGCACCGGGGTGTGGGCCGTGCGGTATACCTGCCGGGTGCAAAGTTATCATGCCACGGGTTACGTTTTTGCGGCTCATAAAATCGCCGTCTACATAATACAAAACCTCGTCGCTGTCAATATTGCTGTGGTTATACGGTGCAGGTATGGCCTGGGGGTGATAATCGTACAAACGCGGCACAAAGCTACATACAACAAAGTTATGGGCTTCAAAAGTTTGGTGCACGGGCGGTGGCTGGTGCACGCGGCCTGTTATGGGTTCAAAATTGTGAATGCTAAAGGCAAAGGGGTAGCAGCAACCATCCCACCCCACCACATCAAACGGGTGATGCCCGTAGTGCAGGCCATACAACACGCCCTTCTTTTTGGTTTGTATCAAAAAATCGCCCGCCTCATCTAACGTTTGCAGGTTTTGCGGAGTACGTATATCGCGTTCGCAAAAGGGTGAGTGCTCCAGCAGTTGCCCATACTTGCTCATATAACGTTTGGGGTAGCGTATTGGGCTAAAGCTTTCTACAATAAACAGGCGGTTTTGGGGCGTATCAAAATGCATTTGGTAAATGGTGCCGCGGGGTATTACCAGGTAATCGCCGTAAGCAAAGGGCAATTCGCCGTATTGTGTGGTAAGCTTGCCGGTGCCTTCGTGTACAAAAATCATTTCATCGGCATCGGCATTTTTAAAAAAGTATTGGGTGGTGCTTTGTTGCGGTGCGGCCAGTACAATATGGCAATCGTTGTTAACCAGCACGGCTTTGCGGCTTTGCAGGTAATCGGCCACGGGTGGTATGTTAAAGCCTTCCAGGCTGCGGTGTTTCAGCATTTTTTCTTCGGCCACTTTAGGTGCAACGTTAACAGGCTCATCGGTTTTAATAATACGGGTAGGCGGGTGGCAATGGTACAACAGCGAGTAGTCGTTGCTAAAGCCTTCGGTAGAAAAAAGCTGTTCGGCATACAGGCCGCCATCGGGCTTGCGAAATTGTATGTGTCGTTTTGCGGGTATGTTACCCAGCTTATGATAATGAGGCATAACAATGGTTTTAAGCAAATAATTAGGTACCGGGGCAGATGGTTCAATGGGCATCTTCGTTGCGTCGCACACTTGTACTGCAAAGCAATAATGAGCAGTGCGGGTATAAAGGCCGGGCGGGTACCAAAAATAATCACGGCGGCCTACGCAACGTTTGTGGTAAATTACATCGTCAATGAAAGCTGTAGGCACGTAAGCAGGAAAACGTATTTCCATGTACGTTTGTCTATCCAGTAGGTGAAGTTTCTAAAGAAAGGCATAGATAAAATTATAGAAGGTTTCGCATAAATGGTGATGGCTGACCGTTAATTATTTTAGTGTAATTTGTACCCCCGAAAGCATGATGAAGTTGCTGCCTAGAATACGTATATCCATTCTTTGTGTGTTGACGCTTGTTGCAGGCTTAACCGCATGCAACCATGTTACTACCCCTGCAGACAATGAACGTACTACTATTGACAGTGCCATAAAACAGCTGAAAGCCTCCTCTTTCAGCAACCCCGACAGTGCCGCACAACAAGCCAACCAGTTACTGGAAAAAGCAGAAGACATTGCCTATACGGAAGGTAAAGCCCGGTGCCTGCTGCTGCTTAGCAGTATTGAAAGTTTAAAGGGTAATTACGATACTTCTATAAAGCTGGGCAACATGGCCCTGCAATTTGTAGATACCGTTAACCAACTGCAGCTAACCGCCGAAATTTATAACGAGGCCGGTATTTGTTACGATTACAAATCTGACTACAAAAAGGCATTGGATTATTACAATAAGGCACAGCATTTTTTTACCCTTTCTAAAGACACCAGCGGTTACCTTAAAGTGCGTAACAACATTGGCCTGGTTTACCAGAATACAGAACAACTGCCCACTGCACGCAAGTACTTTCAAGAGTGCCTTGCCATTGCCGATACACAACGCTTTGCAGAAGAACGCATTATGGCACTGAGCAACCTGGCATCGGTAGAAATTGAATTGGGCGAAGGGGCGGCAGCATTGCAGCACTTTAAAGAAGTATATGAAAGCGATGTAAAAAGCGGCAACGAAACATACATTTCGTACTCGTACAACAACCTGGCAGAAGCCTTTAAGCAACTGAACCGGTTTGACAGTGCCGAATGGTATTACCAAAAGTCTATTGAGTTAAAAGAAAAACTGAACCTGCAAACAGCCCTGCTCAACTCTTACAAAGAATATGCTGACCTGCTTTTTTTGCAAAACCGCAACGCCGCGGCCATTGAATACCTGAACAAAGCCTTTTCACTGGCAGCCACCACCGGTGCCCGCGAATACCTGCAGCAGTGTTACGACCTGCAGGCTAAAATTGCAGCTGCCAATAAAGATTACCTAACTGCTTACGTGGCCTTAGACTCAGCAGAAAGCCTTAAAAATGAAATATCGGGTGCCAAGTTTAAAAGTGAACTGGTTGCCCGTGAAAAAGATTACCAGTTAAGCCTGCAGCAAATGGAGCTTACCAAACAAAAGCAACTAAACCGTAAAGAAAAAGGTGAAACCATTGCTTTCATTACCATTAGCATCATTTTAGCAGTATTGGTATTGGTGTTGGGCGTTACAACCCGCAAGCTGCATTTAAGAAACAGGCTGCTGAGCATTCAAAGGCAAAAGGTAGAATTGTACAACAAGCAATTATCGCTGCAAAAAAAGCAAATAGAGGAAGGCTTGGAAGTGAAGAATAAATTTCTTTCGTTCATGGCACACGAAATACGTAACCCGCTGGGTGGTATTTTAGGCCTTACAGATTTACTACTGAACAGCGGTGCCAATGACACCCAAAAGGAATACCTGGTTTATCAAAAAACAGCTGCTACCAACCTGCTCAACCTGTTAAACGAGGTATTGGATTACCAAAAACTGGTTTCGGGCCAAACCGAAATCCAAAACATAGATTTTAGCCTGATGGTAACCCTGCAACAGTTGCAGCAATTGTATATAGCCAACCTGCAGGAAAAAAAGATTAGGTACACGCTGTCTTACGACGCAGCCATACCCGCTACCTTAAAAGGCGATCCTGTAAGGCTAACACAGGTAATCAACAACCTGCTCAACAATGCTATTAAGTTTACCCCCGAAAATGGTTATATATCGGTAACTACCCAACTGGTTGAAAAAACAGCTACACTTGCTACCGTACGTTTTACCATAGCAGATAATGGGATTGGTATTGAAGAGCAATACCACAACAAAATTTTTGATTTGTACGGCCAGGCCAATACCGGCAAACGCTTACATGGCACAGGCCTTGGCTTAACCATTGTTAAAAATATCCTGCAACTAATGAACAGCTCAATAGAGTTAACAAGTACTCCCGGCGAGGGGTCTGTTTTTAGTTTCAGCATACAATTCAACCTGCAATAGTTTAACAAGCATAAAAAAAACCGGACTCATTATGAATCCGGCTTTCCTTTTATTCAAACTTTGAATTAGCTTAATTTTTCTACCTGCATGTAGTTCAATTCTACAGGTGTGCTTCTTCCAAATATCTTTACCACTACTTTCAGCTTTTTCTTCTCGTCGTTCACTTCTTCAATTACACCGTTAAAGTCGTTAAACGGACCTTCTATAATTTTGATGGTTTCACCAACAATAAACGGTTCGCTCATGGTAACGCCCTGGTCGTTCATCTCATCTACCTTACCCAGCATCTTGTTCACTTCACTCTTACGCAGCGATATGATATTGCCTTTAGAGCCTTTACCATCGGTAAGAAAGTGCATGATGTTGGAAATGTTGCTGATGTGCTGTACAATATCGTCGTTCAGTTTGCCATCAGTAACTTCCAGCATTACATAACCGGGAAAATAGTTTTTCTCACGCATTACTTTTTTACCATTCTGCACTTTGTACACTTTCTCCATGGGTAAAAAAACCTGCTTGATGATATCTGTCCAACCGTTGCGTGAAATATCCTTGTCCAGGTATTCCTTTACGCTACGCTCTTTGCCGCTCACTACACGTAACACATACCATTTGGTATCCTGTTGCTGTTGTACTATCTCTTCTGCCATGTTCCTTAGCCTTTAAATAATGAGTAAATCAATTTCAGCAGCTGATGGCTGGTAAAATCCATTAAGGCAACAACGGCAGTAATAATTACGGTAGCTACCAGCACAATAATGGTGCTTTGCTGTAACTGTGCCCATGTAGGCCATGTTACTTTTTCTACCAGTTCGCGATAGCTGTCCCTGAAATATGCAGAAATCTTGTTCATGTGTACTTACCAATTTTAAAAACCTGTAAACAAAACGATTTGAAGACCTGAAAGGAAGACTTTTTCCTGTTCAAACCTTCAAATCATTGAGATTGCACGGGCACTAGGATTCGAACCCAGATCAAAGGTTTTGGAGACCTCTATTCTACCATTGAACTATGCCCGTATAAAAGATCAAAAGTCATTAGCCGTTGGGTCATCGGAGGTAAAGTTCACTAATGACTTAATGACTAATGACTAATGACCTATTGAGTATGAAACCGATTATTTCAGGATCTCAGTTACCTGACCAGCACCTACTGTACGACCACCTTCGCGGATAGCGAATTTCAAACCTTTCTCCATAGCGATAGGTTGGATCAGTTTTACAGTCAGGTTGATGTTATCACCAGGCATTACCATCTCAGTTCCTTCTGGCAGTACCACTTCACCAGTTACGTCTGTAGTACGGAAGTAGAATTGAGGACGGTATTTGTTGAAGAATGGAGTGTGACGGCCACCTTCTTCTTTGCTCAGTACATAAACTTCACCTTTGAAGTCTGTGTGCGGAGTGATAGATTTAGGGGCAACGATAACCATACCACGACGGATATCTTTTTTCTCGATACCACGTAACAGCAGACCAGCGTTATCACCAGCTTCACCTTCATCCAATAATTTTTTGAACATCTCAACACCTGTTACAGTAGAGGTCATTGAGTTTTCTTGCAGACCTACAATCTCAACTGGCTCACCAACTTTGATACGGCCCCTTTCAATACGACCTGTAGCAACAGTACCACGACCAGTGATAGAGAATACGTCTTCTACGCTCATCAGGAACGGCAGATCAACCGGACGGGGAGGTAGAGGAATGTAAGTATCTACAGCAGCCATCAGTTCTTCAACTTTAGCAACCCACTGAGGATCGCCGGCCAAAGCACCTGTAGCAGAACCCTGGATGATTGGAGTGTTGTCACCGTCAAAGCCATAAGAGCTTAACAGTTCACGAATTTCCATTTCAACCAGTTCCAGCAGCTCAGCATCTTCTACTAAGTCTACTTTATTCATAAACACAACAATCTTAGGTACACCTACCTGGCGGGCCAAAAGGATGTGTTCTTTGGTTTGAGGCATAGGACCATCTGTAGCAGCCACAACCAGGATAGCACCGTCCATCTGGGCAGCACCAGTGATCATGTTTTTCACATAGTCAGCGTGACCAGGACAGTCAACGTGAGCATAGTGACGGTTGTCAGTCTGGTATTCTACGTGTGCGGTGTTGATGGTGATACCACGCTCTTTTTCTTCGGGTGCACCGTCAATCTCATCGTACTTCTTGGCTTGTGCCAAACCTTTCGCAGAAAGGATAGTTGTAATTGCAGCAGTCAATGTTGTTTTACCATGGTCAACGTGGCCAATGGTACCAACGTTTACGTGAGGTTTCTCCCTCTTAAAGGTCTCTTTAGACATCTTTATCGTTTTTTGTTGTTGTTTATAATCAAGTCCACAGACCAATTGTCCGTCTATAGACCATAGTTTCGTATATTCAAAACATCAAACCGGCATGCCGGTTTGATTAGCTAATTGAACACAAGCTTTTGGAGCCGTTGGAGGGAATTGAACCCTCGACCTCTTCCTTACCAAGGAAGTGCTCTACCACTGAGCCACAACGGCTTTTGATAAAGTCATTGAGCCAATGGTTTACAGTAATTGCCTCAGCCATCTTCTAACGAGACCGTACAATGAACCCAAAAGTGACTCTCCTACTTTCTGGAGCGGGAGACCGGGCTCGAACCGGCCACCTGAAGCTTGGAAGGCTACCGCTCTACCAAATGAGCTACTCCCGCACTTGGCTTTGGACCCGGAAA
>JAESFG010000507.1_pt1 | contig 21103 bp, 13 predicted proteins | sample 9269371 | NCBI WGS metagenome assembly JAESFG01 (sample SAMN14506227, study PRJNA617093) | algae metagenome | isolation source: Aetokthonos hydrillicola CCALA 1050 (B3-Florida) and co-occurring... | place: USA: South Carolina | collected 2013-01-01 | reverse complement strand
ATGGAACGCGCGCGCGCTGATCGCCGAACAGGCCACGGCCACGGTCCAGGCCGAAATCCAGGGCCTCGCCGAGCAATACAACACCGGCGGCCTCCGACGGCTCATCACGACGATCGACCGCCGGTCCAGCCAGCCGGGGTCCTCGCTCTACCTGCTGATGACTCCGGCCGGCGATCGCATCACCGGCAACGTCAGCCGCTACCCGGAGAATCTGTTCGACCGGTCCGGCGAGCAGCAGATCCAGTATTTCCCCGGGGAGGATGCCGACAGCCCCGGGCGATCCGCCCTTGTCTGGACGACGCGCCTTCCCAGCGGACACATGCTTTTGGTCGGCCGCGACCTCGGCGAGGCCGATCGCCTCCGGCAGGTGATCCGCCGCGCCTTCGGCTGGTCGCTCGCCCTCGTCGTCGTGCTCGCGCTGACAGGCGGCTGGTTCGTGACGCGCCGCGTGCTCGGGAGGATCGACGCCATGACGGCGACGACGCGCGGCATCATGCAGGGCGACCTGTCGGGCCGGCTCGCCATTACCGGTTCCAATGACGAGCTCGACCGCCTCGCCGGTAACCTCAACGCCATGCTCGACCGGATCGAGGAGCTGATGGCCGGCCTGAAGGAAGTATCGGACAATATCGCCCATGACCTCAAGACGCCGCTGACCCGTCTCAGAAACGGGGCCGAGGAGGCTCTCCGCACGGCCACCACGCCCGACGAGTACAGGCAAACCCTCGAATCCACGATCGAGGAGGCGGACGGCCTCATCCGCGTGTTCAACGCGCTGCTGATGATCGCCCGGGCCGAGGCGGGCGGGGCCCGCGACGGCATGCGTGAATTTGACGTGGCGGAGGTCGCCCGCGACGTAGGCGACCTCTACGAGCCCGTCGGCGAGGAGGCCGGCGTGCCGGTGAAGGTCGAAGCCGAGAAAGGCCTGAGGCTGTTCGGCTCCCGCGAACTCGTCGGGCAGATGATCGCCAATCTCGTCGACAACGCCATCAAGTACGCCGGCCCGGAGAACCCGGAACCGGGATGGCCGGCAGACAGGGCCGTGACGGTGCGGGCGGCGCGGACGGGCGCAGGCCTCGAGGTCACCGTTTCCGACCGCGGTCCGGGAATACCGGACGTGGAGCGCACGCGGGTTCTCGAGCGTTTCGTCCGGCTGGAGGGGTCGCGGTCGCGGCCTGGCTCGGGACTCGGCCTGTCCCTGGCCGCCGCGGTGGCTCGGCTGCACGGGGGCAGGCTGAGGCTCGAGGACAATGCCCCGGGCCTGCGCGTCGTCGTCGATCTGCCCGATGATGTCCGGGTCCTCAAGAAGGCGGCGGAATGACCATGACGCGCACGGGAGGCCTCGCCGGGCGGCTGTCGGGCGCACCGGTCCTGTCCGACGCCGCAGCAGCGCAGAGCCGCCTCGCCGATTTCCTGGCGGAATGCAGCGCCATCGGCGATGAAGCGGCCTCATTGCCAGCGCTCGTGGACGCGCAACCGGCAGTCCGGGCACTGCTCCTCGGGCTCGCAGACCATTCGCCCTATCTATGGGGACTCGCCACGCGGGACCCTTCGCGCTTCGCCGGCCTTCTCCAGGCCGACCCGGATTCGCGCCTGGCGGCCATCGTCGCGGACACTGCGGCGTCCTGGCGCGCGCATGCGGAAGTCTCCGGCCTCATGGGGCAGCTGCGCCTGGCCAAGCAGGAGCTGGCTCTTCTGGTCGCCATGGCGGACATCGGCGGCGCGTGGGACCTTGGCCAGGTGACGACAGCCCTCTCCGGCTTCGCCGATGCCGCCGCCGCATCCGCACTCCGCTTCCTGCTGGCCGAGGCGGCGGAGAGCGGGCGCTACCTGCCGGCCAATGCCGACGATCCCGCCCGCGACAGCGGCGTCGTGGTGCTGGCCCTCGGCAAGCACGGCGCGCAGGAACTGAACTACTCCTCCGACATCGACGTGGTCGTCTTCTTCGACCCTGCGAAGGCGCCACTCGGGGCGCATGTCGAGGCGACGCCTTTCTTCGTCCGGATCGTCAAGGGCCTGGTCAAGCTGCTGCAGGAGCGCACATCGGATGGCTACGTGTTCCGGACCGACCTCCGATTGCGGCCCGATCCGGCCTCCACGCCGACGGCCATCGCGCTGCCCTCTGCCTACGCCTACTACGAGACGGTCGGCCAGAACTGGGAGCGGGCGGCCCTGATCAAGGCGCGCCCGGTGGCGGGCGACCTGCCCATCGGGGACGCCTTCATTCGTGACCTCGCGCCCTTCATCTGGCGCAAGTATTTCGACTTCGCCGCCATTGCCGACATCCACGCGATGAAGCGGCAGATCCATGCCGTGCGCGGGCACGAGACGATCACCGTCGCCGGACACGACATCAAGCTCGGGCGCGGTGGCATCCGGGAGATCGAGTTCTTCGTCCAGACGCAGCAACTCGTCTTTGGCGGCAGGCGGCCGACGCTGCGGGGGCGCAAGACGCTCGACATGCTGGCTGCCCTGCACGAGGAGGGCTGGATCTCGGTGGAGGCCCGCGACGAACTCGCCGAGGCCTACCGCTTCCTGCGCACCGTCGAGCACCGCCTCCAGATGGTGGCCGACGAGCAGACGCAGCGGCTTCCTGCCGAAAACGCCGTCCTGCAGCGCTTCGCGCGCTTTTGCGGCTTTCCGGACCTCAGGCGGTTCGCTGCAGTGCTCACCGGTCACGCCGCGAAGGTCGAGAAGCACTATGCCCGGCTGTTCGAGGAGGGCCCGGAACTGGCGGCCGAGGAGGGCAGCCTCGTCTTCACCGGAACCACCGACGACCCGGAGACGCTGCAGACGTTGCAGCGCATGGGCTTCCTCGATCCTGCCCGCGTCGCGGAAACTGTGCGCGGCTGGCATTTCGGCCGCCGCCAGGCGGTGACGAGCCCGCGTGCCCGCGAAGTCCTCACCGAACTGATCCCGGCTCTGCTGAGGGCCTTCGGCGGCAGCGCCGATCCCGATGGGGCGCTGGCCGCCTTCGACAACGCGCTCGGGCGCATGCCGGCGGCCGTCGAGCTCTTTTCGATCCTGCGGGCGCACGGCCCCGTCCTGCGGCTCTTTGCCGATCTGCTCGGCTCCGCCCCGCGCCTCGCCGACATCGTGTCCTCGCGGCCCCACCTCCTCGACGCCGTCATCGACCCCGCTTTCGCGGGCGCCGGGGTGGACGTGGAGGCGGTCGTGCGGCGCGTGTCGGACGTCGTCGGTCGCCCCGAACAGACGGAGGAGATGCTCGACCGGATGCGCGAGGTCGGGCAACACGAACTCTTCCTCGTCGGCGCGCGGGTGCTATCCGGCGCGCTGTCCCTGGAAATGGCCGGCCGCGCCTACGCGGCCGTGGCCGAGGCCGTCATCACGGTCGCGCTGCGGGAGGTTTCGAGCCGCTTCGCGGCGGAGCACGGGATCGTGCCCGGCGGCCGCATCGCGGTGCTCGGCATGGGACGGCTCGGTTCGCGCGAAATGACGGCGACGTCGGACCTCGATCTCGTCGTGCTGTACGACTTCGACGAAGAGAACCCTGACAGCGACGGAGCACGGCCATTGCACGCGGTGGTCTACTACGCGCGCCTGACGCAGCGCCTGATCAGCGCGCTCACCGTCCCTACGCGACGCGGGACGCTCTATCAGGTCGACATGCGCCTGCGGCCCTCCGGCAACAAGGGGCCGGCCGCAACGCAGTTTCGCGGCTTTGTCGCCTATCACGCGAGCGAATCCGAGACCTGGGAGCGGCTTGCTCTGACGCGTGCGCGCTGCGTCGCCGGGGATGCGAGCCTGCGGGACGAGGTCAGCGGCGCCATCGCGGCCGTGCTCTCGCGACCGTCCGATCCGGTCCTGATCCGCAAGGACGCCCGCGAGATGCGGCGCCTGATCGCGCAGGAGAAGGGCGAGGACGATCCCTGGGACTTGAAGCTCGCGGCTGGCGGGCTCCTCGACATCGAGTTCGTGGCGCAGACGCTCGTGCTCCTGCATGCGTGCGGGCACCCGGACCTCCTCACCACGGAGACACCCTCGGTGCTGGAGCGGGCCGCGGGCCACGGGCTGCTTCCCGACGGCGACGGCGACCTGCTGCGTCGTGCCTTCGCGCTGATGCGCGACGTGTTCCACTGGCAGCGGATGACGGTGGCCGGACGCTTCGATCCCGAGGGGCTTGGACCCGGGCTGCGCCGGAGGCTCGCGGCCGTCGTGGGCATGCCGGATTTCGGCATGCTGGACCGGGAGCTGCGCGGTCTGCGCCCTCAGGTTCGCGAGGCGTTCGACAGGTTCATGGCCACCGACTGATCAGGCGGCGCGGCCGGCCGTAGCGATGCTGAGGCCGCTCGGCGGCTCGACCGGCAGGTGCACCAGAACGACCGTACCCGTTCCCAGGCAGGAGCGGATCCGCAGCGCGCCGCCGTGAAGCTCGGCCAGCGACCGGGCGATGGCGAGGCCGAGGCCAGAGCCCTCGGTCGGCTTGGACGCGTCCATCCCGACCCACTCGAAGGGGCGCGCGAGGTGGGGCAGCGCCTCCTTCGGAATTCCGACGCCGGTGTCCTCGACATAGATGTTGACGGCTCCCGCCGCGCCACGCACGCGCATGGCCACATGCCCGCCCTCCGGCGTGAACTTCACCGCATTCGACAGCAGATGGCGAAGGATCTTCTTCAGGGCCCGCTTGTCGGCGTGCAGCATGAGGTCGGATGGCGCGTCGGTGTCGATGGAAATGCCGCGTTCGGCGGCCTGTGCCTCGAACTCGCGGCGCGTCTCCTCGATGGTGCGGGCGAGGTCGAGCGGCTGGCGATCCATCCGCACGCGCCCGGCCTCCAGCTCCGCCATGTCGAGAATGTCGGCGATGAGGCCGAGCAGGTACTGGCCGCTCCGACGGATGTCCCGGCAGTACTCTGTGTATTTGTCGCAGCCGAGCGACCCGAAGATGCCGGCCTCCATGATCTCGGAGAAGCCGAGGATGGCGTTGAGCGGCGTGCGCAGCTCGTGGCTCATCTTGGCGAGGAATTCGGACTTGGCATGGTTGGCGCTCTCGGCCTCGGCCTTCTGCTCGAGATAGCGCTCGGCGAGATCGGCGAGCTGCTGGGCCTGCAGCTCCAGCGTCTGGCGGGAGCGCTTGAGGTCCGAGATCATCGCGGTCAGCCGGCGCTCGCTGTCGAGGAGGTGCTCCTCCTGGCGCTTCAGCAGCGTGATGTCGGTCCCGACGGAGACGTAGCCGCCGTCCTTGGTCCGCCGCTCGTTGATCTGGAGCCAGCGCGCGTCGGGCAGCTGCGCCTCGTAGCTGCGGGCCCCGTCATCGACGATCTCGCCGATCCGGTTCTGCACGACCGGGGGCGTCAGGACCGCCGCGAGCGACTCGTAGGGCGCCCCGGGGAACACCTGGTTCGGGGCGAGATTGTGCAGTTTCTGGAACTTGGAATTGCACATGACGAGACGGTTCTCGTCATCCCAGAGGACGAAGGCCTCGGAGATCGTCTCGATCGCGTCGCGCAACCTGGCATCGGCGGTGGCCGTCTCCTGGGCGAGGCGGCGCTGCTCGGTGATGTCGATCGTGATGCCGATGAGGTGGGGGTCGCGGCTCTCCCCGTCGCGCACGAGTTCGGCACGCGCGCGAAGCCACACCCAGTCGCCGGTCGCGGCGCGGATGCGGAAGGCGTGGTCGACGGTCGTTGCCTCGCGGCTCGCGAGCTGGTCGGCCAGCGCGTAGAGGTCGCCGTCCTCGGGGTGAACCAGGCGGTTCACGTCGCCGAAGGAGATGAACTCGCTCTGCCGGTCATAGCCGAGCATCTCGTACATCGAGTCGGACCAGTAGATCGTCCCGCGCGCGATATCCCAGTCCCAGAGCCCGCAACGGCCGCGCGACAGGGCGGTGTCGAGGCGCTGGCGGACACTGTCGCAGATCGCGTCGGCGTGGCGCGCCCGCCACGCCTGCCAGAAATAGGCGGTGCTGATGCCGGTGAGCACGAGGACGGCGGCGCCCACGAGCAGGAAGAACGAGGTCGTGCGGCTGCGCCAGCGCTCCAGGGCCCCGCTCAGGGGCTGCAGCACGGCGACCTGGCCGAAGGGAGCCGGCAGGTTGCGGACGGTGGCCAGGGCTGGCGCGCCGGTTGCCAGCGTCACCAGCATGACGCCGGCCTTCTCCGCGAAGGTCGTCAGCGGTTGGGCGGGTCCGAAGAGATCAACCAGCGTGCCGCCCAGGGGGGGCGCCGTCCCGCTGGACGCCACGATGGTGCCGGACGGATCGGTGAGCAGGACGGTCAGGCCGGGCGAGCCGGGCCGGGGCGGGAGGATTTCGGCAAGCACTGCCGGGGGCGGGGGAGCAGCGGTCTCCAGCGTCTCGCCCCTGCGCGAGAGTTCGGAAGTGAGGTACGCGGCCACCAGGTCGACGTTCCCGATCGCGTCCGACAGAGTCTCCTGCCGGCCGGCGGTCGACTGGATGTAGGCCATCGAGCCGAGCGAGAGGATGAAGAGCGCCATCATGGCCGGCACGATCCGGCGCAGCCAGGGTTCCGCGTTCATCAGCTTGAGGTAGGTCGGGGTGGCGATCGAGCGCGCCAATCCCGTAATCGCACCCGCATGCGCGGGCGCGCTGGCCGCGAAGCTTCGCGCCATTCGTGTACCCCCTCGGAATCCTTAACCGCCCCGATCGGAACGATGTGCCGCATCTTTCCGAATCAAGGCGATCTGAATCCGCGTCGGCTGATTTGTCCAGAGGTTAATGCGAGGTTGACGCTGTCGTCGGCGAGCTGTTGCGAAGCAATCCTACTTCGAAAGAGGTATATCTCCTGGGACTGGTCCCGCTCTGTTCTTCCCGCCGTCAGGCGAGCGATCGCAGCACGATGTCAGACACGTCCGGCGAAAGAGGTCCGCTGTCCGCAATACGGCGCAGCTGGGCCTCCGCGAGAGCCCGCCGGGACGGCTCGAGCGATCTCCAGGTCCGGTACGATCCCAAGAGCCGTGCGGCGACCTGCGGGTTCGTCGCATCCAGGATGAGCACCACGTCGGCCAGGAAGGCGTATCCCTTGCCGTCCGCGCGATGGAACTGCGACAGGTTTGCCATGGCGAAGCTACCGACCAGAGAACGGGTCCGGTTGGGGTTGGCGAGCGAGAATGCCGCGTGGTCCATCAGGGCGCGCACGCGTTCGAGCGTGCCCTCTTCCGGAATCGCCGCCTGCAGGGCGAACCACTTGTCGAGAACCAGCGGATCCCCTGCATAGCGCCGCGCGAAAGTCGCCAGAGCGTCTTCCCGTGCATTGCCTGGGATCAACGAAAGCGTGGCCAGCGCCGCAAGGCGGTCGGTCATGTTGTCCGCCGTCTCGAACTGGCGCGCCGCCAGCACGGCGCCACGCTCGGGATCGCCGGCCGCCAGCAGGTCGAGCGCGGCGTTGCGAAGCGCCCGGCGCCCGGCGCTGGCCGCGTCCGGGGTGTAGGGAATCCGCGACGAACGGGCCGCGTAGACCTTCTCGAGCGTCGTGTCGATCCGCCGCCCCACCGAGGCGCGCAGCACGCGCCGGGCCGCGAGGATGGCGTCCGGATCGATGTCGGACCCGATCTCGCGGGCGATGTCCGTTTCGCTCGGCAACGCCATCACCTGGGCGGCGAAGGCGTCGTCCGCGCTGGTCTCCAGAAGCGACCCCAGGGCCTCGGCGAAACGAGGGTCCGGCTGCGGCTTGCCCAGGGACTTCGCGGCATCCACTCCGGCGATCAGCAGGCGGAGCGCGAAGGTCTGGGCCGCTTGCCAGCGGTTGAACGGGTCGGGGTCGTACCGGAACAGGACCAGCAGGTCTTCCGGCGCGAGTTCGAACCCGAGGCGGACGGGCGCGGAGAAGCCGCGCAGCAGTGACGGGATCGGGCGGCTGCGAACGTTGCGGAATGTCACCGACCCGCTCGCCTGCTCCAGGGAATAGACGCCGCCCGTCGGGTCGGGCCCCGGGGCGACTTGCCCGTCGGTGTCGAGTGCGATTGCCTCGCCATCCTGGGCGACAAGCCCCAGCCGGATGGGGATGACCACCGGTTCCTTGGTGGCTTGGCCGGGCGTCGGCGGGGTCGTTTGCGCGAAGTCGAGCTTCAAGGTGCCCGTCGACGCCTCGTAGTGCGATTGCACCATCAGCGTCGGCGTGCCGGCTTGGCGGTACCACCGGGAGAAGCGGTCGAGATCGGTGCCGCTGGTCTCGGCGAAGCAGGCGAGGAAGTCCTCGACGGTTGCTGCCATGCCGTCGCAGCGGGACAGATAGAGGTCCATGCCGGCCCGGAACGCGGCGTCGCCGATGAGCGTCTTCAGCATCCGGACGAGTTCCGCGCCCTTCTCGTAGACGGTCGCCGTGTAGAAGTTGTTGATCTCGCGATACGCGTTTGGTCGCACGGGATGGGCGAGAGGCCCCGAATCCTCCGAAAACTGCTGCGCGCGCAGGTTCCGGACGTCGGCGATGCGCTTCACGGCCCGAGAGCGCTGGTCCGAGGTGAACTCCTGGTCGCGAAAGACCGTCAACCCCTCCTTCAGGCAGAGCTGGAACCAGTCCCGGCAGGTGATCCGGTTGCCCGTCCAGTTGTGGAAATACTCGTGTGCGATGATGGCCTCGATGTTGGCGTAGTCTGCATCGGTGGCCGTGTCGGGACTGGCCAGCACGTATTTGTCGTTGAAGATGTTGAGGCCCTTGTTCTCCATCGCGCCCATGTTGAAGTCGGACACGGCGACGATGTTGAAGACGTCGAGGTCGTACTCGCAGCCGAAGGCCTCCTCGTCCCACCGCATCGACCGGATCAGGGCGTCCAGGGCGTAGGACGCACGGTCCTCCTTGCCGGGCTCGACATAGATGCCGAGTTCAACAGCACGGCCCGAACGGGTCGCGAAGCTGCCGCCGACGCGGCCCAGCCGGCCGCCGACGAGGGCGAACAGGTAGCTCGGCTTGGGGTATGGGTCGTGCCAGACGGCGAAATGCCGCCCACCCTCCAGCCTGCCGCTCTCAACGCGGTTGCCGTTGCCCAGCAGGACGGGCGCCTCGGCCTCGTCAGCCGTGATCCGCGTGGTGAAGACCGCCATCACGTCGGGGCGGTCCGGGAAGTAGGTGATGCGCCGGAAGCCTTCGGCCTCGCACTGGGTGCAATACACGCCGGAGGAGCGATAGAGGCCCATCAGCTTTGTGTTGGACGACGGATCCACCACGGTCTCGATCCGCAGCGAGAACGGCCCGTCGGGCACGCCGGGAACAGTCAGACCCGTCGCGGTTTCCTCGTACTCGCCGTCTCCGAGCACGCGGTCGTCGAGGGTCACGCCCTCGAGCGTCAGCTCGTCGCCGTCGAGCAAGAGGGGCGCGCCCGGCCGCCCGGCCGGGTTGGGGGCCATGCGCAGCGTGGCGACCACGCGTGTGGCGGTCGGATCGAGATGGATGTCCAGCGACACCGTTTCCACGAGATGGTCGGGGGGGCGGTAATCCTCCAGGCGGACGGGGACGGAGGACTCGGTGCGCATGTCGGGGGAACTCCACTCCGCGGACGTCGATCGCCCTTATTTCAGACGCCGACCTGCCCCTCAACCCTCGGCGCGGTTTCCGGCGGGGTCCGCAAAGGCTCTGTGTGCGTCACGATCCGAACGATTTCGGGAACGTCGCTCCTGACGAGATGTTCGAGCTGGTCAACCCGGTCATGGACCGTCGTGACGTCGAGGGAGGGATCGACGCGGCAGTGGAAGTTGACCACGAGCCCGTGCCCGGTCTCCCGCACGCGAACACTGTGCACGTCGGCCACCGCGCCGGTCTCCGCCGCATGGCGCACGAGGGACTCGCGGACCCGCCCCGCCAGGGGCCCGTCGAGGTCGCGGCCTTCGAGGCTGGCGACGACCAGCGGCTCGATATGGGTCTCCACCTCCGTGGCCGGTCCCAGCTCGTCGCGTATCGCGGCCTCGAGGCGTGATGCGATCGTGTGGGCCGAGCCGAGCGACATGCGCCCGTCCACCTCTACGTCGAGGCTCACCGACAGGCGTCCTTCGACCTGCTGAACGGTGACGTGGTGGACAGGCACGCGCCGGCGCGCGCTGATGAGCAGGACGCGCTCCAGGACGGTCTCCTCGTCGAGGGCGCGGGGCTCGGTCGTGACGGTGACGGTCGTGTCGGGCATTTCCGCCGCGACGGCTTCGGCGATGCGCGCCTTGATCGCAGTGACGCGCTCCAGCGGCAGCGTCCGGGAGACGCCGATCAGCACGTCGGCGAAGACATTGGCGCCGACCGGTCGCGCGCGCACGTCCTGCACCTCGACGACCCCGGGGACGGCCGACGCGATCGCGCGCAGCCGCGCCGCAACCCCCGCGGGAGCGGTGTCGACCAGCGCATCGATGGTGCTGCGCCCCAGCCGCCAGCCGGCGATGGCGATGAACAGCGCGACGCCGATCGCCGCGAAGGTATCGCCCTGTTTGAACCCCAACAGCGTGGCGCCCAGCCCGATCAGCACGAGCGCCGACGAGACGAGGTCCGACGAGAAGTGCAGGGCGTCGGCTGCCAGCGCGTGGCTCTTGGTTTCCCTGGCCACCTTCTGGAGGGTCCGATAGCGGAAGAAGTCGACGATGATGGAGATGATCAGCACGCCGAAGGCGAGCGCCGTGGCCTCCACCTCCGCGGGATGGCCCAGCAGCCTGCGGGCCGCCTCCCAGAGCACGCCGGCGGCGAGAACCATCAGCAGCCCGGTCTCGACAAGTGCCGCCACGGCCTCGATCTTGCCGTGGCCGTAGGGATGCTCCTCGTCCGCCGGCTTGTCGGCCGCCCTGACGGCGAAATAGGTGAGGATCGTCGCGCCGGTGTCCAGCAGGCCGTGCCCGGCCTCGGACAGCAGCGCCAGTGATCCCGACATCAGCCCGGCGACGAGCTTGCCGAGCGTCAGCAGCGCACTGGCCACGATCGACCAGAACGCGGCGGACTGTTTGGCGTGGGCGTGATCGCTCATGAGGCCTCCGTTGCGCGCGGAGGTACAGGCTGGGGCCCGCGGGATCAACCCGACTGCGGATCCGCCAGCGTCCGGAACGGGTCGGAGAAGACCTGGAACCCGTCACGCCGGGCGAGCCCCGCGAGGGTCAGACCGTGAGAGCTGGCGAGATCCGCGGCGAGCGCGGTCGGCGCCGAGATCCCGGCGAGCGCCGTCGCCCCGCAAGCCAACGCCTTCTGCACGAGCTCGAAGGACAGTCGGCTCGTGACCAGCAGGAAGCCGCCTGCGGGATCCCGGCCATCACGCGCCAGGGCGCCGATCAGCTTGTCCAGGGCGTTGTGACGGCCGACATCCTCGCGCACGTGCACAAGCGTTCCGTCTGGTGCCGCGAACGCCGCCGCATGCACGGCCCCGGTCTCCGCGTTGAGGCGCTGGCGGGAAGGCAGGGCATCGAAGGCGGCGAAGATCGCGGAAGCAGACACTGACGGCCGCCGTGAATTCGCGGCGTACCGGCGAACCGCCTGTTCCAGCTCGACGATCCCGCAAATGCCGCAGCCCGTCTGGCCGACGATGTTGCGCCGCCTGGCGAGGATTGCGTCGCCGCGCGCGCGGGCGACACGGAGCTGGGCCAATACGCCGAGCGTCACGGGGCGGATGTCGATCTCCTCGATTTCCGAGACGCCACCGACGATCTCCTCGGTGAGGGAGAAGCCGGTGACGAAGTCCTCCAGGTCCAGCGGGCTGGCCATCATCACCGCGTAGGCGAGGCCGTTGTAGGAGATCGAAACGGGCGTCTCGGCCGCCAGGGTCCGGTCGCGAACGGAGACCGTGCCGTCCCGCGCCACGAAGGGCGCGTCGGCCGAGGACGAGGGAAGCGGCAGCGCGTCGAGAAGGTCGATCCCGTCGACGCCGCCCAAGGGTGCGCTCACATCCGTCCTCCGATCCGTGCTGGCCTGCCGCGGCCCATCCCCTATAAAGACCCTAGGGCGAATGCGGCGGCGCCGCCAGAACGCACCAAGGGCCAACAGACCGGGACGGAAGCGATGGAATATCTCCACACCATGGTTCGCGTCGGCGACCTCGACAAAGCCCTCGACTTCTACTGCAGGAAGTTCGGGCTGGTCGAAGTGCGGCGCATGGACAATGAGAAGGGGCGCTACACGCTCGTCTTCCTGGCCGCGCCGGACGACGTCGAGCGGGCCAAGGAGTCCAAGGCTCCGCTGCTCGAACTCACCCACAATTGGGATGAGAAGGAGTACACGGGCGGCCGCAACTTCGGCCATCTCGCCTACCGAGTCGACGACATCTACGAGACGTGCGACCGGCTGCAGAAGGCCGGCGTGACCATCAACCGGCCCCCGCGCGACGGCTACATGGCCTTCATCAAGTCGCCCGACGGCATCTCCATCGAGCTGCTCCAGAAGGGCGAGCCGAAGGCGCCTGCCGAGCCCTGGGCGTCGATGCAGAACACGGGGTCGTGGTGAGGCGGGGGCGCCCGCCCGGGCCGTGTCCGGGCGGGCGCCGCTGGCACGGTGCGGGAGGAAGCGGATGAGCGCTGGGGTGCGACTGTTCGGGGATGTCGAGGGCGTCCCTGTACACGAGGTGTCGCTGGAGAACGGGGCCGGCGCGAAGGCCGCCATCATCGGCTGGGGCGCGGCCGTGCGCGACCTGCAGGTGCCGCTTCCTGCCGGCGGGTTGCAGCGGGTCGTGCTGGGGCTGGAAACGCTCGAGCACTATCGCCAGCATTCGCCCTATTTCGGGGCGATCGCCGGCCGCTACGCAAACCGCATCGGAAACGGTCGCTTCGTCCTCGACGGGCGGGTCTACGACCTCGACCGCAACCAGGCCGGCAAGCACACGCTGCACGGAGGCGCGCGCGGGCTCGGCAAGCGGCCATGGCAGCTCGCGGATCACGGGCGCGCCCACGCCACCTTCACCGTTGTCACGCGCGACGGGGACCAAGGCTTTCCCGGCACGCTGACCGCGACCTGCACCTACCGTCTCCTCGAGCCCGGCACGCTGCGGGTCGAGCTGTCCGCGACATCCGACTCCCCGACGGTCTGCAACCTGGCGCACCACTCCTACTTCAACCTCGACGGCTCGCCGGATACGCTGGACCACGAAATCGAAATCCCGGCAGACTTCATCACCCCGGTGGATGCCGACCTCATCCCCACCGGCGAGATCCTCCCCGTCGCAGGCACGCCATTCGATCTGCGCAGCCTGCGGCCCATCCGGCATCCCGGCGGGGAGGGCGGCAAGCCCTTCCACTACGACCACAACTACGTGCTGCAGGGCCGTCGCCCGTCGGGCGCCGAGCCCCTGCACCGGGCGGCGCTCGTTCGCTCGCCGAAGAACGGCGTCACGCTGGTCGTCGAGACCACTGAGCCAGGCGTGCAGTTCTATGACGGAGCCAAGATGGCAATCCCCGTCCCGGGGCTGGGCGGCGCGACCTACGGTGCGAATGCGGGCTTCTGCCTGGAGCCTCAGAAGTTTCCGGACAGCCCGAACAAGCCTCACTTCCCGGATCCCACGCTTCGTCCAGGCGAGGTCTACAGGCAGGTCACCGAATACCGGTTCGCGTGAGGCGCACTGGCCCGGCCGATCGCGGCAGGCTGGACGCAAGCCGCGCCAAGCTCTGTCCTGACTTTCGAAAGGACTTGCCGCAATGATGCGGCAAGAGCCGTCCCGCCGGGCCGGCGCATGGGATTGCTTGCGCGCGACGATGGCGAACGACGCCGCCACCGCCCAAAGATTGCCGTCCGCTGCTCCGGCGGGCCGCATGGCCGCCGTGCGGCGGCTGGCGCCGGGCGTGGTGCTCTCGGCGCTCGTGGCGGTGTTCGCCTTCCTGGCCGAACCCTTCACGGTCACCGCGCTGCGGGGACTGACCGGAACCTCCCTCGGGATCCCGGCCGTCGTGCTCGCCCTCATCGCCGGAATGGCGCTGAACCCGGTTGCGGCCCGGCCGCGCTGGGAGCCGGGCATGGCATTCTGCGTGAAGAAGCTCCTTCGCATCGCCATCGCACTGCTCGGCGTCCGGATCGCACTTGGCGACATCGCCGCGCTGGGGGCCGGCACGGCCATCCTTGTCGTCGTGGCCATGGCTGCGACGATCGTCTCCGGCGTGCTGCTGGCCCGCCTGTTCGGGCGCGACGATCCGTTCGGCGCGCTCGCCGGAGCCGCGACGGCCGTCTGCGGTGCGTCGGCGGCCTTGGCCACGGCCTCCGTCCTTCCCCGCACGGAGAGCCGGGACGCGGACACGGTGTTCACCGTCGTCGCAGTCAATTTCCTCTCGACCGTCGCGATGCTCGCCTATCCGCCGCTCGCGACCGTGATGGGGCTCGACGGCCTGCACACCGGCATCCTGCTCGGCGCAACCATCCATGATGTGGCCCAGGTCGTCGGCGCCGGCTACGGCGTTTCCGAGACGGCCGGCAACACGGCCGTGGTGGTGAAGCTCTTCCGCGTCTTCCTGCTCCTGCCCGTCGTGATCGGCATCGGCTGGTGGTTCGCCCGCAGTGGCGGCGACGCCGGCAAGGCGCGCGTGCCGGTCCCGGTCTTCGCCATCGTGTTCCTCGCGCTGGCGCTCGTGAACAGCGTCGGGCTCGTCCCCGCACCGGTGAAGATGGCTGCGGGCGAGATCTCGCGCTGGGGGCTCCTTGTCGCCATTGCTGCGCTGGGGCTCGGAACCTCGGTCACGGCGATCCTGCGTGTCGGCTGGAAGCCGGTGGTGATCGTCTGCGGCACGACGACCATCATCTTCGCCGTCGTTGCGGCCGGACTTCCGCTGCTGCGCTGAGGCCGCCTTGCCCGGCGGCGCGGACGCTGCCACGGTCCGCCGATGCAGCCCTCCCGCGCGCTCTACTCCCCGGCCTTCCACTACTTCGCCGCCGTCGCCGAGGCCGGCTCGATCCGCGGCGCGGCGCGGCGGCTGAACGTGGCCTCCTCTGCGATGAACCGCCAGATCCTGCTGCTGGAAGACGCCATCGGCGTGCCGCTCTTCGAGCGACGCGGCCGGGGACTCCGGCTGACGGCCGCGGGCGAGATGCTGTTGCGGCACGTCCGCGCCACGCAGCGCGACTTTGAGGGCACGGTCGCCGACATCGACCAGCTGCGCGGGCTGAAGCGGGGACGCGTGCAGCTCGCCACGGTGGAGAGCGCGTCCGTGGGATTGCTGCCGGACCTCGTGGAGACCTTCGCGGCCCGCTTCCCCGGCATCGAGATCGGCGTCGCGGTGGCCGGCTCGGCGGCGGTGGCCACGATGGTGGAGGCCGGCGAAGCCGACATGGGCTTCACCTTCAACCCGCCGCCCAGCGCCGGGCTATCGGTGGCCTTGCGGCGCGACCTCCCGGTCGGCGCGGTCGTCGCGCCCATGCATCCCCTGGCGGAGCGGGACGGCGTGTCCCTCGCCGATTGCCTCGACCACCCGCTGGCGTTGCCGGCCAAGGGGCTTTCGCTGCGGGACATTCTCGATGCGGGACTGGCCACCATCGCCCGCCGGCCGCGGGTCGTGCTGGAGGCGACCTCGCTCAAGGTGATGGCCCTGATGGCGCGGCGCGGGTCGGTCGTGGCCTTCCAGACGCGGATCGGGATCGAGGAGGACCTGCAGGACGGGCGCCTCGTCTTCGTTCCCGTCGTGCAGCCCAGGCTGCCCGTCGATCGCTTCAGCCTCGTCACGGCGAACGGCCGCGGCCTGAAGCTCGCGCCGGGCGCCTTCTTCGACCACGCCCGCGAGCGGCTGAAGGTCCTCCTGCCCGAAGGCTGAGCGCCGGCGCGCCTCCGTGCCGATCATGCTCGCAAAATGCGCGCGCTCCTGACGAAACAATGCGCTTTGGCGAGCGCTTTCCATGCTCCATCATGGTCGCCATGAAGCTCACAACGCATGTCCTCGACACCGCCCATGGCAGGCCGGCCGCAGGCCTGCGGATCGTGCTCACCCGGCTGGGCGACGGGGAGGTGCTTGCCGACATCGTCACGAATTCCGACGGCCGGGCGGACCGGCCGCTGCTGGAGGGCGGAGACGCCGTGGGGCAGTCCTACGAGCTGGCGTTCCACGTCGGCGATTACCTGCGCGCCAGCGGCGTGGCCCTTCCGGGAACGCCGTTCCTGGACGTCGTGCCGGTCCGCTTCGGGGTGTCGGAGGACCAGCACTATCACGTGCCTCTCCTCGTCTCGCCCTACGGCTACTCGACCTACAGGGGAAGCTGAGCCATGGCGCGCGAGGCGATCCGGATCCTGCGTCGCGGCCGTGTCGTCGAGCTGAAGAACCTGCCGCCGCGCACGACACTTCTGGACTGGCTGCGACTGTCCGAGGGGTCCTGCGGCACCAAGGAAGGCTGTAACGAGGGCGATTGCGGGGCCTGCACGGTCGTGCTCGGGCGCAAGCGGGACGGCAGGCTGGTCTACGAGCCCGTGAACTCCTGCATCCTGCTCGCCGGCCAGGCAGACGGCGCTGAGCTGGTCACCGTCGAGGATCTGGCGGGCCCCGAGGGTCTCCACCCCGTGCAGGAGGCAATGGTCCGCCATCACGGTTCGCAATGCGGCTTCTGCACGCCCGGGATCGTGATGAGCCTCTTCGCGCTGGCGCACCGCTCGGACGACACGCCGTCGCGCGACGAGGCGTGCGACGCCCTCGCCGGCAATCTCTGCCGCTGCACCGGCTACCGCCCGATCCTGGACGCGGCCCTCGAGGCCTGCGCCGGACCAGCCGAGGACGCCTTCGCGCGACGTGCCACCGCCACGCTGGAAGCTTTGCAGTCGATCGACGACGGGACTGACCTGTTCGTCGGAACCGACGCGTCCTTCTTCGCCGCCCCCGCGAGCGAGGATGCGCTCGTCGCGCTTCTCGCCCGCTTCCCCGACGCGACCATTCTCGCGGGCGCAACCGATGTCGGGCTGTGGATTACCAAGCAGCTGATGCCGATCGAGCGGATCGTCTGGCTCGGGCGCATCCGCGCGCTGCAGGCGATCGAGGAGGGGCCGGGCGGGATTGCGCTCGGCGCCGGCGTCACCCATTCCCGCGCCCACCCCGTTCTCGCGGCTCTCGACCCCGATCTCGGCGAACTCATGCGCCGCTTCGGCTCGGAGCAGGTGCGCGTGTCCGGCACGGTCGGCGGCAATATCGCCAACGGCTCGCCCATCGGCGACCTCCCTCCGGCCCTGATCGCGCTCGGCGCGACGCTGGAGCTGCGCAAGGGCGAGCGCATCCGCACCCTGCCGCTGGAGGACTTCTTCCTCGCCTACCGGAAGCAGGATCGCCAGCCGGGCGAATATGTCCGTCGCGTCGTAGTCCCCCGGCCGGGGCCGAACGACCATGTCCGCGCCTTCAAGGTCTCCAAGCGCAGGGACGAGGACATCTCATCCGTCATGATGGCCTGCCGCATCACCGTCGTGGACGACGTCGTCACCGCGGCGAGGATCGCCTTCGGCGGCATGGCGGGCGTGCCGAAGCGGGCTGTCGCCGTCGAGCAGGCGCTTATCGGCCTGGCCGCCAGTTCGGGCGACAGCTGGCGCAAGGCCGCCGACGCGGTCCCATCCGACTTCTCGCCCCTCGACGACCACCGCGCGTCCGCCGCCTACCGGCTCACCGTCGCGCGCAACCTCGTGGTCAAGGCGCTGGTTGAAGTTGCGGGGGCACCCAGCACCATCACCCGCGTCGCGGGCTTCCGGGAGATGCCACATGCCGCGGAGTGATCGCCCCTGGGAGAACAGGCCGTGAGCGCCCATGCGCTCGACCAGGACGAAACGGCGCTGCGCCACGTGCGCCAGCCCATGGCGCACGACTCCGCCGCCAAGCACGTGCAGGGCGCGGCGCCCTACATCGACGACCTGCCCGAGCCCAGGGGGCTGCTGCACGTTGCCATCGGCGGCGCGCCCATCGCGCGCGGCAGGATTGTTTCCGTCGACCTGGAGGCCGTGAAGGCCGTGCCGGGCGTCGTCGCGGTGATCACCGCGAAGGACGTGCCCGGCCGCAACGACATCGCGCCCGCCCTCGCCGACGAGCCGCTGCTCGCCGACAGGGAGATCATCTGCCACGGCCAGCCGGTCTTCCTCGTGGTGGCAGAAACGCGGGACGCCGCCCGCCGCGCCGCCCGCCTCGGCCGCGTCGTCGCCGAGGCCGAGATGCCGAGCGTGACGGTGGAGCAGGGGCTCGCGCGGGGCGAGATGGTGCTGCCCGACTACGCGTTCGGTCGCGGCGACGTCGACGCGGCGCTGCAGGCCGCGCCTGCCACGCTTTCCGGCACGTTCCACATCGGCGGACAGGAGCACTTCTATCTCGAGGGCCAGATCGCCATGGCGTCGCCGGGCGAGGACGGCTCGGTCCATGTGCATTCCTCGACGCAGCATCCCACAGAGGTGCAGCACGTCTGCGCCCGCATCCTCGGCATTCCCGACGCCATGGTGGTGTGCGAGATCCGCCGCATGGGGGGCGGGTTCGGCGGCAAGGAGAGCCAGGCGACGGCGTGGGCGGCCATGGCGGCGCTCGCGGCCCGCGTGACCGGCCGGCCCTGCAAGCTGCGGCTCGACCGCGACGACGACTTCGTGCTCACCGGCAAGCGCCACGACATGCGCGCCGACTGGCGCGTGGGCTTCGACCAGACCGGGCGGATCGAGGCTTACGGCGTCGACTTCGCCGTGCGCTGCGGATGCTCGGCCGACCTCAGCCAGGGCGTCGTGGACCGCACCATGTTCCACGCCGACAGCTCCTATTACCTGCCGCAGGTCCGCATCGGCACCAAGCGGGTCAAGACGAACACCGTCTCCAACACCGCCTTCCGCGGCTTCGGCGGCCCGCAGGGCATGCTGGCGATGGAGCGCGTCATCGACGCCGTGGCCTGGAAGCTGGGCCTCGACCCGCTGGACGTGCGGCTCGCCAATCTCTACGGACCCGGCCGCGACCACACGCCCTACGGTATGGCGGTGGAGGACCATGCGGAGGGCAGGGCGCTCATGGAGCGCCTGGCGGAGACCTCGGACTATCGCGCCCGCCGTGAGGCCGTGAAGGCCTTCAACGCCGCATCGCCGGTGCTGAAGAAGGGCCTCGCGCTCACGCCGGTGAAGTTCGGTATCTCTTTCACGCTCACCCATCTCAACCAGGCCGGCGCGCTGGTGCACGTCTACACGGACGGCTCGGTGCACCTGAACCATGGCGGCACCGAGATGGGGCAGGGGCTGTTCCAGAAGGTGGCGCAGGTCGTGGCCGAGGAGTTCGGCATCGGCATGGACCGGGTGCGCATCACCGCGACCACCACCGACAAGGTGCCCAACACGGCCCCGACCGCCGCCTCCTCGGGCTCCGACCTGAACGGCATGGCGGCGCGCATCGCCTCGCGCCAGATCCGCGACCGCATGGCCGAGGTGGCGGGAGAGCTCTTCGGCGTCCCCGCCGCGGAGGTCGCGTTCCGCGATGGGCGCGTCTTTGCCGGCAACGAGAGCATGGGCTTCGCGGATCTCGCCAAGGCCTGCCACGTGGCCCGCGTCCAGCTCTCGGCCGCCGGCTACTACAAGACGCCCAAGGTGGTTTGGGACCGCGCCAGGGCACAGGGCCGGCCGTTCTTCTACTTCGCCTGGGGTGCGGCCTGCGCCGAGGTCGTCGTCGACACGATGACCGGCGAGAACCGGGTTCTGCGGGTCGACGTTCTCCACGATGTCGGGCGGTCGCTGAACCCGGCCATCGACATCGGCCAGATCGAGGGCGGCTTCGTGCAGGGCATGGGATGGCTGACCACGGAGGAACTCGTCTTCGCCGACGACGGCAGGCTGCTCACGCACGCGCCCTCGACCTACAAGATCCCCGTCGCCTCCGACGTGCCGGCCGATTTCCGCGTGGCCCTGTGGGACGGCGCTTGCCGGGAGGACTCGATCTACCGCTCGAAAGCCGTCGGCGAGCCGCCCGTGATGCTGGCCAACGCGGTGTTCTGCGCGCTGGCCGACGCGGTTCACGCCTGCGCGCCGGGGCGGCAGGTCCCGCTCGACGCGCCGACGACGCCCGAGGCGATTCTCAAGGCTGTGCAGCACCTTGCGGGTGAGGATTCGACAACGGCATGAGGCACTTGAATCAAAATCTCAACTCCGGATGGACCGGCCGATGATTCCGGTCTGGGCCCGTCTGCGTGACGCGGTGGAGGCGGATGGCGTCGCCGCCCTGGTCAGCGTCGTGGCGGTATCGGGATCGACGCCGCGCGACGCTGGCGCGCGCATGGTCGTGCAGGCCGATGGAGGGTTCTGGGGCACCGTCGGTGGGGGCGAACTCGAATGGCGCCTCATGGCGCAGGCCCAGGCGCTGCTCGCGCCCCGGAAGGGCGCAGCGAGCACCCGCGACTGGCCGCTTGGACCCGATCTCGGCCAGTGCTGCGGGGGCCGGGTCACGTCCGTGGTAGAGGCGTTCACGCGGGACGACCTCGCGACCCTGCGTGGCCTCGCAGCGCGCGAGGCCACCGAGACCTTCGCCATGCGAGCCCGGCTCGGACCCGACGGCCGTGTCCTGCGCGAGCCGCTCTCCGATCGTGCGGAACCGGACACCTGGCTCGAAACCTTCGGCGATGCTCGCCCGTGCGTCATGCTGTTCGGCGCCGGGCATGTCGGCCGGGCGCTGGCGCTGGCGCTCGCGCCGCTGCCCGTCCGCCTGACCTGGGTCGATTCCCGCCCCGACGCCTTCCCCTCTCACATCCCCGCGAATGCGGACGCCGTCCACTCCTCCGACCCGCCGTCGCAACTCGCCGCAGCCCCCGCCGGTGCGGACGTGATGGTGATGACCCATTCCCACCCGCTCGACCTTGCGATCGTCGAGGCGGCGCTGCGGCGCCCGGATCTCGGCCGCGTCGGGCTGATCGGCTCCGCCACCAAGCGGGCGCGTTTCCTGGCGAGACTGCGGGCAGCCTCGCTGGCCGAGGCCGCCGCGCAGCGGCTCGTCTGTCCCATCGGAGTGCCCGGCATCGCCGGCAAGGAACCCGCCGTCATCGCCGCCTCGGTGGCGGCGCAGCTCCTGCAGTGGCAGAACGAGGCGATGGCGCGCCGGCCCCGGCCGGCGCCATCCCTACGCCTCGCAGGAGCCAGACGATGACCGTCGATGCCGCCGACCGCGCCTTCCTGAAGCGCGCCGTTGACCTGTCCTACGACCATATGCGGTCCGGGGAGGGGAAGCCTTTCGGCGCCGTGCTGGTGATGGACGGCAAACTGGTCGCTGAGGGATGGAACAGCATCTTCTCCAGCAAGG
>JAESFG010000506.1_pt1 | contig 21393 bp, 18 predicted proteins | sample 9269371 | NCBI WGS metagenome assembly JAESFG01 (sample SAMN14506227, study PRJNA617093) | algae metagenome | isolation source: Aetokthonos hydrillicola CCALA 1050 (B3-Florida) and co-occurring... | place: USA: South Carolina | collected 2013-01-01 | reverse complement strand
CGCCAGAGCCATCCAGGCCAACCGGTCATCGTCAGGGACCTCGCCGTCGAGCCTGTCGCTCACATCACCGAGGCGAGCATTGCCGGGTTCTTTACGCCTGAGGACGCGCTGACCGATGCGCTGCGGGCGGCGACAGTGACGTCCGACACCCTGATCGAGGAGTTCAACGGCGCCGACACGGTGCTCATCGCGACGCCGATGTACAACTTCTCGCTTCCCTCCTCCCTGAAGGCCTGGATCGATCAGATCGTCAGGATCAACCGGACCTTCGCGTATGATGGACGATCGTTCACTGGGCTGGCGAAAGCGCGCCGGGTGGTCGTGCTCTGCGCGTTCGGCGCGAGCGGGTACCAGGAGGCGCTCGCCGCCGCCGACTTCGTCACGCCCTACCTGAACTTCCTCTTCGCGTTCCTCGGCATCGGCGACGTGTCCATCGTCGTCGTCGAAGGAACGACGGCGGACGAGGCCGCCGTGCAGGCCCGCCTTGCGACAGCGAGGGATCGTGCGGTCACGCTGGCGGTGGTGGCATGAGCGCGACCCGAATTGCAGTCCTGGGTCTCGGCGCCATGGGCTCGCGTATTGCCGAGCGTCTGCTCGATGCTGGCCACCCCGTCAGCGTCTGGAACAGGACGGCCGGCCGCGATCATCGCCTGACCGCGAAGGGCGCCCGCCGCGCTCCGACGCCTGTGTCGGCCGCTCAGGACGCCGACATCGCGCTCAGCATGGTTCGCGACGAGACGGCGGCCCGTGACGTTTGGCTCGACCCTGTCTCCGGCGCCCTTGCCGGCCTGCCGCGTGGCGCGATGGCCATCGAGTGCTCCACCATTTCTCCGGCCTGGGCCCTCGCGTTCCATGCAGCCTGTCTTCGGGCCGGCGCGAGGCCGCTCGACGTGCCGGTCGTCGGGAGCCGACCCCAGGCCGAGGCCGGACAGCTCATCGCGCTCGCCGGAGGCGAGGCGGACCTCGTGAGCGAAGCCGAGCCCGTGCTCCGAAGCTTTGCGGGCGTGGTACACCATGCAGGACCAGCCGGATCTGGCGCCACCTTGAAGCTGGTGGCGAACGCGCTCTTCGGGATCCAGGTCGCTGCGCTCGCCGAGCTGTTCGGCCAGTCGCTGGGCGCAGGACTCGACGCCCAGCGCGCGCTGGATATCCTCTCTGCAACTCCGGTGATGAGCCCGGCCGCGAAGGTCGCCGCGGCAAGTATGCTCGGTCGAAACTTCGCGCCCCTGTTCCCGATCGACCTCGTCGCCAAGGACTTCGGGCTCGCCCTCGGCCTATCAGACGGCCCCATCACGAAGGCGGCAGGCGCCGTGTTCGAGCGTGCCAGGGACGAAGGCATGGGCGGGGAGAACCTGACCGCCGTGTTCAAACTCTACGGGACATGACGAACGGCGGGGCTACGATCCCTGGTGGGCCACTCCGCCTCGTTTAACGGATGATCGACGATACGGGCCAACTGGCTCGGGTGGATCGGGAATGGGCTCGCGCATCGTGCCGGACGCCTCCACAGCAGGAACACTTCATGAGCAACAACGCCCCGTGGTGATCAGGCCGCTCGACGCCTCGGACCTGCCTGCGCTGAAGCGGGTCGTCGACAGTACCGGGCTCTTTCCCGCGGATGTGCTGGACGAGATGACTGCTCCCTTCCTGGAAGGCCTGGCCGCCGAGGAGTTCTGGTTCACCCTCGCGGCCCCGGACCCTGTCGCCATCGCCTATTGCGCACCCGAACGCATGACGAGCGGCGCCTGGAATCTGCTCCTGATCGCGGTTGATCGTTCCCGCCAGGGCGAGGGCCTCGGCTCCACTCTCATGGCCGAGGTCGAAAGACGGCTTGCCGAGCAGAAGCAGCGCCTCCTTCTCGTAGAGACCTCAGGATTGCCGGACTTCGAACGGACCCGGGCGTTCTACGCGCATCGAGGATATGTGCCGGAGGCGCGGATCCGCGATTACTACCGCGACGGCGAGGACAAGATCGTTTTTCGAAAAGTCCTCTCGGCATTGAAGGTGTGAAGTTGACCCTCAACAGAATCTGCCAAGGTCCGCTTGCCTCGTTGTGACCCGGGCCTTTTCGGGGAACCGGCCGCTCAATTCTCTTCTCAAGGGGTCCTCAGGAGCGGCGGGCGCGATCCACGATTACGCAGCCGCATCGAGCATAGCGCCGACGGCTTCTTCGATGGTCTGCATCCCGGCCATCTCGGCCCGGATCGCGCTTGCAGCGTCGGGAAAAGCCCGGTCGCGTAGCACGCGCCGAAGAGCGTCCTCCACACTGGCTGCGTCGCCGTCGAGGATGGCGAGACCGGCGCCTGCCGCCTCGAGGTTTCGGGCGTTCGCGAACTGGTCTGCAAAAAGAGGGGTGATGACCATCGGCACGCCGAGCGCGGCCGCGCCGAGCAGCGTACCTGACCCGCCATGGCACAGCACGACACCGCACCAGGGCAGCACCTCCGCCTGCGGCACAAAGCGCTCGACCGCGACGGTGCCGGGTATGGGACCAAGGTCGGCAGGCTGCATGTTGGGACCCGTCGTGAGAAGGACCCTCGCCGGTAGGTCGCGCACGGCGTGGAGAGCGGTGCGGTATGCGGCTTGCGTCCACGCCGACGTACCCGCCTCGGTCCCGAACGTGATGTAGATCAGGGGCCGCTCATCAGCGATGTCCCAGTCGTCGAGAAACCATCGGGGTCGATGGCTTTGTTTTTCGAATGACGATCCGGCGTCCCTGGCGCGGACCGGCGGGCTTGTTCGGGCCGCGGCAGGCCTTCCGTCCAGGATGGATGGGAAGGCTGTGAACGCCTGTGTTTTGCGCAGTGTCTCACCGCCGTCCGGCGCCAGTCCGACCTCTCTGCGGTGGTCGTCGATCACGTCCAAGACACTGTCGATGAGACGCTCCTCGATCAGGCCGCAATGGACAGCCACGCGAACATGCGGAACCGCGGCCAGTTCCGCAGCAACCACGCCGGCAAACTCGGCCGATTCCCGGACGATCAGGTTGGGCCGCCAATCCTTAATGGTCTGCCGCACCATGGGCAGTGCCGCCTTTGAGTTCAGATCGGCGAATACGCCCCGCGTGAAGTTCACCGTGATTTCGTCAGGTGACAGACCCTTCGCTCGTTCGAGAACTGCCTGGACTGCTGCGACAGACGGAGAATCGACCACCACGTGCGGGAGACCGGCGCGGCTGAGGACGTCTGCTGCTCCATCGGGGGCCGCCACGCGAACTTGATGTCCTTTTTGAAGCAACTCGGCCGCATAGGGCAGAAGCGGGCTTAGATGGCCGGTCCCTTTGGTCGAAGTGAAAAGAATATGCATATGCTTGGGTCCAGGCTGCTGCTTTTTCTTGCCTCGAACTGCATATGGCTGTCCCATGCCCGTCACCAGCCGGCTGCTCGACATCCTCCGGATCGTGTCCGAGATTTCCCAGGTGTCTTCCTACGTCGTGCACGCGGCTACGGGACACCTCACAGGATCTCGAAGACCCGGTACTGCACATTGTCCCGGGTGCGGATGCCGTAGCTGACCGACAGCAGGCCTGTGAGCCACGTGTAGCGCGGGTCCGTGGTCTCGAAGAGCGGTGCGGCGCGAAAGTAATAGTCCGAGGGGTCCACGTCCTCTCCCGCTGCGAGGCGGGACCTGATGTTTTGCCCGACATTGTGGACGCCCTGGTAGGTCATCAGGATGTCAGCACCGTCGTCCGTGCGCAGGCAGACGCGCACGTCGATCCTGTTGTACTCCTTGCCCATGATTAGCCAGTCGGCACCGACGGGCAGCACCGTGCCGCGCATCCGCTCACCCGTGAAGGTTCCGCCGATCGCAGGGACGATCAGGCGTCCGACTCCTGCCTGGTCCCGCAGATCGATCGAAGGGGCGACGAGAAAGGTGACATCGAACAGGTGTCGTGCGTCCAGCGAAGTCGTCATGGCGCGGCCCGAGCCTTTAGAAAGCCAACATGCGAAACGCGACATCCATGGTCAAGCTCGCGGTGCCGGGTTCGTGGGGCGCTGGTCGTGGCGGTGATGATCATTCGCCCCGCCGTGGGCGCGCTCCGCACTTCTGGCCGGAATGATCGGCTCTGTGCTCTACCTCGGCAGGTTACGGACGGGCCATAATGGCGGCCGGTGACCAAGCTTTCCGGGGAAGGCGTTGAAGTGTACCGAAGGAGAGGCAGGATCTGGATCTACACTCGTCTGCAGGTTCGCTTCCGGCATGAGCGTTTACGTCACTACCTGGCGCACAGCCGACCAGCCCGGACGCGAAGAGTTGACCCAAAGCGGCCCTTCGCAGCGTCCGCTCTCATGGATCATTAGGGACCGTAATCTCTGGCCCTCTTGGGAGGAGATGCTTTTCTGACAACTGAAAGCAACAAAAGCCGGGAGCCTGCCAGCCAGAGTTTCACCACTTAGGCACAACGATGCGGCTCCCGGTTGATCTCGCCCACGATGATGCCGCTAGCCTATCGCCAGCGCCAAGGTCGAATAGCAACCGCGTCTAATGGCTCTCACGCGGAACGGCGGCTCCCCGACATCCAACCAGGAAATCTAAGTCAGCGCCGCGGTCAGCCTGTAGGACGCGCTCGACGTAGAGGGACTGATAGCCGCCCGAGGCTGGTGGAGTCGGCAAGATCCATTGGGACTTGCGAGCCGCGATTTCGCTATGTGGCACTTCGAGCGTGAGCGAACGGCGTTCCACGTCGAGGCTGATCAGGTCGCCCGACCTGACAAGGGCGAGCGGCCCTCCGGCGGCAGCCTCAGGCGCGACATGCAGGACGACGGTGCCGAACGCAGTGCCGGACATTCGGGCGTCTGAAACCCTCACCATGTCGCGCACGCCCTTTTCGAGGATCTTGCGCGGGAGCGCCATGTTCCCGACCTCGGCCATGCCGGGATATCCCTTCGGGCCGCAGTTCTTCAGCACCATCACGCACGTCTCGTCGATGTCGAGGCCGGGATCGTCGACGCGGGCCTTGTAGTCGTCGATATCCTCGAAAACGACGGCGCGGCCGCGGTGCTTCATCAGATGCGGGCTCGCCGCGGAGGGTTTCAGCACGGCGCCGTGGGGGGCGAGGTTGCCGCGCAGCACGGCAATTCCGCCATGCTGCGTGAGCGGCTCGCTGCGTGGCAGGATGACCTCGCGGTCATAAACGACGGCACCGGCGATGTTGTCGCCCATGCTGCGGCCTGTCACCGTGAAGGCCTCGAGGTGCAGCAGATCCGCGATCTCGGCCATGAGCGCGGGCACTCCGCCGGCGTAGCAGAAATCCTCCATCAGGAACCTGCCTGAGGGCATCAGATCGACCAGCGTCGGCACGTCGCGGCCGCAGCGGTCCCAGTCGTCGAGTGTCAGGTCGACCCCGATCCGGCCAGCGATGGCGATCAGGTGAATGACGGCGTTCGTCGATCCGCCAATGGCTCCGTTGACCCGGATCGCGTTCTCGAACGCCTCCTTGGACAGGACCTTCGACAGCCTGAGGTCCTCGTGCACCATCTGCACGATGCGCCGCCCCGACAGCTGCGCCAGGCGATTGCGGCGAGCGTCGACGGCCGGCCAGCTCGCGTTCCCGGTCAAGGTCACGCCCAGGGCCTCGACCATGGACGCCATCGTCGAGGCAGTACCCATCGTCATGCAATGGCCGGGAGAGCGCGACATCCCGCTCTCCGCCTGCATGAACTCGTCCTCGTCGATGAGGCCTGCGCGCACATCCTCCGAGAACTTCCATACGTCCGTGCCGGAACCCAGCGTGCGGCCCCGGAATCGGCCGTTGAGCATCGGCCCGCCGGAGACCACGATTGCGGGCAGGTCGCAGCTCGCCGCACCCATCAACAGCGACGGCGTGGTCTTGTCGCACCCCGCCATCAGCACGACGCCGTCGATCGGGTTGCCGCGGATCGCCTCCTCGACATCCATGGACGCAAGGTTCCGGAAAATCATCGCCGTCGGGCGCAAATTCGACTCGCCGCAGGAAAAGACCGGGAACTCGACCGGAAAGCCTCCGGCCTCCCAGACCCCGCGCTTGATCCACTCGGCCAGCTGCCGGAAATGCGCGTTGCACGGGTTAAGGTCGGAGAACGTGTTGCAGATCCCGATCACCGGGCGTCCGTCGAAGAGATCGTCCGGATAGCCCTGGTTCTTCATCCAGCTGCGGTGGATGAAGGCGTCCTTGTCGTGCCCGCCGAACCAGGCCTGCGACCGAAGCTTGCGGGTCATGGCGCGCGCTCCTGCGTGGCCTGTCCGGCCGGAAAGGGGCCGAGCGCGGCGGCGTAGCGGGCGACGCAGGCGAGCCCGAAAGGCGTCGGGCGCAGGGCCGGCGCCCTGTCGTGTACTTCGATGCCCGCCCGCGCCGCGAACAGGCGCTTGCCGTAGCAGATCAGCATTTCGAGCGATTGCATCGCGAAAGTGATGGCGGGGAGGATCGCCGCATAGCGCTCCTCCGCCTCGGCGATGGCCCCGCCGCGGTAGAGCGCCATGGCTGCGGCCGCGTGGTCCGCGATGTCGGGGGCGAGCACGAATCCTTCGACCCCGGCACGCAGATTGTCGACGAGCTCGAGGCCGCCGCGGCCGTTGAACACGCGGATACGTCCCTCGTTGTGGGCGATGACCTTTTCGATGTCGACGGCCGCCATCTCTCCCTTGAGCAGGCGGATATTGCCGTGCCGCGCCACGAGCTCGGCGATCTCGGCCGCCGACAGTCCCCGGCCCATATACGCCGGCGCGTTCTGGATCGCGACGGGAAGGCGCGTGGACTCGGCGACGCGCCCGAAGAAGGCGATGTATTCGGCCGGAGCGAAGACGCCCACCATGGGGGGCTGCAGGATGATCCAGGACGCGCCGGCGCGCTCGGCCGCGCGCAGCAGCTCGATCTGTTCCGCGACGGAACTTCCCGACACCGTCACGCCGAGCGGGCCGCGTCCGGCGAGGTCCTCCGCCGTCCACTCCACGAGGGTGATCTTCTCCCTCGTCGTCAGCTTCGAGGCTTCCGTCGCCAGACCCAGTACGGCGACCCCCGCCACGCCGGCATCCGCGCAGAGCTGCGTCTGGCGCCGCATGGCGTGGCGATCGAGGCGCTCCTGGGCATCGAAGAAGGCGTACAGGATAGCGTGGACCCCGGCATCGCTCACGGCCAAACTCCTTCCGTTACTTTGTCGCGCCCAGGGTGAGGCCGCGGATGAGTTGCCGTTGGAACACCAGCACGAAGGCGAGGACCGGCGCCAACATCACCACGGCGGAGGCGGAGAGCTTACCCCAGTCGATCTGCTGGTAGCCCAAGAAGGAGTAGAGCCCCACCGGGACCGTGCGGATGTCGTCGGCGAGCACCAAGGTGAACAGGAACTCGTTCCAGGAGAACAGGAACGACAGGATCGCGACTGCCGCCATGCCGGGCAGAGCGACGGGGAGGCAAATCTGCCTGAAGGCCTGGAACGGAGTGGCGCCGTCGATGAAAGCGGCCTCCTCGAGTTCGCCGGGCAGATCCTCAAAGAAGCTCTTCATGAGCCACACTACGATGGAGATGTTGATGGCGACGTGCGCGACCACGAGGCCGAGGTAGGTGTCGATCAGGCCCGTCGAGACGTAGAGGACGAAGAACGGGATCAGCATTGCCACCGGCGGCGTCATGCGGGTGGACAGGATCCAGAAGCCGAAATCGGCATTGCCGCGGAAGCGGTAGCGCGCGAGCACGTAGGCCGCGGGGACGCCGAGGAGGAGCGCCGCCGCCGTCGATGCGCCGGCCACTATTGCAGACGACTTGAAATAGCCCCAGACCTCGGCGCTGCCGAGCACGGCGACGTAGTTGTCCCAGACCGGCGTGAAGACGAAGCGCGGGCGCCGTGCGATCGCATCGACCTGCTGCTTCAGGCTCATCGTCGCAAGCCAGTAGACGGGGAAGGCGCACCAGAGCGCAAAGATCCACAGCACCACGCGACGGATCCAGGGAGCGGCGAGTCGCCACGCGCGGGTCGCGGGCGGGATCGGGCGCAGGCGTCCCGTGCGGGGCTGCGGGGCAGTGGGGAGAGCCGGCGCGCTCATCACAACGTCGCCTTGGGCTTGAACAGGTCGATCCGGCGCAGGAAACCCTGGCTCAGGGCGAGGGTGAACACCAGCATCACGATGGCGAGTGCGGCGGCGTAGCCCATCGAGAGGAATTCAATGCCCTGCTTGTAGGCGAGCAGGTTGAGGGTGCGCGTGCTGATGCCCGGGCCGCCGCCCGTCAGGACGAAGATGATGTCGAACGTCTTGAAGGCGTCGATGGCGCGGAACACGAGCGCGATCGCGAGATAGGGAAAGAGCATCGGGAGCATGTGGTGGAACACGATCGCGAACGGTCCGGCACCGTCCATCTTGGCGGCTTCGAGCGGTTCCTCGTCCATGGCGGCGAGGCCGCCCATTGCGACCAGCATGACAAAGGGGGTCCACTGCCACGCGTCCACCATCACCAGCGAGGCGAGCGCCATGCCGGGTGAGCCGAGCCAGTCCTGAGGCGGAAGGCCGACCATGCGCAGGAGGTGGTTGAAGACGCCCAATGTGGGGTTGAGCATGATCCTGAACGTGAACACGGCGGCGACTGGCGTAACGGCGAGCGGCACGAGGTAGATGAGCCTCAGGATCGGCACGGCCCGCACTTCATGGTGGAGGAGGACCGCGATTCCCACGCCGAGCACAAGTTCCACGCCAACGGCCACGAACGTAAAGACCGCGGTAACCCGAAGAGCTGTCCAGAACTCTTCGCTGGTGAACAGCCGGACGTAATTGTCGAGCGCGACAAAGGCGATCGCGTCCGGCGCCGTCAGGGAATAGTTCGTGAACGAGAAGACGACGCTCGTCAGGAATGGTGCGACAGTGAGGCCCGCGATGAGAATGGTCGCCGGCGCCAGCATCAGCGCAATGAACCTGCGCCGGTCGCCCATCGCGGTCGACGGCATGGCGGGCCCGCGTCGCGCCAGCCGGAAAGCCGGCTCCCCTGAGGGAGCCGGCGTCTTGGCGTCGGGGTTCAACCCAGCGCCTTCTGGACCTTGGCCGCGGCGTCGTCGAGCGCCTTCTGCGCATCCTTGGCGCCGGTGGCGACCTCGTTAACGGCGACCGCCAGCGGATCGAGGATCTGCGGCCCCTTGGGATGGAACCATGTCGCTTTAAAGAGCGCGCCGTCGCCGGCCTTCAGGCTGTTCATGGCAGCGTCGGCAGCGTCCGCCCCAAAGCGGTCGCGGAAGGCGCTGGAAGCCCATGCCGAGGCGCGCGGGGTCGCCAGACCCGCGGCCGCGGCCAACATGGCCGTCGGCTTCGAGTTCGCCCAGGCGAGGAACAGGAACGCCGCCTCCTTGTTGGCGGAGCGCGAGTTGATGCCGGCGGTCCAGTGCCACATGTTGGGCTTGATCGGCTTGTCGCCGGCCTTGGGCAGCATCGCGTAGACGGCCTTCCCCGCGACGGTGCTCTTCTTGGGATCCGCGATGTCGGTGGCGAAGTTGCTGCTGTCGCAGCCCATCGCCGTGGCGCCAGCCATGAAGTCGTTGAGGCACTCGGCCCACTGGTAGCTGCTGATGCCGACCGGCCCGGCCTCCCGGAGCAGTTTCCCGTACATGTCGACGGCCGCCACTGCCTCCGGCTTGTTCATCGCGACCTTGCCGTCGAGGTCGATGATGGCTCCGCCGTAGCTGAAAACGAATCCGCCGACCGGCCAGGTGCTGTCGCCTGTCGACTTGGCGCGCATGGCGATGCCGGCCGCGTCGGCGGACTTCAGCGCCTTCGCGGTCTCCAGCAGTTCCGCCATGGTGGCCGGAGCCTTGAGGCCCTTGGCGTCGAGCATTGTCTTGTTCATGAACAGGATCTGGGATTCGGCGGTGATCGCCATCAGATACTGCTTGCCGTCCGACCACTTCTGGAATTCGCGGGCGGACGAGAAGACGTCGTCCGCGTCCCACCAGGCCGGATCGAACATCGCCTTGTTAGCGACGAAGGGATCGAGCGGCTCGAGCCAGCCGGCCTGGATCGCCTGCCCTATGGCCCACACCATGTAGAGGTCCGGCGTGGTGCTCTTGGCGCCAAGCTTGACCGGAAGCTCAGCCGTGTACTCGGTCTCGGCCTGGGTCTGCACCTTCACCTCGATCCCGGTGAGGCGCGTGAAGTGCGGGATCAGCGGGACGATGGCGTTCATCCACGGATGCTGGACACCGGCAAGCACGATCGACTTGCCCTTCTGCTGCTGCCAGTCGATGGCCGCCTTGGTCCACTGTGCCTTGAGGTCGTCGAACGCCTCCGCCGACCACACCGGCGTGCCGCCGGCGCCGATCAGGCCCGCACCTGCCAGGATGGCCGACGATCGCAGAAGGCTTCTTCGATCGACCGTCAAATGGAGCCCGCGGCCCGCACCCGATCCGAAACCCCTCTTCATGTCGTCCTCCCTGGGTCCGCTGCTGGACGGCCAAATCGTCTCCCCGCCAGATCACTCACTTGCCCCTTATGAACCGGGCACATGTAGGATTTGACTGATGGTAGGATGGGACTTTATCCAACGGGAAGTCAAGGCAAGCCGACACAGTGAAGGGCGGCCTCGGACGAGGAGGGACGGCGTGGCCGAAGTGGCGTTGCGAGGGGTCGAAAAGAGGTGGGGATCGTTCGCTGCCGTCCGAAACCTGAACCTCGACGTGGCGGACCGCGACTTCCTCGTACTGCTGGGGCCATCCGGCTGCGGCAAGACGACGACGATGCGGATGATCGCCGGCCTGGAAACCGTCACCGCAGGCGACATCCTGATCGATGGCCAGCGCGTCAACGACCGGCCCGCCCGGGACAGGGACATCGCCATGGTGTTCCAGAACTATGGCCTTTACCCCCATCTCACGGTGGCCGGGAACATCGCCTATCCGCTGCGGCTGCGCCGGGTACCGGAACCGGACCGGAGCCGCCGGGTCGAGGCGGCCGCCGCCAAGGTGCACCTCGACGGCCTGCTCGAGCGCCGTCCCAAGCAGCTCTCGGGCGGCCAGAGGCAGCGCGTCGCGCTGGCGCGGGCGATCGTGCGCTCGCCCAACCTGTTCCTGATGGACGAGCCGCTGTCCAACCTCGACGCGACGCTGCGCGTTTCGATGCGTGCCGAGCTCAAGCACCTGCACCACGAGTTGCAGGCAACCGTCATCTACGTCACGCACGACCAGATCGAGGCCATGACGCTGGCCACGAGGGTCGCCGTCATGAACAAGGGCGAGCTCGTGCAGCTGGACTCGCCCGAAACAATCTACGGCGACCCTGCCACTCTCTTTGTTGCGGGCTTCATCGGTTCGCCGCCCATCAACCAGATCCGCGGCCGAATATCCGAGGGCATCCTTCACGCTGGCCCGTCGCGCTTACCCGGCTTCCCGCAGACCATCGCAGGGGAGGTCGTTGCGGCGATCAGGCCCGATCTCGTCAGCCTCACGGGCCCGTCCGACGGCATCCTGTCCGGGCGGGTGTTCTCGGTCGAGTACACCGGATCTGCGGTGCAGGTCACCGTCGCGACGGCCGGCGGCCTCGTCACGGCGATGTCGGGACTTGCACACCGCCCCCGCTTCGATGAGGAGGTTGGATTGCGGTTTCCCGTCGAGCGCTGCTTCCTCTTCGATGCATCCACCGAGAATCGGCTTCGATTCTGACAAGGGCGTGCCATGGCCTTCCACTACATCATTGCCGGCGGCGGCTCCTCCGCCTGCGTCGCGGCGACCCGCCTTGTCCGCGACCATGGCTGTCGGGTGCTGCTGATCGAACGCGGGCCGGCGCGGTATGCGCGCCTGATGCGAATGCCCGCCGGCTACATGAAGTATCTGGGCCGCGACGACTTTCTCGAGATGCACAAGGCGGTGCCGCAGAAGCAGCTGAACGGCCGGGCTCCCATCGTGCCGCAGGCCCGTGTCCTCGGCGGGGGCAGCTCGGTCAACGCCATGGTCTACATGCGGGGCCAGCGCGAGGACTACGACGCGTGGGATGACCTGCTCGGCGGCGGGACCGGCTGGTCCTATGCGGACATGCTCCCCCATTTTACCGGGATGGAGCGCAACGCGCGGCTGAACAACGTCTACCACGGCATAGCCGGTCCCCTTCAGGTTTCCGATCCCGGCTACATGGCCGAGATGACGAAGGCCTTCCTGTTGGCCGCCCAGGGATGCGGAATTCCCTACAATCCCGACTTCAACGGCGAGCGCCAGGCCGGTGTCGGGCCAATGCAGAACACGTTCGGTCCCGGCCCCTCGGGGCGGCTGGAGCGCTGCGATGCGGTGCGGGCTTTCCTGTCGCAGGTCCGCGACGATCCGAAGCTGACGATCGTCACCGACGCCACGGTGACGCGCGTGCTCTTTGAGGGCTCGCGCGCAACCGGTGTCGAGTATGTCGCGGGCGGCCAGCGCATCGAGGCGCGGGCCGATGCGGAAGTGCTGGTTGCGACCGGGACCTACAACACCGCGAAGCTGCTGATGCTGTCGGGGCTCGGTCCCGCCGAGGAGTTGCGCCGGCACGGCATCGCGGTGCGCGCCGACCTCCCCGGCATCGGCCAGAACCTGCAGGACCACCATGAAGTGCCCGTCATCGCGCGCACTCATGGCGCGGTCGGCTACTTCGGGGAGGACCGCGGCTGGCGCATGGTGCGCAACGGCCTGCAATACCTCGCCTTCGGCACGGGTCCCGTGACAACGATCGGGGTCGATTGCTGCGCCTTCTATGATCCCGACGGCGGAGAGCGCCCGACCATCCAGCTCTACTGCGCGCCCATCGTTTATCTCGATCGCGACATCACCGACATGAAGGCCACCCATGGCGTGACACTGACGTCCTGCCTCCTGCGACCCATGGCACGCGGCTCGGTGCGGCTGGCCTCGGCCGATCCGTTCGCCAAGCCCCTCGTCGACTCCAACTTCTTCGGCGAGCCCGACGATCTGCGCCTGACCATCGCCTCGATGCGGTTCGCCCGGAAGCTGCTGGCCACGGCTCCCGCGGCTGCCCTAGTCGCCGACGAGATGCTGCCCGGCGATGCCGCCTCCACCGACGAAGAACTCGCGGCCTTCTGCAAGAAGACCGTCAAGACCAACTATCACCCCGTTGGCACGGCGCGGATGGGCAGGGACGGTGATCCCCTCGCGGTGCTCGACACAAAGCTGAGGGTCCACGGCGTGGAGGGCCTACGTGTCATCGATTGCTCCGCCATGCCGCTGGTCCCCTCGGGAAACACCAACGCGCCCGCCCTAGCGATGGGAGACAAGGCCGTGGCGATCATCATGGGCGAGACGACCACGCCGGCGAAGCTGCCCGCGACGGGCACCCGGGGCTGAAAGCGCGGTTGCCAGCTGGCAGTGCGTGTGTTCGCGCAGGACAATGCGAGATGAACGAAGAAATGCTCGGGACACGAATGGCGGCAGCACACGCGACCGCGGGACGATCCCTGGTACGTATTTTGGTGGACCAACTCGGCCATGCGATCGTCACCGGCGTCCACCCGCCAGGCTCCGCCCTGCCGAAGGAATCGGACCTGGCCGTAGCCTTCGGCGTGGGTCGCAACGTCGTCCGCGAAGCCATCAAGATCCTCGCCGAGAAGCGTCTCATCCGGCAGGAGCGGAGGACGGGCATCTCCGTCCTTCCCACTCCGGAATGGAACCACCTCGACCAGGACATCATGCTCTGGAGCCTGGAGAACGAGGCCACGCGGGACGCACTCGTCGATGAACTCAGCGCATTGCGGGTCCTGATCGAGCCCGAGGTTGCGGCGCTAGCCGCCGTCCACGCGACCGGGGCCGAGATCGCCAGGATCTTTGAGGCCTTGGAACTCATGGAGGCGGCGAAAGGGTCTCCGGCGGGCGTGGAAGCCGACATCATGTTCCACCAGCGCCTGTTCGAGGCGAGCCACAACAAGTTGCTGATGAGCCTCGTGCGGACGGTCACGGCCGTGCTGCGCGCGAATTTCGCGCTGGCCATCCAGGTGAAGGAGGACACGCTCCTCTACCTCGCTGAGCATCGGCAGGTCGCGGAAGCCATCCTTCAGAGGCGACCGCCCAAGGCCCGTGCGCAAATGCGAGCGCTCCTGGACAACAACGCCCGCCACCTTGCCCACATGCGAAAAGTGCGGGGCGCGATAGGGGCTCGCCCGTAGCGAGCTTCAGCCGGCAGGAGAGTTGCCGATCTGGCAAGACCCGCAAGCACCTGCGACTCAGGGGTAGGAATGGGTTGAGTGCGATCGCCCAGGACGGGAAAGTTGAACTTCGGCTCTCAGCGGACCGGGTGCAAATCCGAACGCGAACTCTTGACCCAAAGCGGACAATCAGTGGGTCCGCTTCCGACATTTCAGAGGAGACTGGCGTCGGCCCCGGCGCAGTTCACTCCATTCGTCGCATCGAAGATCGACAGGATTGTCAAACATCCAGGCTGCCGAGTTCGAGCCGATCAAGCGGGTCTCTGCAGCGCCACCGAGCGCCAGAATTTGAAAGGGACTGAGCCACCCATTTGACAGCATGCTGTCAATTTGACATCATGCTGTCCATGAAGCTGTCGCGCGCCTTTTCACACCCTGCGAGCCGCCTTGCCCTGGAGGTCTTCCGCCTCAACGGAGCCCTGGTGGCCGCCGGAGATGCCTTGGTGGCACCCCTCGGCCTGACCAGTGCACGCTGGCAGGTGATGGGAGCGGTCGCCGAGGCCGAGGGCGGGTTGTCGGTCGCCGGCATCGCCCGCAGCATGGGCCTGGTGCGGCAGTCGGTGCAGCGCATTGCCGACGATCTCGAAGGCGCTGGCATCGTCCGCTTTGCGCCAAATCCCCACCACCGCCGGGCCAAGCTGATCCAGCTGACCGAACGCGGCGAGGCGCTGTTTGCGCAGGCCAGCCAGCGATGGCTGGAACTGGCCGACAGGATGACCATGGCCTTGGCCGGGGAGGACCTCACGCGCGCGGCGGAGATCCTGAACGCCATCCGCTCGCACCTCCAGGACACCGAAGCTGCAGAGGAGCCCGTCGCATGATACGCGCCATTCACCCCGTCGCCGCGGCTATCGCCATGACCACCATCGCGACCTTTTTGGTCTCGACGCTTGCCGCCGAGGCGATGGGTGGGCCCGGCACGGTGCTGGCGGTGAAAACCGCCATCCTCTGGGGACTGCTCGTTCTCGTGCCCGCCCTGGCCACGACCGGCCTTACCGGGTTCCAGATGGGGGGCCGGTCCACTCATCCGCGCATTGCGGCCAAGCGGCGCCGGATGCCGTTCATTGCGCTCAACGGCCTTCTCGTGCTCGTGCCCTGCGCGATCGTCCTCCAGAGCCAGGCTGCGGCCGGCGACTTCGGGGGACGCTTCGCCGTCGTTCAAGTGATCGAGGTGCTTGCAGGGGCGGTGAACATCACGCTCATGGGGTTGAGCATGCGGGATGGCCTCGCCCTGACCAAGCGCATCGGATCGCCACAGGCGCCATAACAAGAACATCCATGCTGGCCATTGCTCCCCTCGCCCCGGCGGTTCAAGTCCCGTGCCGAAATCTAAATCCGTTGCTTCACTGTTATCGCGAAGTCCTCCTGTGATATCGGCATACAATTAATCCCTACTTTGCTCATAGAGCGCTAATAGGAGGTAGTATAATTTGTGACTGCAAAGTCGTTGCCTAAAAATAATTTGCCGTCGGTCAGCTTATGGGTATAGGTGCAAGGTCCACTAATGGCGCATCTGAAGCGTCGCCTGTTGGCGCGAGCGAGCCGGATACTATCGTCCTGGAGAGGGCAGCGTAGGAGGCCAGGGTCCTGCTACAACACGAGCGAATGCCAGACAGTCCGGCACTGCAGGAGTAGATCGTGGCTGAGCGATTTGAGCGGCATCGGCAACCTTGGACGCAGGAAGAGTTGGAGAAGCTGAGGCTGCTCGCCAAGAAGGGAATGGCTCAAGGCCATATCGAAGGCACTGACACGCAGCGAAGAATCTATCAAGGACCGCGCCAAGCTCGACGGGATCGGGATCGCCAAACTCCGATAGCTCGCTGAAGGCGAGCGTCTTCGGCCTGAGGCCACTTCGATGAGGGAGCGTATGCTCCTGGTGCCTCTTTGACCAACTCCGCCCGAGGAATTCGGGAATGGATGCAGACCGAGACACGACTCGGGCCATCCTCGCGTCTTTGCGCATGTTCGGTTCTCCTCTCCAGTAAGTGAGCAAGCCTGGCTGCGGCGTTCGTTTGCCGGGCCGCTTGTCCCGGTTTGGGCGTCACGTGGCAGCCGACCGCCAGCCCTTCCGCATTCGCTCGGGTATGAACCTTGGTCGTGAGCCCACCGCGCGAACGGCCAATACCGTTTCTCTGAATCCCCCCTTCCGCCGGCGCCGTGCTGATGCACCCGGACCCTGGTGGAATCGATCACTTAAAGCGTGTTTTCAGAGACTTCGCTGTCGGAGAGGGCCGCCAGCATCAATTCCCAGACGCCGGCTTCCGTCCAGCGGCGATATTGCCGGTGGACCGAGTTCCAGTTGCCGAACTCGGGCGGCAGATCGCGCCACGGCACGCCGGTGCGCGTCACGTAGAGAACGCCATGCAAAACCCGTCGGATGGTCCGACGGCCGCCGCCCGCCCTGCGTCCGGTTCTCGATCAGCAACGGCGCGAAGAACGCCCATTCCGCATCGCTCATCAATCCGCGAAGCACCGCTGCCCTCCTCAAAGAGCAGCGGTGAATCAGACGTCAGATGTTTTGGGAATCCCGTTTGTCCACACGACCTAGTCAGCCCTAACGCCTCTGGCACACGACATTCAGAGTCGCCTGCCGTCCCTGCGCGACCTGTTCGAGGGCGCGGCCGATGGCCCCCTTGAGCTTGGCTGGGTCGTCCACCTTCTCGCCGTAGCCGCCGAAGGCCTCTGTGATCTTGTGGTAGTCGGGCGAGGGCGAAAGGTCGACGATCGGCAGGCTGTTGGCCTTGGAGGCGAGCCCGTCCGGGTACATGTCCACGACAGCCTCGCGCACGGCGTGCCACTCGTGATTGTTCATGATCATGGTGAGGACGGGCAGTTTTTGCGCCTGGCTGACGAAATAGGCCGCCGTCGGGCAGCCGAACATATAACCGCCGTCGCCACAGGTCGTGATCACCGTGCGGTCCGGGGCGGCGAACTTGGCGCCCAGCCCCATGCCAAGCGCCATGCCGAGCGACCCCGACCCCAAGGACGTTGCCATGAAGTCGCGATCGTCCTCGATGTCGAGGAAGTCAAAGGGCACGCCAATCTCCTCGACGATCGTGGTGTTGGCGCCCTTGACCTCGTTCACGCAATGGGCGGCCCAGACATAGCTGATCGGGCGCTGGGTGTACGCGGCCTCGATGGCGGCCCTGCGACCCTCGAGCAGCGCGTGGCGCTTTTCGCCGTTGAGCTTGCGGCGGCGGTCGGTGGCCGCCTCCCTGCCCTTCAGCTTCATTTTGAGCATGTCACCCAGCATCGTGAGCGCCGCAGTCGGATCGCCGGCGATGGCGAGGTCCATCTCGAAGCCGCGGAAAGGATAGGTGGCGAAAAGCGGGTCCGGGGCGATGTGGATGAGCCGGGCATCCTTGTTGGGCTGCATGCGTTTAGGCACCCACGGAACCGGCGAGTTCAGCACGAGGATGAGGTCGGCGGCCTTGAGCGCGGGGCCGTTCAGCCGACCCAGGTTCATCGGGTTCGACGAGGAAAGCGCGGCGTGCGGGCCCGTGTGTACCGCGATTGCGTGGGCCTCCGCGAAAGCCCCGAGCGCCTTGAACATTGCGGCGTTCGCCGGGGTGGTCATGATGATGACCGGGTTCTCCGCCGCCGCGATCATGTCGGCGGCGCGCTCGAGCGCCTCGATGTCGGGGATCGCCGGGACGGAGCCGAAGGCGCGCCCGCGCGGCAGGGGGCCGGGGTTGGTCGAGGGACTGCCCAGCAATTCGCGCGGCAGTTGAAGGTAGACCGGGCCTTTGGGCTCGCTCATGGCGATGTCGACGGCGCGGCCGACGAGCGTGTTGATCGGCTGGCCGTGGCGCAACTCGTATTCCCACTTCACGTGTTCGCGCACCATGGCCGCCTGGTCGAAATTCTCCTGAGGCCAATGGATCCATTCCTCGCGGGACCCTGCGTCGCCGGTCTCGGTGCTCGGCGTGCGGCCGGAGGCCAGAAACATCGGCGTATTGTTACGCGCGGCGTTCATGAGCGCGCAGATCGTGTTCGCGGTGCCCACGTTGACGTGCACCATGGCACCCGCCATTTTGCCGCTCACTTGGTAATAGCCCTGCGCCATGGCGACGGCGACGTGCTCGTGCGGCACGGTGACGAATTCGGGCATGTCGCCGCCGTCCTGCCGGTTCTGCAGGATGCCCTCGATGATCGGCGCGAAATCGGTGCCGCCGTTGGCAAATACGTGGCGAATGCCACAGGCCTTGAGCGCCGCCATGTAGGACTGGGCGACCGTGGTCCCCTTGGTCGTCTGGACGTCCATTGATATTCTCCTGAAGCCTCTCGGGCCGTCCGCAGTCGAACGGCAGCCGAATTGTGGAAGTCCGAAAATCAGGCTGGCCTTCTGGCCGACCGGCGGCGGTCGGCGCCGCGCCGGGTCGGGCTGACGTTGCTCCCCGGCTGCTGCCTGTCCGGAGCCTCCATCAGCGCTACTGTCCGCAAAGGAGCTGGGCCCGCTATCCGCAATCGGCAGAACCGGCCAAAGCCTCTGCCGAGCGCTCGGCGATCAACACACCAACTGGGCTACCTCTGAGCCCGCTGCAATGTGTCCGAAGGGAGTTCGCCGAACAGACGGCGATATTGGCTGGAGAAGCGCCCCAGGTGGAAGAAGCCAAACCGCATCGCAGCTTCGGTCACTGACGTCGCCGCGCCGCTGCGCAACGTGCGCCTTACCTTGTTGAGGCGCATGGAGTTCATGAAATGCCGAGGCGCGATGCCGAGGCAAGTACGAAAGGCGTCATCGAGAGTGCGCATGGGAACACTCAACACAGCGCAAACTTCGGCAACGGTCAGCGGCTCTTCGCGGTCGGACTCCATGAGGTCACGTGCCCGGGAGACAATCTTTTCGCGCGCTGACCAACCGCGCAATGGTTCCTGTCCCTGCACATCACCGAGAAGGGCATCGAGGACGAGGGCCTCAACTCGTCTGCCCACGTCGCCGTCCAAGCCCGCGACTTCTCCCGCAAGCAGCGAGGTCGGGCCGTTTGAGTAGAGCAAATCGAGCAGAGTTTGCGCACGTGCCGTTGCCGCGGTGTGCGACCGCAATGCGTGTCCGGACCTCGCCATCTGCGACAAGGGGCGGTCGAACATTGCCAGGCAAACTGAATCGACGTGTGCGCTGTTCGCGGTCCATGAAATGACCTGAACGCCGGGAGCCCTCGAAAGGTGGAGTTCCCGCCCCCCGGAAACCACGGCGACCTCATGGGGCTGGTGCACGTGGTCATTTACCGAAAGCGCACCGGTACCGGGCACCGCAAGGCCGAGTACATATGATTGTTGCGGGACGCCCCCGTCTGCCGTGATCGCTGGCCCATACGCGGTGAGCATGAGCTGTGAGCGGGGGAGCCTTAGAATATCCACAGTGGCCAGGAATTTCCCGCCTGACATCTGGCTGTGCTGCATATGCATCCCGAACCGCATCAACTGCGATGCGCAATCGTCCGGATCGACGGACAGCAGCCTGCCCGTCATCTCGTGCACCAGTTTCCGAGAAGTGGGGTCACGGGGATGGCTCCATGACAACGGCGCTAGTTCACCCAGCAGGGATGCTGGTGACCATTGCGCGGAGCAAATCTAGCTGGAACAATGTTCCTATTTGAATTTAACAATATAAATGTTCCTGCCGTTTGCGGATAGCTCGTAGATCCCCATACCCTCTACCGTGCTTTTCCGGCTGTCCGATCCGGAGAGGCGATTGAAGAGGCGTCAGGACGAAAACCCAGCGGCCTACAAAGCAGCGATCCGGCAGCTTGCGGATGGCGTGCCCGTGGCAACAATTTGCGCTCGCTTCGGATTTGCACGCTCGACGGTTTATCGATGGAGGGCGCGACTTGCGATCAAGGCTGACCTCCACCGAGAACTTGTCGAAGAAAACCGGCGCCTGCGTCGGCAAGTGCAAATGCTGGCGGCCGAAAAGGCGATGCTGCAATCCATTTTGCGGCGTGGTGGCTAGCTTGCACCTGACGCAGAGCTGCGGCCGAACGGGTGGCGGCCAGGATAGTCTGCCGGAGGGCCACCCTCGGCAAAGACGTCGATGGGGACGAGATCGTAAGGAACGCCCTTCTCGAGCAGCGCGAGGCGAACGATCCAGACATAGACGCTACAGGACGCTCCGAAGAGCTTTGTTGGAAGGATGGGAGCTACCCATGGAGGCAGCCTTCATTTCGACTTTCTCGGCTCTCGCCGGAGCTATCATTGGGGGGGCTGACGTCGTTTGGCACGACGTGGTTCACGCAGCGTACGCAACTGTGGGAAAAGGATCGGCTGACGAGAGTAACCAAGCTGGAGGCGCTCTACAATGAGTTCATCGGGAAGCGGCACGGCTCTACGCCGATGCCCTGACGAGGCAACCGGAAGAACCGGCCACGATGGTTCCGCTCTGCGCCTTGGGCAGCCGCATGCAACTGGTCGCGTCGCAATCAGTGATAGACGCCGCCGTCCCCATCGACGAGCACATCCTGGAAACATTATCTCGGACCCAATCGCGGCATGCATGAAATTCGGGATGTGCTCCGAGAGGATGGGATGCGCCATCTCTTGATCACATTCAGTCAGGCCTGCAGAGAAGACCTTGCCGGCCGCTCCTAGGACAGGTTCGCCGGGCAGCAAGGGTCCGTCGGACGTTTGTTAATGATCGCCCTCGTCGAGCCAAACGGTCATGCCGGCTTCGAGAGCGACGGTGTCTCCAATTGGCTCCGCACGCAGCAGGAATCCGCTCGGATCAATGCGGCTTTTCAGCTTCGTCCTGCTGGTCCTCGCCGGCTGCCTGGCGGGCCGACCGCAGACAGCCCACGAGGTCAGGCCTGCCTACCTGCAGATCGACGAGGTGGCCCCGCGCACCTACGACGTAGTTGGCGGACGCCGCTCCTGTCGGGGATGAGGCTGCCCGTCGCGCTCGCCCTGTCGGAGGGAGCGCGCGACCTGAACGAGGCGATTGTCCTCACCCGAACTGACTCCCTCATCGAACGCCGCCGTGTCCAGATCCCCGACGGCATCCAGGGCAAGCGCATCGTCCTCGTGGGGCTTGAAGGCACGATCACGGACGCACTGGTCCGGCTGTCCTTCCAGGACGGACGGCAACTCACGGAGATCATCCGTCCGGCCCGGCCCTTCCTGGACGTCGCCCCCTCACGCGGGTGGGTCGACGTCGCCCGTCTACGTGGTCGAGGGCATCTGGCACATCCTGCAGGGCTTCGACCACCTCCTGTTCATCTTCGGGTTGATGCTGCTCGTGAAGGACCGGTGGATGCTCGTGAAGACGATCACGG
>JAESFG010000505.1_pt1 | contig 21540 bp, 16 predicted proteins | sample 9269371 | NCBI WGS metagenome assembly JAESFG01 (sample SAMN14506227, study PRJNA617093) | algae metagenome | isolation source: Aetokthonos hydrillicola CCALA 1050 (B3-Florida) and co-occurring... | place: USA: South Carolina | collected 2013-01-01 | reverse complement strand
CGCGACCACCTGATCCCGCCCTATGACCTCGACGCGCTGCTCATCGAGGCGGAGCTGGCGCTCGACTGGTACATGCCGCACATGGTCGGCACGACGCCGTCCGGTTCGGCGCGAAGCACCTTCGTGGCGCTGTGGAAGACGGCGCTGGAGCCTCTACAGGCGCAGGCCAGGACGTGGACGCTGCGCGACGTGCACTCGCCCAACATCCTCTGGCAGCCGTTGCGGCAGGGGCTCGCGCGCGCCGCGCTGATCGACTTCCAGGACGCCGTGCTCGGCCATCCCGCCTACGACCTCGCGGCCCTGCTGCAGGACGCGCGCGTGGACGTGCCGCAGCAGCTGGAGCTCAAGCTCCTCGGCCACTATGCCCGCCTCCGCGCGGCCGCCGACCCCGGCTTCGACATGGCTGGCTTCGCGCAGGCCTATGCCGTGATGGGCGCCCAGAGGAACACCAAGATCCTCGGCACCTTCACCCGCCTCGACCGGCGCGACGGCAAGCCGGACTATCTCAGGCACCTGCCGCGCATCGAGGGATATGTGCGCCGCAACCTCGCCCATCCCGTTCTGTCCGGGCTGAAGGGGTGGTATGAAGCGAATCTGCCGTCGCTCTTCGCGGCGGAGTGAGCCCCGGGCGCCGCGCCGCCCGCACCAAGACCCTGGTCCCCGCCTCCCCATGACCGCCCGTTCCAGACCTGCCGTGCCCGCCCGCGCCATGGTGCTCGCCGCGGGGCTGGGGACGCGCATGCGCCCGATCACCGAGCGCATTCCGAAGCCGCTCGTCCGCGTGGCGGGCAAGACTCTCATCGACCACATCCTCGACCCGCTGGCCGGGATCGGCGTGGACCTCGCCGTCGTCAACGTCCACCATCTCGCCGACCAGCTGGTCGCCCACCTCGCCGGACGCCGGCACCCCCGGATCGTCGTTTCGGACGAGCGCGACCTGCTGCTCGATTCGGGTGGCGGTGTCAGGAAGGCGCTGCCGCATCTGGGCTCGGCGCCCTTCTTCGTGCTCAACGCCGACAGCTTCTGGATCGACGGGCCGCGCTCCAACCTCGCGCGCCTCGCCGAGCAGTTCGACCCCGCCCGGCACGACGTGCTGCTGCTTGTCGCCCCGACCGCCGCATCGACGGGCTATGACGGCATCGGCGACTTCCAGATGGACGCCGAGGGCCGCCTGCGCCGCCGTGTCGAGCGCGAAGTGGCGCCGTTCGTCTATGCCGGCGTCGCCATCCTGAAGCCGGAGCTCTTCGCCGACACACCGGACGGGCCGTTTTCGCTGAACCTGATCTTCAACCGCGCCGCCGCCGCGGGCCGCCTCCACGGCCTCCGGCTGGACGGGCTGTGGCTGCATGTCGGCACGCCCGAGGCCATCGGCCTCGCCGAGACCCGGATCGCCGCCAGTGTCCGCTGAGCCCCAGGCGCCGGCGCATCGGGCCGTGCCGCGCGTCTTCACCATTCCGCCGGGCGTGCCCTTCCTCCCGGCCCTGGCCGACGCCGTCATGGCAGGCACCCTCGTGCCGGGCTGGCCCGCCGCCGGCGACCCGCTGTCGCTCTCCGAGGGCACGATCTACCTGCCGACGCGGCGCGCGGCCCGGGCTCTCGCCACGCTGCTCGCGGCCCGCGCGGCCGGCGACGCCGTGCTCCTGCCGCGCATCGTGCCGCTCGGCGACGTCGACGAGGCCGAGGAAAACCTGCTCGTCGAGGGCGTCGGGTCCGGCATCGCCGCGGACGCCTCGCTGCCTCCCGAGGTGAGCGAGACGGCGCGCCGGCTGGCGCTGGCCGAACTGATCCTCGCCTGGGCGCGGCAGGTCGACCGCGCGATGCTTCGGCTGCGGCCTGACGAGCCGCTGCTCGTGCCCGCGTCGCCGGCGGACGCGCTGGCGCTCGCCGGGGATCTCGGCCGGCTTATCGATTCGCTCGCCATCAACGGGCTCACCTGCGACGACGTACATCGCCTCGTCCCCGACGAGTTCGGTGCCTATTGGCGCATCACGCGCGATTTCCTCGCCATCGCCGCCGAAGCCTGGCCGAGGCTGTGCGCCGAGCAGGGCGTGATGGACGGCGCCATGCGGCGCTATCTGCTGCTGACCCGCGAGGCCGAACGGCTCGATCGCGAGAGGCCGGGGGCGCCCGTCGTCGCGGCGGGCTCGACCGGGTCGATGCCGGCCACCGCCGCCCTGCTCGCCGCCATCGCGCGCCTCCCCCGCGGCGCCGTCGTTCTGCCCGGGCTCGACACGCATCTCGACGACGAGTCATGGCGCGCCGTGCTCTCACCCACCGAATTCGGCGTGGACGGCCATCCCGGGCATCCGCAGGCCATCCTCGCCCGCCTCGTCCAGCGCTTCGGGCTCGACCGGACCGAAGTGCCGGCGATCGGCATGCCCGCCTCGGCGCTCGCCGCCCGCGACCGGCTGGTCTCTGAGGCCCTGCGCCCGGCCGGGACGACCCATGCGTGGGCGGATGTACCGTCCCGCCTGCCGCCCGCGGCGCTCGGGGCCGCGCTGGCCGACGTCGCCGTCGTCGAGGCCGCGGACGACAGGGAGGAGGCGGCGACCATCGCAGTCGTGTTGCGCGAGACGCTCCGACGGGCCGGCGAGTCCGCCGCCCTGGTGACGCCCGACCGTGCGCTGGCCGAACGCGTCGCCGCGGAACTGGGGCGGTGGGGCATCCGGGTCGACGATTCGGCCGGCCGGCCCTTCGACCGCTCCCCCGCCGGCATGCTGGCGCGCCTCGCCGCCGAGGTCGCGGCCCGGGACGCGGCGCCGGCGCACGTGATCGCCCTGCTCGCGCATCCGCTGTGCCGGCTGGGGCTGGCGCCGGCGCTGCGCGAGCGCGGCCGGGCGGCACTGGAGATCGGCGTGCTGCGCGGCCCGGCGCCCGCGCCGGGCCTCGACGCGCTCGCCGCGTCGCTGGAGGTGCGCGCCGCGGCCGACGATCGCCACGCCCCGCGGCCCCGCAGCCGCCTCGGCCGGGACGGGTGGGACGCGGCGCGGGCCGTGGTAGAGGCGCTGCGCGGCGCCTTCGCCGGCTTCGCCCGGCGCGAGGGAATCATCGACATCGCGGCCCTCGCCCCCGCGCACGAGGCCACGTGCCTCGCGCTGATGCGCCCGGGTCCGGGCGAGGAGCCCGGTGCCGATGCCGGCGAGGAGGCGCTCGCCGCTCTTTTCGACGAGGTGCGCGCAGGCTCCGTCCGGTCCCTGCCGGGCCGCTTCGACGACTACCCGTCCTTCTTTGGCGGGCTCGGGGCGGGACGGACCGTGCCGCGCCCGGGAGAGGGACACCGGCGCATCAAGATCTGGGGTCTCCTGGAGGCGCGCCTGCTCTGCGCCGACACGCTGGTCCTCGGCGGGCTGGACGAAAAGGTGTGGCCGCCGGAGACGCGCAGCGACGCCTTCCTCAACCGGCCGATGCGGCGGGACCTCCATCTGCCCGCGCCGGAGCGCAGGATCGGACAGACCGCGCACGATTTCGCGCAGGCCATGGGCGCGCCGCGCGTCGTGCTCACCCGTGCCGCCAAGCGCGGCGGAGACCCGACCGTGGCCTCCCGTTTCCTGCAGCGGCTGCAGGCCGTGGCCGGGCCGGCCTTTGCCCAGGCGCGCCGCCGCGGCGATCGCTGGCTCCGCCTCGCCCGCAGCCTCGACGCGCCCGTGCCGACGCGGCCATTGGCCCGGCCCGAGCCCCGGCCGGGGCCGGAAAAGCTTCCGACCCGCCTCAGCGTCACCGAGATCGAGACGCTCGTGCGCGATCCCTACGCGGTCTACGCGAAGCACGTGCTCGGCCTCGATCCCCTCGACCCCGTGGCGGTGCCGCCCGGCGTGGCGGTGCGGGGCAGCCTGGTGCACGACGTGCTCGGCCGCTTCGCGCAGCAGTTTCCGGATGTGCTGCCGCCGGACGCGCGGGAGCGCATCGTCGCCTTCGGCCGCGAGGCCTTCGCGGCGGCACCGGAGCTCTTCGGCCGTCCGGACATCCGGGCCTTCTGGTGGCCGCGCTTCCTGCGCATGGCCGAGTTCGCGGCGGGCTGGGAGGCCGGGCGCCGCGTTCCAGGCACGCGGATCGTCGCCGAGCGCGGCGGCAAGCACGCCTTCACGCTGGCCGACGGATCCGTCTTCACCCTCACCTGCCGCGCCGACCGCATCGAGCTGCTGGCCGGCGGCGGCCTGGCGGTAATCGACTTCAAGACGGGCAATCCTCCCGGCGTGAAGGAGGTCCGCATCGGCTTCGCGCCGCAGCTCACGCTGGAGGCCGCGATGGCCAAGCGCGGCGCGTTCGACGGCGTCCCGGCCGGAGAACGCGTCGCCGAGCTCGTCTATGTCCGCCTCAGCGGCGGCATGCCGGCGGGAGTCGCGAAGCCGGTGAAGGACCGGGACCATCCCTTCGACCCGGACGAGCTCGCCGAGAAGCACCTGGCGCGTCTGGTCGAGCTCCTCGACGGCTATCGCAGCGGCGAGCGCGGCTTCCGCTCGCGCACCGCGACCAAGTTCGCCCGGCGCTACAACCCCTACGACCATCTCGCCCGCTTCGCCGAGTGGTCCGCCACGGGCGGCGCCGATGCGGGCGGCGGCGAGGAGGACGCATGAGCGACCTCGTCATCCCGCCCGTCACGCGGCAGGCGCAGGCCCGCGCCTCCGACCCGCACGCCTCGGCCTGGGTGTCGGCCAATGCCGGCTCCGGCAAGACCACGGTGCTGTCGCACAGGGTGATCCGCCTGCTGCTCGACGGCGTCGATCCCGCCCGCATCCTGTGCATCACCTTCACCAAGGCGGCGGCGGCCAACATGGCGGCGCGCGTCTTCGGTACGCTCGGCACATGGGTGAGCCTGACCGACGAGGCGCTCGCCGGGGAGGTGGAGCGCATCGACGGCCGCGCGCCGGGACGCGACCGGCTGCGTCGCGCCCGGCGGCTCTTCGCGTGCGCCGTGGAGACGCCGGGCGGGCTGAAGATCCAGACGATCCACGCCTTCTGCGAGCGTCTGCTGCACCTCTTCCCCTTCGAGGCCAATGTCGCCGCGCGCTTCGAGGTGCTGGACGACCTCGGCAAGGCCGAGCTTCTCGCCCGCGCCCAGGCCGAGGTGCTGGCGCGCGCCGAGGGCCCCGTCGACCCCGCGCTGGCGGAAGCGCTGGCGACGGTGAACGAGGCCTCGTCCGAGGACCGCTTCGAGGGCCTCGTCGCCTGCGCGATGAAGCTGACCGGGTTCCTGCGCGAGGAGGCGCGCGGCGAGGAGGGGCTGGCGGCGCTGCGGGCCCGCATCGCCGTCGCGCTGGGACTGCCTGCGGACGCGACGCGGGCGGACATCGTGCGGGACATTCTCGTCGGTGGCTTCCCGCAGTCAGAATGGCCCGCGGCGATCGCCGAGCTGTCAGCCGGGTCCGTCACGGAGAAGGAGGTCGGCGAGGACCTGAAGAAAGCTCTTCTCTCCCCCGGCCTCGACGAGGCGTTGCGGGCCTATGTCCGGGCCATGGTCACGGCCAAGGGCGACAAGGCCCGCGCGGACTCCACGAAGTTCGTCGGCAAGGATTTCGTCAAGCGCCTGCCCGTCCTCGCCGCCATCCTCCAGGCCGAGTCGCGGCGCGTCTTTGACGCGCTCGACAGGCTGCGCGCCGTGGAGGCGCTGGACCGCACGATGGCGCTGATGCGCATCGCCGACGCCGTTGCCGCCCGCTACGAGGCGGCGAAGGTGACCCGCGGCGCGCTGGACTTCGACGACCTCATCGGCCGCACGGCGGCGCTCCTGTCGCGCGCCGACGCCGCTTTCGTTCTCTACAAGCTCGACCGCGGCATCGACCACATCCTCGTCGACGAGGCCCAGGACACCAGCGAGGCGCAGTGGGCCATCCTGCGCGCCATCGCCGAGGACTTCGTCGCCGGCGAGGGGCGGACGACCAGGCCGCGGACCATTTTCGCGGTGGGCGATCCCAAGCAGTCGATCTTTTCCTTCCAGGGCGCCGCCCCCGCGGTGTTCGAGGAGATGCGCCGCACCTTCGGTGCGCGGATCAACGCCCTGAAGGAGGTGCAACCCGCGCGCTGGGCCTTCCACGACGAGAGTCTGACGCTCTCCTTCCGCTCCGCGCCTGAAATCCTTCAGGCTGTCGACTGGGTCTTCGGCGTCGAGGCCCACTATGCCAGCCTCGGCTTCGCCGCTCCCGGGCCGACGTCGCACACCTCCGCGCGACCCTCCGCACCCGGTCTCGTCGAGCTGTGGGACACCGAGAAGCCGGTCGTCGTCGCCGAACCGGACGCCTGGGCCAAGCCGCTCGACGAGCCGGAGGCGGGCGCCCCGGCCGTGCGGCTCGCGGCGCGCATTGCCGACCTCGTCGCGCGCTGGCAGAGCGTCGGCGACGAAACGGGCCGGCTCATCCGCCCCGGCGACGTCCTGATCCTCGTGCGCCAGCGAAACGCGTTCTTCGAGGCCGTGATCCGGGCCCTGAAGGAGCGCGGCGTGCCCGTGGCCGGCGCCGACCGGCTGGTGCTGACGCGTCACATCGCTGTGCTCGACCTCGTCGTGCTCGGCCGCGCCTCCCTTCTGCCCGACGACGACCTGACGCTCGCCGCTCTGCTGAAGTCGCCGCTCGTGGGCCTCGGCGAGGAGGACCTGCTGCGGGCTGCCTGGGGCCGAGGCCGGACCAGCCTCGCCGCCGCGGTGACGGCCCTCGCCGCGTCCGACCCGCTCTTCGCGCGGGTCGAAGAAAAGCTCGCGCGCTGGCGCGGGCAGGCGCAGCGCTGCGGGCCGTTCTCGTTCTATGCCGGCGTGCTCGGCCCGGAGGGCGGGCGCCGCGCCATGCTCTCGCGCCTGGGCGCCGAGGCGCGCGACGCGGTCGACGAGTTCCTGCGCCTGGCGCTGGAGCACGAGCAGCGCCAGCCGCCGTCGCTTTCGCTCTTCCTGGCCGGGCTGGACGGCGTCGACCTGACGATCCGCCGCGACATGGACGACTCGGCCGACGAGGTGCGGGTCATGACCGTGCACGGCGCCAAGGGGCTGGAGGCCCCGGTCGTCTTCCTCGCCGACACCTGCAGCGCGCCCGATGGACGCAGGGACAGCCCGCTCCTGATGGTGCCGGACGCGACCGGCGGCAAGCTGCCCGTCTGGTCGTCCGGCAAGAAGCACGACTGCGCGGCGACCGCGGCGGCCCGCGCCCGCCTCCAGGCCGGCGCGTGGCAGGAGTACCACCGGCTCCTCTATGTCGGGATGACCCGGGCCAGGGACCGCCTCTATGTCTGCGGCTACGAGAGCCAGAACGGCCGCCCCGCCGGCTGCTGGTACGACATGGTGTCGGGCACGCTGGCGCCCTACCTGACGCGGGAGGACCTGCCGGACGGACGGAGCATCGGGCGCTACCAGACGCGACCCTTTTCGCCGGCGGCAGCGGCGGCGGCCGTGCCCGAGGCGTCGCCGGACGAGGACGACCTCGCCTGGCTCTCCGAGCCGGCCCCGCCCGAGCCCGTCACCCGCCCTCCGCTGCGTCCCTCGAGCGCCCTCGACGCCGCGGACGCGCCGCCGCGGGGCGTCGATACGCCCTTCATGCGCGAGGCGCGCCTCGCGGGCACCGTCACCCACGCCTTGCTGGAGAGCCTCCCTGCCGTGGATCCCGCCCGGCGGGCGGAGGTGGCCGCCGCCCTCGCCGCCACGCGTGGCGCGGGGCTGCCGCCCGAGCGCCGCGCGCGGATCGTCGGCGAGATCCTCGCCCTGCTTGCCGATCCCGGGCTCGCGCCCCTGTTCGGACCCGGCAGCCGCGCCGAGGCTCCCTTGTCGGGGCAGCTGCCGCTCGGGCCCGGTGGGGCGATGGTGCCGGTCTCAGGGCAGGTCGACCGCCTCGCCGTCACCGCGACGCAGGTGCTGGTCGCCGACTACAAGACCCGCGCCGATCCGCCCCGCACCGTGGAGGAGGTGCCGGCGTCGCATCTCGCCCAGCTCGCCGTGTACCGGGGCCTGCTTCGGCACCTGTTCCCGGATCGCCCGGTGCGCTGCCTGCTTGTCTGGACGAGCGGCCCGGCCGTGATGACCATCCCGGAAACGGTGCTCGACTCGGCGCTGGCGCGCATCAAGGCTGCGTGACGCACGCTTGACCGGCCGCCGGCGCCTTCCTAGCTTCCGTCACGACGCTGCCGGCCCTTGACCCCGGCGCACGCAGAGGACCTCGCCATGACCACCGCCGTTACCGATGCCACCTTCAAGACCGACGTGCTCGAATCCGGCACGCCCGTCGTCGTCGACTTCTGGGCGGAATGGTGCGGGCCCTGCCGCATGATCGCCCCTGCGCTCGAGGAGCTCTCCAAGGAGCTCGGCGACAAGGTGAAGATCGTCAAGCTCAATGTCGACGAGAACCCGGGCGTCGCCGGCCAGCTCGGCATCCGCTCGATCCCGACGCTCATGCTGTTCAAGGGCGGCCAGGTCGCCTCGCACAAGGTGGGCGCCGCCCCGAAGGGAGAGCTGTCGCGCTGGATCACGTCGAACGTCTGATTGCCAGCTCGACGCCGCATCCGGTTCCTGTGTCGTCCCCGGCGGCCTGCGGAGCAGGCCGGGAAGGCGATCCAGGTCTCTTGCCGGTGTAGCCAGCATGATGCAGGGGCCCGCCCGTGGCCCCTGGATCCCCTTCCCCTCCGCCGCTTCGCGGCTCCGGCCGGTGAAGACACGAACCCCGCGCCATTCCGAGCCCGTCCCCGTCCGGCCTTGTCTGGAAGGAACGGGCTTCCCGGTCCCGCCCCGACCTATGGTAGGAGTGCGGCGAGCCGGAGCGTGCCCGCATGAATCCGATCTTCGCCGACCTGCCCACCACCGTGTTCGAGGCCATGTCGCGGCTCGCCCGCGAGACGGGCGCCATCAATCTCGGCCAGGGCTTTCCCGACAGCCCCGGCCCCGAGGACGTCCGTCGCAAGGCCGCCGAGGCCGTCATGGACGGGTGGAACCAGTATCCGCCGATGATGGGCACGCCCGAACTGCGCCAGGCCGTCGCCGCGCATTACCGCCGCCACCAGGGCCTGGACCTCGACTGGGAAAGCGAGGTGATGGTCACGTCCGGAGCGACGGAGGCGCTGGCGGGCGCGCTGATGGCGCTGATCGAGCCAGGCGACGAGGTGGTGCTGTTCCAGCCGCTTTACGACGCCTACCTGCCGCTCGTCCGTCGCGCCGGGGGCGTGCCGCGCCTCGTCACGCTGAAGCCGCCGCACTGGCGCTTCGACGAGGCGATGCTGCGCGAGGCCTTCTCGCCGCGCACGCGCGTGGTGCTCTTCAACAACCCGCTGAACCCCACGGCGACCGTCTTCGGCCGCGAGGACCTCGCCCTTCTCGCGCGCTTCTGCGTCGAGCACGACGCGGTGGCCGTGTGCGACGAGGTGTGGGAGCACGTCGTCTTCGACGGCCTCGTCCACCAGCCGCTGATGGCGCAGGCCGGGATGCGCGGGCGCACGGTGAAGATCGGCTCGGCCGGCAAGATCTTCTCGCTCACCGGCTGGAAGGTGGGGTTCGTCATGGCCGACGCGGCGCTCATGCGTGTGCTCTCCAAGGCGCACCAGTTCATCACCTTCACCACCCCGCCCAACCTGCAGGCGGCGGTCGCCTACGGCCTCGCCAAGGACGATTCCTACTTCGCCGGCCTGCGCCGGGACCTCCAGCGCAGCCGCGACCGGTTCGGCGCCGGGCTCGCCGCCGCGGGCTTCACCGTGCTGCCGAGTGCCGGCAGCTATTTCATCAATGTCGACCTCGCTCCGCCCGGCGAGGCGGACGACGTCGCCTTCTGCGAGCGGCTGGTGCGCCAGCACGGCGTCGCGGCGATCCCCGTCTCCGCCTTCTACGCCCGGGATCCGGTGACCAGCGTGGTGCGCTTCTGCTTCGCCAAGCAGGACGCCGTGCTCGACGCGGCGCTGGGCCGGCTCTCCGGCGTGCTGGAGCGCGGACGGTGAGGCGGCTTCTCGCCGCGGCCGCGCTCACCGCCGCCGCCCTCGTGGCGGCCGCCGCCGGGGCGGCGGAGCGGCGCGCGCTCGCGCTCTATGGCTGGGCCGACTATATCGACGGCTCCGTGCTCGACGGCTTCACCGCCGAGACCGGCATCGCCGTCACCTACGACAGCTACGACCGGCCGGAAACGGCCGCCGCCGCCCTCGCTGCCGGCAAGACCGGCTACGGCCTCGTCATCATTCCCGCCGATCTCGTAGCCGGCCTCGCCGCGCGCCAGGCACTCGCCCCGCTGGCTCACGCGGCGCAGGAGAAGCCGCCGGCCGACCTCGCGGACCGCCTGCGCGTGCTCGACCCGCAGGGCCTCACCGTCCCCTACATGTGGGGTTCGCTCGGCATCGGCTACGCGCCGGACGATGTTCGCCAGCGGCTCGGGGAGAAGCCGGTGGAAAGCTGGGACGTGCTGTTCCGCCCGGAGAACGCGGCGCGCCTGAAGGATTGCGGCATCCTGCTGCCCGACCGGGCCGCCGACGTGCTTCCCGCCGCGCTGCGCTTCGCCGGCGCGCCGGGGGACAGCCGCAATGCGGCCGACTACCAGCGCGCCGGCGACGCGCTGATCCGCATGCGGGCCTCCGTGCGCCGCCTCTCCTCGGCCGACATCTCGGCGGCGCTGGCGACAGGAGACGCGTGCATGGCGCTCGCCTCGTCCGCCGACGTGCTGCAGGCGCGGCGGCGGACGGGCGAGGCGGAAGAAGCCCGTTCCATCGTCTTCGTCGTGCCGCGGGAGGGGGCGCCGGTCTGGTTCGACGTCTTCGCCCGTCCGGCCGACGGGCCCGATCCGGAGGCGGCGCAGGCCTTCGTCGCCTACCTCTCCCGGCCTGACGTGGCGGCGCGCAACGCCGTCGCCGTGGGCGGATCGCCGGCGCCGGAGGCGGCGCGGGCCCAGCTGCCGCAGGCCATGCAGGAGGATCCGGCCGTCGCGCCGGGGCCCGACGTCACGCGGCGGCTCTTCGCCGTCCCGGCTCCCGATGCGAAGCTGCAGCCCGTGATCGACAAGATCTGGTCACGGGTGAAGGCCGGCAAATAGAGACCGCCGCCCGGCCGGTCGCGTCTCAGGCGAACTTGGAGCGGTCGAACTGCCCGAACTTGCGGAAGCGGTAGAGATAGCTCGGGACCACGGCCTCGATCGTCTCGGCCGCAATGCCGATGCCGCGCAGCGTCCGGCCTTCCGCCTCGGCGTCCGGCGACACCACGTTGTCCCGCCCCAGAAGGTCCACCTGGTCGCGCGTCAGCAGGAACTCTTCCGGCAGCAGCCCGAAGGTCGCGAATTTGAGTCCCTCCAGCACGCCGGCCTGCAGGCGCGCGGCGGCGAAGGGCAGCGGCACCAGCAGGCGCTTGCGGCCGGTGACTTTGAGCACGTATTCGATCAGCTCGCGGAAGGTCTTCACTTCCGGTCCGCCGAGTTCGTAGACGGTTCCGGTCCTGAGCGTGCCGTCGACGGCGCGCGCCACGGTCTCGGCCACGTCGCCGACGAAGACGGGCTGGAAGCGTGTCTCGCCGCCGCCGATCAGCGGCAGGGCGGGGGACATGCGCGCCAGAGAGGCGAAGCGGTTGAAGAAGGAGTCCTCCGGACCGAAGACGATGGAGGGCCGCGTCACCACGGCCGCCGGCACGGCGGCGAACGCTGCGGCCTCGCCCTCCGCCTTGGTGCGGGCATAGGCGGAGACGCCCTCGGGATCGGCGCCGAGCGCCGACATCTGCACGTAGCGGGTGATGCCGGCCGCGGCGACCGCCTCGGCGACGGTGCGTGCCCCCTGCGCCTGCACGGAATCGAAGGTCTGCCGGCCGCCCTCGGCGAGGATGCCGACGAGGTTCACCGCTGCTTCGGCGTTGTCGAGGGCCCGCGCCACCGAGGCGGGATAGCGCAGATTGGCCTGGACGGCGTGGATCTGGCCGACCGTGCCGAGCGGCTGCAGGAAATTGGCGAGGTCGGGGCGGCGCACTGCCACCCGGATCCGGTAGCCGCGTCGCGCCAGCGCCCTCACCAGATGCCGCCCGAGGAACCCCGAGCCGCCGAAAACGGTGACGAGCTGCTGCGATGCCGCGGTCATGTGAGCGAGCCTCCTGCCAACGGGAGGCTCTTAGTCACATCCGGTCGTGCTGTACAGGGGCGCGGCGTCGCGCCCGCACGGGCACCGGAACAAGGACCGCGCCGCGGCCGCGTCCGCCAGGGCCGCGCTCGTCCGCGCCGATCGTCATCACCGCGCCGCCGGCGACGAGGCTGCCGAAGGTGACGATGAAGCCGCCTGCCAGGAGCACGAAGGCCAGGATGCCGGTTTCGGACGAGCGGATCAGGGTTCCGAGGCCGTGCGCGTCGCAGGCCACGAGCGCCACGGCAAAGCCGAGGCCGAGCAGCGATCCGAGCGCCGCGTTCTTGAGGACGAGCCTCAGGGCTGGATTGTCCCCGAGGTCTGAATGCGGCGAGCGGCTCATGGGCCGGACTCCTTGCCTAGCGAATTAAGCCTAGATTGGATCAGCATTCGTGGCGATACAAGGGCCTTTCGCGGGCCGCGTTGCGGCCCTGCACGTGCTTCGGCAGGGCCGCCATGGGGAACCAGGGCAATCAACGCCGTTCCCAGGGCTGCGGTCGCGGCGCGCGAAGGCGTCGTTGACAGCGCCCTGCCGCCCCCGTAAGAGACGCGCCGTGCCCAGGTGGCGGAATTGGTAGACGCGCTGGTTTCAGGTACCAGTCTCGCAAGAGGTGGAGGTTCGAGTCCTCTCCTGGGCACCATCCGCATCGCTCGACTGTCGTCCAGCACCGGATCGGCCGCCCCAATGTCCCCCCGGCTTCGTGAAGCATTCGTGACCGGTCGCGTTTCCGCATGCGTCGGCGAGGTGCGCCCGCGCACGAAAGGTTGATGGTTCGTCAGCGTTTGCCGTGTTATCCGGCTTCCGGCGCTCTCCCCCGGGAGCACCGCGCGATGTCCGATTCGAGAATCCGTCGAAACGCCGCATGACGATCCGACTGCACCGCGACGACCTGCCGGACGGGGCGAGCTTCGGCCCGATGGTCGCCATCGACACCGAGACGCTCGGCCTCAAGCCGCACCGCGACCGTCTGTGCCTGGTGCAGCTGTCGCGCGGCGACGGTTCGGCCGACCTCGTGCAGCTGCAGCCGGGCGGTGCGCCGGCACCCAACCTGACGCGACTTCTCGCCGACCCTTCCGTGCTCAAGCTCTTCCATTTCGCGCGCTTCGACCTCGCCGTCCTCGCCAACCGCTTCGGCGTCATGCCGCAGCCGGTCTACTGCACGAAGATCGCCTCGAAGCTGACGCGGACCTACACGGACCGCCACGGCCTGAAGGACCTCGTGCGTGAGCTCCTGGGTCAGGAGATCTCGAAGCAGCAGCAATCCTCGGACTGGGGCGCGGCGACCCTCAGCGAGGCGCAGCTCGCCTATGCCGCCTCGGACGTGCTGCATCTCCATGCTCTCAAGGAGCGCCTGGACACGATGCTCGCGCGCGAGGGCCGGACAGGCCTGGCGCAGGCGGCCTTCGGCTTCCTGCCCGCGCGGGCGCGCCTCGACCTGGAGGGCTTCGAGGACAGCGACATCTTCGGACATGGTTATCCCTGAGGCGTGCGTCCGGCCGGCCCGGATGGGAAAGCGGCCCCGCAAGCACCATATGTTCGACATGCTCCCGTGTTTGTGGGGGCGCCCGACACGGAGAAACGGCCCGGCATGGCGTTTGGTGGATCACTGGAGGGCGACTTCGAGGCGGAAAGGCGCTACCGCGCGGCCGTCCGTCACTCGCGCCGCGTCCGCGTCCTGCGGCGGGCCATCCCGGTGGGCGCCGTCCTGGCGGTCGGCGCCATCCTGTTCTTCGCCTTCTTCGAGCCCTTCAAGTCGCTTCCGGAGAACGTCTCAGTCGGGGCCATCACGCTCAACGGCACCAAGGTGACGATGGAGCTGCCCAAGCTCACCGGCTTCAAGAAGGACCTGCGGCCCTACGAGGTGAATGCCCGCTGGGCGGCGCAGGACGTGAAGAAGCCCAACATCATTGAGCTCAAGGAGATCAGCGCGCGCATTGCGCTGCAGGACCGCAGCTACGCCACGGTGGAGGCGCTGAACGGCGTCTATGACAGCGGCGCCGACAAGCTCGACCTGAAGGACGACGTGCGCGTCCGCACCGATACGGGCTATGACGTGCGCATGTCCTCGGCGCAAATCGAATTCAAGGCTGGCAACGTGACCAGCTCGGATCCCGTGTCGGTCAAGTTTACCGGCGGCACCATCAAGGCCCAGGGCCTCAACATGGTCGACAACGGCCAGAGGATCGTCTTCAACGGCCGCGTGCAAACCAAGATGAAAGTGGTTCCGGACGAAGAGAAGCCGCCGTCCTCCGGCGGCGCCACCGCGTCTCCCTCGCCGCCGGCCGCTCCGGCCAAGGATGTGAAGCCATGAACCGCCCCATCGTCCTCGCCTTTGCCGCCCTCCTCGCCCTGCCGGCCGCCGCGCAGACCACGAAGAACACGGGACAGGCCACGCAGAATGCCGGTCCGGTCCCGGCCTTCGGCAATTCGAAGGAGCCGATCCAGATCGACGCCGACAAGCTGGAGGTCTTCAGCAAGGAGCAGCGCGCGGTCTACAGCGGCAACGTCATCGCCGTGCAGGGCGAGACGACGATCAAGTCCGCGACGATGATCGTGTTCTACGAGCGCGAGAACAGCAATGCCGCGCAGGCGGGCGAGGCCTCCAAGGCAGACGCCACCACCGAGGCCGCCGCGGCGGCGGCGCCGAGCGGCGGGACCCAGCTCAAGCGGGTCGAGGCCAAGGGCGGCGTCACCGTCATCTCCAAGGACCAGGTGGCGACCGGCAACGAGGGCGTCTTCGACCGATCGGCCAACAAGATCATCCTGACCGGCAACGTCGCGCTGACCCAGGGCGAGAACGTCACAAAGGGCGAGAAGCTGGTCTATGACACCGTGAGCGGCGTCGCGGTCGTCGAAAGCGGCCCCTCGGCCGGCCGCGTCCGCGGCGTGTTCGTGCCGGGAGACGACACAAACCCGCAGGGCTCCAAGTCGGGCAGCCAGGCGAAACCGAAGACGCCGGCGCCCAAGACCTGAATTGCCGGGGAGCGCGCGCCGCGCTAAACGACCCCGCCACAAACGAGCCTCCCGCCCATGCTCCTGCGCAAGCGCAATGCCGACGTGCAGCCTCGTCCGGACGTGTTCGGCGGGACACAGGGCTATGCCGACGTGTCCTGGCCCGACGAGGGCCGGATCCAGGTCGACGGGGCGGCCGGAATCCTCACGGTCAACGGGCTCGCCAAGAGCTATCGCGGCCGCCAGGTGGTGCAGGACGCCGGGCTCTACGTGCGGCGCGGCGAGGCGGTGGGGCTGCTCGGCCCCAACGGCGCCGGCAAGACCACCATTTTCTACATGATCACCGGGCTCGTCGCCGCGGATGCCGGCCGCATCACGCTCGACGGGCACGACATCACCGGACTGCCGATGTACCGCCGGGCGCGGCTCGGCATCGGATACCTGCCGCAGGAGGCCTCGATCTTCCGCGGCCTCAACGTCGAGGAAAACATCCGCGCGGTGCTCGAGGTGGTCGAGCCGGACAAGGACCGCCGCGAGGCCGAACTCGACAGCCTGCTCGAGGAGTTCAACATCAAGCGGCTGCGCAAGTCGCCCTCGATCGCGCTCTCGGGCGGCGAGCGGCGGCGCTGCGAGATCGCCCGCGCGCTGGCCGGCGGGCCGTCCTTCATGCTCCTGGACGAGCCCTTCGCCGGCATCGACCCGATCGCGGTGGGCGACATCCAGTCGCTCGTGCGCCACCTCACCGCGCGCGGCATCGGCGTGCTGATCACGGACCACAATGTCCGCGAGACGCTCGGCCTGATCGACCGCGCCTATATCATCCATTCCGGCCGCGTGCTCATGGAGGGGCAGCCGGCAGAGATCATCGCCAACGAGGACGTGCGGCGCCTTTATCTCGGCGAGGACTTCCGGCTCTGACCGCGCCGCCATCCCCGGCCGGAGCCGCGATGCGGCGCAGAGCAAGGGGAGCCACGGGCCGGGCCAGGCCCTCTCCGTTCGTTCGCGGAAGCGTCGCGGGACGGTTGGCCGATCCCGTTCCCCGCCTGCCGCTGCCGGAGCATGACGGGCGGACCGTGCATCCAGCCATCAACACAGCGGCAACCACCTCGCCCCGGCGCCTTTGACCCGCAGCCCCGTTCCAGTCTATGGATGAAAGGGAGGCAAGTTTCATGCCGGGCAGGACGCCCGGCGGGCGGGAAAAGCGTCATGAGGTTTTCGCAGCGGCTCGAGATCCGCCAGGGGCAGTCCCTGGTGATGACGCCGCAGCTGCTGCAGGCGATCAAGCTCCTTCAGTTCTCCTCATCCGAACTCGCCAACTACGTCGAGGCCGAGCTGGAGCGCAACCCGCTGCTGGAGCGCGCGGGCGACCCCGACGATGTGCGTGAGGCGCCGGAGGCGCCGCCCCCGGAGGCGGGCCCGGCAGAGGGCGACTGGCTCGCCAAGGACCTTCCCGTCGAATCGGGTGAGATCGAGGCGCGCCTGGGCACGCCGATGGAGAACGTCTACGACGCCGAGCCCGCGGCCGCTCCCGCCAAGGCGGCGGCGGAGGCGGACGGCATCCAGCTCTCGGCCGGCGGGTGGACCGGTGTCGGCCCGGGCGGTCGCGACGGGGGCGAGGACGTCAATCTCGAGGCCTTCGTCGCCGCGCAGGCCTCGCTGCACGACATGCTGGAGGAGCAGCTCCATGTCGCCACCGCGGATCCCACGGACAGGCTCATCGGGCTGGCGCTGATCGACCTCGTCGACGAGGCGGGCTATCTGCGCGATCCCCTCGAGCCCGTCGCCGAGCGCCTCGGCGTGCCGCTCGCCCGCGTCGAGTCCGTCCTGGCGATCATCCAGGGCTTCGAGCCGACCGGCATCGGGGCACGCGACCTCGCCGAGTGCCTCGCCCTCCAGCTGAAGGAGGAGGATCGGTTCGATCCCTGCATGCAGGCGCTGGTGGCGCATCTCGAGCTCCTGGCCCGCCGCGACTTCGCGGCGCTGCGGCGCATATGCGGCGTCGACGAGGAGGACCTTGCCGACATGGTGGGCGAGCTCAGGCGGCTCGACCCCAAGCCTGGCCTGCGCTTCGGCGGCGCGCCGATCCAGCCGGTGGTGCCCGACGTCTATGTGCGGCAGGCTGCCGACGGCAGCTGGCTCGTCGAGCTCAACTCGGACGTGCTGCCTCGCGTGCTGGTGAACCAGTCCTATTTCGCCAAGGTGTCGCGCTCGGCCAAGAACGAGCCCGAGAAGACCTACCTCACCGACTGCCTGCAGACGGCCAACTGGCTCACCCGCAGCCTGGAGCAGCGCGCCAGGACCATCCTCAAGGTGGCGAGCGAGATCGTGCGCCAGCAGGACGCCTTCCTGGCGCACGGAGTGGAGCATCTGCGGCCGCTGAACCTGCGGACCGTGGCCGATGCCATCGGCATGCACGAATCCACGGTGTCGCGCGTCACCTCGAACAAATACGTCGCCACCCCCCGCGGCATCTTCGAGATGAAGTACTTCTTCACCGCGGCGATCGCAGGCACCCGCGGCTCGGACGCCCACTCGGCCGAGGCGGTGCGGTTCCGGATCAAGCAGATGATCGACGCGGAGAGCCCGGACGACGTGCTCTCCGACGACGCGATCGTCCAGAAGCTGCGCGAGTCCGGCATCGACATCGCCCGCCGCACCGTGGCCAAGTACCGTGAAGGCCTGCGGATTCCCTCCTCCGTCGAGCGCCGCCGCGAGAAGCTCGCCATGACGCTCGCCCGCACCGTCTGACGCCGCGGAGCGACCTCCCTGACGGCGCATTGACTTCGGCAGGGGGGGTCCTTAGGTCTTGCCGAGGGAGTCAGCGCCGGGACCGGCCGCCGAAGGGCGGCGGGACGGCGCCCGCCAGCCGAGGGAGTGAAACCCATGCCGCTTCGCGTCTCGGGAAAGAACCTCGACATTGGCGAAGCGCTCAGGGCCCAGGTGGTCGACCGGGTTTCCGGGGCCGTTTCCAAATTCTTCGACGGCAGCTTCACGGGCCACGTGACGGTCAAGCGCGAGGGCACCGGCTTTCGCACGGACTGTGCGCTGCACCTCTCCTCCGGCGTCACGCTGCAGGCCGAGGGCGCCGCGCACGACGCCTACCAGAGCGCCGACCAGGCTGCGATCCGGATCGAGAAGCGTTTGCGTCGCTACAAGCAGCGACTCAAGGGCCGTGCCCCGGGCGCGGCTCCCGACCTCGACATCGAGATCCCCTCCTACGTGATCCAGGCTCCCGACGAGGACGAGACGGCGGAGGTGACCGACTTTCATCCCATCGTCATCGCCGAGACGAAGAAGAATGTGCGCACCCTTTCGGTGAGCGAGGCAGTGATGGATCTGGACTTGACGGGGACCCCCGTCGTCGTGTTCCGTCACGCCGGCTCCGGACGGGTCAACATGGTGTACCGCCGGACGGACGGAAACATCGGGTGGATCGATCCTTCGACGCTCTCCCCCGACAATCAGTGACGCCCCCGCGACGAGGACCACACACCGCGCGTCTGGCTTGCTTCGTGCATACCGGCCGTTCGAAGGTGGCGACAAGATCAGGGCCCCCATGCCTCTTTCCGATTTTCTGAGACCCGACGCGATCATCCCGGCGCTGCGGGTGGGCTCCAAGAAGCAGGCCCTGCAGGAACTGTCCCATCGGGCCGCCGAGATCTCTGGGCTGCCGGACCGCGAGATCTTCGACACGCTGCTGCAGCGTGAGCGGCTCGGCTCGACGGGGATCGGCCACGGCATCGCCATCCCGCACGGAAAGCTCGCCAGGGTCGACAAGCTGTTCGGGCTGTTCGCCCGGCTCGACAAGCCGATCGACTTTGAGGCGCTGGACGGCGAACCCGTCGATCTCGTCTTCCTGCTGATCGCTCCGGAGGCGGCCGGCGCCGACCATCTGAAGGCGCTGGCGCGCGTCGCCCGCGTTCTCCGCGATCCCGTCGTGACGCAGAAGCTGCGCACGACCACGGAGCAGGCCGCCCTCTATGCCGTGCTCACCCAGGCGGCTGCCGCCTCCAACGCGGCCTAAGCCCGGCCGGCGGCGCGCGTCCGCCTCAGCGCACCCACATCCTGCGATCGTAGTCGAGCAGGTAGCGCCGCGGCGCCGCGGCGATGGCGGCCATGCCGTGCAGCACGGCGTCCGGGCTGGCGACGAGGCGCGTCGCGATGGAGCGCGGCAACCAGTCCACGGGCTCCTTGCCGTCGAACGCTACCCGGAACGCGCCGGCATCGAGCAGGGGTGCGATGCGCGGCAGGATGCCTCCGGACAGAAAGACGCCGCCGGTCGCGCCGAAGGTCAGAGCCATGTCGCCGGCAAAGCGCGCGAGGAGGTGGAGGAACTGGCGGATCGTGTCGGCTTCCGCCCCGCCGGGCACGGCGACCGCCGTCTCGACGATGGCGATCGTGTCCGACGGCCCCGAGCCGCCCATCACCGCCCGCCTCGCCGCATGGAGACGGGCAATGCCGGACCCCGAGAGAACGACCTCGGCGGTCAGGCGGCCCATCACCTTCTCGACGCGGCTCAGCACCTCCCAGTCGGCGCCATCGATGGCGAGGTCGATGTGGCCGCCCTCGCTGGCGATCGGCACCCAGGTCTCGCCGGCCTTGACCAGGGCGCCGACGCCCAGCCCGGTGCCGGGCCCCAGCACGACGCGTGCGCCGGGTCCCTCCGGCAGGTCCGGCCCGATCGTCCGCAGCGCCGACGGCGGCAGCGCGGGCAGGGCGAGGGCCTGGGCCTCGAAGTCGTTGAGCAGAAAGCCCTGGGCGAGGCCGAGGGCGGGGGCGAGCTCGGCGCCGTCGATGAACCAGTCCGCATTGGTCAGGTGGCAGGTGAGCCCGTTCACCGGGCCGGCGCCGCACAGCAGCACCGAGCGCGGCTTCACCGCGAGGTCGCGCGTGACCGCCTCGATCGCGGCCTGAGGCCCGGCGAAGTCGCGCGTCTTCACCTTGGCCAGGATGCGCGGCTCGGCCCCCGGCGTGTCCGCGAGGGCGAACCGGGCATTGGTGCCGCCGATGTCGCCGACGAGAGCGGGATGGGGGAAATCGGGGTGGGTCATCGGCGCCTTGGGTCGTTCCTCGCGCGCACTCTGGCGTGCGCTTTCCGGCAGAGTCAACGCGCGGCGGGGGCCCGGGTCGCGCCGTCCCGCCCGGTAAGCCCTTCGGCCACTTGGAAAGCCGCGGCGGCGGGCCTAGAAGCGGCGCAGACGACGCTTTTCTCGCGAGGCACGCGATGGCCGCCACCGGTCTCTTCCCGCTCGGACCCGACACCACGCCCTATCGCCGGCTCGACGTGCCCTCGCCCCGTGTCGAGACGCTCGGCGGCCGCGAGATCCTCGACGTCCCGGCCGAATCGCTGCGCGCGCTGTCGCGGCAGGCCTTCATCGACATCAACCACCTGCTGCGGCCGGGCCACCTCGCGCAGCTGAAGGCCATCCTCGACGACCCGGAGGCGACCGCGAACGACAAGTTCGTCGCCTACGACCTCCTGAAGAACGCCAACATCGCCGCCGGCGGCATTCTGCCCATGTGCCAGGACACCGGCACGGCCATCATCATGGGCAAGAAGGGCCGCCGTGTGTGGACCGGCGGCGACGACGAGGACATGCTCGCCGGCGGCGTGCGCGACGCCTATTTCGAGCGCAACCTGCGCTATTCGCAGCTTGCGCCCTTATCCATGTTCGAGGAGCGCAACACGCGCGACAACCTGCCCGCTCAGATCGAGCTCTACGCCGAGGGGGACGACGAGTACCGCTTCCTGTTCGTCGCCAAGGGCGGCGGCTCGGCCAACAAGACCTTCCTCTTCCAGGGCACGCCCTCGCTTCTCACGCATGACAGGCTGATCGCCTTCCTGAAGGAGAAGATCCTGACGCTCGGCACCGCGGCCTGCCCGCCCTACCACCTCGCCATCGTCATCGGCGGCACGTCGGCCGAGCAGAACCTGAAGACCGTGAAGCTTGCCTCGACCCGCTATCTCGACGCGCTGCCACGCAAGGGCTCGGAGAGCGGCCACGCCTTCCGCGACCTGGAGATGGAGGCCGAGATCCACAAGCTCACCCAGGCGCTGGGCGTCGGCGCCCAGTTCGGCGGCAAGTATTTCTGCCACGACGTTCGCGTGATCCGGCTTCCGCGCCACGGCGCGTCGCTGCCGATCGGCCTCGGCGTCTCCTGCTCGGCCGACCGTCAGGCGCTCGGCAAGATCACCCGGGAGGGCGTGTTCCTGGAGGAACTCGAGGCCAATCCCGCCCGCTTCCTGCCGGAGATCGACGAGCACGCCCTGGAGGGCGACGTCGTCAAGGTCGACCTCACCCGGCCGATGCCGGAGATCCTGCGCACGCTCTCGGCCTATCCGATCCGCACGCGGCTGTCGCTGACCGGCCCGATGATCGTCGCCCGCGACCTCGCGCACGCCAAGATCCGCGAGCGGCTGGAGCGCGGCGAGCCGATGCCGGCCTATTTCCGCGACCACCCCGTCTATTATGCCGGGCCGGCCAAGACGCCCGAGGGATACGCCTCGGGCTCCTTCGGGCCCACGACGGCCGGGCGGATGGACAGCTATGTCG
>JAESFG010000504.1_pt1:17500-22366 | contig 22366 bp, 17 predicted proteins | sample 9269371 | NCBI WGS metagenome assembly JAESFG01 (sample SAMN14506227, study PRJNA617093) | algae metagenome | isolation source: Aetokthonos hydrillicola CCALA 1050 (B3-Florida) and co-occurring... | place: USA: South Carolina | collected 2013-01-01 | reverse complement strand
TAACGACCCACTCTTGCAGGTAGAGAATAGCGTACTGCTCAGCGGCGCGGCGGTGACTCTGTGGCCTCAACCAACGAAACCGAGTTTTATCTGCGGCGAGGCAACCAAAGTCTCGCAACAGAAGACGGACAGGAAGAGGCGACCACCTGTGTTCACGAGTAAGACGCCGCTGCATAAGTAACCGGCCGAGCCAAAGCGGCAGAAATTTTCTTTGTTTTCATTTTTTTTCGTGCGCCCGCTTGGTTTTTTAAAATTTTGTCCCAAAACTCCGTATGAGCTTTCGCAAGCATCATCCGGGCCGGGGCAACCCAGAGGTCATTCTCATCTCTCCTTCTGGGCAGAGGGACGATGGCATGCGAGCTTTGGTGAAGCTCATGGCCCGGCAGGCCGCAAGAGAATACCTTCTTTCCCGCAAACCTGAGAGCGGGGAGGACATATGATGTCCCGCGCGCCTTGGCCGCAGAATGAGCAACAAGGTGGGGGTTTGTCTGCGTCCGGAAGGCGAGACATCATTGCAAGGCAAGGCCTTCGCACCCGGACCGCGTACCTGCCCCTGTTCAAACGCATGTCGACTCTGGACGCGGCGCAGCCTGACCCCTTAGAATCTGCACAGAGGTAGGTGTTTCATGGCTCAACCGCGCATCGCCATCTATGGCAGGCACTCGACGACATTCCAGAACCCAGAGTCGTCGGACGATCAGATCCGATCGTGTCATCCACTCGTAGAGCAGCTCCGCGGCGAGGTGGTGTGTTCCTACACCGACCCGGAGCTATCAGGCTACAAGCGCGATCGTCCCGGACTGCTCGCTCTATTGCAGCGTGTCAGCAACGGCGATGTGGACATCGTCGTCTGTGAAGCAATCGACCGGATCGCTCGTGACGGCGAAGATATCGCATGGCTTGGAAAGGTGCTACGCTTCCATCACGTGCGGCTCGTTACGCTGACCGAGGGTGAGATCGACGATATCAAGTTTGCCGTGGCGAGCATGATGGGGGCGATTTTCCTGAAGAACCTCCAGACGAAGACTCTCCGCGGTATGGAATCGGTGATCCTGGCTGGCCGGGTCGCTGGCGGGCGAGTTTATGGCTACCGATCTGCCGAGGTCTACAATGGGGTCGGGGAGCAGATCAAAGGCGTCTTGGAGATCGATCCTGCGACTGCTCCCGTCGTTGAACGAATCTATCGTGACTTCGCGGCCGGAAGATCCGCCTACCAGATAGCGGTCGCATTGAACGAAGAGGGCATTCCTGGCCCACGGGGCGGGAAATGGAACCAGTCGACAATTCGCGGTGATCCCAAGAAGCTTGTCGGCATCCTGCACAATCCCCTCTATCAAGGCCAGCTGATCTGGGGGCGCCGCGAGTGGCGCCGCGATCCAGATTCCGTCAAGCGCGAGCGTCGTTACCGGCTGCGAGATCCCAGCAAATGGGTTCGGTCCGACGTACCCAAGTTACGAATCATTGAGCCCGATCTGGCGCGCACGGTTGAGCTAGAAGTGAAGCGCCGTTCAAATCCGGCGCTCGCGAACTCGCTGGGACAGAGACGCACCAAGCATCTTCTGTCCAGTCTTATCAAGTGCGGGGCCTGCGGTGCCAGCTATGTCATCAATGGCAAGGATTATTACCGCTGTGCCGGCAAGCGTGAAGGCAAATGCGACAGTGACATATCGATCCGCAAATCGGTGATCGAAGAAGCAGCACTGAGGGTGATCCAGGAACGCCTGATGACCAAAGAGCTGGCTGAACTCTTCGCAGCCGAATTCAAACGTGAGGTCGAACGGCTACGTTCATCTGGGAGCGGCGAAATCGACAGGATCGCGGCTCGACTTGCAGAAGTAGAGCGTGAGATCGCCAACCTGGCCGCAAATTTCACGCAAGGGGTAGTGAGCCCAACCCTTGTCGCCTTGCTCACTGAACGCGAGCAGGAGAAAGCTGTGCTGACGACAAAGCTGCAAAGTGCACAGTCAGCTCGCGCAGCTGACATTCTGCCCCACCCTGCCCTGCTCGAGCGTTACGCGGAAAAGGTGGGCAAGGCGCGGCAGGCGCTGAACGATCCCTCTGTTCGCCAAGAGGCTAGTGAGGCGCTCAGGTCCCTCATCGAGCAGATCACTATCTATGCTGAGGGCGACAGAACGGTTGGCGAGATCACAAGCGATCCTGCCAAGATCATCGACTTCGCTTCGGGGGCCTCCCGGCGCCCAGCGGGCTCTCCGGGTTCTATAGTGGTGGTTGCGGGAGTTGGATTTGAACCAACGACCTTCAGGTTATGAGCCTGACGAGCTACCGGGCTGCTCCATCCCGCGATACCGATATGTTGGCGTTCCTCGCGCTCCGGGGCGCTGCGGGCGGCCGTTCGGCCTTGCGGATCCTGCGGATCCGGGGCCTGCTCCCTCGATGCCGGTCGGGGGAGCGCGTCTGCGACACCGTGGTGCCCGAGACGCCAAAAGGGCCGCCCTTGTGGGACAGCCCTTTGACGATGTGAATGGGTTGTTTCCCGCGCTTCCACCGGCTGCAATGCCTGGCGACGACCTACTCTTCCAACGCTTGAGCGTTAGTACCATCGGCGCTGTCTGGTTTCACGGCCGAGTTCGAGATGGGATCGGGTGGGTCACAGACGCTATGGCCACCAAGCAATGGAGCCAGTGGATGCGGGTTATAAATCGATGCACACTCATGGGAGTGGTTTGAAGGCGTATCTGGCTGGAGACTTTCTCCACCAACGCTCCTGCAGGGCAGGGCTGGCGTTGATAGTGCAGACTCTCAAGCGCGATATGAACTATTAGGACCGGTTAGCTCCATACATTACTGTACTTCCACACCCGGCCTATCAACGTGATGGTCTATCACGGTTCAAAGATACCTAATCTCAAGGGAGGCTTCCCGCTTAGATGCTTTCAGCGGTTATCCCGTCCGTACATAGCTACCCTGCGGCACCCTTGGCAGGATGACAGGTACACCAGAGGTACGTTCACCCCGGTCCTCTCGTACTAGGGGCAACTCCTTTCAAGTATCGACGCCCACGGCAGATAGGGACCAAACTGTCTCGCGACGTTCTGAACCCAGCTCACGTACCACTTTAATTGGCGAACAGCCAAACCCTTGGGACCTGCTCCAGCCCCAGGATGTGATGAGCCGACATCGAGGTGCCAAACGATTCCGTCGATATGAGCTCTTGGGAATCATCAGCCTGTTATCCCCGGCGTACCTTTTATCCGTTGAGCGATGGCCCTTCCACGAGGGACCACCGGATCACTATGACCGACTTTCGTCTCTGCTCGACTCGTCAGTCTCGCAGTCAGGCAGGCTTATGCCATTGCACTCTAACAGACGGTTTCCAACCGTCCTGAGCCTACCATCGCGCGCCTCCGTTACTCTTTAGGAGGCGACCGCCCCAGTCAAACTACCCGCCACAGAGGGTCCCAACACCGGATAACGGTGCGTGGTTAGACATCAGAAAACAGCAGGGTGGTATTTCACCTATGGCTCCACGACAGCTGGCGCCGTCGCTTCAAAGCCTCCCACCTATGCTACACAACTCTTTCCTAATGCCACTCTGAAGCTGCAGTAAAGGTGCACGGGGTCTTTCCGTCTAACCGCGGGTACTCCGCATCTTCACGGAGAATTCAATTTCGCTGAGCATATCCTGGAGACAGTGGGGAAGTCGTTACGCCATTCGTGCAGGTCGGAACTTACCCGACAAGGAATTTCGCTACCTTAGGACCGTTATAGTTACGGCCGCCGTTTACTGGGGCTTCAATTCGGAGCTTGCACTCCTCCTCTTAACCTTCCAGCACCGGGCAGGCGTCAGACCCTATACGTCGTCTTGAAGCCGACTTAGCAGAGTCCTGTGTTTTTGATAAACAGTCGCTACCCCCTGGCCTGTGCCCCCCACCAAAAGTTGCCTTAAGATGGGGCCTCCTTCTTCCGAAGGTACGGAGGCAATTTGCCGAGTTCCTTCAGGATACTTCTCTCAAGCGCCTTGGTATACTCTACCTGACCACCTGTGTCGGTTTCGGGTACGGTCTATATGGAGAGGCTATTTCCTGGAACCACTTGGCTGCCCTCCCAATCCAATAAGGGAGAACAACTTCCGCGATCCGTCACACATCTCCAGGCCCACGAATATTAACGTGGTTCCCATCGACTACCCCCTTCGGGCTCGTCTTAGGGGCCGGCTCACCCTACGCTGATTAGCATTGCGTAGGAACCCTTGGTCTTTCGGCGACAGGGTATCTCACCCTGTTTGTCGCTACTCATGTCAGCATTCGCACTTCCGATACGTCCAGAGTCGGTTACCCTTCTCCTTCACTCGCTTACGGAACGCTCCGCTACCGCGTGCTTACGCACACCCTAAGCTTCGGTGCATATCTTTAGCCCCGTTACATCTTCGCCGCAGGAACCCTTATTTAGACCAGTGAGCTGTTACGCTTTCTTTAAAGGATGGCTGCTTCTAAGCCAACCTCCTGGTTGTTTTGGGATTCCCACATGCTTTCCCACTTAGATATGACTTGGGGACCTTAGCTGTAGGTTAGGGCTGTTTCCCTTTTGACGACGGACCTTAGCACCCGCCGTCTGTCTGCCAGACAAGACTCGATGGTATTCGGAGTTTGGTTAGGTTTGGTACCGCTCGCGCAGCCCTAGCCCATCCAGTGCTCTACCCCCATCGGCATACATCTGACGCTCTACCTCAATAGATTTCGCGGAGAACCAGCTATTTCCCGGCTTGATTGGCCTTTCACCCCTAAACACAAGTCATCCGAGCATTTTTCAACATGCAACGGTTCGATCCTCCAGTGCGTGTTACCGCACCTTCAATCTGCTCATGCCTAGATCGCCGGGTTTCGGGTCTAATCCAACATACTCAGT
>JAESFG010000504.1_pt1:0-12500 | contig 22366 bp, 17 predicted proteins | sample 9269371 | NCBI WGS metagenome assembly JAESFG01 (sample SAMN14506227, study PRJNA617093) | algae metagenome | isolation source: Aetokthonos hydrillicola CCALA 1050 (B3-Florida) and co-occurring... | place: USA: South Carolina | collected 2013-01-01 | reverse complement strand
CGGTTCCACCTCGCCCGGCGCACCGGCGAGGTCACCAAGATCATCGAGCGCGGCACCAAGAGCATCGACCAGATGCTCTATTTCCTGCTGTTCAACATCGCGCCCACGATCATCGAGCTCGTCGCGGTGGGCGTCATCTTCTACCTCAATTTCGGGATCGAGCTGGTCGGCGCGACCGCGCTCACGGTGGTCGCCTATGTCTGGGTGACGCGCGCGATCACCGAATGGCGCACCAAGCTGCGGCGCGAGATGAACGATCTCGATGGCAAGGCGCTGCACCGCGCGGTCGATTCGCTGCTCAATTACGAGACGGTGAAATACTTCGGTGCGGAGAAGCGCGAGGAAGCGCGCTACAGCCACGCCGCGCGCGCCTATGCCGAGGCGGCGATCAAGTCGGAGAATTCGGTCGGCCTGCTCAACATGGCGCAGGGCGCGATCATGAACGTGCTGATGGGCGCGGCGATGGCCTACACCGTGTGGGGGTGGAGCCGGGGGCAGCTGACCACGGGCGACCTGGTGTTCGTCAACACCTACCTCACCCAGCTGTTCCGCCCGCTGGACGTGCTCGGCTGGGTCTATCGCACCATCCGCCAGGGCCTGATCGACATGGCCGAGATGTTCCGCCTGATCGACACCGATATCGAGGTGAAGGACGCGCCGAACGCGCCCGCGCTGATCGTGCGCACCCCGACCGTGGTGTTCGACAATGTCACCTTCGGCTATGATCCCGGGCGCACCATCCTCAACGGCCTCAGCTTCGAGGTGCCCGCCGGATCGACCACCGCGATCGTCGGGCCATCCGGCGCGGGCAAGAGCACCATCGGCCGGCTGCTGTTCCGATTCTATGATCCGCTGTCGGGGCGCATCCTTGTCGGGGGCGAGGATATCGCCACCGTGACGCAGGAAAGCGTGCGCGCGGCGATCGGCATCGTCCCGCAGGATTCGGTGCTGTTCAACGATACCCTCGCCTACAACATTGCCTATGGCGCCGAAGGCACCGATCAGGCGCGCATCGAGGAGGCGGCGCGCGATGCGGCGCTGACGCCGCTGATCGAGCGCCTCCCCGATCGGTACGAAACCATGGTGGGCGAGCGCGGCCTCAAGCTTTCAGGGGGCGAGAAACAGCGCGTCGCGATCGCGCGCACCTTGGTCAAGAACCCGCCGATCCTGCTGCTCGACGAAGCGACCAGCGCGCTCGATTCGCGCACCGAGCAGGAGATCCTGGCAACGCTGCGCCGGCTCGAGGAAGGGCGCACCACGCTCGCCATCGCGCACCGACTCTCGACCATTGCCGACGCCGACACCATCCTCGTGCTCGATCAGGGCCGGCTGGCGGAGAGCGGCGACCATGCCGGGCTGATCAAGCGCGGCGGGCTCTATGCCGACATGTGGGCACGCCAGGCAAGCGAACGGCGCGAGGACCCTGGGCCCACCGCCGAGGCCGCCGAATAACCTGTCCAAGGATTGCCCGCGTCCCAGCGCCGCGTTACCTCTCACCGCCTCCCCGCTGCAACGAGGGTGCCCATGGAGAGAGAGACCTGAACCGATGCGCCATGCCCGTCTGATCGCCCTGCTGCTCGCCGGAACCGCGCTTCCCGCCGCCGCGCAGGACGCCGTCCCCGCCCCCGCCCCCGCCCCCGCCGAAGCGCCCACCGTTTCGCTCCCCGCGGCGCTCACCGCCGAGGAGATGCCCGCGATCCCGGTCGCGCTCGCCGAGCGTGCGCGCCCTTATCTCGAAGCGCGCGGCGCGGGCTTTGCCGGGTGGGATCCGAACACCCGCGCGGTGCTGATCACCACCCGCTTCGCCAATGTCAGCCAGTTGCACCGCGTCGCCATGCCGATGGGCGCGCGCACGCAGATCAGCTTCGAAGCCGAGCCGGTCTCGGGCGCCTACGCACCGATGAAGGGCGATATCGTCGTCGTCACCAAGGACCGCGGCGGCGACGAATACTACCAGCTCTACACCCTGAAGGACGGCCGGCTCACGCTGTTGACCGATGGCAAGAGCCGCAACCAGCCCGGCGCGTGGAGCAATGACGGCGAGCTCGTCAGCTACAGTTCGACAAGGCGCAACGGCGTCGATTCGGACCTCTACGTGATGAACCCGCGCGATCCGGCGAGCGCACGCATGGTGTTTCAGAGCCCTGGCGGCGGCTGGGCAATCATCGGCTTTTCGCCCGACAAAACTAAAGCCTATGTCGCCGACCGCAACTCGGTTCAGGATACCGATCTCTACCGGCTCGATCTGGCCACCGGCACCATGACCCCAATCGGCAACCCCAAGCCTGAGATCGCCTACAGCGCCGCGCGGGTCGGGCCCGATGGCACGCTGTGGTTGACGAGCGATGAGGGCTCGGACTTCCGGCGGCTTGGGCGGCTAGATCCTCCGACCGGCAAGTTCACGCCCGTCACCACCGAGCGCTGGGACGTCGATGGCTTCGACGTCTCGAACGACGGCAAGACCATCGCCTATGTCGTCAACGAAGCGGGCTCGGACCGGTTGCGGCTGCTGGACGTCGCGAGCGGCACGGTGACCAGGGTCGACGCCCTCCCGGCCGGCCAGATCGGCGGGCTCGAGATTGCGCCCTGGGGCGAGATCGGCTTCTCGTTCTCAAGCGCCAAGAGCGGCGCGGATGTCTGGTCGCTGGATCCCAAGACCATGCAGCTGACCCGCTGGACCCAGAGCGAGACCGGCGGGCTCGACCCGCAAATCAATGTCGAGCCGCGCATCGTCACCACCAGGAGCTTCGACGGGCTCACTGTTTCGGGCCTGCTCTACCTGCCCGATCCGGCCAAGTTCCCGGGCAAGCGGCCGCTAATCGTGGATGTGCACGGCGGCCCCGAATTGCAGAGCACCGCGGGCTTCCGCGGGCGCGGCAACTACTATCTGAACGAACTCGGCATCGGGCTGTTCTACCCCAACGTGCGCGGCTCGACCGGTTACGGCAAGACCTTCGTCAGCTTGGACAACGGCCCGTTCAAGCGCGAGGATTCGGTCAAGGACATGGCCGCGCTGATCGACGCCGTGCGTGCCGATCCCGCGGTCGATCCGGCCAAGGTCGGCCTCACCGGCGGCTCCTACGGCGGCTACATGTGCTATGCCGCCGCGGTGCAATTGAAGGACAAGCTCACCGCCACACAGTGCACGGTCGCGATCAGCAACTTCGTGAGCTTCCTCGAGAACACCAATCCCTACCGCCAGGACCTGCGCCGGGTGGAATATGGCGACGAACGCGATCCCAAGCAGCGCGCCAAGCTGACCGAGATCAGCCCGCTCACTCGCGTCGGCGAGATCACCAAGCCGATGTTCGTGATCACCGGCGCCAACGATCCCCGCGTGCCCAAGTCCGAAGCCGATCAGATGGTCGCGGCGATCCGCGCGAACGGCGGCGAGGCGTGGCACCTGGTCGCGGCAGACGAGGGCCATGGCTATGCCAAGAAGGCCAATTCGGACTACGCCTTTCTCGCGCAGCTCGAATTCTGGAAGCGCTACCTGATCGGCGAGTGATCAGGCGGCCGCGGCGGCGAGGTGCTGGAGAATCTCCAGCGCCTCGGCCCGCCGCTCCCAGGGCACGAACAGGTGATCGTGGTGGAAGCCCGCCACGACATTGCAGGCGATCCCCGCCTCGGCGAGCACGCCCGCGACCGCCGCAGTCAGCCCCACCCCATCGAGCGCCGAGTGCACGCTCAGCGTGATCCGCGCAAAGCCGCCGCTTTCCTGCGGCACGATCGCGGTGGTGCCCTCGTCCTCGCGGATCAGCGCGAAGGCATCCTCGGGCAGCGCGCCCTCGACCAGCGCGAAGGCCCAGCGGTTTGCGTCGAGCATCGGGGCCATGCCTGCCAGCATCGCCGCAAGATCGCCCACCGGGCCGGCCGCCATCAGAGGATATACTTCGAAAGGTCGGTGTTGCCCGCCAACCCATCGAGCCGCGCACGGACATAGTCCGCATCGATCACGATGGTCTCGCCGGCATGATCCTCCGCCGCGAAGCTGATCTCCTCGAGCAGCCGCTCCATCACCGTCTGCAAGCGCCGCGCGCCGATGTTCTCGACGCTGGCGTTGACCTGTGCGGCGATGCGGGCGATCTCGGGGATCGCGTCGTCGGCGAAGGCGAGCGTGACCTGCTCGGTGCCCAGCAGCGCCTTGTATTGCGCCACCAGATTGGCGCGGGTCTCCGAGAGGATGCGCACGAAATCCGCCTCGGTCAGAGCCTGCAACTCGACCCGGATCGGCAGGCGCCCCTGCAGTTCGGGGAGCATGTCCGAGGGCTTGGCGACGTGGAACGCGCCGCTCGCGATGAACAGCACGTGATCGGTCTTCATCGGCCCGTATTTGGTGGCGACCGTGGTGCCCTCGATCAGCGGCAGCAGGTCGCGCTGCACCCCCTCGCGGCTGACCGAGCCGCCGCGGACGTCGCTGACCGCGATCTTGTCGATCTCGTCGAGGAACACGATCCCGTTGGTCTCGGCATTGAGCAGCGCCGCGCGCGCGACATCGTCCTGATCGAGGCGCTTGTCGGCCTCTTCCTCGACCAGCTTGTCCCAGGCATCGGGCACGCGCAGTTTGGCGCGGCGGGTGTTCTTCCGCCCGAGCGCCTTGCCCATCATGTCGGAGAGGTCGATCATCCCGATCTGCCCGCCCATCTGGCCCATGTCGAAGGGCGCCGCCGGGCTGTCACGCACCTCGATCTCGACCTCGACATCGTTCATCGCGTTCTGGACGATGCGCTGGCGGAAGCTTTCGCGGGTCGCCTCCGAGGCGCTGTCGCCCACCAGCGCGGTGAGCAGGCGGTCCATCGCCGCCTCGCTCGCGGCCTCGCGCACCTTCTCGCGGCGGCGCTCCTTCTCGAGCCGGATCGCCTCCTCGACAAGATCGCGCGCGATCTGTTCGACATCGCGGCCGACATAGCCGACCTCGGTGAACTTGGTCGCCTCGACCTTGATGAAGGGGGCCTCGGCGAGCTTGGCGAGCCTGCGGCTGATCTCGGTCTTGCCGCAGCCGGTCGGCCCGATCATCAGGATGTTCTTGGGCGTCACCTCGTCGCGCAGATCGGCGCCGAGGCGCTGGCGGCGCCAGCGGTTCCTGAGCGCCACCGCGACCGCGCGCTTGGCTTCGGCCTGGCCGATGATGTGTTCGTCGAGCGCGGCGACGATCGCCCTCGGGGTAAGGGCTTGGGTGAGGGCTTGCGGGATGGCAGGGGTGTCCATGAAGGTCCGTATCAGGTGGAAATCTGCCCCTCATGTGGCGAGCCGGCGCGGCTGTTCAAGATCGCGGTCAGGGGTCGCTCGATCCGGGTGTGGAACAGCCAGCTTGCCGCCAGCGTCGCAGCCAGCGCGCTGACGAGGAAATCCCATGCGCCCGGATCGAAGCCGGGAACGCGCGGCCACAGCCACAGCCACAGCCACGCCATCGGGACATGGAGGAGGTAAAGCGCATAGCTCATGTCGCCGAGCGCGATCACAAGGCGCGCGGCCGGCAGCCGCAAGGGCCCGGCGAGGACCGCGAAGGCTATCAGCAGCGCGGGCGTGCCGCACCAGGCAAGGTAGTCGAACCCCATCGCACCCGTAGGCGGCGGAGCCGGGATCAGCGCGAGCGCGGGAGCCACGCCCGCCAGCGCCAGCAGCCGCAGCCACCACGGGGCCTGTCCCCCGCCGCTGCGCCACAGGCCGAGCGCCATCCCGGCCACGAACATCACCAGCACCGGGCGGGTGAGCGCGAAGACGACCGCGCTCTCGGGCGGCACCACGCTCCCCGCCAGCACCAGCGCAGCCAGCACCGCCGCGGTGGCGGCAATGGCCCGTGCGCGCGGCAGGCCGAGGAACAGGCCGAACACCGCGTAGAACGCCATCTCATAGAACAGCGTCCAGCCGACCCACAGGAAGGGGACCGGGCGCAGCGTGCCATCATCGGGCCAGAACGGCACCAGCAGCAGCGACCGGGCGAACTGCGCGAGGTCGATCGGGCGCGGCTGGAGGGTAAGGAAGATCGCGGCGAGCAGCAGGCTGGCCAGCCAATAGGGCGGCATGATGCGGATGGCGCGTCGCCGCCAGAACCGCCCTGTGCGCCGCGGCCTGCCGAAATCCCCCGCCGCGGCGATCACCATCACCATGCCCGAGACGATGAAGAACAGCATCACCGCGACTTGCCCGAGCCCGGCGTCATCGCGCCCGATACCAAGCCCGCCGCCGATGTGATCGGCAAAGGCGAAGGCGATGTGTCCGGCCGCAACGGTGAACGCGGCGATCGCGCGCAGCAACTGGATCGCGGCGATCTTGCCCTGCGGCTGATCTGCGCGTGCCACGCCGACACCCCTCCCCCGAAGCGCTGCGCCCCGGGATGCGGATAGGGCTAAACCGTCTCGAGCGTCAAATTGCCGTTGGTGAAGACGCAGATCTCGGCTGCGACCGCCATCGCTTTCCGCGCGATGGTCTCGGCGTCAACCTCGTAGTCCGCGATCGCGCGCGCGGCGGCGAGCGCGAAGTTGCCGCCCGATCCGATCGCGGCGATATCCCCCACCGGCTCGAGCACGTCGCCATTGCCGGTCAGCACCAGCAGCGTGTCCTTGTCGGCGACGATCATCAGCGCCTCAAGGTTGCGCAGATACTTGTCGGTGCGCCAGTCCTTGGCCAGTTCGACGCTCGCGCGCATCAGCTGGCCGGAATATTGCTCGAGCTTCTTCTCGAGCCGCTCGAACAGAGTGAAGGCATCCGCGGTCGCCCCGGCAAAGCCGGCCACCACGCTGCCATTGCCGATGCGGCGCACCTTGCGCGCGTTGGGCTTCATCACGGTGTTGCCCATCGAGACCTGCCCGTCGCCGGCGATCACGGTGGTGCCGCCGCGCCTGACGCCGATGATGGTGGTGCCGTGCCACTGGATGAGGCCGTGGCTTGCCTGATCTGTCGTCATGCCTGCGAATATGGCCGCTGCCTGCGCAGGATCAAGCCGGGCTATTGCCCGTTCGGCCCGCCTCCGGGTCCGCCGCCGCCCGGCAGGCCCGCCCCGCCGACCTGGCCGATATTGCCGAACAGGTCTTCGAGGAACCCGCGCTCGCGTCCGAGGGTCGGGGTCTTGTCGCCATTGGGATCGAGGAACACGACCTGATCGACCCCGCTGCGCTTGACCGCGGTCACCTTGCCGGCTGCATCGAAGGTCACCGCCAGCACCGAATGTTCGCGGATGCGCGGACGGTTGAACGGGCGCTGCCCGGTGATCGAGGACACGTAATACCAGGTCGGCGTGCCGAACTGGCTGATGAAGGTCGGCCGCCCGAGCGTGCCTTCGACCGATTGCTGGTTGTCGATGCGCGGCTGGACCGCGTCGGTAAGCAGCGGGTCGACGATATAGCCGCGCGATTCGCGGATCGCCGTGCAGGCCGGAAGGCCCGCCGCGATGGCGGCGACCAATGCCGCCGTGCCGAGCCTGCGCCACCGCGATGTCGTCACGCCTGCCTCTTTCATCTGCACCAAACCGTGTCCGTCCCGTCGTCGATTGCGCCAGCGCGCTCTTGTCCCTTGGGCGAGGTGCTTTAAGGGGCTAGGCGCGCGCTTGCAACGCACCATATGGGCAAAGCGGTGGGGCAGCCGGGTTGAACCGCGCTTGAACGCATCCGGCCCCCGCGCGTTGTCGTAGGACGAAGGGCCGCTGCATGCCCGCGCCCGCCCCTGGTTTCGCGAAAGGCTTTGAACGCTGATGTCCTTCTTCTCCCGCCTGCTGGGCACCGCCCCCGATCCGCGCGAAGGCGTGCGGCCGCTGTGGCACCGCGTGATCGAGCTGGCGCGCGATCCCGATTACTACGCCCAGTGCGGGGTGGCGGACACCATCGGCGGGCGCTTCGACATGATCACCGCGGTGCTGAGCGCGGTGATGGTGCGGATCGAGGCCTCGGAACTGCGCGCCGAAAGCGCGCTCCTCGCCGAGCTGTTCGTCGAGGACATGGACGGGCAGCTGCGCGAGTTCGGGGTCAATGATGTCGTCGTGGGCAAGCGCGTCGGCAAGCTGATGAGCGTGCTCGGCGGACGGCTCGGGGCCTATCGCAGCGCCTTCAACGCGGGCGATCTCGACAAGCTCACCGGCGCGGCCCTGCGCAACGTCACATTTGCCGAAGGGGCCGACGACGCGGCCAGCGCCCGGATGGTGGCGGAGCGGCTGATGAAGCTGTTCGAGCGACTCGGGCGCTTCTCCGATGCCGAAATGCTGGCCGGGAACGCGATCTGGTGAGCGCGCCGCTGCCGCCCTCGGAACTGACCCGCATGGTGAGGGCGCGCCCGCTTCCCGCCGATCCCGTGGTGATCGAGGCGAATGCGGCCGAGCGCGCCGCGCTCGCCGCGCGCTTCGGGCTCGGCGCGGTGGAGAGCCTGCGCGCCGAAGTCGCGCTCGATGCGAGGCCGCGCGCGATCCGCGCGACCGGTCGGCTGGTGGCCGCGATCCTGCAGCCCTGCGCCATCAGCGGCGAGGATTTTGCGGTCACCATCGACGAGGCCGTCGACCTGCGCTTCGTCGAACGGAGCCAGCGCGCGGCGCAAGCGGATGAGGAAATCGAACTCGAGGCGGACGACTGCGACGAGATCGAATTCACCGGCGAGATGTTCGATCTGGGCGAGGCGGTGGCGCAGACCCTTGGCCTCGCGATCGATCCCTATGCCGAAGGGCCGAACGCCGATGCCGCCCGCGCCGCCGCGGGGATCGTGCAGGAGGGCGAACAGTTGGGCCCGCTCGCCGACCTGCTGGCGGGGCTCAAGAAGGACTAGTCGACCGGCGCCGGTGTATCGCTCTCGGCGACATCCGCATCATCGCGCTTGATGCGGAAAATCACCCGCTCGACACAATCGGAAAGCCCGCTCTGCTGCGGCTTGAACTTGGCCGCACGCAGAATTTGCACGGCCGCCTCCCCGAACTCGCTGCTCGGCTGCGCATCGAGCACCGTGACCGCGCCGATCTCGCCCCACGGTGCAACGTCGAAGCGCAGGATCGCCCAGCCTTCGACGGCGCGGTTCTGGTAGGGTCGGGGATAGATGAGACGCGGCGCGCGCTCCCAGCGATCCGCAATGTCGCAGGCGGGGTTGCCCTCACCTTCGCTTGCCGGAGCAAGCGGCGGAGCCGCAACCGTATCCGGCCCGAACCACCAGGCATGAACACAGCCGGTGCGTGGTCCGCCGGCATAGCGGTTGGCCGCAATCGCGCCCTGCCCCGCAGCATCGAGCTGCGGATCACCCGAGCTCAGCGCGGTCGCGAGATTGGTCGGCCTGCCATCTGCATCGATGTCGTAACGAACATAGGTCCACGCCCATTCGCCCTTTTGCCGCTGGAGACGGCGCCAGTCGGGATAGTTGAGCTGCACTGGCGCAGGGCGGCGCAGGGTGTAGCAATCGCCTTCGGCGAAGCGGGCCCAGGTGTCCCGATCAAGTTTCCCGCGCTGTGCCACGCCGAAGCGGGCCAGCAGACCAAGCGGCGCTTCGGCCAGGCTGTGGGCCTGCGGGGTGTAGGTGACCGAGCATCCCGAGCGCGGTCCCGACCCGGGGAGACGGCTCGCCCGCAGCGCCGGGGCGATGTTCTGCGCGACATATTTGGCACCCGGCGCCATCGCACTGGTGATCGCAAGGGGCCGCCCCTCGGCATCGAGGTCAAACCGGAACGTCACCTCGCCGGGCAGGATTCCGAGCGGCGGCATGACGAGGGGCGTGGGTTCGGGGTACGAAAGGTCCTCTGCGGGCAGCGTCAGCCCGTCAGCGCAGGTGAGCGGGCCGGCTTGCCACGCCAAGAAGCCGGGCTGCGGTTCCGCCGGTCGACCGGGGAGCGTGATAACTGGGGGTGGTGGCGGCGGAACGCTCGCCGCGACGGGCACCGCCAGAGCCACGATGATGGCGAACAATCGAGCAAACATGGCCGCCGGTCCCTTTGTCGCAAAGCCGCGCTTCTGGACGTTTAGCGGGCCGCAAATGCCTGTGTCAGAACGGTTATGTCCGGTCTCTTATATGTAACTCATGGTGTAACTGAGAATATTCCATTTGTATAGAAGCACTTATCTTGTCCGCAAGCAGCAGCTTGGGGCGCAGATTGTAACTTAATGCTGTCTCAGCCCTTCCCACCGGGAATCCCCAAGTTTTCCCCGTTGCTATCCACAAGGCTCCTATCCGGTGTTTCCACTGGGGGAGTCAACTGTCCGAGCGTATAAGCCTGAAGCCTCTGGCGGGCACCGGCCAGCTTGCGACGTTGCTGCTGGTAGACCTCCAGAGGCAGCGGATCCTCACCGAGTTTTTTTGGACCTGTGTCCTGCATCCGCAGCTTGATGCGTGTGGAAGCCTTCAGCTGCTGAACCTGCACCACCTTAGCCTCGATCCGCTTCGCAAGAGGGTGATCAAGCACGTCTGGGAATGATTTGCCCGGGAGCCCCATCACGACAGCTGCCGGCAGGGAAGTGTCCAAGCGCACCTCGATCATCTCAGGCCGCTGCGGCGCCCACTGAATGACAACACCTTCTCCAAGCTTCACGGCCTCAATCGCGATGAAGGTGAGGGAGGAGTAGCCGGCCATCCATGGCGACCACTTTGGAAGGTCTCGAATGGTGTATGTCTCGAACTCCTTGGCAATGAGCTTGTTGCGCTCTCCGGCACTTCGCCATTGGAGCACCTCCGAGTATCGCGGGCTGATTTTGCCCACCTCCCATACCTGATCAGCAAGGGCCTGCGGATTTATGCCGAAGGTCTCGATCACGGCAAGCGTGAGGTTAGAAGTGCCGATAAGACCGACAGGCGGGGCCTTCGTGCCCGCTGCCTTCCAGGTTCTGGCAAAGGCAAGGATGTCGAACGCACGCCCCATCGTATCGAGCGCCACCTTGGGAGTCCTGCCATCGAGGGCTGCATCATCAATGCAGAGGACGGGGAATACGAGTGCTTGGCCTGTTGATATGCGAATACAGGCTGGCTCTCCAGCATCCGACCACCCAAGGTTCTCGTTCTCATCCAGGTCGAGCAGCTCCTTACCGTAAGCGACGATGTTGCTTGAGAGCGCCGTTACGGAGGCGCGGAAGGCGGCATCCTTGAGGGCATCGTCGTCTGATTTCATGAGATCTCCTGTTGTCGTCTGATTCAATTCGGTTTTTTCGTTCTCCTCGCGGACAGGCGATTGCCTTCGGACTGCGACTGTGGCAGTTTCCGTTTCGTTCTTCGGAGGATGAATGGCGGACGGCAGCGCGATCGAGTGGACCGATGCGACGTGGAACCCGGTGACGGGCTGCACGAAGATCACTCGTGGCTGTGATAACTGTTACGCGGCCCGCTTCGCTGAGCGGTTCCGGGGAGTTGAAGGGCACCCCTTCGAGACCGGCTTCGATCTCACCCTCCGGCCGGCAAAGCTGGATCAGCCCTTACGCTGGAAGAGGTCGCGGACAATCTTCGTGAACTCGATGAGCGACCTGTTCCACAAGGGTGTGCCGCGGTCGTTCGTCGATCAGGTTTTCGACACCATGGAAGCTGCCGACTGGCACGTGTTCCAGCTGCTCACGAAGCGCAGTTCGAGGATGCGTGATTTTCTGCGCTCGCGATATGCGGAGCGCCCTGCCCCAGAACACATTTGGTGCGGCGTATCTGTCGAGGAAGCGCAAGCACGAGGACGGATAGATCACCTGCGAGCGGCGCCGGCATCTGTTCGCTTCTTGTCGATCGAACCCCTGATCGGTCCTGTTGGCAAAATCGACCTGACCAACATCCATTGGGTTATCGTGGGCGGAGAAAGTGGCCCTCGTGCTCGGCCGATGCAGATTGAGTGGGTGCGGGACATACGCGAGCAGTGTTTGGAGCAAGGCGTTGCCTTCTTCTTCAAGCAGTGGGGTGGCATTCGGCCGAAGACAGGCGGGCGCGAGCTCGACGGTCAGGAATGGAATGAGATGCCAGTGCAGGTGGCTGCATGATCGAGCTGGAAATCCCTGATCACTACAAGGGGCGCGAGCCGGCTTTCATCAAGCACTATTTCCTCAGGCAATACGTCGAGAAGCTGGCGTTCAAAATCGCGAGCGCCTTCGATGAGCTCGTCTACATCGACGGATATTCCGGGCCGTGGAAAAGCGGCGCTGAGAACTACGAGGACACGTCGTTCGGCATAGCTCTGGATTGCCTGACCACGGCGCGGAAGACGTGGAAGGACATGAAGCACCGACCCAGAAGTGTGCGTATGACAGCGCACCTGGTAGAGGCAGATGCGAAGGCTTTCCACGAACTTGAGACGATTGGGCCGCGCTATCCTGAAGTATCAGTTTTCCCTCACCATGGCGACTTCATCAAGATCGCTCCGGAAATTGCCACTAAGATTTCTCATCGAGCTTTCACCTTTGCCTTTATCGATCCGAAGGGCTTCTCTTTGGATCTGGAAGCACTTCGTCCATTGTTGGCTCGCCCGCGCACCGAGGTGGTCTTCAACTTCATGTATGACTTCGCCAATCGCTGGACCAATCTCCCAGCACTGGCCGATACCTATGACCGCCTGCTTCCAGGCATCGACTGGCGTA
>JAESFG010000503.1_pt1 | contig 22430 bp, 17 predicted proteins | sample 9269371 | NCBI WGS metagenome assembly JAESFG01 (sample SAMN14506227, study PRJNA617093) | algae metagenome | isolation source: Aetokthonos hydrillicola CCALA 1050 (B3-Florida) and co-occurring... | place: USA: South Carolina | collected 2013-01-01 | reverse complement strand
GTGCTAGGAGGGCGAGATGAGCCAGACCGCCGCTGCCCTGTCGACCGAATCGCCGCACCTGTCGGCGGCCCGCACTCTCGAGACGGAGCGCGCCGGCCTCGAAGCCATGCTGGGCGAACTCGGCAACGGACTCGGCCAGGCCTTCAATGCCGCCATCGCGCTGATGGGCTCGGCCACCGGGCGGGTGATCGTGACCGGCATGGGGAAGTCGGGCCATGTCGGGCGCAAGATCGCCGCGACCTTCGCTTCGACCGGCACGCCCGCAATGTTCGTACATCCCGCCGAGGCGAGCCATGGCGACCTCGGCATGATCCAGCCCGCCGACGTCGTGCTGGCGCTGTCATGGTCCGGGGAAACGTCGGAGCTCTCCGACATCGTGGCCTACACCCGGCGCTTCCGGGTCGGACTCGTCGCCATCACCGCCAACAAGGACAGCGCGCTGGGGCGTGAGGCCGACATCTGCCTCGTCCTGCCGAAGGTGCCCGAGGCCTGTCCCAACGGTCTTGCCCCCACCACCTCCACGACCATGCAGCTGGTGCTGGGAGACGCTCTGGCCGTGGCGCTGCTGGAGCAGCGTGGCTTCAGCCGCCACGATTTCCGCGTCTACCACCCCGGGGGAAAGCTCGGTGCCCAGCTGAAGCAGGTTCGTGCCGTGATGCATGCGGGCGAGCGGCTGCCGATCGTGCCGCTCGGGACCCGCATGTCGGACGCCGTCGTGACGATGAGCGCCAAGGGCTTCGGCTGCGCCATCGTGACCGCGCCGGACGGTTCCCTGGCCGGCATCGTCACCGACGGCGACCTGCGCCGGCACATGGACCCATCCCTGCTCTCGCGCCCGGTGGACGACGTGATGACGGTATCGCCGACCACGATCCCACCCGACACCCTGGTCGGCGAGGCGCTGGAGGTGGTTGAGAGCCGGAAGATCGGCGCGCTGGTGGTGACCGAGGACGGGCGACCCGTCGGCCTCGTGCACGTGCTCGATCTCCTCAGGATCGGAGCGGCGTAGCAGCCGGCCCGGCCCGCCGGGAGACCCTGCCGGCGGCGGCTTGAGGGGCGTCAACGACGACGGCGAGAGAGAGGACAAGGCTGGCGTCGTCCGGCGAAGGTCGAGCCATGACGCCGCCATTTCGCGATCCAGCGGAGCGCGGACTCCTCCGCCTCTCCTACCGGAACTGGGGCCCGACCCTTCTGGGCAGGGTCACCACCCGCGTGTCGGCCTGGATGACAGGCCTCGGCCTGATGCAGGAGATTGTCGCCACCATTCTCGTCGACGCCCCGGCCGCGGCCTTCCAGGCCGTTGCGGCGGACTACCCCGTCTTCGAGGTCCTCACGCCGGCTCCACCCTGAGCAGCGTACCCTCCACGCCCACGACGCGGACCTGAGCGCCGGCCGGGGCGTCGGGGCCTTCGACCCGCCACACCGTGTCGTCCACCCGTACCCGCCCTCGCCTCTCCGCGATCGGTTCGTCCAGGCGGAAGGTGCGGCCGACGAGGGATCGGCCGCGCTCGTTGAGGCCGTCCTGCCCTTCACCGCTCGTCTTGCCGCCGGCCAGCCTGCGCCCGAGGAGGGCAAATCCGACCGCCAGCACCGCGAAGACGACGAGAGCCACCTCCCAGCCGACCGGGACGGCAAAGAGCAGCAGCCCCGTGACCACGCCGGCCAGGCCGAGCCAGACCATGAAGGCGCCGGGGGCGAGCAGTTCCAGCCCCATCAGCACCACGCCCCCGACCACGAAGATCCAGGGTGCCATCCCGGACACGTCCCCCATAGCCGGTCAGGCCCCCGTCCCGAAGGGTGGAGGCGGGGGCGGCGCGCCGCCCGACCGGGGTACCGTCGACGAGCGTGGCGGCGCCGGCCTGGACGGCGGGGGCGCATCCGGAAAGGCGGACCGGGCGATCTCGGCGATACCGCCCAGCGTGCCGATCACCGAGGCGGCCTCGACCGGCATCATGAAGACCTTCTGGTTGGGTGCAGAAGCGAGGGCCTGCAGCGCCTTCACGTATTGCTGCGCGACGAAGTAGTTGATGGCCCCCATGTCGCCGCTGGCGATGGCCTGGCTCACCACCTGCGTCGCCCTGGCCTCTGCCTCGGCGGAGCGCTCGCGCGCCTCGGCATCCCGGAAGGCCGATTCCTTCCGGCCCTCCGCCTCGAGGATCTGCGCCTGCTTGTGCCCCTCGGCCCGCAGGATTTCGGCCTGGCGCTGGCCCTCCGCCTCCAGCACGGCCGCGCGCTTCTCCCGCTCGGCCTTCATCTGCCGGGCCATGGAATCGACGAGGTCGCGAGGCGGGACGATGTCCTTGATCTCGATGCGGTTGATCTTGACGCCCCAGGGAGAGGCGGCCGCGTCGACCACCCGCAGCAGCCGCTCGTTGATCTCGTCGCGGTGGGAGAGCAGCTGGTCGAGGTCCATGCTGCCCATCACCGTGCGGATATTGGTCATGGTCAGCGTGAGAATCGCCTGCTGCAGGTTCGACACCTCGTAGGAGGCCCGCGCTGCGTCCATGACGGTGTAGAAGGCGACGCCGTCCGCGGTGATCGTCGCGTTGTCGCGCGTGATCACCTCCTGGCTCGGCACGTCGAGCACCTGTTCCATCATGTTGATCTTGGAGCCGATCCCCTCGACATAGGGAAGCAGAAGGCCGAGACCCGGGCTCAGTGTGCGCGAGTACTTCCCGAACCGTTCGACGGTGTAGTTGTAGCCCTGCGGCACCTGCTTCACGCCAGCGATCAGCGTCGCAGCGACGAAGATCACAAGGACGATCGCGAAGATCGCAAAACCCGAAATCGGCATTCTGTGCCCCTGCCCTGCCCCGGACGCGCGCAGCATCCTATGGCAGCGCGAGCGGGGCAAGCCGGGTTGCGGAACGCGGGTCGGCGGACCTTATTCGCGCGCCAGGCGCCCGCCTACAGCCAGCCCTGAAGTTCGCGCGAGACGACGTGGCGCAGCACGTCGAGGCCCTCGGGGCTGTCGTTGAGGCAGGGCACGTATGCGAACTTCTCCCCGCCGTGATGCAGGAAGTGCTCGCAGTTCTCGCCCTCGATCTCCTCGAGCGTCTCAAGGCAGTCGGCGGCGAAGCCGGGGGCGATGACGAGCACCTTCTTCATGCCGCGCTTGGGCAGTTCGCCCATCGTGTCGATGAGGTAGGGCTGAAGCCACTCGGCGCCGCCGAAGCGGGACTGGAAGCAGACCATGAACCGATCCTTCTCCCACCCCAGCGTCTCGCGCAGCAGCCGGCCCGTCTTCTGGCACTGGCAGTGATAGGGATCGCCCTTCAGCAGGTAGTCCTTCGGCACGCCGTGGAAGGAGGCGACGATCATGTCGGGCGTGAAGTCGATCTCCGCCAGCTTGGCGCGCACGGTGGCGGCCAGCGCGTCGATATAGACCGGGTCGTCGTACCAGGGCGGCGCGACGCGAACCGAGGGCTGCCAGCGCATGGCCATCAGCGACTCGAAGGCCTTGTCGCAGGCCGTGGCGGACGTCGCCGCGCAGGACTGGGGATAGAGCGGCACGAGCAGGATGCGGTCGCAGCCCTGCTTCATCAGAGCCTCGAGCCGCTCCTTCGTCGAGGGATTGCCATAGCGCATGCCCCAGTCGACGACGACGCGCGGATCGTCCCGGAAGGCGTCGGCCAATTGCTCGGCCTGGGAGCGCGTGATGGTCTTCAGCGGGCTCTCGTCGCGCTCCTTGTTCCAGATCTGGTCATAGTCCTTGCCTTTCGACTTCGGGCGGACCGTGAGGATGATCAGGTTCAGGATGGGCCACCACAGGAGCCGAGGCGTCTCGATGACCCGGCGGTCCGACAGGAACTCCTTGAGGTAGCGGCGCATGGACCAGTAGTCGGTCGCGTCGGGCGTGCCGAGATTGAGGAGAAGCACGCCGAGCTTGCGGCCGAGAACGGGCGGATGGTTGGCCGGCAGGGGGCCGATGGCGCCGAACTGGGATTCGCGGCGGAGCGTGACGTTCATGGCATCCTCTCGCGCCTCCCGTGCGAAGGCGTCGCTGCGACATACGGGCTACGGCGCGCAGCGGATCGGCTGGCGTCGCCGCAATGCGGCATGACGCTCGTCACCGGCCCGTTCGTGCAACGCATTGCACCATTGCAGCGCGCGTGCCAAGGCCGGTCGGGTGTCTGGAGCGCCCGCCCCCCTGCAGATGGAGCGTCCGCGGCCGCTTGCCAGTGCCTGGCGGCTCGCCATCCTTTCGCCGTGCTGCAGCGCTTTCGTCCGAACCGGTCGAATCGTGCGAGGAGACGGAATGCGCCGACTTGTGCCGGCCGCGACGGCGGCGCTGTGCGGTTCTCTCTTCGTCGCCGGCCCTGTCTCGGCCCACCCCCATGTCTGGGTCACGGTGAAGGCCGAACTCATCTACGAGAACGGTGCGGTCAAGGCCGTTCGGCATCACTGGCTGTTCGACGAGGGCTATTCGAGCTTCGCCATGCAGGGGCTCGACACGAACAATGACGGCAAGCTCTCGCCGGAGGAGTTGCAGCCCCTCGCGAAGGAAAACACCGACAACCTGGCCGAGTTCGGCTACTTCACCGTGCTCAAGGTGGATGGCAAGCACATCGACATGAAGACGCCGCTGGAGCCGTCGATGCGCGAGGTCGGAAAGCAGCTTGAGCTTTCCTTCATCCTGCCTGTGCAAACGCCCGTCCTCGCCAAGCGGACCGTCTATCTCGACGTGTATGACCCGACTTTCTTCGTCGACTTCGCCTATGCCGACGCGCCAGACGCCGTGCGCCTGACAAACGCCCCCCAGGGCTGCGCCGTCCAGGTCTCGAAACCGCAGAACAAGCCTGAGCAGTCCCTCGCCAAACTGAGCGAGGACTATTTCGCGAATGCGAACATGGGCCTCCAGTTCGCGTCCAAGGTGTTCGTGGCCTGCCCGTGACAAGCCTGCCGTCGCTCGCCGCGCCACGCCGCCGCCTCGCCGGACTCGCCGGGACGGTGCTGGTAGGCCTTGCCGCGCTGGCGCTGGTGGCAGGCTGCCTCGCGCTCCTCGCCTGGATGACGGGGCTGACGGCCGCAGCTTCCCCGCCGCCGAAAAATCCGTTCGGCGTCGGGCTGCGCGAGGGCGGAGCGCCGGGGAGCGCGCTCGCCGGTTGGATACTGGCCGTGCAGTCCTCCTTCGACCGGCAACTGACGGCCGCGGTCAAGGAGTTCGCGCAGAGCGGCCACGCCGGCTGGGCCCTGGCCGGGCTCGGCCTTGCCTATGGCGTGTTCCACGCCGCGGGACCTGGTCACGGCAAGGCGGTCATCTCGGCCTGGATCCTGGCCCAGGAAAAGGCGCTGAAGCGCGGCGTCGCACTGTCCCTCGCAGCCGCGATGCTGCAGGCCATCGTCGCCATCGCACTCGTGACCGTCCTCGCCGGTCTTGCAAAGGTGACGGCCTCCGGCATGACGCGAGTCGCCGGGCTTGTCGAGACGGCGAGCTTCGCAGCGGTCGCGCTCGTCGGCATCGCGCTGCTGTGGCGCAAGTCGCGCAGCTTCGCCGGACGGCTAGGGCTGGGGGCGCCGCTCTCAGACCCGTGCGGGCCCGATTGCGGGCACGTCCATGCAATCGGTCCCGAGGACGGCGCCAGAGGGTGGCGGGACGCCGCCGGCGTGGTTCTGGCTGCCGGCATCCGGCCCTGCTCGGGAGCCATCATCCTCCTGGTGTTCGCGCTGTCGCAGGGGGTCTACGCGGCCGGCATCGCCGGGACCCTGGCCATGGCGCTGGGAACGGCGCTGACGACCGGCATGCTGGCGGCGCTCGCGGTCTTCGCCAAGGCGGGCGCGCTGCGCCTTGCCTCCGGACGCGGCGCGCTGGGAGAGACGGCCGTCGCGGGGCTCGAAGTGCTCGCCGCCGCGTTCGTCACGATGCTGGGGGTTGCCCTGCTGGGCGGGCTCTGGTCGGCCAGCGGCCTCGGCTGACGCCCGCGGCTCAGGCGAAATGCGAAGCGGTCATCGCGACCTGCATCACGGCGAGAGCCGTAAGGCCGGCCATGATCAGGATGTCGATGAGGCGGTAGGCCTTCACCTTGCGCAGGCGCGTCGCGATGGTGATCGCCTTCATGATGAACCTCCCGGCTGCGTCTGCAACCTGAGCGAGTATCGCCGTTGAGGTTCAAGTCCAGGTGAAGGAAACCGTGCGCATTGCGCCCATTCTCCTTCACCTCTGCGTAACCATGACCCCTGTCAGACGCCAGCCGCGCCGCCATCCGACCGCGGGTCATGGCCGGCGCTCACCGCGCCGTTCCGGGGCGTGCGGACCAGCATGCCGGCGTGGCCGAAGCCGTCGTGATGGGACACGGCCTCGATCAGGGGCATGTGCCCTGCCCTCTCCAGCGCCCGGATGAGGTCGGGATCGAAGCGGTTCTCCATCGCCAGGCTGGTGGCGGCCGTGCCCCAGGTCTTGCCCAGCCGGAAACGCGGTGCGTCGAGCGCCTCGGCAAGAGGGACGCCCAGCAAGGCGTGGCGCGAGAAGATCTGGGCCTGGAACTGCGGCTGCCCGTCTCCCCCCATGCTGCCATAGGAGATCACCCGGCCATCGTCCATCACGGCAAGCGGAGGGTTCAGCGTGTGGAAGGGCCGGCGGCCGGGCTCCAGTGGGTTGAGTGCCGCCGGGTCGAGCGAGAATGACATGCCGCGGTTTTGCCAGCAGATCCCCGTGCGCGAGAGGACGCAGCCAGAGCCGTACTCCCAGTAGACCGACTGGATGTAGGACACCGCCATGCCGCTGGCGTCGATGGCGCCCATCCAGACCGTGTCGCCCGGCTCGTCCCGGAACGGAAACGGGGCGGCCTTCGTCATCGACACAGCCGCCGCCTGGCGGGAGAGCGCGTCTGGCGTGAGGAAGGAGGCGGGATCGTGCTTCAGCCGGTCGAAATCGGTGCACACGAGGTCGCGAACGCGCATCGCGCGCTTGGACGCCTCGATCAGCCCGTGGATGTGCTCGAAGCTCTCCGCGCGCGTCACGCCCAGCCGCCCGAACACCCCGAGAAGGACGAGGGCGGCAAGCCCCTGCGTCGGCGGCGGGAAGTTGTAAAGGGTTGCCCCCGGGATCCTGGCCTGCAACGGCTGGCGCAGGGCGACGCGGAAACCCTCGAGGTCCGCTCGCGTGAGGGGAGCGCCGATGCGCTCCAGGTCGGCCGCGATCTCGCGGCAGACGTCGCCCCGGTAGAAGTCATCGAGGCCGGCCGAGGCGAGGTGGTCCAGCGTGTCCGCGAGGCGCGGCGCCTTGCGGATCGACCCCGCCGGCGGCACCTTGCCGTCCTGCAGGAACGTCTCGGCGAAGCCCGGAGCGGCGTGCAGCTCGGCCTTCTCGTTGGCGACGGTGCGGGCCTCCGACTCGCTCTGCACGTAGCCTTCGCGGGCGAACCGAACGGCCTCGCCCAGCAGCACACCCAAGGGCAGACGGCCGCCCAGGGCTCGGGAGAGCGCGAGCGCGGTGTCCCATCCCCCGACCGCGCCGGCCACCGTGAGCGCGGCATCGGGGCCCCGCGGAGGGATAGCGTCGTAGCCCTTCTCCCGGTAGCGACGGATCGTGGCAAGGGCGCCGGCCGGGCCGCAGGCCTCAATGGCGTGGACGCGGCCACCGGGCTCCCGCACAAGCCAGAAACCGTCGCCGCCGATCGCATTCATGTGCGGGTAGACGACCGCGATCGTCGAGGCCATGGCCACCATCGCCTCGATGGCGTTCCCGCCCTCGGCCAGGATCGCCCGTCCGTTCTCGGAGGCGGAGGAGTGGGGAGAGGCCACGGCGGCGCGGGAGAAGACGGCAGTGTCGCTCAAGGTGCTCTCCGGATGGGCCGGCTTGCACGGCCGGGCGGGACAATATACTCCAACGCGCTGATAGCCCATCCGGGGGGTCCCGACCAAGGAGCGGTGCGTGGCGCGCGGCGACATCAACACGGCGAACCTGCTGACCCTGATCAGCGTCGGCATCCTCGTGGGGACGGAGATCTTCGGCGTCGCGCTGGCGGCGGGCTGGGCGATTGCAGGCCTGTTCGACCTGGGCCAGACCATCGGCTACGTGCTGATGGCCGTGTTCGGCGTCGTCGGCGCCTACGCCCTGTTCCGCTTCATGCGGCGCGCTGCGACCTTCGAACCGCTGCGTCAGTGAAGCCCGCGGCCCATTCCCCGTTGCGCTTGCCCCTCCGGCGCCCCATTTCGAAGCGAGATCCGTGGCGGCGAGACATTGTCTCCCGGCCACCCTGTTCATGATGCGAGCCGTACGGTTGCCGACCGGCCGCGCCGCGCCACAATCCCGGACGCCATGAGTCTCGACCGTCGCACGTTTCTCCAGCTTGCCGCCGCCCTGAACGCCGCCGCCGCGCTCGGCGTCGGAACCGCGTCCGCGCAGCAGCCCGCCACCCTCCGCTTCGGCGATCCCGAGCCTTTCGACTTCGACCGGCTGAAGGCCGAGGCCAAGAAGCGCGGCAGCGAGCCCTATGTGCAGCCGCCGCGGCCGGATCCGGCCATCGTCAAGCAGATCGACTACGACGCGCACGGCAAGCTGCGCTACAAGCTGGACGCCGCCCTGTGGGCCAATGGACCCGGCGCGTTCCCGATCAGCTTCCAGCATGTCGGCATGTACTTCCCCAAGACCGTGCGCATGCACGTGCTGGAGGGCGGGCAGTCGCGCGAGGTGCTCTACGATCCCAACCTCTTCGGCGGCGGCCCGGACCACGTGGCCAAGGCACTGCCGCCCGAACCCTCCGCCTTCGCCGGCTTCTGGGTGCACGAAGCCCGCGACACCGTCGTCGACGGCAAGGACTGGAAGACGCTCGAACCCTGGGCGACCTTCCTCGGCGCGTCCTATTTCCGCGCCGTAGGTGAACTCGGGCAGGTCGGCCTCTCGGCGCGCGGCCTCGCGATCGCGCCGGGCACTTCGAACCCGGAGGAATTCCCCGATTTCGTTTCCTTCTGGTTCCAGCCGGCCGCCAGTCCGAAGGATCCTGTCATCGTCTTCGCGCTTCTCGACAGCCCCAGCGTGTCCGGCGCCTACAGATTCGCGCTGCGCCGGACGACGGGCGTCGAGATGGAGATCGAGTCGGCCCTCTTCCTGCGCAAGGCGGTGGACCGGCTGGGCATCGCCCCGCTCACCTCGATGTTCTGGTTCTCCGAGACGGCCAAGCAGACGGCTGTCGACTGGCGGCCGGAGATCCACGACAGCGACGGCCTCGCCATGTGGACCGGCACAGGCGAGCACATCTGGCGGCCGCTCAACAATCCGTCCAGGATCACCGTGTCGGCCTTCATGGACCATGACCCACGCGGCTTCGGCCTCTCCCAGCGCGACAGGAACTTCGACCACTACCAGGATGGCGTGCGCTACCATTTGCGGCCGAGCGCCTGGGTGGAGCCGCTCGGCGGCTGGGGCGACGGGGCCATCCAGCTGACGGAGATCCCGACGGACGACGAGATCCACGACAACATCGTGGCCATGTGGGTACCGGGGAAGCCGGCGACGGCCGGCGACGCGCTCTCGTTCCGCTACCGCCTGCACTGGCTGGCCGACGAGCCCTACCCTTCCACCCTCGCCCGCTGCGTCGCCACGCGGCTCGGCAATGGCGGCCAGCCCGGCAAGCCGCGGCCGAAGGGCGTGCGCAAGTTCATGGTGGAGTTCAAGGGAGACGTTCTGTCGAAGCTGCCCTTCGGCGTGAAGCCGGAGCCGGTGCTCTGGGCTTCGCGCGGCACCTTCTCCTACATCTTCACGGAAGCCGTTCCCGACGACGTCCCCGGACATTGGCGCGCCCAGTTCGACCTGACGACGGAGGGCACGGACCCGGTGGAGATGCGCCTGTTCCTGCGCAACGGGGACGAGGTGTTGAGCGAGACCTGGCTCTACCAGTATCACCCGTTCTGATTGCGGCCGATCGCCGGCCAGGCGATCCATCGCCTTTTCACGGTTCCGGCAACCGGACCTTAACCTTCCGCCAACCCGCCGCCCTCATGCTGCCAAGCTGGTGGCAAGCCGGCGGAGCAGGCAATGGGCGAGCGGCGCAGCGAACGGAGCAGGGCACTGGGGCTTGCGGGAGCATGCCTCGCCGCCATGCTCGCGGCGGTCCCCGCTCGCGGCGGGAGTGCCGAGCCCGACATCACCGGCTCGCTCGGACGACAGCCGCTGGCGTCCGTGCCGCCGGACGTGCCCCAGCCCGACGACGCGCAGGATTTCCGCGCCTTCGTCCAGGGCCTCTGGCCGCTGGCGAAGGCCAGGGGCGTCTCACGCGCCACCTTCGACCAAGCCTTCGCCAGCGTCACGCCGGATCCGAAGATCGAGGCGCTCACGCGCCGCCAGGCGGAGTTCGTGAAGCCCGTCTGGACCTATCTCAACGAAGCGGTGACGCCGCAGCGCATCGAGCGCGGGCGGGAGGCCCTGCGGCGCTGGGGACCGCAGCTTGCCGCGCTGGAGGCGAGAACCGGCGTCGACCGGGGCGTCATCCTCGGCGTGTGGGGCATGGAGACGAACTTCGGCTCCTTCACGGGAGGGCGCGACGTCATCCGCTCGCTCGCCACACTCGCCCACATGCGCTATCGCGGCACCTACTTCCGGGACGAGCTGGTCACGGCCCTGGTCATCCTGCAGCAGGGGCACGTGGCGCGGGCAGACATGAAGGGCTCCTGGGCCGGCGCGATGGGCCAGACGCAATTCATGCCCTCGAGTTTCATGCGCTACGCCGTCGATGGCGACGGCGACGGCCGCAAGGACATCTGGACGTCAATACCGGACGCGCTCGCTTCGACTGCCAACTACCTCAAGAAGCACGGCTGGCATGCAGGCCAGCCCTGGGGCTACGAGGTGCGACTGCCGCGCGGCTTCCACTTCGGCCTGCTTTCCGCCGGGTTCCAGAAGTGGTCGGCGGTGGGCGTCCGCCGGGCCGACGGACGGCCGCTTCCCGCCGGCGGCCCGGCTGGCCTGTTCCTTCCCGCCGGAGCGGACGGCCCAGCCTTCCTCGTCACGGCGAATTTCGACGTGATCAAGCGATACAATGCGTCCGACGCCTATGCGCTGGGCGTCGCGCATCTCGGGGACCGCGTTCTGGGCGGCCCGGACCTGGCCGGGGACTGGCCCCTCGACCAGCCGCCGCTCGGCCGGGCGGAGCGGGTCGAGCTGCAGACGCGGCTGGCGCGCATGGGCTATGACGTCGGCGATGCCGACGGCCGGCTCGGGTCGCGCACCCGCGAGGCGCTGAGACACTTCCAGGCGACGTCCGGCCTGCCTCCTGACGGCTATGCGTCCGTGCGCGTGCTGGAGGCCCTGCGCGCGCAGCGCTGACCTGATAGACTGGGCCGCGCGGAAGCGGTCCGCGCCGGACGAGGCGGGAATGGCGAGGTCGGGACGCAACGACTTGCAGGCGTGGGACCGTTCGGCAATCGGCCGGATGGCAGGCTCGCGCCTGCTGGTCCTTTCGGTCCTGGCATTCCTCGCAGCCGTTTTTCCCGCGCTCGCGCAACCCCAGCAGCAACAGTTCCACAACCCGTTCTCGGACCTGCTGCGGCTCTTCTCCCCCTCGGCGCCGTCGCAGCAGCCCGCGGCACCTGCCGCGCCAAGACCCGCCCGCAAGCGCCCGCCTCCGGCCGCTGCAGCGACGGTGAGTGACCGCCCCGTCGTTCCCAAGGTGGAGCCAACCGTGTTCGTGACGGTGATCGGCGATTCCCTGGCCGAGAACCTCGCGGCGGGCCTGACGGACGCCTTCGAAGACAATCCGGAGGTGCAGGTTTCCCGCCGGACACGGACATCGAGCGGCCTCGTGCGCGACGACTTCTTCGACTGGCGCAGGACGGCCCGCGAGATCGCGTCCGGGCCCGACCGCATCACCCATGCGGTGGTGATGCTCGGATCCAACGACCGACAGCCGCTGCGGGACGCGTCCGGCGCCGTTCTCGACCCTTTCTCCGAGGCGTGGCGCGCGGCCTATGCGGCGCGTGTCGGGGAGGTCGTCGCGGCTTTCAGCGAGAAGCAGATCCCGGTCGTCTGGGTGGGCATGCCGGTGATGGAGAACGCGCGCTTCGCCGCCGACATGCTCGCGCTGAACGAGATTTCCCGCAACGCCGCCGAGAAGGCCGGCGCGACCTATGTCGACATGTGGGAGCCCTTCCTCGACGCGCAGAACAAGTACTCGGCAACGGGCCCGGACGTGAACGGCGACATGGCGCGGCTGCGCTCCTCCGACGGGATCCACTTCACCAAGGCTGGCGCACGCAAGGCGGCCCATTTCGTCGAGATCGACCTGAAGCGGGGCCTGGACGAGCGTCCTCCGGCGTCCGTCGTCACCATTCCGACGGAGACGATGGATCCGGCGTCCGGCGATCCCGCCCTGCAGCCGGGCGGCGTGGAACGGATCATCGACGAGATCGCGCGGCGCGGCATCGACGGGGACCCTGTCGTCGTCACGATCCCGGTGAAGCCTCCCGCGGGGCCGGTGATCCAGCTCACCGGGGTGGAGCCGACGCCAGGCGCCGCGCTCATGCAGCGCCTGCCGATGCGCAGCTTCACCGAGGCCGGTCGCATCGCCGAGGAGGTTCTTGTGGACGGCAAGACGCCCGAACCCAAGCCCGGCCGCGCCGACGATTTCCGCTGGCCGCCAAAATAGGCGCGGTCGTCCGGGGCCGCGCCTCGTCCGGCCACCCCGGTCCGTGCAGGCCCAGGACGCGCGCCGTTTACCGCGGCAGGACGGTCGCGCCCATCAGGTGCTTGTCGACGGAGTGCGCGGCCTGCCTGCCCTCGCGGATGGCCCAGACCACCAGCGACTGGCCACGCCGCATGTCGCCGCAGGCGAAGACCTTCTCCACCGAGGACTTATAGCCGAGCGTGTCGGCCGCGACGTTGCCGCGCGGGTCGAGCGTCACGCCGAGTTCGGCCAGGAGTCCCTCCTGCACGGGCGAGACGAAACCCATGGCGAGGAGGACGAGGTCCGCCTTCAGCGTAAACTCGGTGCCAGCGACGGGCTGGAACTTGGCGTCGACGCGGACGCATTCGAGGCCGGTGACCTGCCCGGCCTCGCCGTGGAAGCGAACCGAGTTGACGGCGAAGTCGCGCTCGGCGCCTTCCTCGTGCGAGGACGAGGTGCGCAGCTTCAGCGGCCAGTCCGGCCATGTCAGAAGCTTGTTTTCCTTCTCGGGCGGCTTCGGCATGATCTCGAGCTGGGTCACCGAGAGCGCGCCCTGGCGGATCGAAGTGCCGATGCAGTCGGAGCCCGTGTCGCCGCCGCCGATGACGACGACGTGCTTGCCGTTGGCGAGGATCGGCTCGTTGGTGGCGATCACCTCGTGGCCCACGCGACGGTTCTGCTGCGGCAGGAAATCCATCGCGAAATGGATGCCGCGCAGGTCGCGGCCGGGGATCGGCAGGTCGCGCGGCTTCTCGGCGCCGCCGGCCAGCACCACGGCGTCGAACTCGTCCAGCAGGGATTGCGCCGTGACGTCCTTTCCGACATGGACGCCGGTCCGGAAGACGACACCTTCCGCCTCCATCTGGGCGATGCGACGGTCGATGTGGCGCTTTTCCATCTTGAAGTCGGGGATGCCGTAGCGGAGAAGACCGCCGGCGCGGGCGTTCTTCTCGAAGACGTGCACGTCATGGCCGGCGCGGGCCAGCTGCTGGGCGCAGGCGAGACCGGCAGGGCCCGAGCCGATGACGGCGACCCGCTTGCCGGTGCGGCGCTTCGGCGTCTCAGGGACGATCCAGCCTTCCTCCCAGCCGCGGTCGACGATGGCGCACTCGATGGTCTTGATGGTGACCGGCGAGTCCGAGAGGTTCAGCGTGCACGACGCCTCGCAGGGCGCGGGGCAGACGCGGCCGGTAAACTCCGGGAAGTTGTTGGTGCTGTGCAGGTTGCGGCACGCCTCCTGCCAGTCGCCGTGGTAGACGAGGTCGTTCCAGTCCGGGATCTGGTTGTTCACCGGACACCCGTTGTGACAGTACGGGATGCCGCAATTCATGCAGCGCGCCGCCTGGTCCCGCGTCGCCTCCTCGGAGAGCGGGATCACGAACTCCTTGTAGTGGCGGATGCGGTCGGACGCGGGCGCATAGCGCCGGTCGCGGCGATCGATCTCCAGAAAACCCGTCACCTTGCCCATCGCCACTTGCCCCTGTCGTCGTCCTGTCCGGATCAGTTGCAGCCATTGCGGGTCTCGCGACCCCGTCCAGTCATCGTCTCCAGGACCCGTGCTCCACGGGCCGCCCGCAATCATGGGCGGCCCGAAACGCGTCAGCCTTACTCCCCCGCCGCCGCCAGCTGGCGCCGGCTTTCCGTCTGCGCCATCAGCTCGGCGAGCGCGCGGCGGTATTCCACCGGCATCACCTTGCGGAACCGCGGCAGCATGGCGTCCCAGTCGTCGAGGATCGCCTTGGCGCGCTGCGAGCCTGTGTAGCGGAAGTGGTTGTCCACCAGCAGCTTCAGGCGCTCTGCGTCGTGGCGCGTCATGTCCTTCATCACCTCGACGATGCCGCGGTGATGGAGGTCGCCCCCCTGGTGGTAGAGGCGCTGGTTGAGCATCTCCTCTTCCTCCTCGACCGGCTCGAGGTCGACCATCGACAGGTTGCAGCGCTCGGAGAAGGACCCGTCCTCGTCCAGGACATAGGCGATGCCGCCCGACATGCCGGCGGCGAAGTTGCGCCCGGTCTTGCCGAGCACGACCACCACGCCGCCCGTCATGTACTCGCAGCCATGGTCGCCCGTTCCCTCGACGACGGCGACCGCGCCGGAGTTGCGCACGGCGAAGCGCTCGCCCGCGACTCCGGAAAAATAGCACTCGCCGGCGATGGCGCCGTAGAGCACCGTGTTCCCCACGATGATCGACTCGTGCGGCACGATGCGCGATGCCGCCTTGAGCGGTCGGATCGCGATGCGGCCACCCGAGAGGCCCTTGCCGACGTAGTCGTTGGCCTGGCCCTCGAGTTCGAGCGTCACGCCCTTGGCAAGCCAGGCGCCGAAGCTCTGGCCCGCAGTGCCCTTCAGCTTCACGACGATGGTGTCCTCCGGCAGGCCTGAATGGCCGTAGCGTTTGGCCACCTCGCCCGAGAGCATGGCGCCCGTCGTACGGTTGGTGTTGTTGATGGGGCTTTCGATCACCACCGGCGTGCGGTGCGCGAGCGCGCCCTCGGCCCTGGCGATCAGCGTCCGGTCGAGCACGGCGTCGAGCCTGTGGTCCTGCTGCTCGGACTTGAACAGGCCGACGGAGCCCGGCACATCGGGCTTGTGGAACAGCCGGCCGAAGTCGAGCCCGCGCGCCTTCCAGTGGCTGATCACCGGATCGCGGTCGAGCATCTGCATCTGGCCGATCATCTCGTCGAAGCGGCGGTAGCCGAGTTCGGCCATGAGCTCGCGCACCTCCTCGGCGACGAAGAAGAAGAAGTTGATCACGTGCTCGGGCTGGCCGACGAAGCGCTTGCGCAGGACAGGATCCTGCGTCGCCACGCCCACCGGGCAGGTGTTCAGGTGGCACTTGCGCATCATGATGCAGCCCGCGGCGATCAGCGGCGCCGTGGCGAAGCCGAACTCGTCGGCGCCCAGCAGCGCGCCGACCACCACGTCGCGGCCGGTGCGGATGCCGCCGTCGACCTGCACGGTGATGCGCGAGCGCAGCCGGTTGAGGACGAGCGTCTGGTGCGTCTCGGCAAGCCCGATCTCCCAGGGCGACCCGGCGTGCTTGATGGAGGTGAGTGGGCTTGCGCCCGTGCCGCCCTCGAAGCCCGAGATCGTCACATGGTCCGCCCTGCCCTTCGACACGCCGGCCGCCACCGTGCCGACGCCGACCTCGGAAACGAGCTTCACGGAGACGAGAGCCTTCGGGTTGACGTTCTTGAGGTCGTAGATGAGCTGGGCGAGGTCCTCGATCGAGTAGATGTCGTGGTGCGGCGGCGGGGAAATGAGGCCGACGCCCGGGGTCGAGTGGCGCACCTTGGCGATCACCGCGTCGACCTTGTGGCCGGGCAGCTGGCCGCCCTCGCCGGGCTTCGCGCCCTGGGCCATCTTGATCTGCATCATGTCGGAGTTGACGAGGTACTCCGTCGTCACGCCGAACCGGCCCGATGCCACCTGCTTGATGGCCGAGCGCATGCTGTCGCCGTTGGGCATGGGCCGGTAGCGGTCGGGCTCCTCGCCGCCCTCGCCCGTGTTGGAGCGGCCGCCGATCCTGTTCATCGCGATGGCGAGCGTCGTGTGCGCCTCGCGCGAGATCGACCCGTAGGACATGGCGCCCGTGGCGAAGCGCCTGACGATGTCCTTGGCGGGCTCGACCTCGTCGAGCGGCACGGGCTTGCGCCCGTCCTCCTGCGCACCCTTGATGCGGAAGAGGCCGCGGATGGTCAGCAGCCGCTCGTTCTGCTCGTTGAGCAGCCTGGAATAGGCCCGGTACTTGTCCTGGCTGTTGCCGCGCACGGCATGCTGCAGCAGGGACACCGTCTGCGGCGACCAGGAATGCGCCTCTCCGCGGATCCGGTATGCGTATTCGCCGCCGACCTCCAGCGCGTTGCGGTACACCGGGTTGTCGCCGAAGGCGTCCGTGTGGCGGCGGACCGTCTCCAGCGCGATCTCGTCCAGCCCGATCCCCTCGATCGTCGTCGCGGTGCCTGTGAAGTACTGCCGCACGAAGTCCGACCGCAACCCGACGGCGTCGAAGATCTGCGCGCCGCAATAGGACTGGTAGGTGGAAATGCCCATCTTGGACATCACCTTCAGGATGCCCTTGCCGATCGACTTGATGTAGCGCTTCACCACCTCGTAGCCGTCCACTTCCTCGGGGAAGGTGTCGGCCATGGACTGCAGCGTCTCGAAGGCAAGGTAGGGGTTCACTGCCTCCGCGCCGTAGCCGGCGAGGCAGCAGAAATGGTGCACCTCGCGCGCCTCCCCCGTCTCGACGACGAGGCCGACCGACGTGCGAAGGCCCTTGCGGATCAGGTGGTGGTGCACCGCGGCGGTGGCGAGCAGGGCCGGGATCGGGATGCGGTCGGGCCCCACCATCCTGTCGGACAGGATGATGATGTTGTAGCCGCCCTTCACCGCCGCCTCGGCGCGCTCGCAGAGCCGCTCGATCATCGGGCCCATGGCCTCGGTGCCGCGCTCCACCGCATAAGTGATGTCGAGCGTCTTCGTGTCGAAGGCGTCCTCGAAATGGCCGATGCAGCGGATCTTCTCCAGGTCCTCGTTGGTGAGGATGGGCTGGCGCACCTCGAGCCGCTTGCGGCGCGACACGCCCTCGAGGTCGAAGAGGTTCGGCCGCGGCCCGATGAAGGACACGAGGCTCATGACGAGTTCCTCGCGGATCGGGTCGATCGGCGGGTTCGTCACCTGCGCGAAGTTCTGCTTGAAGTAGGTGTAGAGCAGCTTCGACTTGTCGGAGAGCGCCGAGATCGGCGTGTCCGTGCCCATGGAGCCCACCGCCTCCTGGCCGGTGACGGCCATGGGCGCGAGCAGCATCGACAGGTCTTCCTGCGTGTAGCCGAAGGCCTGCTGGCGATCGAGAAGCGAGACGTCGGTGCGCGAGGCGCGCGGCTCGACGGGGCGCAGTTCCTCCAGCACGATCTGGGAATTCGCCAGCCACTGCTTGTAGGGGTGCGAGGCGGCGAGCGAGGCCTTGATCTCGTCGTCGGAAACGATGCGGCCCTGCTCGAGGTCGACGAGCAGCATCTTGCCCGGCTGCAGGCGCCACTTGGTGACGATGCTCTCCTCGGGGATCGGCAGCACGCCCATCTCGGACGCCATCACGACGAGGCCGTCGTCGGTGACCAGATAGCGCGCGGGGCGCAGGCCGTTGCGATCGAGGGTGGCGCCGATCTGGCGGCCGTCGGTGAAGGCGACGGCGGCCGGGCCGTCCCACGGCTCCATCAGGGCGGCGTGATACTCGTAGAAGGCGCGCCGGTCCTCGCCCATGAGCGGGTTGCCCGCCCAGGCCTCGGGGATCAGCATCATCATGGCGTGGGCCAGCGAGTAGCCGCCCTGCACCAGGAATTCGAGCGCGTTGTCGAAGCACGCCGTGTCCGACTGGCCCTCGTAGGAAATGGGCCAGAGCTTGCCGATGTCGGCGCCGAACAGTTCGCTGTCGACGGAAGCCTGGCGGGCCGCCATCCAGTTCACGTTGCCGCGCAGCGTGTTGATCTCGCCGTTGTGGGCAACCATCCGGTAGGGGTGGGCGAGCGACCAGGCCGGGAAGGTGTTGGTCGAGAAGCGCTGATGGACGAGCGCGAGAGCGCTCTCCAGCCGGGGATCGCGAAGATCCTCGAAATAGTCGCCGAGCTGCGTGGCCAGCAGCATGCCCTTGTAGACAAGCGTGCGCGACGACAGCGAGACGGGGTAGAAGCCCTTCGTCCGCGGGTCGTTCAGCTGGTAGACGGTGTTGGAGATGACCTTGCGCAGGATGAAGAGCCGGCGCTCGAACTCCTCCTGGTCGGCGATGCCGGACCCGGGCGCGATGAAGATCTGGCGGTGCACCGGCTCGGTCGGGCGCACGCTCTCGCCCAGGCCGGAATTGTCGACCGGCACGTCGCGCCATCCGAGAAACACCTGCCCCTCGTCGGCGACGACCTTCTCGACGATCTCCTCGACGATCCTGCGGCCCTCGGGGTCGCGCGGCAGGAACAGCGCGCCGACGGCGTAGGGGCCGCTCTGCGGCAGGGAGATGCCGAGCTCGGCGGTCACCGCACGCAGGAAGCGGTGCGGGATCTGCAGCAGCATGCCGCAGCCGTCGCCGGCCTTGGGATCGGCGCCGACGGCGCCGCGGTGATCGAGGTTGAGCAGGATCTCAAGGCCCTTCGCGATGATGTCGTGCGAGGGCTTGTTGCTCATGTGCGCGACGAAGCCGACGCCGCAGGCGTCGCGCTCATTCGCGGGGCTGTAGAGCCCCTGCTCGGCCGGGAACGCTGGATCGACACACGCGATGGCACGCGCGCCGCGCGCGCCGGCCTCCGCCATCGCGACCGGTCCAGCGGCGATCCCGTGCCCAGTGAACTCGCTCATGTCGCCCTCGCGTTCCGTTCGATCGTCTGCACATGGCGGTGCGGCGCAGCCACAGGCGCCGCGCCGGTCCCGGGTCTCGTCAGTGCCGGCTTGCAAGGAGCGCGCCGGGATCCAGGGTGTTCGTATCGTGATCCGGAGGGTTCGGCCGCGCCCCGTTCCGCGCCCGCGCCCCGCGGGCGCCCGGGCCGTCAGAGGACCCTGTGCGCCCGTCAGGCCCGCTCTTTGCGGGCCACACGTTTACCGTCGCGCAGGCTGAGGGCCGCGCGCAAGGCCGTGTTCATCGTGGCGCCGTTCGTCAGCACTGGCATCTTCCGGCTTCGAGTGGGGCACGCCCCGAATGGGACAGCATGACTGTCCTATCACGGCGGGACATTGCCACAGCTGGAGCGCCTCCACAAGGCCTGATTTCAACGGTTCCGAAAGAAAGTTGCGGCAGGGCGACGCATCGCGCAAGGAACGCAAACGCCGCCCCTGCTGCGGTGAAGAAGGCTGACCCGCGCCCGGCCTGCTTGCACCGCGCCGCCGGCCGTGCCTTCTTCCCGGCGTCCGGTGCGGTGTCACCCATCCGATCCATGGAAACCCTCATGAATTTCGCCAGCGACAACGTGGTCGGCGCCAGCCGCCAGGTCCTCGATGCGATCGTCGCCGCCAATGACGGGCCGGCCGCGTCCTACGGCGCCGACGCATGGACGGCCAGGGCGACCGCCATGCTCTCCGAGGTGTTCGAACGGGAGGTGACGGTCTTCCTCGTCGCGACGGGAACCGGGGCGAATGCGCTGGCGCTGTCGGCCGTGACACCGCCCTGGGGCGCGGTGTTCTGCCATCGCGAGAGCCACGTCATCGACGACGAGTGCGGTGCTCCGGAAATGTTCACCGCCGGCGCCAAGCTCGTTGGCGTGCCTGGCGTCGCCGGGCGCATGGCGCTGGCCGACGTCGCCTCGGAGGTGGCGCGCTATCCGAGGGGGGTGGTGAAGGCGTCGCAGCCCGCCTGTCTCTCGCTCTCGCAGGTCACCGAGGCGGGCACCCTCTATGCGCTCGACGAGATCACCACCCTCTCGGACCTGGCGCACGGCGCGGGGATGGCAGTCCACCTGGACGGCGCGCGCTTCGCCAACGCCATGGTCGCGCTCGGCTGCACCGCGGCCGAGATGACCTGGAAGGCGGGAGTGGACATCGTCTCCTTCGGCGCCAGCAAGAACGGCGCGCTGGCCTGCGAGGCCGTCGTGTTCTTCGACAGGGCGCACTGCGCCGACATGCAGTTCCGGCGCAAGCGGAGCGGGCACACCCTGTCCAAGGGCCGGTTCCTCGGCGCGCAGATGTGCGCCTACCTGGAGAACGACCATTGGATCGCCAATGCGCGCCATGCCAACGCCATGGCGCGCCGGCTCTCGGACGGGATCGCCGGCGTCCCCGGCGTGCGCCTGCCATGGCCGACACAGGCCAACGAGATCTTCGCCGTCATTCCGGAGCGCATGGACACCGCGCTGACGGGCGCCGGGTTCGGCCGCGCCCCCTGGGCCAGCGAGAGCGTGCCCGAGGGCTTCTCCATCGGACCCGGCGAGGTCTTCGTGCGTTGGGTCACCTCCTTCGCGACGCGTGAGGCCGACATTGACGCACTCCTGCGTCTCGCGGCGGAGAACGGCGTCGCAACGCAGCCTTAATCGGGCGCTAATCAAGGGCCCAAGTGATCGGAGCCTGTTTCGATGCGCGTTCGCCTGCATTTTTTCCTGCTGGCCTGCATCTTCGGCGCGCCTGCCGTCCCTGCCAGCGCGCAGATCTTCTTTCCCGGGTCGCCCGGCCCTTACGAGCGCTACTACGAGGAAAGCCGCGCCCTTTCGCCGCGGGACGTCGTTCGCTCGCTCTACCGCCGCTACGGCATGTCACGCGTGCTCGACGTCCGCGGATACGGGGACGTCTACCAAGCCACGGCAATCGATCGCCGGGGGCTGACGGTCCTTTTGACCGTCGACGCCTATTCCGGCGACATTATCGAACGGCGCGTGGCGCGCCTGGAGGGCGAGCCGCCGCTCCGGCCGCCGCAGCCGATCCCCGGCGCGCGCTCGCCTGCTCCGTGGAACGACGAAGTCCAGCCCGCCAGGCCGGTCGCCCCCTACGACCTCGGCACCGGTCGCCAGCCCGAGAAGGCCGAGCGCAAGCCGCCGCGCCGCTCCCAGCAGGCGCGCAAGCCGGACGCGGCGACCCCGACCCCGGACCAGCCGCCGCCGGCCTCGGACACGCTGACCGTGCCCCGCCCGACGCCGGTGACACCTGCCCCCCTGCCCGACCTTCCGAAAGGTCCCGACACGGCGGCCCGGCCGCCGGTCGAGGAGAAGACGACGGAGCCGCCCGCCGCCGCTCCCGTCTCGCCCCCGCCTCCAGCCGTCGCGAAGCCGGCGCAACCCGAGCCGGAGAAGCCGCAACGGCAGGCGTCGCCGGCCCAGCGCCTGCCCGAGCCGCTGATCGACCCCAAGACCGGCAAGCCCAATCCAGCGGCGTCGGACGCTCCGCCTGTCACGCCGCTCGACGATACCGGCAAGCCGGCCCGCAAGATCGAGATCGTGCCGCCGGCCGGGTTCGACTGACCGGAGGGGGTCTCCAGACCCGCAGCCTCGGGTCTCTCCGCGAAGGGCGCGCCTGGAGCGCGCGGTCGACGTTCGCCGCGACCGTCTTGGGCGGCGTGACCCGCGCACGCAGGAGCCCCCTTGCGGAAGGCGCGTGTTCACGTGAGTGTCCGTGCCACTTCCAGGCGCGGTGCAGCGCGGAGCGGTGCGCCGAAGACACGGGACAAGGACCACGCTGGACGGAGGTCCTGGATCCCGGCTCTCCGCTGCGCTCCGGCCGGGATGACGGCCTTCATGGTGACGGAACAACCGCTCGGTCGCCTCCGACGAACTGTAACACTGTAACAAAGCATCTTGCGCCGGATTTCTGTTACAGTATAACAAAATGCGACGGGCCAAGGCCGCCGGAACGATCGCATGTCCGCCCCAGTGCAGTCTCATCACCATCATGGCAGGCACGGGCACGCGCGCGTGGCAGCGCCTCCGTCCGCCTCGCTGCTCCGGCTTTCCGCCGCGCAGCGGCTGGCCGGAGCCGCACTGGCATCCGGTGTGCTCTGGCTTCTCGTCTGGTGGGCGATGCACTGATGGCACCTCCCGGCTCGGCCATTCGCCTCGACGACGTGACCCTCGGCTATGACCGGCATCCCGCCGTTCACCACCTCACCGGCGTCGTCGCGCCCGGCAGCCTGACGGCCGTCATCGGCCCGAACGGCGCCGGCAAGTCGACGCTCCTCAAGGGCATCGCCGGGGCGCTCGCGCCCATGTCCGGCTCGATCACCGTGGAGGGCGGGCGTGGGCGCATCGCCTATCTGCCGCAGGCGGCCGACATCGACCGCTCCTTCCCGATCTCCGTCTACGACCTCGTCGCGATGGGCCTGTGGCGCCGCACGGGCCTGTTCGGTGCCGTCGGCCGGGAGGATCGCGC
>JAESFG010000502.1_pt1 | contig 22553 bp, 21 predicted proteins | sample 9269371 | NCBI WGS metagenome assembly JAESFG01 (sample SAMN14506227, study PRJNA617093) | algae metagenome | isolation source: Aetokthonos hydrillicola CCALA 1050 (B3-Florida) and co-occurring... | place: USA: South Carolina | collected 2013-01-01 | reverse complement strand
ATGAGCCATTCGAGGGCCAGCGCCGCCCGGAGATCCGGGAGGTTCTCTGTTTGGATACGAAGGACTTCCGGCTCTACAACAACGCCTTCATTCTCCGGCGCCGCGTCTTCTACGAGGACGGGTTTCTGGTCGGCGACCCCGAGGTCGTCTTTAAGTTTAGGCATCCAGATCTCGCGACCGCGGCCGCGGTCGACGTCACACCGAGGATCCGGGGAGACCACCGCATCAAGTTCAAGGCGGAGGCTCTGCCTCTCAAGGACAGGCCTGGCAGTCTTCGGATCCTCTACTCCCACAACGCCCGGTTCAGCCTGAGCCAGGTCGACGAGGCGGACCGAACCTCCGCCGCAACGCTCGCTAGGGTATTGCCCCCTTGGCTGCCCTGTTCAGGGGCGACAGGGGCCACGTCGAACTCGTCAACCGAACGGCAGTCGTCGAGGTCCTCCTCGACCTGGGAACGTTGGATTTCGGCAAAGGTGTCCTCGCGCCTTGCAACGTCGCTGTCTGGCGCAGCCGGGGGGACGAGCGGCAACTCGTCGGGGAGTTCTCTTTCCAATGCAAGTTCAAGAAGGCCGCGGACCTCGGGCATAAGCAGCGGGATCTAGCCCGGGCCTTCTTCCTGCGGCTTCAGGACGTGGCGGGGGACTGGGTCGCGCTGGGGCTCACCAAGACCGCCGCCGTCTATCGTCTTAAGGGAAATCCGCCACAGGCCCATGAGTGAGCCGAGCCGCCCGCAACCTCGGCCGCGGCTCGGCCGGCTGCTGGACCGCGGGCGGGAGGATCACCTCCTCGGCGTCCGCTTCGCCCGAAATGTCTTCGTGGCCACGATCGTCGGGGGGCGACCGGCTCGGCCTGGAGTCCCTTGGTCGTGGCGACCCACCGCACGAACCGCGTGAACCGGCCCCCCTGCGCCCAACGCTCACGAAGGAAGGAGGGTTACGGGAGCGCGGCTCGGTGGGGGCACATTAGGCGACCAATGCGGACGTAGCGAATGTCCGTTCAGGGTCTTGGTCGTGTCAAAACGCGTGGCGTTCACTGGCATGCCGACCTGTGAGCCCATCGGACGGAGTTTTCGACGAAGAGAGCGTTTTGGGGCTGTATGGCGTGGCAAGACGCCGATTGGAACGGTGTTCTGAACCTGGAGCCCTCTGGACTGGGGAGCGAAGCCTCTTCTAGGCGGCCTTGATGGCCGCGATGAGCTCTTGCCTGCCGAGGATGTTCATCACGCGCGTCAGGTTGTAGGCGAGCACGTGCAGGGCCATCTCGGCCGCGACGTTCGGGAGCCGCTTCATCAGGAAGTGCGTCGCTCCCATCCTGGCCTTGATCGTGCCGAAGGGGTGCTCCACCGTCTCGCGGCGGATCCGCATCGCATCGGGGTTGGCGTCGAGCCTCGCCTGGACCTCTTCGACCAGATGCTCGTGCGCCCACCGTGTGACACGGCGCTCCCTTGCCGGCGTGCACTGGCTCTTGATCAGGCACTTGGCACAGTCGGCCAGCGACCAGTAGCGGCGCAGCTCCAGTCCGTTCTCAAGGGTGCTGTAGTGGAAAGGCAGGATCGCGCCGGCCGGACAGCGATAGGCATCCCGGTCGGGAAGGTAGGCGAAGTCCTGCTTGCCGAAGCGCCCCGCCGCCTTCGCTCCTGAGGTCTGCGGCTTGGGGAGCGTGACGGCGACACCCGCCTCGACGCAGCTCTTGATCTGCTCGCTGTCGAAGTAACCCCGGTCGGCAATGACATCGAGGCGATCGGCGCCCAGCACCGCCTTGGCGGCCACGGCCATGGGCGCGAGCTGTGCGCGGTCGTTGCCGACGTTGGTCACCTCGTGCGTGACGATCAGGTGGTGGTCGCACTCCACGGCGACCTGGACATTGTAGCCAACGACACCCGAGCCGCGCCCGCTGGTGGCCATCGATCGGGCATCCGGGTCCGTGAGGGAGATCTGCTGGTCCGGGCTGTCGCGCATCAGGCCATCGAGCACCGCCAGACGCTCGAGCTCCGTCTTCAAACCCGCCAGCTTGTCACGCAGCCTGGTGCACTTGGCCGCGATCGCCTCGCTCGGCTCCTGCCGGTCTGCGCTGTCGAGCTGCTGCAGGTAGCGCTCGATGTTCTCTTCGATCTGCGCGACCCGGCGGGCCATCTTGGCCTGGGTGAAGTTCCGGTCGCGGTTGTTCACTGCCTTGAACTTGCTGCCGTCGACCACGACCGTCCCGCCCGACAGCAGGCCCATCTGACGACACAGGGCCACGAACCGCGTGCAGACCCGGCGCAGCGCTGCCCCATTCTCTTTGCGGAAGTCGGCGATGGTCTTGTGATCGGGCACGAGGCGACCCAGGAGCCACATCAGCTCGACTTTGCGTCCAGCTTCCCGTTCGAGGCGGCGGCTCGACTGAACCCGGTTGAGGTAGCCGTAGATGTAGAGCTTCAGAAGCACGCGCGGGTGATAGCCCGGCCGTCCCGTGGCAGCAGGTGTGACGCCGCCAAACCCAAGATCGGTCAGGTCCAACGCTTCGACGAAGGCCTCGATGACGTGGACGGGGTTCTCCTCGTCGACCCAATCGTCAAGGCACTCGGGCAGGAAGCACAGCTGCGAACGATCAGCCTCTTCGACGAAACGACCCACCGGATCCTCCGCGCACTGCCCCGAGAATCCTACCCGACTCGCCCGTTTTCACACAGCCAGGGTCAGCACCGGTCTGAACAGTGGGATCGCACCGGGCGAAGCTAACCGTGGTGTGCGAGCCGTGGCACACGGGGGACCCGGGCCCGGAGCAAGTGCAAACAACGCTGGTTGCGCGTCCCCGCAACCACCTTGACCGAACGAACCACGTCCGGTCCCAAAGCCGCCCCCACCGGGGCGGCTTTTTGCTGTCTGGCGCCGGCCGAGGACTGCGCTGCCGCCACCATCGCCGCGATCTCGCCGACAAGCTCGACCTCCCTGCGTCCGCGCACCGGGCCGCCGCGGCCGTCGAGTTCGCGCACGACCTTGTAGCCATAGGCCCGCCCGCCCGCCGAACGACCGGCCTCGATCCGGCCGTGAAGGCCGCGATGCGTCTTGGCGGCGAAGTCCTTCAGGAAGAGCGCGTTCATCGTGCCCTTCAGCCCGACATGCAGCTCGCTGATCTCGCCCTCGGCCAGCGTCACCAGCCGCACCCCCGCGTAGCGAAGGTGCTTGAACAGCCCCGCCACGTCCTCCTGGTCGCGCGACAGCCGGTCCACCGCCTCCGCCACGACCACGTCGAACTCGCCCGCCCGCGCATCCTCCAGCAGCTTCTGGTACCCCGGCCGCATCCGGATCTGGCCGCTCACGGCATGGTCCGTGTACGTCCCGACCAGCAGCGCACCCTCGCGCTCCACCCAGCCCCGGCACAGCCGGACCTGGTCCTCGATCGAGGCCTCGCGCTGGCGGTCGCTCGAATAGCGCGCGTAGATCGCCGCGCGGGGCGTCATGGGCCGTGTCGTCATGGGGCGCAGTATGCCGCGGACCGCGCAGGAACGGAAGAGGAACGGGATGGGCCGTCGAGATGGGCCAACGGCAGGTCGTGACCCGAAGCGGACGATACGCAGATCCGCTTTGATGACCGGCTCGACCGTCACGAGATAGCGCCTTTGGTCATTGGCCACCGGGTTGAACATCGCGGCCAATGGCGCGGATCGCTTCGCGGTCTGGCTTGCCCTGAGGCGTGAGGGGAACCGTGCTCCGTGCCACAATCCTGAGCGACGCGGCAATCGGCCCGCCGAAGATGCGCCGTACGCTTTCGCGGCAGCCCTTCTCGTCTATCGTCGCATCCGGCCACGGAACGGCGACTGCTATCCGGGTCTTGTGCTCGAGATCGACCACGACAGCCGCGTACCTGACCTCCGGAAGGCGGCAAAGAGCATCCTCGATGAGGATCGGACTGATCATTCGGCCGTCGATAATCTCCATGTCGACGGACCGTCCAAAGATGTGCAAGTAGCCGTTCTCGTCGAGGCGCCCCAGGTCTCCGGACCGATACCACCCGTCGCGGAACGCCGCGTCCTCCAAGTCCGGCCGGTTGCGGTAGCCCTGCGCCATGGCCGGCGATTGCACCTCGATCAAACCGCTTTCGCCCGGCTTGCAGAATGTCCCGTCCTGCTTGCGGAACCGGATCTCGACATGCGGCAGGAGGCGTCCGGCTGAGTGGAAGCGCTCGGGATCGGCGGGGTCGTCCTCCGCGGCTGTCAAGATGCTGACGAGGCCTTCTTCACTGGCGCCATAGGTATGGGCAAGCCGTGGTCCTAACTTCTCTCGCGCGCGCAGACGCAGCGTGGGCGGGGCCGACGCCCCGATATGCGTGACCGTTCTCAAGGAGGACAGGTCCGTTGATATCAGGTCGGGGTGGTCCATAAGCTCGAAAAGCTGCGGCTCCACCAGGAAAACGTCGGTGATCCGCTCCGAAGCGATGGTGTTCAGCGTGTCGACGGCTTCGTATCGCTCGCGCATGATGACCGTGCCGCCCCCGAGCAGGGTGATGTCGACCAGAACCTGAGAGAGGTAGGCGAGCGGCCCATTGATCAATTGCCTTCGGTCGCCCGGGCTCGGCACCGTGACCATCGCCGTGTAGGCCGCGAAGTCGCGCCAGCTTCCCTTTGGCACGCCCGTACTGCCACCCGAGGAGATCACGACGGCGAGGTCTGCGGGCTGCGCCCGGCACTCCAGTGGCTCATCCGAGACGCCGCGGGCGATGTCGTCCAACCGTAGCGCGTCGATGGGGGTAGCGCCTATGCTGGCGATGGGCGCGCTGACGTCGGCAGGAACGAACGCCGCGGTTTCCGGGAAGACGACCAAGAGCCTCGGATCGATCGTGGAGATGAGCTTCGCACGGTCTTCCGGCTTTGCCGGGACGGAGAGGAACGTGGCGCCCGCGCCCAGAAGGTTCGCGGCGTAACGCACCGCCAAGGCGTCCGGACATATCGGGGCGATCAAGGCCACGATATCTCCCCGCCCGAGCCCAAGCGCGCTCAGGACGTGTGCATAACGGTAGACTTGCGTCAGCAACTCCCTTGCAGTGACGCTGTGCCCTTCGTGCCTGACGCACGGGAAGTCTGAACGAGCAAGGACATGCGCCAGTCGCGCGATGTACGTTTCTCCATGTTCCGACGCCGACATGTCCTGACCTCTGGCGGATTGTCGCCGGCCAAGGCGGCCTGTTGCCGGCCCTGAGGCGAGGACGGGCTTAGTATGAACATGATGCTTGCTGGAGGCGAGGGAGTTGAAGGGTCGAAAGAGCGCGCCACCACAGTTGCGAACGTCGGCTTCCAGCGGAGAAGGTCACGACTGTTCCCAGCGAATCGCGGAAGCGGTTCGAAGGTGAATTGTTGACCCTAGGCAGAAGTTGAGGTGGTCCGCTTTCGGGTTGGACGGTCGCGCGGCTGTGTTGGCAGCGGCAAACCCGGATCCCCCCGCACTGGCCTCGAACGCTTGCGCGCTACCCGCCCACTGCGGTGATCTTTGGCGGCTGCCAAGTCTGGTTCACGATGTCGTCGGCCGGGAGATAGGCGCGGAGAAAGAGGAAGAAGGGCCCGTCGGGTGCGGGCAGCCAGTTGCTCTCCTTGTCCACGCCCGGAGAGTCCTTTTGCAGGTAGATCGTGAGGCCGCCATCGGCATCGCGCTTCATTCCGCTGCGGTCGCCGACGGAGTAGCGGTTGATGGGATTGTCGACGAGGTTGTAGGCCTTGTTGTACATGGTCAGCGACCAGAAGGCCTTGACCTTCGGCTCGCCGCCCTTGTCGAAGTGAAAGACGTAGCGGGTCTTGCCCGTCAAAGGCCGCCCCTCGCCGTCGACGGAGGCGTTGAGATAGGTCGCCTCGATCGGGTCGTTGGCGTTGAAGCCGACCGCCGGCTGGATCGCGCGCAGCAGCCAGTCGCGGGCCTGCGTCATGCGGCCCGTCGAGGGCGGCGGGTAGTTCCATCCGTTGACGTTGGTCTGCCCGTAGCCGGCCGCGAACGCGTCAGTGATGATCCTGCGGCCGTCCACGGCCGCGCGCGCCAGCCCCCGCTTGGTATCGGGGTCCAGGGCGTCGATATCGAGCCCGGCCCCGACGCCGATGCGCGCGAAGTTCTGCAGCATGTCGGCGTCGCGCGGATCGGGGGGGACCTCGCGCATCGAGCGATTGATCGTCCGCCATTCGTTGAGGGGGTCGGCGTCCCGGTCCAGGGGTTGCCAGATCTCGCCCGTCCGGGGGGCGGGGGCATCGGGCTTGCCCCATTGCGAGAGCGGCGTCAGCTTGTACTGGTCCTGGATCGCGTGGGCCGCGTCGAGGTCGGACGCATCCTTCACGGCGGTGCGCACCTGCAGGAAGCCCCAGGGCGTGGACGAGGGGGGCAGCGCCGTCACGCCTGCGGGCAGTGTTCCTGCCCAGTTTTTGTCGACAATCGCGTAGCTCCCGGCCCCGTCTCCGGTCGCCCGCTTGCCGACATAGGCGAAATTGTCGTCCATGAAGTCGGTGAGTTCGACAGAGTGATAGCGATCGGAGATGGCCGGAACGGTGAGGATGATCGGCTCGTCCTTCAGATACAGCCAGGAGCGGGAATAGATCGTGTCATTGTTGGGCGAGCCGCCATCGACGTGGCTCGCGTCCTTCAACTCCCGGAAATGGAAGAGCTGGTTCGCCTTGTGCCCGACATCGGCGCTGCGAAACCACCGTTGCTCGGTCATGTACGACCATGGGAAGGTGTAGATGTAGGCTTGGACCCCCAGCGTGTAGGCGTTGAGTTCGCGCCAGTTGGGCTGCATGTCCTGCGCGCCGGCTCTGAGCGCAGGGTTCGCCGCCATCGCCGCGACCATCGCCGTCAGGAGTGTCAAGGCTCGCACGTTCATCCTCGTCGCCTCCCTCTGGAACAATGTGTTCCGCTTCCTGCCTCGGCAGGACGCGGTCTTAGACGCGCGGCAAGTCCTCTCGATGGACCAATCCGCTATTTGCTCGCGCCGGTCCGAGCCTGGATGAAGCCGACGATCAGTCGGCGCAGGTCTTCGGGCTGCTCGTTGATCATGTTGTGGCCGCAGCCGGGCAGTCCCGCGAGCCAGGTGTTCGGACGCGTCTTGGCGATGTTGAAGGCGTTCTCCGGCACGGCGACGCGGTCGGACAGACAGGTGATCGCGAGCATCGGCGCGGTTCCGCCCATGCTCCAGGCCTCCTTGGCCGTCGCCTCGCTGGCCTTGGCCTCGGCGGATGCGACCGCAGGGAACTCGCCCTCACCCGCGTCCTTCTCGGCGAGCTTTTCGTTTCCGGGCGCGTACATCAGCTGCGCCTGCAACGACAGCCATTCGGCCTTGGGCACGCCGGGGTCGAGGTACCGCTTGTAGAGCGCGATCGTTTCCGGCGAGGGGAGGACCTCCCCGCCGGCCCCGACCAGGATGATCGTCGCGACGCGGTCCGGCCTTGTCTGGGACGCGGCGCGCATGACCCTGTTGCCATAGGTCTTGCCGGCCAGATGCACCTTCTGCACGCCGAGCGCATCGGCGATCGCCCACACATCGTTGCCGTAGTCGACAAGCGTGAGGCCATCGAGCGGACCGTCGCTGGCGCCGATCCCGCGGTAGTTGTAGACCACCGTGCGAATGCCGGCGGACGCGATGGCCTTGGCCAGATCCGTCAATTGCGACGCCGGCCGGCCATTGCCGGCCGCCATGATCAGTGTTTCCGGGCCCTCTCCGAAGACGAACGCTTCGATGGTGTGACCATGCGCGGGGATCAACTTGCGCCCATCGTCACTCGCGCTCGCCTGAGAGATTGACGAGATGCTGACGGCACCGACGGCAACCGCCGCCGCGATCGCCGTGAACCAACGTGTCGGCGTAACCGTCAAGATTCCAGCGGTCATGGGTCCCCCTCCTTTGGAGTCGCGTATCCCGCAGCCGGCGCCCCCCGCATTGCTCCGACCGTTTGAGCCGGATGGCCGGTCACTCAGGCCTGCGCAACCGGCAGGACCTTGCCCTCGAACACCGTCCCCCAGACGGGGATGTCCTTGATCTTCGCGGCATCGACGGTCAGCGGGTTGTCCTCGAGGATGCTGAAATTGGCGAGCTTGCCCGGGACGATGCTGCCCATGTCGTTTTCCATGCGCAACGAATGGGCGGCGCTGAGCGTCACGCCCTTGAGTGCGCCGAGCCGGGTCGCGCGCTGGTCCGGCGCCGCAACGCGCCCGGATACGGTCGTCCGGTTCACCGCGCAGTGCATCAGGAACAGCGGCTGGCCGGGAGCCATCGGCATGTCCGAGTGAAGCGAATAGGACACGCCGGCCCGCTCGATGTCGCCCAGACGGACCATGGTGTCGGCCCGCTCCGGACCGAGCCCGTCTTTCGAATAGGCGTCCGCCAGCGCCCGCACGTAATAGGGGTTGGCGCTGACGATCACGCCGAGCCGCTTCATGCGCTCGACCTGGTCCTTCTGCGAGACGGCGAGGTGGATGGCGACCGTGCGATGGTCGTAGCGGGGGTGCCGGCGCATGTTCGTCTCGACAGTGTCGAGGACCATGTCGAGGCCCGCGTCGCCGTTGACATGGACGTGGATCTGGTAGCCCGCCTCCCAGTAGATCTTGAAGGCCCGCGCGAAGGCCTCCGGCTCCATGATCCACTCGCCCGTGCCGCCGCCGAGATAGGGTTCGCGCACACGCATCGCCAGCGAATAGATGGCGCCGTCGGCGAACAACTTGATGGCGCCCGGCATCATCGCCGTCATGCCCTCGCCCCAGCCGAGCACCTTCTCGGTCTCGCTGATCGTCGTCTCGGGGAAGGCCGCGCTGATCGATTTGCCGTCCGGGATGAAGTAGAAGCGGAACGGGCTGTCGGCGCGCGACAAGACGGCGTTCTGGGCGTCCTGAAGCTGCTTCGAGAACAGCCCGCCGGGCTCGCAGCCCAGCGTCACGCCATTGGCGTGATAGTAGCGCACGACGAATTCGAGCCCGCGCCGCAGCCGGTCCGGCGTGGCGATGGCCGGTAGCAGCTTCGGGATGACGGCGAACATGCCGCCTTCCCAGAAATGGCCTTCGTCGAGATTGCACTGGTTGCGGGCCGCGTCCGGAAGCTTGGCCACGAAGGCCGCGTCGATCCCGTAGGCGGCGAGCGCCTTGCTGTTGACGATGAACTCATGCGCCGACCGGTGCCAGACGATGATGGGCCGCGTGCTGCTGACCCTGTCGAGATCGGTGCGGGTCAAGGGGCCGTGGAAGACGGGGTGATAGCCCCAGGTCACGAGCAGCTCGGCCGGGTCCTTCAGCTTTGCGTCGGCGGCGGCCAGCCTCGCCCGATACTCGTCCGGGCTCTTGGCGGCGGGCACTGTCCCCGACGGCAGGACCCAGTCCTCGATGGCGATGATCTCCGAGACCATCGTGAGGCCTGTCAGCAGCGGATGATCGTGCTGGGCGATCAGGCCGGGCGTGATCACCTTGTCGGCGAAGGTCTCGTCGATCACGAAGGGCTGGCCGCCGGCCGCCGCCTTCAACTCGTCGACGGAGCCGACCGCCAGGATCCGGTCGCCCAGGACAGCGACGGCCGTCGCCGACGGCTTGTCGGGATCGAGGGTGACGATCTCCTTGGCGCGGAAGATCGTGACACGCGGCAGCGTCGTGCGGTCGAGCCGGCTGGCGACGTCCTGAAGCGATCCCTCCTGGGCCTGTGCAGGAGCGGAGGAAGCGGCCTCGCAGACGAAGGCGCCGGCCGTGACCGCTGCAGCGGACCTCAGGATCTGGCGGCGCGAGGGTAAACTGTAGCTCCGGAAGGCCTCGGCGAAAGCCGGGTTGCACATGATGCACATCGTGTTCCCCTCCGAAGTCGGGCGGACTCTCGTGTCTCAGTGCCCAGCCGGACGCAACGCCTTCGTGACCACTTGCCGAAGTCCAGGACGATACGCGGTTCCGTCGCGCGAGACTCCGACAAATGTCAGAATCATGCCCGTCAATTTTCGGCGGAGAACGCGATCAAGGCCTTCGGATCGACGAGGGTCAGGCCGCCATAGCCTGCTTCCGTCCAGCCAGACGCCTCGAACCTCTTCAGGATTCGGCCAACCATGCGCTCGGACAGGTTGGCCATCTCGGCGAGTTCGGATTGCCGCAGGCGCAGCACGAGAGGTTGCAGCGATCCGCTGTCACGTTGGACATCGACGCAGCGCAACACCACTGCAGCGAGCCGGCGCGCGGAATCCGGGATGAGCAGGTCGGCGACGGTAGCGATGGCGAAGTCGATGCTGAAGTCCGACAACGAACCGACCGCGCGAGCGAAGGCCGGGTCGAAAGCAATGAGTTGCTGCAGCGCCTGGAGCGGGATGTAGAGCGTCTGCGATGCCTCCATGGCGCGGAACGTCGGAACCCGAGGTCGGCCGGTCATCACGGGCCCGTGCCCGAACCAGGTGCCGGTTCGCAGAATTCCAGCGAGGCGGATGGCGGCGCCGCGACCGGGGACCAGTACGCCGACCCCTCCGCTCACGATCCCATGGATGCCCCCCAGATCATCGCCCGCGTGGTGAAAGAAATCGCCGGCCTCGAACGTCCGGACGGTCGCGTGTCGCAACGCCTCCTGCTGAAAATCGGCTGGCTGCTGGCTTAGCCAGCCCTGCCGCAAGACGGCCTGTCTTGCCCCATCGTCGCGAGACGCCGCCAATCGCACCTCCCCCCGCTCTAGTTTGCGCCATCAACACCGCACATCCCATCCGAGCGAGTTTTCTGGGCGGGTCAGCCAGGGGAAACAGACTGGACGCTCGGGGGCGGCGCCTTAGGGCGAGCGCACCGCGGTCATCAGGACGCCTCTTTCTTTCACGCGGGAAACCATCGCCCGTCTCGATGATACGATCGACAAGGCCACGGGCCGCGACGTGTCGCTCCATGTTAGAACCGTCCTCGTGGACGAACTGACCCGCGAGGGGCCAATGACGGCGCCCCAGTCGGAGCGGGCGCTGATCGGACGCTGACCACCAGATACTGCCACACGGCTATCGAAGCGTGAAAAGATCCGGGCCACGCCGACGGTCCACTGCGGGCACTCAACCCTGCTTCCGCTCTCGGCGCATTGCAGAAGGCGCCGCGCCTCACCTCTTCGTAGCCCTCCTCCTCCCCACCACGTCCCTGAATTTCCGGTGCGCGGAGAGGCTCTGCGCCTGCTGGTAGTGCGCCTCGGTCGTCGAGAGGTTTCGATGCCCGAGCAGCGGCGTTGCCAGCCGCACGTGAACGGGGTCTGCGATGGCCAGGAGCGTGGCGGCCGCGTCACGGAAGAGGTGTGGGTTAACGTCCTTTCCGAGGCCCTCGCGAGTGCGGCCTCCGGGGATCGTCGGTGCGCTGTTCTCGATGCCGGTGCTGAACATGAAGACGGCCATGGCCCCCTCCGGCCGCCGCAAGGCGGAACGCCCTCCGGCGGCAGGTCACCCGCTGACCCTACTGCTGCGTGGTCTTCCCGTTACCGGCCGCGTTGGCTGTGCTGTTGCTCCCGGCCTTGCCGATGTTCATGGCCTCGAACACGGACATGCCGTGCGGGCCGATCGTCATCACGACGGGATTCCCGTCCTTCGTCTTGGCCTGGACCACGAAGGATTCCGCAACGACGTTGACGTCCTGGAAGCCGGCCGACTGCAGGTCCTGCTTGATCTTCTGCGCCGCTGCAAGGTTCTGTTGTCCTGCAGCCGGGGCTGCTGTCTGTGTGCTCTGCTGGTCGGCGGTCGAGCCCGTCGACTGGGCGAGGGCAGGCCCGGCAACCGTCATGGCCAGTATTGCAGCTGCAGCTACACTCGTTTTCATGGTTGATCTCCCGTATCTGGGTGACGTACGGGTGATCAATACTCGGACGATCCGTCTGTTCCGGTGCTGGAGTGCTTGGGCCGAACAAGTCGGTCCGGGGCCGTACTCATGCGCAGCGGGACAGAAGGCCACCGGCTGGCCTCAGGAGGCTTCCTGCCCGACGGGCGTGGCGCGGGGCCGCAGCAGGGCCTCGCGATGGCGCAGGATCATGCGATGACAACCGCAGGACAGGGCCTCGAGCCGGGCGGGATCGACGATGGCGATACGGCCGCGGCCGATGTGGATGGCGCCGTGCTCCTGCAGCGCGCCGAGGCACTCGGTGACGCTCGGCCGCCGCACGCAGAGCAGGCGCGACAGCAGCTGGTGGGTCAGCGGGATGTCGTCTCGCTGCAGCGCGTCCCGTGCCACCAGAAGCCAGCGCGACAGGCGCTGCCTCAGGTCGTGCGAGGCATTGCAGATGTTGGACTGGGCAGTCTGTTGCAGGACGACGTTGACATAGCGCAGCAGCACCGCACGGAACGCGGGCGAACCGTCCATCGCGCGCCTGAGGTCCTGGGCGCTGATGCACCGCGCGGTGCCTTCCACCTGCACGACGCGCCGGAACGCGGGCTCCTGCGTGGTGTCGAGAACCACAGGGATGCCGGTCATTCCCTCCGAGCCGATGAGCCACACCTCCGCCCAGCGCTGCGCCCCGGCTCGCCCAGACACGGAAACCAGCCCCGACTCGATGAAGTAGACATGCTCCATCGGCGTGCCGGCATGATGCAGGATCTGCCGCGGACGCAGGTGCACGAGGTGGAGCAGCCGCCCGAGCCGCTCCATGTCCTCAGCCGGAAGAGCCGAGAGGATGGCGTTGCACGCCCCGATCTTGCCAGAAGCGGTCGGGCTGGGCCGTTCGCCGGGCTGGGCGGCGCCTCTTGCGGGATCGGCGCCCCACGGCTCCGCCTCCCTCACGACGGCCACCACGGTCGTGTGAGAAGGTCGCTGAGCGTCAGGCCGAAAAGGATGGCCACCCAGAAGAAGCCGGCGGCAGCTGCCAGCCGGAGGAGGGGCCTGGCGCGGGCGAGGCCCATGAACATCGTCCCGACGAGGCCCGCCTTGATCCCCGCTATCGCCAGCCCGACCGGGGTGTTCATCCAGCCCAATGGGAGGTAGGCCGACCACAGGGACAGTCCCAGCAGCGCCATGAGCGCGGCCCAGACGGCGAGGTCCGCACGCAGCCGGATGCCGCCGCCGTCCGCTTCCCGAGCCCCGCGATCCCGGACGTTCAACCCGACCTCCCCGGCAGGTAGATGAGCGGGTAGAGCACGATCCAGACGATGTCGACGAGGTGCCAGTAGAGGGCGGCGACCTCGACCTGCGGGTGGCCGCGCAGCGGCATCGTGTTGCGCAGTCCCGCGAAGCCCAGCCGCCCGACCAGTCCGATGCCGATCGTCAGGTGGATGGCGTGGACGCCCGTCATTACCCAGTAGAGGGCGAAGAAGATCTGGGCGGCCGGATCGCGCAGGGCGAAACCCGGGCCCGGAACGAGGCCGTGGCGGACGTCCTCGGCGTATTCGAATCCCTTGATCACCAGGAACGCCCCTCCGAGAGCCGCGGTAAGTCCGAGCAACGCGACGATCGCGCTTCGGTTTCCCTGCCCCTCCGCCGCTTGGGAGGCCATGGCCATCGTGAGGCTGCTCGTCAGCAGGACAGCGGTGTTGAGGGTGCCGTAGACGATGTCGGTCTCCCGCGCGGCCGCGAGAAACGCAGCCGGGTGCTCGATCCGCGCGATCGTGTAGGTCAGGATCAGGGCGCCGAAGAACAGCAACTCGCTGGCCAGGAAGGCCCAGATGCCGAATGTCGCGGCCGCCCTCTGCCCGGCGAGGCTGTGCCACGGCTCGCGCAGGATGCCTCCTCGGGCCTCGCTCATGCCTCGTCCCCCTGCGAGCGCCGCGGCGCCTGGCGGGGCTCGGGGGAGGTCCCCGGCGGGTGGTAGTCGTAGGGGCCCACATCCACGCGCGGCGGCTGGTCGAAATTGTGAGCGGGCGGCGGCGATTCCGTGCGCCATTCCAGCCCCGTCGCGTCCCAGGGATTGCGCGGCGAACGGGCACCCCAGACCAGCGACCACGCGAAATAGCCCAGCGGGAGCAGGTAGGCCCCGGCGAGGAGGGCGGCCCCGGACGAGGACATGACGTTCCAGATCTGGAACTCCGGCGGGTAGACATGGTAGCGCCGGGGCATGCCCAGATAACCCAGGATGAACTGGGGAAAGAACGTCATGTTGAACCCGAAGAACATCAGGATGGCGGCGAAACGCGCCCAGGTCTCCGGGTAGAGCCGCCCGGTGATCTTCGGCCACCAGAAGTGCAGGCCCGCGAAGTAGGCCGACACCGTGCCGCCCACCATGATGTAGTGGAAATGCGCGACGACGAAGTAGGTGTCCGTCACGTGCACGTCGATCGGAATGGAGGCTAGGAACAGCCCCGTCAGCCCTCCGATCGTGAACAGCCCCAGAAAGCCCAGTGCGTAGAGCATGGGGGCCTCGAAGCCGATCTGTCCGCGGTAGAGCGTGGCCGTCCAGTTGAACACCTTGATGGCCGATGGCACGGCCACGACGAAGGACAGGAACGAGAAGACGAGCGCGGCCAAGGGTGAGATGCCGGCCACGAACATGTGGTGGCCCCAGACGAAGAACCCGATCACGGCGATCGAGACGAGTGCATAGACCATGAACGTGTAGCCGAACACGCGCCTGCGGGCGAAACAGGTGATCACCTCCGAGATGACGCCCATGGCCGGCAGGACCATGATGTAGACGGCCGGGTGGCTGTAGAACCAGAAGAGGTGCTGGAAGAGCAGCGGGTCTCCTCCGTCGGCGGGGTTGAAGATCGGCAGGTGCAGCCAGCGCTCGGCCATGACGAGCAGCAGCGACACGGCGAGCACGGGCGTCGCGAGCACCATGACGAGGCTCGTGGCGTAGAGCGACCACACAAAGAGCGGCAGTCGGAACCAGGTGAGACCGGGCGCGCGCAGCAGGTGCACCGTCGCGATGAAGTTCACGCCCGTGGCGATGGAGGAGAACCCGACGGCGAAGACGCCGAAGGCGGCGGGGAGCACGTTCGAGTTCGAGAACATCGTCGAGAACGGGGTGTAGAAGGTCCAGCCCGTGTCGACCCCGCCGAGGATGAGCGTGGCGATGGTCGCTCCCGCACCCACGAGCGCCAGGTACCAGCTGAACAGGTTCAAGCGCGGAAAGGCGACGTCGCGCGCTCCGATCATCAGCGGCAGGAGGAAGTTGCCGAGCGTGGCGGGAATCGCCGGCACCATGAAGAACCACACCATCACGATGCCGTGGAACGTGAAGAGGCGGTTGTAGGTGTCGGCCGTGACGACGTCGGCCTGCGGCGTGAAGAGCTCCAGCCGCACGATGGACACCGCGATGCCGCCCAGGAAGAAGAACACCGTGATCGTCGCGGCATAGAGGATGGCGATGCGCTTGTGGTCGGTGGTGAGCAGCCACGAGCGCGGCGTGGTTCCCGCGCCCAGGTAGCTCGGGCGTTCGGGCAGGAGGAGACGGTCGGCGTCCGTGGCGGTGAGGCTCATGGCGATGCTCCTGCGGGCCTCCCGATGCTGGCGCCCGGCTTCATGGAGGGGCTGCGCTCGGCGGGCGTGCCGGGCACGAGGCTCGGGGACGAAGCCGCGCCCGCTCTCCCGGCGCCGGTTTCGGTCGGGGCTGCGAGCGAGCGGATATAGGCGGTGAGGGCCAGGATCTCGCCATCCGAGAGGATGCCCGCGAAGCTGGGCATGATCGGCTCGTAGCCGGCGGCGACGTCCCTGGCCGGCTGCAGGATGGAGTCGCGGATATAGGCGTCATCGACCACGGCCCAGCGTCCGTCGGCCAGGGGTACCGTGCTGCCGTAGAGGCCGGCAAACCGCGGCGCGTGGACGGAGGAGGCCGCGGCATGACAGCCCGAGCAGCCGCGCGAGACGAAGAGCCGCTCGCCCTCCCGTCCTAGGTCGTCCCCTTCGGTCTGGGCCTGCAGCCAGCGCGCATAGGCGTCCTGCGGCATGACGACGATCCTCCCGAGCATTCGGGCATGGTCGGTGCCGCAATACTCCGCGCAGAACAGGTGGAAGACGCCCGTCTTCGTCGCGGTGAACCAGCTCTCCGTATAGCGGCCGGGAACGACATCCTTCTTGAGGCGGAAGGCAGGCACGAAGAAGGAATGGATGACGTCCTGTGAGCTCATGACGAGGCGCACCGGCGTGTCGACGGGCACGTGCAGCTCGTTGATCTCTCGGGCCCCCTGGGGGTGCTGGGTCTTCCACATCCACTGCTTGGCGACGACGTGGATCTCGAGGGCGCCCGGCGGAGCCACCAGCGCATGGAGCTGGGAGGAGCCTGCCCACCAGAACAGGAACACGAAGACGAAGAGGGTCGCGGCCGTCCAGCCGATCTCAAACTCCCGGCTCACCAGCGCCGGAAGCTCTCCCCGCCGGGCGGAAGAGCCGCGCCGGTAGCGGATCGCGAAGACGATCACGAGCGAGAGAACCAGAAGAAGGATCGCGCCCGAAAGCGCGAGGAGCGCAAAGAAGATCCGGTCGGTCGCGGCAGCCTGGCTGGAGGCTGATTCCGGGATGAGGGCGCCCAGCATCAACTCGCCCCCTTGGATCGCCGCGACCGTCGCGCGAGGCCGGCGATGCCTGCGGCCAGCGCAAGGAGGGTCGCGGCGCCCGCCGCCGCGAGCCCGCGCCTGATCGCCGGGGTATAGATGCCATGCACGGGATCGAAGCCGTAGCACAGCAGCACGAGCCGCTCGCCGATCGAACCCGATCCGCCGGCCGATTCCGTGAGCGCCAGGTCGAGGTCGGTCGCGTCCAGCGCCAGCGTGGAGAGGGTCCGCACCACGCGGCCGTCAGGCGCCAGCGCGAAAGCGGCGGCAGGATGCGCGAAGCGGCCCGCCTGCTTGTCGAAAGTCGTGCGATAGCCAAGCGCCGCAAAGATGGCGTCGAGCGCCCCTGCTCTGGCGGTGAGGAGGCGCAAGCCCGGCGCGGCGGCGATGTCACCCAGCTGCGCCGTCGCCATCGCGAGGGCGTCGGCCTCGCCATCGTGCGGGTCCATGCCGAGCACGAGGACCGCATAGTCCCGCCCCAGGCGCCTGCCGGTCTGCGACAGGATGGGCCCGAGCAATGCGAGGGCCGGGCCGCACAGGGAGCGGCAGCGATAGTCGACGGGCACCAGCAAGGCGGGCCGGCCGCCCATTGCTTCGCCCAGCGTCAGGTCCGGCCCGCGCACGTCCTGCACGATGGTGCCGAGGGCCAGCCTGGCGCCGGGCGCGGGATCGGCCGCAACCCCGGCAAGCTGGCGCTCGGTAAGGCCCGCCTGCGCAGCGGGCGATCCCACCAGGACGGCGAGGGGCAGGGCGAACAGGGTGAGGAGGGCGGCCGGAGTCCTCATGGCCCGGCCCCCGCGGGGGCCCCCGGGGCCGGCGCGTCGAGCGGATCGAACGCGCCTTGGCCCCGCGCCGCGACCAGGGCCATCGCATCCTCGATCGGTATATGGGCGAGGCCGGCCGCCCGGTCCACCCAGGCATAGCCGTGCAGCTCGGCCGACTGGCGCGCCTCCAGCCGAAGCCGCTCCGCGCGAGGGTCGCCTTGCAGCCCGGGCGCGGGAAAGGCGTGCGGCGGGACCGCCGTCGAGCCCGTGACAGTGAGGTGGAAATAGAGGAGCAGCCCCGCCACCGAGAGCGCGACGAAGGCGAGGAAGCCGAGGGCAACCCACATGACCGGACCAGCCGCCACGTCCGCGGGTTCGGGGCGCACGTCGTCACGCATGGGCGTGCTCGCGGCGGAGGCCGGCTGTCCCGAGCGGCAGGGTGAGCCCGGCCAGCAGCGCCAGCGCAAAAGAGCCCGGGGCCAGGCTACCCCAGCCGAAGGCAGGGCCCATCAGCCATGCCGTGTGCAGCACGACGCCCGCCAGCACGCTCGCGCCCGCGAACCTCAGGGCGGCGACGCTGCGCCGTGCGCGGCCAAAGAGCAGAAGCAGGAAGGGGCCGAGGACGCCGAGCACGAAGGCCGCGGCGAGCAAGGCACCCCAGCCATGGCCGGAGCGCCGCAGGTACCAGCCCGCCTTGTCAGGCAGGTTGCCGTACCAGGCGACAATATAGGCCATCAGCCCCAGGTAGAACACGCCCAGCATGGCCGCGATCAGAAGGCCTGCGAGGTCGGCGCGATCCCGCTCGGCGAGAGCGTCCGGGCGCAGCAGCGCGCAGGCCGCGAGCGCGGTGAGGACCTGCTGCATGACCAGGGTTGCGGGAAAGGCCGAGGACGCGACGCCGGGGTCGAGAGACAGGACCCAGTCCACCGCGAAGGCGCTGAGTGCCACCGCCGCGAAGGCGAGCCCGAGGCCCGCCAGCAGGGGCGGGCTGCGCACGCTCGCGACCACGGAGAGCACGGCGAGCCCTCCCAACGCCACGGTGGTTCGCGCCGCCAAGCCCGTGTCGTTGAGATAGTAATGCACCACGTCGCCTGCCGCGCCCGTTCCCCCGTTCGCCCAGGGGAACAGGAGGCCCAGGCCGGCGAGCGGCGGGAGGAGACCCAGAAGAACCAGCGGCGAGAGCCGGGCGGAAGGAATGATGACCGGAGCCTGCGCATCCCGCCATCGGCCGCCGGTCAGGGCGCCGGCAAGCACCAGGACGAGGCTCCCGAGCGGCACCCCGGACCAGGCGACGAGGGCGAGGGTCCAGCCCCGCAGCGTGAAGACAGGCCACAGCACCGAGCAGAGAACGAGCCCCGCGACGCCTGCCGCGGCAACGGCCGGGGCTGCCCAGCGGGCGATCACGGCAGCTTCTCCCGCAGGCCGGGGACCTGCGCGACCCGCACCGCCTGCGAAGCCTGGAGCGCCCGGATATAGGCCGCGATGGCCCAGCGGTCCCGCGGCGCGACGCGGGCTGCATAGGGATACATGACGCCATAGCCATGGGTGATGACATCGACGAAGTGCCGCCCGTCGGCGGCGCGCAGCCGTGGCTCGCCGTAGGAGGGCGGAGCAGGGAAGCCACGCGACACGATGATCCCGTCGCCCTTTCCGGAGAGCCCGTGGCACGGGGCGCAAGCGATCTCGTAGCGCTCGCGCCCCCTCGCCAGCAGGTCGGGCGTGACCGGCCGCGGCTCGGAAAGGGCTTGCTCCTGCCGGTCCGCATCGACGCTGGCCACGCCGTCCGGAAGGGGGCGCGACGACGTGCCGTCCGGCCAGAGCGCGGCGGGGCTGTCGGCCGTGTAGCGCTTCTGCACCCGCATGGACTGGTCGTCGCAGGCCGCGAGCGCCAGCAGGGCGAGGAGGGCGGCGGGGGCGCGCATCATGGCCGGACCTGCGTCACGGACAGGGCGCCCGTGTCCTCCAGCACGGCGCGCAGCGCCGAGGGCTGGTCGTGCTCCGCGAGCAGGAAGAAGCGGTCGCGGCTCGCCCGCTCGAACGCGGGCACCCCGAACAGGGGTTGATGCAACCGCGGCATTCCGCCCGCCGTGAAGAGGGCGACGAGCCCGGTGAGGCTGGCGCCGAAGAGCGCCACCTCGATGGGGACCAGCAGGAAGACTGGCCAGCTGTCGAGCGGGCGGCCGCCCGCATTCAACGGATAGCCGATGACGGCGCTGTACCATTGGACGGCATAGGCCAGCGCCGCGAGCAGCACCACCGCGGCAGCCATGGGGCCCCGGACCATGGGCGGCGCCTCGCCCAGCGCCGCGGCCAGGCCTTCGACCGGGTAGGGCGTGCAGGCGTCGACCGCACGGCCGCCGCTGCCGCGCACGCGGGCCAGGGCTGCGAGCAGCGCGGCCGGGGACTCGTATTCCGCGAGCAGCCGGTGCGTCACGGGCGGCCCTCCCCCGAGACGAGGCTCCGCATGTCGTGCATGGAGACGGCCGGGAGCAGGCGGAGGAAGGCGAGATAGAGGCAGGCGAAGAGGCCGAAGGGGCCGACGAGCAGAGCCCAGTCGGATATTGTCGGCTGGAACAGGCGCCACATGGTCGGCATCGTGTCGTGCGAGAGCGTGCCCCAGATGATGAGGATGCGCTCCAGCCACATGCCGGCGAGGATCGCGACCGCGACCAGGCCGAGCGCCCAGGGGCTGCGGCGCAGCGGCGCGAACCACAGGGCCTGCGGCAGCAGGCAGTTGCACGTCAGCTGGATCCAGTAGAGCGGCGCGTAGGCGCCCGTGAAGAGGAATGCGACCAGCGAGCGCTCGGCCGCGCCGCCGCCGTACCACGCCATGAACCACTCCGTGGCGTAGCACAACGTCATCAGCACGGAGCCCATGAGGATGACCTTCGCCATCGCCTCGAAGTGCAGCGGCGTGATCAGGTCCCGCAGGCCCATGCCCCAGCGCACCAGGAGGGACAGGAGCACCACCATGGCGAAGCCGGAGAAGAGCGCGCCGAGCACGAAATAGGGCGGGAAGATGCTCTCCTGCCAGCCGGGCATCAGGCTCGCGGCGAAGTCCAGGCCGACGATGGAGTGCACGGAGACGACGAGTGGCACCGCGATGGCCGCGAGCGTGCGGTGCAGGATCTGATGGGCTTGCCACTGCCGGGCCGAACCCCGCCAGCCGAGGGCGAGGAGCCCGTAGGCCAGCCGCGCGCCACGCGATGCCGCGCCGTCCCGCAGCGTGGCGAGGTCGGGCAGCAGGCCCACGAAGAGGAAGAGGAGCGAGAACAGCAGGTAGCAGAGGATCGCCCAGAAGTCCCAGACGAGCGCGCTGCGCCACTGCGGCCAGAGGCCCATCGTGTTGGGATAGGGTGCGAGCCAGTAGAAGTATTGCGGCCTGCCGAGATGCAGGATCGGGTAGAGGCCCGCGATCGCCACCGCGAACACGGTCATGGCCTCGGCGAAGCGGTTGATGGAGCGCCGCCAGTCCTGGCGGGTCAGCACGAGGATGGAGGAGATCAGCGTGCCGCCGCTGCCGATCGCGATCCACCACACATAGCTCGCGATGGCGTAGCCCCACACGACCGTGCTGTTCACCCCCCAGACGCCGATGCCTGCGGCGACGAGGTAGACGATGCCGGCTGCCGTCACGAGCACCAGGAGGAGGCCCGCCGCGAAGGCGAGCCACCAGCGCCGCCCGGCCTGCCCTGAAAGGACCGGCGCGGCGATGGCGTCGGTCAGTGCGCCCAGCGACTCGGCGGGGACGTGGACGTTCTCGGGGCTCATGAGCCCTCCGCGAGCGCGGGGTCAGGGTTCCTGAGGTCGGCGAGGTAGGTCGTGCGGGGCCGCGTGCCGAGGTGGCCGAGCAGCGCGTAATGCCGCGGATCGGCGCGCAGCGCGGCGACCGTCGAGTCCCTGGCGTGAAGGTCCCCGAAGCTGATCGCCCGGGTCGGGCAGGCGTCCTGGCACGCCGTCGTGACCGCGAAACCCGCCGCCTCGCGCCCGTCCTGCTCGGCCGACTGGCGGGAGCGCGCGATGCGCTGGATGCAGTAGGTGCACTTCTCCATCACCCCGCGGGCGCGGACGGTGACCTCCGGGTTCTTCTGCGCCCTGAGGGGCTCGGCGCCGAGGTTGGCGTATTCCTGCCCGTCGGCGTAGCCGAAGAAATTGAAGCGGCGGACCTTGTAGGGGCAGTTCGCCTCACAGAAGCGCGTGCCCACGCAGCGGTTGTAGACCTGAAGGTTGAGCCCTTCCCCGTCATGGACCGACGCGGCCACGGGGCAGACCGGCTCGCAGGGCGCCTTCTCGCAATGCATGCAGGGCACCGGCTGGAAGCCCGGCCGCGGCTCGTCGCTGGTGCCGTGGTCGTAGTGGTCGATCCGAAGCCAGTGCATTACCCGGCCGCGCGCGATCTCCTCGGGACCGACGACGGGGACATTGTTCTCGGCCTGGCAGGCGATCACGCAGGCGTTGCAGCCGATGCATGTGGCCGTGTCGATCACCATGGCCCAGGCCGGCCCGTCGCTGACGAAATCCGGGTAGAAATCGGGTTGCGCCACCACGCCGGTGGAGGACGCGGTCGCATGGCCGGGAGTGAGGACCGGGTAGAGGTCTTCCCGGGCGCCCTCGAGCAGAACGTCGCGCTGCGTCGACAGGATCTCCTGCCGATGGCCTGTCTTCTCGATCCGCACGTCAGGGACCACCCATGTCCCTGGCGAAGGCTGCAGCGGGAAGGCATCGACCCCGATGCCGGTTCCGATGGCGCCCGCCTTGCGCCGCCCCTGCCCCACGGCAAGCGCCACGACCCCGGCCGCCTGGCCGGGCGTGACCTGGACCGGCGCCTCGACGCTTACGTCCGAAGCCGAGACGGACGCCACGTCGCCATCCGCCAGGCCCATGCGGACCGCATCGGCAGGAGCGAGCCGCAGCGCATTGCCCCAGACCTGCTTGCCGAACGGGTCGGGACATTCCTGCAGCCAGGCATTGTTGGCCCGGCTCCCGTCGAAGGTGGCGTGATGGGGGTGAAGAACCAGTGCCGTGCCGCGCGACGGCCCGGCGGCGGGCGCGAGCGTGGGGAGCGCGGCCCGAAGGCCGCTGAGCGGTGGGGACTCAGTGCCCTGCAGGACGCCTTGCTCCAGCGACGCACGCCAGGCCACCTCCGCGCCGGCGCCCCAGCCGGGAAGCCACGTGTCGCGGACCAGGGCGAGGCCGTCGGTGGCCGCGACCCCGGCGAGCCGGGCCAGCAAGACCTCGGCCGGCAGGGTGTCGTAGAGCGGACGGATGAGAGGCTGGGCAATGGCGGCGGTGCCGTCCACCGACCGCAGGTCGGACCATGCTTCCAGAGAATGGTGTGCCGGCAGGTGCCATCCGCACAGTTCCGCAGTCTCGTCGACATGCAGGCCGTGGTGAAG
>JAESFG010000501.1_pt1 | contig 22820 bp, 32 predicted proteins | sample 9269371 | NCBI WGS metagenome assembly JAESFG01 (sample SAMN14506227, study PRJNA617093) | algae metagenome | isolation source: Aetokthonos hydrillicola CCALA 1050 (B3-Florida) and co-occurring... | place: USA: South Carolina | collected 2013-01-01 | reverse complement strand
TAGTTGTTTGGTCACTTGCCAGTACGACTGATGTGCTATTAGTTGAAGATTTGGGACCTAAAGTTGAAGGTAGGCGATCGCGCACCTGCCCAATTGCCACTACTTCAGGTGAGTCGGTGGCTGCAACTGTTCGTGTTGTAGCCGATGTAGTGCTACCACTACCTGTGTCAATTATCCCTGAGGAACCACCAGTGGTGGTAGATATGGTAGTAATTTTCAGTAAGTCTATTAAAGCGATCGCCTGCCTCAACTCACTATCGCTATATACAGTGTTGTATCCTGGTAAGGCTTGGTATTGTGCGGGTAGGTTACTCAACGTTTGCCTCAGTGTAAAAGTTTCATTTTATTGTAAGTGGTTATTTAACTGCCAATCCATGCATAAGTGCCAGCAAATGTATGACCCTGATTAGCAGCATTAAAAGTTACAACTCCCGTAGCTCCGTTTACTGACACTTCTCCTGCTCCAGGAGCTTCGCCGTTGACATAAATAGTGGGTACTGGATTCCCATTAAGGGTAAAACTTGCCAATTCATTGATTGAATCAGTTTCAATCAAGTAAAATGTGGGGTCGCTGGTTGCTGGTAGTGTGTAAGTTAGTCCAATGGGTACTGTCACGCTACTAGGAACAGCTACATCAAAATAAACCGGACGTGTGTAATAAAAGTTTTCAAAGTAAATAGTGGTCGCGTTGTCCTTCCACGTACCATTAAGGATTCCCTGAGTGTAAAAATCTCCTGATTGGAAATAAGGTGGTGTAGCTCCTCTCACCCATGCAATTTGCAGTCCTTCAATCAATGCTTGTGCATCGGTGTGAGTTGCTTTTGAGCCAGTCCCGTTTAATACCCATCTGCTACCATTCCACCCATAGTTTTCGTAGCAATAACTGTTGTCGGTAAATAACTGCCTTAATGCATTACTAAGTAATGTAATTCCGCCTTGCATATGCAATACAGTTGCGGATGAACCAAGGCTGGTATAGCTATTTTGAGAGACATTTCCTGAATTTATGATCGCTCCAGTGGCAATCAAAAAGCTATTGTAAAAAGCTATTTTGTATAAATTTTGCTGCCCCCAAACGCTGTGGTTAATATTTTGGGTTGGAGGAGTTGCAATACTTGTAGTGCTAGCATTGCCAAAAGATAATTTGTAATTGTAGATTGCCCAAAAGCTACCAGTATCAGAAACATCTAAAGATGCTGCCCATTGGGAAACACCAGAACTATCAAATCCAGTAGTGGCGATCGCGCTACCGCTGTCATACCACACCACTTGCCGACTGTTGCTCGGATTATTGGGGCTATCAATTACAATTGCTATTTGATTGTTAGTGGGGTCAACCTTGAGAAAGTAGGCGCGGCTCCAATAGCTGTCTGTTAATCCCGCATAAGTAAAACTGAGAGATACACTCCAATCTGTTGATTTGCGCAACGAACGCTCAAAAATTGCAAATGCTATTCCACTTTGACCAACGTCCACGCCATAACAATAAGCCCCTACAACATTGCTCACTGTGTTTGTTGTAACGTTGATTACCCACAATCCTGTGTTTCGACAAGCACAATAAATCAACCCATTGATGGGGTCTACAGCCACTTGTCGTAGGGTGGTGACGGGTAATGCTGGAGTAGTGCCTACGTCCCAGTTTTGATATGCGCCGTTCATTAAATCCAGTAGCGTGACACCTGTTTGGTCGTACTGCACTATCTGGGTATTGGACCACCTAAGCAAATCATTATCTTCATATTTCCAGCCGTGCATACCCACAGCTGCTGGCGTGTTGGGATTGCGGAATGGACAGATGACGGTGCGATCGCTATAAGCATTCCCGTTAAATCCTAAATGCAGCCGCTTGGAGAATTGATACGTGGCGCTGCCAATATCCCCACTTGCAGTGATGATAAACTTGTACAATTCTGGCCATCTTCCTGTCCATGTGCCAGACGTGGTAGGGTAACTGCTGCCAATAGCTGCGTTACTTACATCAAAAAAAGGTACGGACAAGCCAGACTTATGCGTCCAAATTTTTTGGAATGGGGGTTGAAATACCGGTTTAGTTGGGTCAATATTAACAGTTTTCGTTTTGTATCGTGAAATTCTATAAGCAGAACTAGTGTTTTCTGTATTACTACCAGCAATAAAATTAGCACTTGGCTGATTTTGGTTTGACAACCCAGTCAACATTGAATTAAAAATCCAACCAATGTATTCATCGGTTGCTCCAGAAACACCAGACTGCTGAATTTGAAATAAACTTGATTCCTTGAATTTGTAGTGGGAAGAGACAATAGTATTGTTATTCCATTGCCGTCTAGCAGAAAGGTCTGTTAATCCTAAATCTTGTTGAACATCAATATAAGAATAAGAGGACAAAGGTGCATCACAATATGAAGTTCCTAAAACGTAATGATAACAATTTTTAGCGTTAAATAATTTACCACCAAAATCACGCGTGAATCTTGCTGATAATCTTTGTCCGGTTGTATTTTCAACTTGAATTTGATAGTATATATTTAAAACTTCAAATGCATTTTGTGTGCAAGGTATTGTTAGTAACGTTCGGCAAAGATATTTAGTGCCTGCAACTATACCAACACTATTAAAAGTGCGTGGTACAGTAACAGAGTCAATTCTATTTTGGATTTGACCAAAATTCGGTGTGATTGACTCGTACCATATAGGCGATGTTGCACCATTTGGCACGTAACCTCTTGCTAATTCTCCAGTTGGATTTGGATTATTAGGAGTAGGGTTTGTATTGTCAGTTAGTATTCCAATTGTTGTAAATCCACCGTTAAAATAAAATACATTTTTAGGTTCACTGCTTAATATATCAAGCAAAGTTTGATTAAAAATTAAATTATTTTGTTCAATAGGCGATCGCGTCTCTCGTCCGCTTAAATCAGTAAATTCAATTCGGACTTTCCCAGATAATTTAACCAACTATACCCCCAGTCAAGTTATATATTGTTGTTACAAACTTTCCATCCATTCCACTTTGACCATTAATTTCATCTTTGGGAATAAAGTAATTTACTACACTTAACGGGTACTGGGTAACGGTAAGCTTTCCATCCATTCCACTTTGACCATTAATTTCATCTTTGGGAACAAAGTAATTTACTACACTTAACGGGTACTGGGTAACGGTAAGCTTTCCATCCATACCGCTTTGACCATTGACGCGATCGCACCCCAACACAACATAAGGCGGGTTAGACGAAAACCGAATTCGACAAGATTCTGTAGCTGAATAACCTCGTCCTAGTACATTAAAAATTGTTAAGATGCGGTAATAGTTACCTAGCCCCACTGTGGCACGACGGTTGGTAGGAGAAATCGACTGAACTGTTTGGTAGCTGCCATCAATATCTTGTTGTAGCCGATACTCTGTAATCCATGAGGAGTGTGATGGTGGAGGATTCCAAGTAATTTCGATAGTCCCTGAACTCCAAGTAAATGCTGTGTTGGGTGTGCCAGGGATAGGAGCGAATGAACAAGGTATGGTCAATTGTGGTCCACCATCCACAACCAAACCAGATTCCATTCCACTCATCCCGTCTACAATCTCAGCAACGGTGGTGCGGATAAGCAGATAGTTGAAAACCGAGGTGTTATCCTCCAGTTCAGCCAGTAGCAAGATTGGTGGATCTAAAGGTGAACGAGTGCCAACAATAACAATCGTAGGATTTAAACTCCCATTTCCACCCGCCGGAGAAATGATGGTTGTTCTTCCCTGTTGTTGGCTCCAAGCAATAGACTCACCGTCGGTGTCCAGTGCTACGTAGTCTTGTAAGTTAAATGGTCTAGGACAAATGATGGTCAAGACGGGAGGGGCAAAGTTGAGGTATGTTCCACCACCGCCTACAACAACCTCCCAATACCCAGTTGGAGAACTAGAAGAGCAGAAGAAATAGGTAATTTTATTGTTTTTTTCTTCAGTGTAAGAGGGAGCGTACCAGAGCGATCGCAAGTAGCGCTGGTATTGACTACGGTAGTTAAGTTCTTGTGCTGGATCATAAAGTATGTTTTCCCCAACTTGACGACCACCCTTACCAGTGATGCGTAAGTCAGGATTATCGTTGATCTGGATACCGTCGCAAGGGAGATGCGGGAGAAGGGAATTGTCGGGACGGAGAATGAATGAAGCGCGATCGCCTTCCCGTAATTGTGACAATTTGGGAACTTGAGGGATTTTGGAATTTTTAGAAAAATCGTCTTGACGACCCAAACCAGACTTTTTTACCATGTATCTGTTTTAACAAACAAACACATGGAACTAACACCTGTTCAATCGTCGATGTTGAAAGCGATTGGTTACGACGAGGCGACCCAAACCCTACTGGTTGTTTTTGTTACTGGTAGTAAATTTCAGTATTTCGACGTTCCCAAAGATGTGTACAAGGAGTTGATGGCGTCAGCATCGAAAGGAACATTTATGCACAATTGTATTATTAATTGTTACAACTATGCTGCTGAATAATTTTGTTATTGCAATTCGGCACACACTGTCTGCCGTTTTATCAGCACCCCCAGCACTCATAGCAGAAGGTATTTGTGCTAATTACAACATGCTAATACGCAAGAGATATAAGAGCGATCGCTCCAAAAAGTAACATAGAAGGTAAAGCATGATCATTCAGTTTCTACAAGCCATCTGTTGTAGATAGTCTGGGTCAAGTCGATACTGAAAATTCGGATTTTTGGTGACAATGGCAATGGGTTGACCGTCCTTGATCAAAAGCGGTGGTTTTTGAGCGCGTTCGTTGTAAGCGCCTATTTGAGAATATTCGCCACCGTATCTTCCGTATCTATTGAAAATACCCATCCCGTAGGGACTGCCATACTGCCCATATTGATTGCATATTGAGTTCGTGTTATAGAGGTTATTATCTACAACACCTAAGAATGTACCATCGGAAGCAACGACGATGGTTGCTGCAAATACAGATGTAGGAACAAATGTAGCTAAACATCCGATAACAACACTAGATATAACCTTTTTCACACTTTTTATCCTGATACCGATTTCTCTAGCTTTACTGACCGAAGTAACTTTTTACCTCAGTAATAGCCTTGAATTGATTATGAGGATATCTTGAATCCCTCAACAATGGATTGATCTGATCCGAAGAAATTCCAGTCATACTTTAAATTGGGGTTTTTTGGTTTTTTATACTAACCAAATTAGTGATTAAAGTGTATGATGTCTACTAACGCTATTGGTGAACCTGGTGATGAATTAATGATTATTGATAAAAACTTGATTGCGTCTATTCGTTGGAACAAAGAGTTGGGTACAAAGCTGAAAGCATTGCGCGGTGATGAATCCATGCAATCTTTAGCTAAACGTGCAGGCTGTGCTTATCAGCTAATCCAACACTTAGAGCGCGGTGAGTACCCAGAAGCAAGCGGAAGAAATTCGCCGCCTAGTATTTCTTTAGAGAAGTTAGAAGATATATGTCAAGCGCTTTCTATTAGCGTCGAAAATTTTCTGGAGTGTCCGTTGGTAAAAATTCCTCAAAAACTTAGAAATATTGCTTGACTATTACTAACAGTGTTAGTAAAATAGGAACATAACAAAAGACGACTGCTCCCCGTCGAAAGTTTGCGATCGCCTTTTGTCAAACCCCGTTAGTAGGTCTATTCTAATCATGCCACAAACTATTCAAGAAACCGCTACCTGCGCTACCTGCCCGTTTTACCAATCCCGTCAAGACGGCACAGACAAGGGCTGGTGCGGACTATTCAACATTTTTGCTCGTGAAACCCATTCCCAAACTCAGGACTGTGTAAACGAAATTGCAGTCCAAGAAATCGACGAACAAGCCACAGCACAAGAAGAACTAAACGAATACATCGAAGTTCAAGCTCAAGACATCGCACCAATCCAACAACCTATCGCAGCTGTAGCTACACTTGACTCCATTGAAGTTGACTCTGACTTTGATCCAGACTTTGGCACTATGTATCGGGTTTGGAAAAGCTATCACTTACTCGGAACTTTCTATCAAGCATTGGGCGATCGCAAATGGGTTGCTCAACCCGTTGGCTCTAGTTTTCGTCCTCGTCTCAACACTCCAGAACAAGCGCAATTGACCATTATTGCTGTCGCTAGCAATTCCCTCAAAACAAGCAACAAAGCAGCGTAATAACAACCTTATCGTCAGAGACGCAACAAAGCGCGTCTCTTCCTTGTTTTGGAGTAAAAGCATGAGTAACTTAACAGTTTTTGAATTTGAAACACATGAAGTTCGGTTTGTTGGTACAGCAGATGATCCTTGGTGGGTTGCTGCTGATGTTTGTACTATTTTGGGGATAACCGTCTCTCTAGCAGTTAACGGTAGGGAGCGCAAAGCAAAAGATGGCAGTATTCGTCATGATGGTGGACTAGACCAAGATGAAAAGGGGATTGCCATTGTCAACACCCCTGGAGGCGACCAAGAAATGCTGGTTGTAAACGAGCCAGGTTTGTATCGTTTAATATTTAAATCACGCAAGCCCATAGCAAGACGGTTTCAGCGATGGGTTTATCACGAAGTACTCCCCAGCATTCGTAAAACCGGTAAGTATGAAATAGAAAGCCAAGCCATAACACAACCTATTACTCAACCAACCCCGCCCCAGCTACCAGCAAGCCCTGAAGAAATTTGTCAGGTAATTGATTTGATGTATGGGCAAGTTGACGAAAAGTTAAAACGCCAAGTTAAAGCGAAAGCGATCGCGCGCCAACATCCCCGACACGCCGTCACAATGGAAATCATATTAGGAGAGTCATCAGTGCCAATTGAAGAAGAATTGGTCAGACCAACCTTATTGGGCGAAAAGATACAAGCTAAAACTGGTGAAAAATGGAGCGCTATTCGGGTCAACAAAGCTTTAGTAGACGTTTATTGGGAAGTAGCCAAGTTCACGAGCAGGTAACTTTCCCTTCACCCAATTCACCCGGAAACTTGATAATCAGTACTATTTGTGGTACTCCAGTGGCTCAAGCTCAGTCAGATCAAGCCCGGATCACCCAAGCTCAGCTAGAAGCATTGACACGTGCACAAGCTACAAGCTCTCAAGGTATTAACAATGCAATGAGTGCTGCTGCAAACTTGTTTAAATAATATCTTTTAGGTAAGATAAAACAAGTTTAAATGTAGCGTTTACAAAACCACTTTAATTTATAGTTAAGGTGGTTTTTATAATAGTTTATGCCTGAATTTGATTCAAGTTTGGCTTCATCTGTTCCACCCGCAGCACAAAGGTTGTTGGAGGCGATCGCCACTTGCACTGAACCGATTGTTTGGACGCATAACTCAGACGGAACACCTGCAACTTATTTGCATCCCAAAGGAAAAGTTGTATTTAAAGGGGTGGTTACTCCCGGTGATACCCGTCCTGACGGTCAAAAGTGGTCTGGCGACAAACCAATGTACTTGATTGTCTACAATCACCCTTTTAACAAGCCTGGTATGTGTGATGCGCATTGGTTTAACTTGGACGTGCTGGATGTGCAATCTACCATAATTCCTCAATCGGAACAATCACTTGAATAAAGTTCTTTGGCAATTTAGCGTCTGTCAATATCTCTAAATCAAAAAGCTTTTTTACTAAATGAGTATGTCGTACAACTCTAAATAAATCATTAGAAAAATGTTGATAAAAATATTTATCTATTATGCTTGCTACGTTAAACGACAATAGAACATATTTTGGTTTTATATTAAAACTGCATTCGATATAATCTTTTTGACGAAAGATAGTTTCAAAAAATTTATAAACTTCTGGCTGTTGAACTTGCAATGCTGCATTGCGTTGCCTTTGCTTTTCTTTATCTTTCAATTCAAAATCAACGCAACTGGTTTGCTTCAAATCTTCGTTAATAGTATGGAAAGCATTACAAGCATTGTGACGCTCCACAAAGTACTCACAATCTCCACAATTAACCATTACCCAAACAAACTCCTAGAACTTAACCCAAACAAACTAGCATTTCTCCCCAATCCATAAAGCTTGGCGTGAGTTGCGCCTAACATCCGAGACTGGGATGTTAAACGAACCGGAATGTTAATTCCACTAATATTGACAACAGCATATTGGTCTTTCATAGCCGAAACTTTTTGACTTAAAATTTACTCCGCGATTGTTGGGGGGACTTCGATTGGTCGCCCATTTTTGTCAACGGAAACAAAAAAAGGTTTTTGCGTGCGCGTATTTTAAACACGAAACTCATTAATATCTTTGCCCATTACATCAGCGATCGCCACCACCTCCAGCCAAGTTGGCTCCACTTTACCGCGCTCAATATCACTAATACGAGCCTGTGTCAAGGAAGTCATTTTGAGTTGGTTGCACGCGATCGCTAACCCTTCTTGATCAATTCCCAAACGACGACGCGAGAGCAAAACGATCTCTCCCACTCTTGTCAAGGCTTCTTTATAAGGAGTTTTCGTCGTTACACCATTATTATTTATCTGCATTCTTAATTTTTAAAACAATTCAATATAAATAAGAAACTCTTACGCATTGTAACCGCAGTAACCATTAATTTTGTTTATTAGTTATTCTACTGAACTTGTGGCTCTTGAGTCTCTCATTAAAGCAGTATTAGACCGTGATGGCAAAAGTGGTGGGGAGTCAACCACCGTTGCCCTTCATTGTGCCCAAATGCGGGAATGGGGGGTACGTGGTGGAAATATTGAACTTCGACCTATTCAAGATGATGATCAAGATACGAGACTAAAATACGTAACCCAATTGTGGCAGCACAATCAGTTCTTGCATCGGCTTGACCATATTATGGACTGCTTTGTGTGTCGAGGGGAGATTCTATGGTACTTTCAGCCTGACCCAGAAAACCCAGGTTTATACAGAATAGAATTCTTTGTGGGTGGTCAAAATCACCCTGACCCACAATTTAAAATTTACTACAAACCAGGTGGGAGGGAAATCGATAAATGTTACATCCGCTACAGCTATGATTATGAAACGCCTGGAATAGCATTAAGACAACAGCGTTGGGTACGGATTATTGTTACTCAAGACTGGGTGGAACAATCCGAGACGATGACTAAACCCCAATTTGATGGCGCATTCAATGCTGGTAGTTTTGCTGGTTATGAGCCGCAGGGTGTTCCAGAGTTTTCGTGGATACAAGGGACGCAACGGTACGACAATCCGTTTAAACCCTATCTTCCCATAGTGCTTTCTCGCAATAATGCTCGACAATTGGGGCAACAAGGGAGTGACGATTTTTATTGGATACAAAGTTTAATAGAAACTCATGAGCAGCTGGTAGAGAAAGCTCATAAGAACTTGCGGATGTTTTCTAACCCCATCTTAGTTACAACCCGCAGCGCGCAAGAAGTCATGCAACAAGCCAGTGGGTGGTCAAATACTTGGGCGTCTGCTAACCGTTACTACGACTTAACAGGAAGCAATTATTCTGGCAGTACAAACCCCACAGATGTGCCTAGTTGGGGAATGCAGCGTACCCCACTGGGATTTTGGACAGCAAATACAAGTGAAGGTTCCCTTGATACTATCTTTGGTAATGTAGGGGACTCCGAGCGCTTTGCCTTCATCCAAGCAGATGCGGTAAGTGGTGATCAAAACTTGTGGATTCGACAAATCAGGGAGTTGATCCATTGGGTATTAGGGGGAGTTGACCCGTTAGGGCTTTTATCAGGAACTACCTTTGGTGAGATTAAAACCCTATTTGGACGGGTGCAAAATACTGCTGATAAAAAGTCCCACGCTTTGTATGGTCATACAGGGCTAGGAAAAGTTCTTGAGCGCATCCTATGGAGAGAAGAGCAACTATTTAAAAACTGGTTATTCACTGTCCTTGTTACTCACTACCCAAAGCAATTTGCTGGCTTAAATTCACCTGAGCAACTTACGGATGAGATTTGTCAAGGGTTGTGGAACTTGAAACAGCAAGGGGTAATTCAAATCCCTAATAATCCAGTTGGGATTTTGCCACTGGGCGATCGCACCATCACTTGGCGCTATACCCGCGAAGTGTTTCAGAATACTACTAGAGAAGAACTAGATAGAAGTATTGCAGCCAGAAATGAACGAGAGGATGGTTTGTCGCAAGAGTGGGTACTGAGAAAACAATACCCCAACATGACCGACCAAGAAATTCGTAATGCTATGAGCGGTTTCTCTCCGAGAGTAGTAGAGAATGCAGCAAATAGTATTCAAATAGCACTACAGCTATTCCAACAGTTCATGCAACTTCCTGACCCACAAAACCCCAAAGCGGCTTGGGGAATACGACTAGGATTGCCGCAACTGATTGAACAAGCAATGTTGACCTTGCAAAAAGAAATTTCCTATGGTCAACCCAAGTATGAGCCAGCCGACGATAAACCACCCCTCACCTTGGCTGATATTGCAAACCAGCTTTCTAACTTAGGAGGAACAATAAATGAATCCCTATATCCAGGGAACCTCACCAATAGCTTACCAACCAACGATGTCCTCACCAGCATGGGGCTACCCACCAACCCCATCGACGCCCTCTCAGGGAGACTTTATAGATCAGGCTACGAAAATCCTGAACTTCGTGGAAGCATTGAAGGGCAGGGAAGCGGGCAAACAGGGAGCGGGGGATACGGCTCAAGCCTCGCCCTATTCAGTGGGGAACTTCCAGGGGCAAACGGCACAAACAATTGGGGAACAGGAACGCCGCTTGGCTCAGTTGGCAACATCGACCCCAGCCTACTCCCCTTATACGCAGACCAACTACGCGCCTTACTCGCAGCCTACCAACAATCTTGAAGCAAGGCTGCAACAACAAGTCCAAGCATTTGCAAATGCGGCTTCGGCTTTGAATGTGGAAGCAGAGCAAGCGTATCAAGTGATTAATAACTTGATACCTTTTATGGCGATCGCCCCAATCCAACAAGAGTACATCTTGGAATTAGAGCGGACTTTGGGGATGCTTGTGCCGTTTGTGCAAGCAGCTAATATTTGGGCGGGAGACATAAATGCTTATCAGCAAACATTAGATAGCATTTGCTATGTTATGTCAGACCCTGAGTACCTTGTGTATTGGGCATTTTTGACTTGGAATAGAGCAATTCAGCCTGATGGAGGTGGGGCGCTTGAGTGGATTAGCGATGAATTCATGAAATTGCTTGACACTTATGAAGCACGTTACATGCAAGCTTCAGGAGGGCAGCATTCCCCAGCTTGGCACAGGAGGCAATCGAAAACGGTTAATCCCGTTATGGGTTCGCCAGATACACAAAGCTTTGCTTATCAGCAACCACAGTTCAACTTTCAACCACCACAGTTTCAGCAGCAACAGATTCCACCCATGCCACCAGTCCCTGGTACAGGCGGGCAGGCTAACGGTTCACTTGATGCTTTAAAACAACGAATTGCGATGATGAAATCTGGCGTGCCCGATCTGGCACAGCAGATGCAAAGAGCGCACGTTCAACAACGCCAAATGATGGGCTTGAATTAACCTTTTTCCTTCTCAATTATCACAGGAGATTTACACGATGCAATTTCTTCCACAGGTAGCAGCAGCAGCCCTTCCTGCAATAGGACAAATGTTTAATACTGGTGCCGGAAACGCTCAAGCCAGGGTTGCGACTGCTGGGTTGAATACAGATCCAGTTATGAGTACTTTGAGCGCCGCAGGAATACAATTAGATCCCAATCAGCAAGCAGCTTTACAAAATCATTATGCAAATTTAGCTGCTCAATCTAATATGGCTCAAAGTATGCAATCGGGAGCATACGGGGCTGGATTAGGAAATACAGCAGCCAACCTAAATACTCAAAGAGCAATGGCTCTAAACGCTCAGGCGAATGCGGCAAATAACGTCGCCAATCAGCTTAATGCTTTGCAAAACAGAGCAGCTATTAGTGCCAATGCCATCAATAGCGCGATGCAAGGAGCAGCAGGACTATTTCGTTAAAATCGCGACTCTTGATGATTTGAGTGGAATTGCATCCCTTTTAGCTGAAACTTTCTCTCTCTTCTATCCATCTGTGTACCAATGTTTGTGCGATCGCTTTCACTTTCCAAATTTCATAAATTTAATTGCTACCAACAATTTTGGAATTATGGGAACAATAGAAATGGCGTTTCTGCCAGAAGAAAATGCTTGCTATTTATTCAATTTAGCAACTGATGCAAAAATCAGAAACCAAGGAATTGGAGCTAAATTGTTGAATTGTATGGAGGCGATCGCACACCTATTAAATATTAAAGATTTGTACTTACAAGTATTAGCTGATAATTTCAAAGCATTGAGATTGTATTCAAAACTAGGGTATCAACCTTGCTTTGTACAGCCAACAACAAATAACTTTGTAATACTGCTTCACAAATCTATTTAACGAAGGAAAAAGTTCAAGGGAAAGAGGAAAAAGGTAAATTAATTACTCATCCTTTTTCCTTTTTCCTCCTTCCTTTTTCCTTCACACTTAAGAAAAAGCTGGGGCTACTAGTCCAATAAGCCCCAGCTTTATGGGAATTCATCCTCCCAAATGCGTTATTTTTTTTTGGGAGATATGTCTAACACTTTAGCACTTACAGATTACCCTTACGTGTTGTCGGAAATGCTCTACAGGCCGACAGCAGGAACAATTGCACGCTGGGCAGCACAACCAGATTTTTTAGCAGATCCAAGATTGCGTCCTGGTCAAGTTTACATGGCGGATAGATTTGGTTATCTGCCTGATACTGGGGACATGGATTTAGAATCTCGCACTAGAAGCGAGGTTGAAATATTGGGAACCAGCAACACTCGTCAAATCCCCAAAACAAAAGTTCCTATTATCCTTAGAGAAATCACAGGTCCTGGTGGTGGTGACCCCAACAACCCTGCATTACCAGGAAACTTCCGCTTCTCTATCCCGGCGATGCAATATCAGCAGCGCCTTATCTGGGATATGGGGTATGCTGAACCATTGGTTCAGCCACAATTTCATTCAAGTGTTGGCGCAACTACACTTTTGCAGGATTTCCGGTTAACAACTGACCGATTTTACTTAAACGCTCTAGATTCTGGAACCAACAAATACAATCCAGGGGGAGTTCCTGACGGTGGTACTTATGCCAGTGGACCACCTAAATTTAGTGTTGCTGACCTAGACAGCATTCTTGAGCAGCTGGTGATCAACCGCGCTCCTACCTTTCCTGATAACTTCTATCACGCCCTCATTCACCCTAGAATGTGGACACACTTAAGGCAAGATACACGATTTAGGGAAATTGTCACATCCTCGGCTTATTATTCAGTGCCAATGATCATGGCAAGCCAAGAATGGTTGTATGGTCCTGGTGCAATGCCACCAACTGATATTAACTATGTAGCGCAACCCAACATACCAGGGTTTATGCCTTACTACAACCAAGCTTTGCCTGGACCATCTCAAAATGGGTTGCCTGGAGGATATGTATACAACCAATTCAGGATTTGGGTGACCAACAACATTCCTTTAAAACAAGTGAGCTTGACTTACACCAGCACTACAGACGGTAGTGCAACTGGTAGCCAGCTTCGAACTGCTTATCCTGGCTATTTCTTTGGTGCTCATGCTATTGGTGAAATCTTTGGTGGAGATCCAATGGATGGTATCCCAGTAAAAATCAAGCGCAACTTAAATGATGATTATAACCGCTTCCTCATCGTCATTTGGCAAGCATTCATGGGCTTGTCGAAGTTGAATGATGATTTCATCATTGTTGGTCGGACTTACGCAAACTAAAGGTGATAAAATGTCGATAAGTACTGGTAGTTTAACCTTTCTTCCCAACCCCCAAAAAACGTCAACGCAAATTATTAACGCCCCAAATGGGGGAAGATTTATCTGGCAATATGCGCGAGCACAATTAACCAGCACACTGCAAAATGCAATTCCATTGCTTGTTCCTTACGTGAAACCGAATACGCAATTATCCCAATACCCGGATATTCCTCTACAACTTCCAGTAGGAGCACAAATTCAACGGGTAGATTTTCGTTTACCAAGAACACCTACTCTTGGCGATGCTTCCATCTATGAAATTGATTTGCCCAAAGGATGTACTATTATTGGAACAACTGGAGAAAACCTAAAAGTCAGCCCTACATCAGGAACAACGCACACAGTCGTCGCGCCTGTAATCACTTGCGCCAGCAGCTCTTACACTCCTAACGCGAGTGCTGTGCTACAAAGACAATCAGGACAAGCGGATCAATCTTCCCCATCATTGATCCAAACAGTATCTGGTTCTGCGATGACGTTACAAATTACCGTGTCAAATGCAGGTAACAGTGCGGCGGGTAACGGGATAGCTTTATCTTTATCTGGGGCACTTGCTTATATTTATGCATCGATCATTTATCGGATTGATGGCGATGCAATTAAGCCTTGGAGTCTTGATCTGCCTGCAATGCCAGGATGAAGGAAAACGGAAAAAGGAAAAGGGAAAAAGGATGAAATAATATGTAAATTGATTAAAATTTTATACAAAATTTACAATCTATCTTCCTTTTTCCTCTTTCCATTTTCCTTTTTTCTTCATGGATTTAAAAGATGCGATCGCCTACATCAAAACTTGGCGAGAAGAACAAAAGTTAGACGCACTCCCACCCGACATTGAAAGGGTGGCTGCGTCTAAACTTTTGGCTCAAAAAGGTTGGAATCTGCCTGAAAAAATCCCTGATTTTGATGGCAACCTATACTTAATTGATGGTGCTTATGTAAAACCTGATACCATGAAAACAACTGATACAGTAGAAATACAAGTTGAAATTCAACAACCCGCAGAAATAAAACCACCCAATCCATTCCCTTGGGAACCGGGGGACAAAAGGGAATTTTGGTGCGAGAAGCTTAAAAGCTTTGTTAGAATGACCGGCGATTTAAACGCTGATGGCATCTACTACGTCAACAAAGTGGGGGACGGCGCATTTCGTCGTTATCCTGTTAAAGGACAAGATTTAGTACTCAAGGAGCAAGCCCCAGCAGATGCACCCAGTACTGATTTACTGGCGGTTAATCGTGCATCGTGGACAGAGATTAAAAACTTTCTTATAGAAAAATTTATTCCCTCCTACCCTTGGTCGCGCAAAGGAGAAAAAACTCCCGCCGACGTTCGTGCCGATATGGAATTGCTAGCTAAGAGCAAGAATAAAGGGCTAGGAAAACTCATTGAAGAGGAAAGGAGGACTGAGCGTGGAAGCTATGAAGATTCCCAAAACTTTACTATGCGATTAACTGCTTTACACGAAAGCTTCCCTTGGGCAGAATTCGCTCAAATGTTAGATTTTTGCCAATAGTTATTGTGCTGCTACTACTGGTGTGGCAGGTGTAGTACTATTCGGAGGTGTTAGCTTTAAATCAGAAATAGCTTTATCAGCTGCTGCTTCTGCATCTTGTAACTCAGTTTGATTCTGCTTCAATTGCTCTATTTGCTTATCCCTGTCTGTAATAGCAGCGGTTAATGTATCAATCTTATCCTTTAAGCTCATAATTTCCTCTTGGGTTATTAATTTACCAAAAACATCACCTGCGATCGCAAGATTCTTATTCCACTGCTCTGTTACGCTCCAGTCACCACTGGCGATCGCGTCCCGTAGTTTACCTTGCAATACAGTTATAATTGCGAATTGTGAATCTAAAGCCGACATAACTAATAAAATTTCTGTATCATTTATGGCATCCATTTAACCAAAATGCCAACACTACCCACAAACCTTAAAGATCGCATTGCATCGCACTTAGGCTATGACCGCCCTAGAGCCCTTAATCCTGCTACGTTGCAACAATTCCACACTCATGTGGATTCACTGCTTAACAACAACAGTATTCATGGTTCAATCGGACCAACAATTGTTAATCTGGTAAAACGCTGTGACAAGCTGTTTAGAATGACTGACCCAACCGATAGCATTGTTTTTAGTCAGTTTCAGCAAATTATAGGTGATGTAAACAGGCAAACCCGCACCATCACTATTGATGATGTGCTTAAGAAAAATCGTGAAGCTTATCTTAAAGCCTGTGATGATTTGGCTTTTCAGTTGAATGTTCCTAATCTCCGTCGCCCAGATGCAGCTGCTTACATGTTTACTAATTTAGGTAGTGAATACGTGCTTGCACCGCCAGGGGCTGCTGATACTTGTGTGAGCGATCGCATTTACTTATCTTTACACTGCGCTTGAAATGACTACCAAAACAGACTTTGAAAAACTTGCTCTTAATGCTTACCAAGCTTATGGTAAAACAACCAACTTTCAAGATTCTATGGGTGACCCTGTGCCCACTTGGAAAGACTTGCCAACGAAAATAAAACAAGCGTGGGTTGTTGCTGTTACTCAAGTTGTTGAAGACTATATAAAAAGTCAAGTAGGTTAATAATGGCCGACGCACCTAACACTTCACCCGCATTCATCCAAACAATGGGGATTATTGGTGTCCCTGTCGATCTCACCAACCAAGTGTGTACTGCTGACAACCCAGGAACAACCCCTATTATTGCCTACGACCCCACCGCTGATTATGCGCAAGGAAATGGAGCATTAATAGAACATATTGATATTCAGCTGACTGGGAACACCGCAGCAACTACAGTTTTGTTATTTTATAAATTTATCAGCGACACAACCCCCAAATGGAGAAAAGCGGCGCAAAGGGCGATCGCTAGTGCAACAGTTTCGACAACTGCTGAACTCCCCTCTTATTCAATGCCACTTAAAAATATCCTTTTCCCTGTACCCCAAGCAGGAGCGGGAACGGGGTTACAGCAATTTCAAGGACTAAGAATCAATTCCCCTGATCGGTCAATCCAGTGGGGGTTTGCCCTAACAGTAGCAGCAGGAACCTCTCCTATAATTGTTACCATGTATGGGGGTGAGTACTGATATGGCATTTAAAAAACCTGTATGCAATTGCCCAGATGCGAGCGCCCAAAGAACAAGCAATGTATCGGCAGAAGCGCTCAGCAACCAGATTGCTTCAAACTGGTCAACAGGTTTTAAAGGAATTCGCGCTGCTGGGGGGTATTGCGAACATGAGTTGGCTGTATTAAGGATTCGTAAGGAATTGGATACAGTTTTCCCAGGCGGAATACCAAAGGATCTACCAACGGCATCTACACCTGATTATCAAAAAACCAAATCAATATCTCGTCTTCAAAACCCCGCTAGACTGGGAGATGATTTCTCGTTATGAACCAAGACAACCCTAACCCACATATTATATTTGGGCGACCGCGCTACAATCCCGCATCTCAATCTATGACCGAGGGAGATTTTGTTATTGCCCAGATGTATCCTGGCTTTGAAGATCCTACCCAAGTACCTATTATTCCTGGTGACACCGAAAGACCCATGTATACACCACAACAGCAGCCACAGCAAGCTTCAATGAATGGACAAGTGCTACCAAATCAATTACAGCAAGTAGCGCAAATGATGGAACAAATAAAGCAATTGCAACAAGCTGCTTTAACTCAACCATCACAACCACAAAATATTCAATCTCCATATGTGGTGCAATCACAGCAAAATGTGCAGCCAATCAGAGTACCATTAGTATTTGACTTGACGTTTAATTTAACTATTAATCTAAATATCAATCCTATTCAAAATAATAGTGGAACGGTTTGAATAGGCTATTTTATCAATAAAAAGATGAACGCCCATAACCAAAACTGTATTCTCAGTTTCCATGCGAACCAAGTAACATTATGGTTGTCGAGTTCGCCTCTCTGTTTCCACACTCCAGTGTAGTGAACACTTTTCTTGTTGCTAGTTCTGCCATAACTATTTTCATGGCAAACATTACATAAAGGAATACAGTCCCACCCCGGAATTTCAAAAGAACTTACTGACTTCTTGGGAGGATGCAGGAGAAATATCCCTAGCACTCTCCTAACGAATGATCGCTTGTACTTCAAATGATGAATCACGGTTGCTTTATGAAAAGGATTTTGCGTGCAACGTGGAAGTAATTTATAAGTAAGAGCGCGCGTACGCCGCCAGTTATCAGCGTAAACGAATGTTGATATTCTCATAAATTTAATTCTTTAAACTCTTTGTAAGCCTGTTTCCAGCCAGAGCGATTTTTCTCGACTTTCCAGAGATTCTCGATTATCTTAGTTTGGGAATCACCACATGAGAGCATAGATCTAATTTTGGTGAGCAATTCCTCCCTTGATAAGGAATCAGGCGTGTATCTTTGTTCCCCTTTAAATACCTTCGTTTCCACTGTTTCCAAGTGATTCTTGGTATCGGGAACTTCCCCGCTTTTTGGGGGAAAAGGTGTACTTTTGGTGTTGGTATCGGTAGCAAAGCTTCTTTTCAAATGCTCAATAGCCCTTTCCCATAAGTCTTCTGGGTTTTCTGGCTGTGGTTCTGGTAGTGATACTGGTTCGATACTGGGTGGTATCAGGTCAGAAAAGTCAGTAACGTCTTTTATCGCAGTTGCATAGTCCCAGTATGTTGGCACTTTTACAGGATTAGCATCTAGAGTGTTTCCCTCTGAATCAAAGTATTTTTGGTTGGGGATTTTTATTTCCCCCTCACCCGTCGAGCGCCAGCCGCCAATGCATTCCCCATCAGGAACCGAAAACTGGGTGAGGGTACATGCGCCAGAGGACTTGATTAGCTCAGCTAGTCCTTCGGTACCATTCGTAGTGTTAGTGTCACTCTGAATAGTCCTGATAACGAAGCAATTCCCCTTGCGAGAAGCAATGAATAGTTTCTTCCAGAAGTTTGTTAAATACTTCTTAGCGCTAAATCCTTCATCCCCAGTTGCCTTATTAGGTGGGCGATTGAATATGCTCAGCAAGCCGTCGTACTCCGCGCACTCCTCAAGTAGAATCGTTATTGGGTAATGGTTGTACTGGTTTTCATCAAGGTGCTGATACTCGTCGTACCTTTTCCCTATTAAAGCTAATACTTTCTCCAGCCCATTCATCAAGCTAGTGGCTCTCCCTTCGTCCCCCATCCCCACACCATAAAAAGTAGTACCAGGCTCAAGGTGTGCTTCTAGTCCCCGATACATGGACTTTCTTTTGTGGGGATTTACGATAACGAGTCTGTGCGATCGCCACACGCGATACCTGAGCATCATGCAACTAGTGGTGCTTTTCCCTGAACCTTGTGCACCTACTAAATTGATAATGCCTGCGTCTACGATTTGCTTTAAATCACTATCCAGTATCATCTGGATTGCTTGTGGTATCTTGGTTTCCACTGTTAGGAGTGCAGCTTCAATTACAGGTGATTCCTGGTCAATTCGAGAGTGCTCTAAAGCACTCTCAGGTTTTGGTACTTTGGTTAATTCCTCCACTAGGTGAGGGTTTCTTTCCAAATGAAGGTAAGCGTAACCATCGTTCAACTCCCGCCGGAAATCCTCCACCCGCATCTTGGATGCGATCGCCACCTTCTCAAGTTCCTCTTCCTCCAGCAACTTGTTCGTGGCTTGATCCAGTTGTGGTATTTCTAACTCCTTCAATCCCCTACTACTAAAAAGCGCAGCACACCCACACAAAGAGGCACCCAAGATGCTGGCAATAGTCCTGGTCAATCCACTTCCAGGAATCATCTTGGCATTTTTTGGTATATTCGCGTACCATGATGGTACAGTTATTAGGGTGCAAGGTTTGGTGGCGAGAGTACAGTATTCATACTGCGGCTCGAAAGCTCCTATAATGCTAGTAAAAGCCAGGGCAGCACTACCTATTAGTAACCCAGAGCTAATACTTAAAGACCCTTTCAAGAAAGTAACCCTACAATTACAAGCAGCAAAATTGAACAGACTATTACCAGTAAAGCAATCTGCCAAGCTGGTAATATCCATGAGAAAATATGGATTGGTAAAGTCACTATTGTTACTAACCAATCCCAATAGCTTAAAAAACTTAGTGCTAGAGCTAACCCAGTCAATCTACGTGTAGCAGTACCCTGTTCATTTTGAGATGGGACTAAAAGCAGGTAACCAGGGACGGCTAGTAACAGAAGTAGGTAGAGGATTCCTGCTCCTGGAAGTAATCGGGAGAGGTTGGCGATCGCTACTGCTGTTAAAAACCAAAAACCGTAGATAGAGAGCCGATTGACGAATCTAAGACTACTTTCCATTGAACCAATTCTTCAATCCTTCCCAAATGTTTCCGCCGCCGCCACCACCACTTGAAGCTGTGGTAGTAGCTGTTGCAGTACCGCCGTTACCACCGCGCAGCGCAGCACCCTTTGTGCCATAGGTAATCAGGTTTCCAATACGCTCTTTATCAGCTTTTATCTGAAGATTCAGTTCTTGAATAGCAGCTGCTTTATCTGGGCGTAGATCGATTTGTTGCTTAGCAGAAGCTAACTTCAGCGCCATACTCCTTAAGCTGGCTTGTAGTGAGTGGTCTTCTAACTGGATATAGTTCTCTAAGTCAGCCGCTAACAGTTGCTCATTGACGTTGGCTTTGTGCTGTAACTTCTTACTGTTTTGGGTATATCCCTTAACTGCCAAGTAAGTATCAAGACCCGCTTTGTCAATTCCCTCTGCACCTTTAATCCCTGATTTCGTGACTTCCGCCACGAATTGGTTAAAGTTTACTTGGCGGTTAATATACTTGGTGAAATGCTCTTTCAATTTGTCCAAGTGAGTGTCCATCCACTCGGACTGTTTCAAAAAATCTACCAAGTCCCCAAGTTGGTTTTCATCCATTGCTGGTATCGCTGTTAAGTCGATACCGTAATAGCTTTGGAGTAAGCTTCCTGCATCGGGGTGCAAAGCTAGCGCCCTGATACCTTGGGCGTTTCCACCGTTACCACCACCGCTAACATCTGTAAATTCAGCATTAATTGTGCGCTGCTGGTTTCTCTTCAATTTACCGGCGGCATTTTTAACGAGTGTTCCTATTCCCATTATTCACCTCTAAATAAATCCTGAAATCAAAATTCGGCATTGCCTTAAATGCTGTGGCGATGATTATTGCTATCCCCACGCTCATTAAGGTGATAGCAACTGCTTTTGTTAAATCGTCGTTTTCCATTGCTGCATTTCAAGTGTCGCTCCAGCACCGATTAATCCCCCTGCGATCGCCACTAATACAGTCGCAGGAGAAAGGCTTATAACAATTGCACTAACAATAGAAACTACAGGAAACATTGCAAGAAATTTCACGATATTCTTCTCATTTTTTCAAGTAAAATCCAATTCCAACACCCATCAAACTCCCCCCCAATCCTATAGGAATAGCCAATTTAAACTGATATGAGAAACCTACAAGGATTGTGATAAATATCGAAAGAATCAAGCCTATTAAATAATTTTCAACTTCCGTTGTGTGGGTGTGGCTTGTCCTAAAGGGGCGATTTTAGCGGGTTCCTTTACTAGTCCTTGTAATAGGCTGTTAATTGCGGTTGAGGTTGTTCCGTCGGTGTGTTGGCGTAGTGCTTGAAGTTGTTCCGCTAAATCGTTTGTATCTTGCGCTTTAGCCTGTACTAGGGCAGTTAATAGCCCTAATTGATGCCCTTGCCGTATGTCTTGGGCTTCTTGTTGCCCAAGTTCAAAGCCCATTTGCACCCGTGCGGTTCTCGCCTGCTCCTCAATTTGTACTAGTTTCTGGGCAGATTGGGCGATCGCACCCTCAATCTGACTCGTCGCTGTTGTAATTTCCCCGCCGCCCGTGGTGGGGGTGGGGTCGGGTTTTTCTTCCTCTTGGGGCTTGGCTGCTCTGGTTTCCTGCTTGGCTTGCTGTAATAGTTGCTCAGATGTGGGTTCTGGCGCTTGCGCGGTTTCCTGTGGGGTTTCCTTTGGTTCCTCTGCGAGCATCTGCTCTAGTTGCTCTAGTTGGTCGGTGGTGGTGGCTGGCTCAGTTATGGCAGTTTTGGCTTTGCCGTTGCGCTTAGCGCCGTTGCTGTTTGTAGTAGTCATCTTTGATTCTCTCTAGTTTTTCTTCAATATTGATGTGGTTCTCGTTGAAAATCGTTGCTAGCTGGTTGCGCGATCGCAACAATACAAACATTGCTTTGCTGTTCTGTCCAGGGTTTAAGCCTAGAAACTCTCTTAGGGAGAGGATTTCTTTTAGTTCATCCCAGCTGAGGAAGTCCCGGTCGGTGAGGTCAAGGTGCTTTAAATAGCTATTGATCGTGTGAGGGCTTTTAATCCTCAATAGCCTTGAGGATTCCCTAATACTCAGAACCCCAGAATCCTTAATTACGGGTACATTTAGGGTTCTTCCTCCCCTATATCTTGCTACGGTTACATGTCTTGCTACGGTCATATTCTGCAAGGGTTGCTTATATCCCTAATTAAAAAGCCACATCTAAGGGTGGCGCTAGTGTTTGAGGAATCTTTTGGTGTTTCACGAACCCTGAAGAAGCTTGTGAATAGTGCCGAAATGATGCAGTACGTACTCTTTAGGTGCTTTACACCGTGTACTCGTGGTATCCGCTAGCCAATTTTTGAGGGTGTCAACTGGGTAACCTGAAAGTCGGTGCATCTGGTATACAGAGCAATTGTGAATCTCACGAAATTTTTTAGGGTGGATTGGTTCGACTTCTAGCTTTATCATGGGTATGCTCCCTTGCAGGTGTGTTCTGTAGGTGGGGCAGCCTTCGGTGAGGATCAGTCACCGGAGGCATTAAAGATGATAGTATGTTGCAATGCTTCATCATATAATCATCTAATTATGAATATTGACAAACTTATTGAGGAATTGTCAAATGCGGGTATTTTAGAGGTTATTCAAAAGAAAAGAATGACAACTTCTGAATTACCAGCAAGTTTGTACATCAAGCTTTTAATAGCATCAATTGCCACTAAAAAAGGTGCGAGTAACTGTATTTCAACAGCACTTGAAACCTACTGTATGAGAAACG
>JAESFG010000500.1_pt1 | contig 22843 bp, 19 predicted proteins | sample 9269371 | NCBI WGS metagenome assembly JAESFG01 (sample SAMN14506227, study PRJNA617093) | algae metagenome | isolation source: Aetokthonos hydrillicola CCALA 1050 (B3-Florida) and co-occurring... | place: USA: South Carolina | collected 2013-01-01 | reverse complement strand
TCAGCGGTGTCGACGGTCCGGCCTCGGTGTTCATCGACATCATCGGCATGCCGCGCACGCCGCTGTCGTTTGCGGGCGTGGCGCGCCGGACGGCCTATCGGGGCGCATTCTACGCGGCCAGCGCCGCGGGCGCGGCGGCGGCCGCGGGTGCTGCCTACGCCTATCGTCCTCCCGCCTACTATCCGCCGCCGCCCGCCTATTATCCGCCCCCCTACTACCGGCCGTACTACAGGCCCTACTACTGATCGCGTGATCTCCGCCGGCTGCCCGATCCCCGGACGGCCGGCGGATTTCTTCAGGACGGAACCAACCATGCCAGCACGCACGCACGCGGCCGTTGCCGCGACTGCCGCGGCCCTCATCCTCGGCTCCGCCGTGGCCGAGGCGCGGGACCTGCGTCCCCCTGCGACCGACAACGACCAGTCCTATCTGTACGTGGATCCCGGCTACGCCAGGCCCAACCTGCCGGGCTACATGCAGGAGTCGATGGATCCGTCGAACGATCCAGACACGGGGACGATGTTCGGGGAGGACGAGCAGGACGTGTCGCCGGACTCGTTCGGGCTTGACGACAACTAGAGGCGCCGCTTCTCGCAGACGAAACGAAGGGCTCCGCAGCGCAATGCGGAGCCCTTCCGCGTCCTGGCCTCGCGTCTTCGGTACTCTGCGCCTAGCCGCCAGTGCTGGCCTCGCTCTGGGCCAGGCTTTCCATCGGTTGTTTCTGGGACGTCCGGCGCCACGCGCTTGGGCTCATCCCCGACCAGCGCCGGAAGGCCCGCGTGAAAGCACTTGCATCGGAATAGCCGAGCAGGACGGCGATCTCCGCGAGCGGGACGTCGGTCGTCGTCATCATCTGGCGAGCGCGGTCGAATCGCGCCCGGTCGTGCACTTCGCGATAGCTCGTCTCTTCCTCCGCGAGCCGCCGCGCCAGGGTCCGCCTGTGGACGCCGAGCATGGTCGCGGCCTGCTCGACCGAGAAGCGCTGGCCCAGCATCGGCTTGACGAGCCGCTCCACCTCGTCCGTCAGCCCGGCGTCCTGGCTGGCGGTGCCCGCCAGAACGCGCTTGGCGAGCATGCGGCCCAGCACCGCGTCGGCGCCCGGGATCGTACTGCTCATCAACTCGACGGGAAACGTGATCGCGGACAGTTCCGAGTCGAACTGCGGAGCGGCGCGGAAGAAGGCCTGCCACGGCTTCGGGTTGGATGGCCGGCGGCGCTGCAGGAGAACCTGGGTCGGATTCCAGGCGACGTGGCAGAGCTGACGCATCAACAGGGTCGCGACGCCGGTGGCGCAATCATGGATCTGGTCTGACGCCTGAACCTGCGGTTCGATGAGGACATAGCCCAGTTCGGCGTAGCCTTCCTTGAGCTGCAGCGTCGCGAGACCCGCGCGGTGCTCAGCGTGCAGTCCCTCGGCAAGCAGCCGCAGCGCGGAGGCGATGTCGGGCTGGTGCTGGCAGGCGAGCCCGAGCAGGCCGAGTGCCGCCGATCCGGCGGCCTTGGCGGCCAGGAGACCGAAGTGCTGGCAGCCCGTGGCAGCGACGCACTGGGCGAGGAGGGCGCCGGCAGTCTGGATCGGAATCACGGAGTCCGGGTCGGCGAGGACTTCCGGCTGCAATCCCGCGCTCCTGATGACGCGTTCGGGCTCGAGGCCGAAATCGAGCAGCAGCGCGGGGACGCCAAAGAGCGGCCCGCTTCGGATCGTCCGTGAACTTGTCATCCGCCCGCTGCCAAGATCAAAAAGCCCAGTTAACTTGTCTATAATGGCTAAGTTTATTGCGCTTGGCTTGCTTTTTCGCGACAGGAGCGTCTCGAAGTGTCGGATTCCACTGAAGCGATTCAGAGACTTGGGCCGCTGGCTGAGCTTCCGGCCGTGCTCGAATCGCTCGGCGTAGACGTGGAGGACGTGCTTCGGCCGAGCGGGCTGGCGCGGGCGGAGTTCGTCGCCGACGGCCGGACGACGATGCGTGCGGCCGGAGAGATGCTGGAACGCGCGGCCGCGCTTGCCGGGCGCCAGGATATCGGCCTGCAAGTGGGCGCGCGGGCGGACCATCACGCGCTCGGGGCCGTCGGCGAGCTGATGGCGTGCGCGCCGACGCTGCGCAGCGGCATCGAGGACTATATCGGCCTGCAGATCGGCTATTCCCGGGCCGCTTCAGTGTCCCTTCAACGGTACGGGTCGGACTACGCCATATGCTACGGCATCTACAACGGCCTGGGCGCGGGCGTGCGGCAGGTCTACGACCTCGCCCTGACCATGGCCTGCAACGCGCTCAAGAGTCTCACCGATGGCCGGGTGAGGCCATCGCGGGTGCTGCTCTGCCTGCGGCCTCCGGCGGACACCGGGCCCTATGTGAGGGCCATGGGGCTGCTGCCGCAGTTCGACCAGGAGCAGTCCTGCGTCGTCGTTCCGGAAGCCGCGATGGACACCGCTCTTCCCGGTGCCAATCCCGAGAGGCGGTCGCAGCTGCTCGCTGGCGTCTCCGCGCAACTCGGCGTGACCATCGTCGACCCGGCCGCGCGCGTCCGGCACGCCCTGCGCTCGCGGCTCTTGCTGGGGGGAGGGGATCTCGGTGATGTGGCACGCCTGGTCGACCTGCACCCCCGCACGTTGGAGCGGGCGCTGGCGCGGTCCGGGACCACGTTCGCCCGCATCCGGGACGAGGTCCGGTCGGCGATCGCGCGAGAGCTGCTCGACCAGACCGACCTTCCGGTCGGACGTGTCTCGGACGCGCTGTCCTACAGCACGCACAGCGCCTTCATCCACGCCTTCCACCGATGGACGGGCATGTCGCCGAGCCGATGGCGCGAGTCGGCGGCGCGGCCTGCCACGGGTGCCATGGTGCTGGATAACTTAACCGCCTCTGTGGCAAACAAGGGCATTCGCCGGGTACGGGCGAGGAACGAGAGAGCCCCGAGATGAGACATGGTGCAGTGACGATCCTGGCCGCGCTTGCCCTGGGCGCGCCCGGCGCGACGGCGTGGGCCGACGACGCGCCGATGAACTTGCTGGCGGACCAGATCCGCGGGCAGGGCTATCCCTGCAAGGCGCCGGAGTCCGCGACACGCGACGCGGCCGCTTCCAAGCCGAACGAGGCCGTCTGGATCCTGAAATGCGATGGCGTCGGCTATCGCGTGCGCCTCGTGCCGGACATGGCGGCCAAGGTCGAAAAGCTGCCCTGACCGTCAGGCTCCGGGCGGATTGCGCGCCATCGCGATTGCCATGACGGCGCCAATGAGGCCGACCGCGGAACAGCCAAGCGCGATCTCGCGGAGCTCGAGGTTGCCGGCGACCGCGAAGGCGACGATTCCGGGAAAACGCCGCGCGAGACAGCCGCGCGATACAGCATGATCGAGCGCGCCCTAGAGACCTGGCGAAGCGCCATGGGAAAAGCGGCTTCCTCGTCGGCCGAACCGATCGGCGGTCGAGGACCGCCCGTTCCACTTGGCCACGGACTTCGGTTGATTCCACCGTAGCCGCGCTTCTACTTCAGTGCCAGAACGACCGGCCCTGAAATCGGATCTGTGACGCCGAGTCCGTTCCCGAGGTCTTCCAGCGTGTCTCGGAAGCTGTCGAGCGTCGCGATCATGTGGGGCCGGGCGCTGGCGAGCGCTTCCATGTCGTCCCATTCGGCAATGATGCAGTAGGTCCGCTCGCCGGTCTTGACCATGTTCACCCGGCGAAGCCCGGGCCAGTCCCTGTCCACACTGGCGTGGGCGTCCAGGAAGTCCTTTTCCCGACCAGCCTTGACCTTGAAGCGCACGGCGTTGAATGCGGTCATGGGATCCTCCCGCCATCCTTGGCTTGCCAGTTGCCGCAAAGGAGAGAGTGCTCCTCCTCCAGGTCGGGCGCAATGGGAACGGGTGGGCCCTCGCCTAGGGCAGGAGCTGGGCGAGCATCCTAGGGTTCTGGGCGGCGGCTGCCAGATGGAGCTCGTCTCGCGCGCATTGGGGCGCCTGTAGGCCCCGTCACTGTTCATTGCTGATCTGCACCACCAATTGTTGGGACCGAACATTTAGGACGGATCGTCCGTCTCGAAATAGCGGACGTAGCCTGCGCCGAAGCCCGCCCCAGGTGTGCTGCTCCAGGACTGGCCGTAGCAACGGACACCGGCAAACGGCTTGTTGCCGAACAGGAACATGTTGAGAGCGAGCCCGTTCTGCGGGTCGCTGTAGCCGAACAGCGCGCCTCCGGTGCCGCCCATCGTCAGCAGCCACCCGCCACAAGGGAAGCAGAAGTCCGGGAAGTATTTGTCGGTCGCAACCTCGCCGACGCCAGTGCTTGGGTCGTCGAACGAGGACTTGCTGACACCGAACGGCACCCCCTTGCTGAGCGACACGGCGAGGTAGGTGTAGTCGAGATAGAGTTCTTTCTGCTCGACCTTGTTCTCGAGGATCAGTTTCCCCTTGGCGACCGAGCCGACGAGGCTGAACGACTTTTCCCTGCCTGTCTTGTAGGTCCAATCGGTCGAGAACTTGAAAGCAGAGAAACCAAAGATCGACATGAATGTCTCCGTGGATTGATTGCTTTCGTGGGGGCGCATTGACGCGGTTCGTCAGTGGGGGTGACCGTACATCAAGGCAGAACGCCGACCCAGATCTCGGCTTCAAATCTATTTGGCGGCGGTCGCCGGGAAACCCCATCCGTTCGACTCGCCATTACACGACGCTGGCGGGCGTGCCGAGCGAACCCAATGAAAAGGTGCCCTTCATGTCCCGCCCACGGCAACGCGTGGTCCTCCAAGCCGGACCCAGAATCGACATTCGGGACCCCGACAGCAACGGTTTGCTTGGGCCGCCATACGGCTGATGCGCCGCTATGGGCCAAGCGCTTTCGATGGGTTCGACAACTGGATTCGAAACCGGGCAGGGCTGGCCATATGCCGGTCGCCTCTGCCGACAGGGGCCGGCGTGCCCCTCATGGCCGCCCGCCAGAACCCGCCACGCGGGCGCCTACGCGCGGCGGGGCCGCTGACATTCAGGCACCGTGAGCTGTCGCACCAAAGTTCGCCGCCGTTCGCCCCTAACCGTCAGCCCTTTTGCAGACGATTTTGGGGACCAGAAGCCGCGACTAAAAAATTGCTAACATTTCCCAATGGATTTTGGCGGAAGTGGTGTCTGTCGAACTAGCCGGCACGGCGACGGCGGCGGCCTCTACCTGGTCGTGAAGCCCGGCGGCGGGCGAGCGTGGGTCTTCATGTGGAAGATCGCTGGCAAGCGCCGAGAGATGGGACTGGGACGCTGGCCCGATGTCAGCCTCAGCGATGCCCGGGAACTGGCAGACGCGGCGCGGCGGCAGGTTGCGAAGGGCATCGATCCCATCGAGCACCGCCGCGAGGAAGCGGAGCGCCGGGCGGCGAAGCCGCTCGGGAGGCCGACCTTCGGGGAGGTTGCCGATCGCTACATCGCCACGCATGAGGCTAGTTGGAAGTCGCAGAAGCATGCCGCCCAGTGGCGCACGACGCTCGGCACAGACCCCTATGACGCGTCGAAGGTGCGCATCGATCCCAACGCGCACGCGGCCCATGTCGCAGCGTTGTCGGCGCTCCGGGCGAAGCCGGTCGATGAAGTCGAGACAAGTGATGTTCTGATGGTGCTGGCGCCGATCTGGAAGGAAGCGCCGGAGACAGCGTCCCGGCTGCGAGGCCGCATCGAAGCCGTGCTGGACGCCGCAACGGCGCAGAAGCTGCGGTCGGGACTCAATCCGGCGATGTGGATGGGGAATCTGAAGCATCTCCTGACAAAGCGCGACACGCTTACCCGCGGGCACCACCTCGCGATGCCCTATCAGGAGGTGCCGGCGTTCGTCGCCCGGCTGCGGGCCTGCGAGGGGGTGTCCGCCCGTGCGCTGGAGTTCGTGATCCTGACTGCTGCGCGCTCTGGCGAGGTCTTTGGCGCCAAATGGTCGGAGATTGATCTCGAGGCGAAGGTCTGGACCGTGCCCGCCGTGCGAATGAAGCTCGGCCGAGAGCACCGGGTGCCGCTGTCCGGGGCGGCTCTGGACCTTCTCCGGCGCGTTGGGTCCGACCATGCTCGCGACGGCTACGTGTTTCCCGGCGCCCGTGAAGGCGCGCCGTTATCCGTCATGGCCACCGAGATGCAGCTCCGGCGCATGGGCTATGGCGACCTGCAAAAGACGACGCGGGTGAAGGGCGAGGTTGTGAAGAAGACGATCGAGGGCACGTTCAAGGACTACAAGACCCATGGCTTCCGCTCCTCGTTCCGCGACTGGTGTGGAGAGGAGACCTCAACCCCGCGCGATGTCGCCGAGATGGCGCTGGCGCACAAGGTCGGAAGCGAGGTGGAGATCGCCTACCGCCGGGGGGATGCGCTGGAGAAGCGGCGGAAGCTTATGGAGGCGTGGGCGAGCTATTGCGGTACGCAGAATAACGCTCGCGTCATTCCACTTTCCCGAGGCAGGTTGAGGCAAGGTTGAGTCACCATTGAGTGTATGGTCGCGTGTACACCGTTCTGCGGTCTTGTTCAATTCTGACTGTTATTCCATCTTTGTCTCTCCAGAATTGATAGAGGACGTCAGGTGCTGAAGGACCGTTTGCTCGACAACCACGCGCTTGATGCTCTCGGGGGTCTGCCCCGCAAGAGCACCCGCTACGCGCTCATGAAAATCGGCGATTTCCCGCGTCCCGTGCGGATCGGCCGGCGGGGCGCGCGTTGGTTTCTGAGCGACATCGAGGCGTACCTCGACAAGCTTCGGGCGGCGAGGAACGCGGCTTGAGCGGCGATCTCGACACTCGCTGTTTGAGCCTTAAGGGCACCGCTTTGCAGCTTGGCGTCTCGCCGCGGTGGCTTCACGAACTCGTCCGAGTTGGCGAGGCGCCCCCGTCCATCGTGGTCAGGGGGCGACGCCTCTTTACCCCGGCCGGCCTGCAGGACTGGATGAGCGACCGGCTCGCCCAGGAGCGTGCCCGCGCTGCTGTCCGGGCCGAGCGCCGGGCAAAGAAGTCCGTGACGGCCTCGGCCGCGACAGACGGCACCTTCGACGACTAGGGAGCGCTGCGCCTGGACCGGCCGCCTCACGGGGGCGGCTCGTCGAGTGCGAAAGCCTCTGGCGTAACTGGTTTCGCCGCCCGGACACGGATGAACAACAGGCGTACGCCGAGCTCGCCGCCGGTATTCACCAATCCCGAAGAAGAGAAGGGCGCGGCCTCCTCAAGCCACGCCCTTCGTTCCATCAGCATCACAGAGTCTACCAGATGATCAATTCTACAGAAGCAACTCCTCAGCGGCAAGCTGAACTGTGTCTGCTGACACACGCGCCGGTCGCCGCGCAACTCGACCTGCGACTGTCGATCGCCTTCCTGAAGACCCTGGATCCGGACGGGCGCCATAACTTGGTCGCACTGGGCCCAGAGCAAGGCGATCCGGTTTTCGGCCTCACCGTGAAGCCAGGCGACTGGGAAGCCATCGAGACTTTCATCACGCGCCACCACGGTCGCAAGAACCTCTACTACTCTGTATCGGAGCCGCGCGCCGATGCGCCTGACGACAAGCTGGACAAAATGGAGATCGGCCGGGCTCGCGCCATCGTTGCAGATCTCGATCTGCTCGACGGGACCGCAAACACGGGCGCCAACGTCGAGACCTTGGCCAAACGCCTTCAGATCGCAACAAGCGCCTGCCCGCCATCGCTGGTTGTTCACTCCGGTGGTGGCGTCCAGGCAGTCTGGTTTCTGACCGAGAAGCTGGACGCCGAGACTTCGCTCAAGGCTGCAGAGGACCAGGGGCGAGGGATCGCGGCGAGCCTGCGGAAGTCGCTGGGTGACGTCGCCAAGGTCGACAATGTCCAGGACATCAGCAGGATCATGCGGCTACCCGGGACGCTGAATGTCCCGGGGGCGGCTAAGCGAGCAAAGGGACGGGCGCCGGCCTTGGCGACGTGCGTCATACCACCTGACGTCCGACGTTACTCGCTGGAGCAGCTCGCGGCGTTTGCGCCACCGCTGGGAGCGAATGCGTCGGCTTCCGACCACGTGCCTGCGATCAGTGAGGCGATGAAGCGCCTGCACGAGAGGTGGGGGGAGACGGCGGAGGTTTCTCAGGATCTCGAGGACCGCATGGGAAGGACCAGAGACATCCCCCTTATCGAGCTCTGGCACGACCTGGTCGACGAGATGCCCGGTGACGGTAGCGGGAGTGCCTATCGGTTCGCGCTTGCGGCCCGGATGCATGGTCACGGCTTCAGCCTCCTCGACTACGCCGCGGTGGCACGATCGAGCGTCAACACCAACCTCGAGAAGCATCCGTCCGAGGCTGCCCAACAGCGAGCGCTGGCCCGGGACTGGGTAAGATCAGAGCCCACCTCGGCCTACAAGGAGTTCGGGCTTGAGCCGCCTGTGCCGGACTGGGTCGAGGCGTTCAACGAGACGCACGCGGTCGTGCCAATCGGCGGAGAAACGCTCGTTTTGTGCGAGAGAGAGGACGGCTTCGACCTCATGCCACCTGGGCAGCTCGATCTCTTTCACAGGGGGGGTTGAATGGTGATCCGGTCCGCCCGGTCCGTGTCACATGGACCGGGCACCGCCGCAATGACGGCGTAAGTCATTGAATATACTACGCCTGTCCGTGTGGTCCATGTGGTCCATGTCGTTTCGAGCAGCCCAGTATAAGATAATGGCAAAGTGTCCCGGGGGCAGTGAGGACCTGTTCCGGCATGTCGGCGGGAGTGTCTCCCATCAATACTAATTTCACATGGACCAGATGGACCACATGGACCATCCCTTGAACTACCTGAAGAATTCCGGTCCATGGGACAGGTGCCGGTCCATGTGATGCATGGACCAGCCGCGCCTGCCCCGCGGGAAATAGTCCGCTGCCCAAAACTCAGAGGCGGAATGCGCGCCCAGCAGCGCCTCCCGGTAAAGCTCGTGCAGCAGGCGTGGCGCGGTCCCAGGTCGGCGCCACGGCCTATCCTCGAGTTGAAACGCCGCGGCTAGAATGGGACGGCGCCGCGCGAATGCGGCGCCTGCTCCCGAGTGCGCCCGCGGCAGGAAGCGCCCTGCTGGAAAATGCTTGCGCCGCGCAAATGCGGCGTCCTTGTCCCTAGTGCGTGCAAGCGGTACGAAAATCCTCGGACAATTACCGGATCCCAAAGCAATAGCAGGCCGCGCCAATAGAGCAGGAATTCGTGATCTCCTGCGTGAGAGCGGCCTTCGATCCTCGCGGGTTGCGCTTGTGAGGGCACCCGGCAAACGCGCTCTCCGAGCCGTCCCGGAGCCCGCAACTGCCCAACTACCAACCGAGCGGGCGCCCCTCGCACCGGCCGTCCATTCCTCTGGCTCAGGCCTTAAGATCTGCCAGAATGGCTGCGCGATTGCGGAGGCCGTGACCTTGGAGTTCGATCTCGCTGGGTGGTTCCGACGTTGCCTCGCGGACAGCGGCATGTCGCAGACCGAGATGGCGCGGCGCCTCACTGCCCTTCTGGGCCGGCCGTACTATCAGACGACCCTTGCGAAGGTTATTGCTGGCCAGCGCCAACTGACCTACGCCGAGGTGGTTGCTGTCGTTCAGACCCTAGACGTGCCACTACCTCACGAGACCGGGTTCGGCCCAGCGCTGCGGTCCGACCCTCGAGTCGAGGAGTTGGAGGCGAAGGTAGCGGATCTCGAAAGGCGACTGCCGGCGATCTCGGGAAAATAATCACCAATGTGGTTATCAAGGATATCGGCAAACAGAACAGAGATCAATTGCAAAGTATTGCCTGATTCGATCGGCCTACGTTGCCGTACACATTAGACGCGAAAAACTCCGCATCCATCTTGCAACGGCGGGTACGTTCCACTTCCTCAGCAGTCGGCGTTCGTGCAGTTTGATCAGACGTTTCGGCTGCAACCGACGGCGTTGGTCCCTGATTAGAAGCTGATCCGATTGGTACTGGCTGTCTTCGACCGGCTCCAACAGAACCCTTAATACACACTCCGGACCTATTCCTTGACCACCCTTCTGGGCAGGACTTCGCAATGGCAACACACGCCGTGCCCTTCAAGACCTCACCCTTCTTGCAAGCGAGGGGGCATACTAAGCCAGACCTTGTCTTGAGCTGGCGGACAGCATCCTCGGTCAGCGGGGCGTCCCCTGGAGCATTGGTGAGCTTCTTGTAGTTGGCCCACCCTCGCTCGATCAGTGCAGGCTTGAACCGTTCGCCTGACAGGCACCCCAGACGGACAAGTTCGAACTGCGCGGCCTTCAGAATTTCATCTCGTGGCGGAGTAATGGGTGGGCCGTCTGTTGCAGGACATCGTCGCGCACGAGCCGAAAGAACTTGCCGATCTCGATGCCGGGCTGATCGAGGTGCTTGAGGATCGATTTGACGTAGGGGCTGTTGCCGCCGTCCCCGTCCAGTGCAGTCTCGCCTCCTCGTGCAGCATAGGCGATGAGAGTGGCGTTCTCCGGCTCGACGCGGGCAAGGCCACGGCTTGACAGCGACCGCGTCGCCGAGGTCCGCCGCATTGTTTCAACGAAGGGGTTGTCGCGACAGGCATCCAGGATAATCAGGCCGACCTTTTTCCCGCTGCTGACCGCGTGCGAAAGGCGGTCGAGTGAGATGAGGACTTCCTCGATGTCCCTGTCCGACTTCACGCTCGCGTCGACGGGTACGAGAAAGTTCCTGCCGTTGAACTCGATCCCGTGGCCGGCAAAGTAGATCACGGCCCAGTCGGCCGTTTCCGCTGCGTCCTAAAACTCGTGGCGAGCGACGGAACCGTCCTGTAGCTCGAGTTGCCTATGATTAACGCGACGCGCCTTTCCAGTTGATCCGCGTAGGCAGCCCGTGAAGAAAGTCCCGCCACCAGGATCATTGAGACCAGAACCAGCAACCCCCAACGCATTGCAGGACGTCTCCCCAAACCAGCGAGTTTCAGCCCGTCGAGCCTCGCCGAATAGTCGTCGGGCCGTTGAGCTTTAGCAAGAGCAAGTCGGCGTAGCCCCGAGATCGTCCGCAACTGTCTCACTCTCGCGCGTTTGACCTCCAAACGGATTGCGATGGGCAGGAGAGCTCTTGAGCCCGTCAGCCAAACCTGTAGCGTTGGCGCTGTGTAGGCGGCGCGATCACTCACCGGGGCTGCTGCGGAGGAGCGGGGAGAATGCGTGCCAGCAGCGGGTATCCCGTGAATGCCGCACTGTTTGCTGAACCGGAACGATCGAAGCAGTTCTCGTTCGCGAGAAAGGGCATCCTGAATCCGAGCATTGAAACACTTCATCCCGCTCGGCATGCCTATCTCTACCGTCTTGGGCATTCTCAGCTGACGGACGATGAGAATCTCTCGTCTCCTTGGTGGAACGACTACCAGAATTTCATTGCACTGAAGACGTTTGCTCAGGCGAACTCCGTATCCCTGACCGTGTCCAGCCGCATCCACAACGCGCAGGCCCCGCAATTTGGGCCCGCAGATGTCCTGTACAAAGCGGCGTTGGCCGCGCCGATCCAGGTCTTCCAGGGGTTGGGTCGACCCATCATGGGCGACGACGACCGTTTGTACTTTCCTCCCGGGGCAGTCACGCAGACTTTCGTTCCTGGCCTGCGCGCATGGCCGGCGAAAGTTCGAAGCAGCTTGTGGCATTCAGCGTTCAGTTCTTTCAGCACGGAGAAAGTAGGGCCGGGGCTGATCAGTCTCTATGGCGAGTAACCTGGCCCTCTGACAAAGTCCGCCAAATTCCAAGTCACCGGAAGCGGTGCGCAGTGGGCCCACGGAAACCGCGCAACGTGCCGGGCTGTGGCCCTCAGGTGCTGATGAGGGCCGCGACCATCTGATCGGACGTAGACGCGTCATGTTCTCCCAACAAACCGCACCGGCTTGATCTCGAAGATCCAGTAGCCCTCGCGAGGCTGCGGCGTGCGCTCGCTGCCGGCCATGGCGGTGCAGAGGTCGTCGGCCGCCGCCATGGCCTCCCCCTCCGTGCCGTATGTCTGCTCTATGGAGAGGTCATCGACCAGTCGGCCGTCGTGGACGGAGACGAGGGCGTACTGAGGGCCGACCAGCGTGTCGGTGTCGTTGGTCACTTCGCCGTCCCCTGCAACTGAGCACCGCCGCGCAAAGGCGCCCGCGTGGCGGGTTCTCGCGGCCAGCCATGAGGGGGACGCCGGCCCCTATCGGCAAAGGCGACTGGCATGGCCAGCCCTGCCGATTGCGTCCGCACTGGGGGCAATCGCCTCGCTCATCGAAACCGTGAAGCCCAATGGCATCGACCCCTACGCCTACTTCGCCGGCGTCATCACCCGCATCGTCGCCGGTTATCCTCAACGCCAGATCGCCGGTCTCCCGCCTTGGGCTTGTGCACCCACGTCATTCCAGGCAGTGGCCTGAGAACGGTGCTTACGTTTAAGTTGAGCTTGAGGCTGAAAGGCCTGTTATGGCACGCTGTTCAAGCGCAACGGCTTATTGGGGGAGGCGACATGAGTTGCCGCAAGTTGAATAACGCCCTGTCGGCAGCCGGTGTAGGACTGCTACTCTTCGTTCTCCTGAACTTTCCAGTTCTTGCAGAAAGGCGGGTGGCGCTTTTGATAGGAAACGCTGGATATTCGATTGCTCCTCTCAACAATCCTCCAAACGATTTGCAATTAATGAAGGGTGCATTTGATCGTGCTGGCTTCGACGCAATAGTAGTACGATCTAATCTTGATAGAGCAACGATGACAGAGACTTTAGCAAAATTTGAAGATGAGGTGCGTCGCTCTGATATCGCAGTATTTTACTTCTCCGGGCATGGGATAGAAATGGACGGAGTCAATTATCTAATTCCCATTGATGCAAAGCTGAAGTTCGATCGAGACGTGAAGTTTGAAGCCATTCCTCTCGACGACGTGATGCAGGCCCTCTCGGGTGCTGTGCGGTTGAAATTGATTATTCTCGACGCTTGCCGAAATAATCCCTTTGTTAAGGGGATGCATGGTGCAAAGACAAGAGGCGATGTTGGCCGAGGATTAGTTCGCGTAGACTCGACGGTTTCTGATCAACTCATCGCCTTTGCGGCTGCTCCGGGTCAGATAGCCTTGGACGGATCGGGATCCAACAGTCCTTACGCTGAATCGCTAGCGAAGTTGATTCCGGACACCAATGCAGACATTCGCATTGTTCTGGGAAAGGTCCGGGATGAGGTCGCTGCTGCAACCAATGATCAGCAGATTCCATATTTCACTGGCTCACTTGGAGGACAAATAACTACGCTCGCAGCTCCGTCGAAGAGGCTCCAAGACGTCGCAAACCAATCCAACTCCGCTGAAAACACAGATGCCATGATCAGGTGTAACGCGGCCGCTGCCCACTGGGCTGAGGCAAAGCTATATGATCAATTAGAGTATTATCAGCAGCATCTTGCGCTCTTCGGCTCTTGTGCATTTTCCGATTTCGCAAGAGTAAAGATTGAGGAGAAGAAGCGGCTTAATCGTGACGGGGTGTCCCTCGGAGATTCAGATCCTTCTTTGCAAGTACCCGTTACCGATTGTGATCGGCTCGCAGCAGATCCATTTGATGACGGACGCCGAGGCCCGGGTATCGAATTTGAAAGCATGGATGGTTTGGCTGCAAGAACCGCATGCGAACAGGCAGTAAAAACTTATCCTTCTATTTCCAGGTTTCGATATCAACTTGGAAGAGCATACCAGAAAATGAGCGAATTCGGACAGGCCGCTGAACACTTCAGAGCCGCAGCTGTGAAGGGTAACGCGTGCGCCCAGTTTAACTTAGGTCTTCTATACGAGCGCGGCGATGGTGTTGTAAAAAGTGACGCGGAAGCGCTCAGCCTGTACATGAAAGCTGCGGACAGTGGATTCGGATGGGCGTTCTTTAATTTAGGCAACATGTATGCAGACGGTCGCTCTGTAAAACGAGATCAAAAGAAAGCGTTAGAATTTTATCGGCGCTCTGCCGACAAAGGTATTTCCTTTGCGCAATTCACGCTTGGCCGGATTTATGAAGAAGGTCAAGGAGTACAAAAGGACGAGTCTGAAGCAGCGCGTCTCTACATGTTGGCCGCGAATGCGCGTCATGCATGGGCGCAATTCAACCTCGGAAATATGTACTCAGACGGGCGAGGGGTCCCGAAGGACTACGTCGAAGCTGCAGCGTGGTACCGCACTGCTGCCGAGAACGGCCTTTCAGAGGCCCAATTCAAACTGGGCCTATACTATTTAGATGGAGTTGGTGTTCCAAAGAGTGAGGCAGAGGCTGTTGGCTTGTTTCGCCAAGCTGCTGAGAAGCGGAATCCCTGGGCTACACTCAATCTTGCCGAAATGTATTCCGCTGGTAGGGGAGTTTCGAAAGACGACGCAGAGGCTGTACGACTTTATCAGCGTGCTATCGATGAAGGAAATATTACAGCGATGGTAAAGCTCGCCAGTTTTTACATTGCAGGTCGAGGTGTTTCGAAGAACTACACGGAAGCTGCGAGGCTTCTTACCATGGCCGCAAGATCGAACGATAAAGCTGCAATGGAAGATCTGGCGAGGCTCTATGATGAGGGACGCGGCGTAAAGAAGGATCCGGCGGAAGCCGGTTGGCTTCGTGACAAAGCAAGAAAGTTAGCGCGACAAAATAGCCCAGTTCCCTAGGCGTGCCGACGTACGATCAGGAACGCGCGGACGCCCTAGCTTCCGGCCTCGTGAGCCAGCCGAGGCCGGATCAGACCGCACACGAGGCTTTAAGCAGTGCTGGCCGGCGATGGTGCGAATGAGGGAACGACAAGCCTGCTCGTGGCGCACTTAAACGGCCCATATGGAACCGAGCTCAATTATGAGCACGCCATCGAACCCGGGGCGCGACCCTGCGGGTCCCTCATTGATTGTCGTTTGACTGCATCGTGGCATCCCGTTCTCCGACGCGGTAGCTGCCAGCCATGACAGTCGAATTGTCAGAGCCCGTGCCGCGTCATGCCGGTCCAGTAATTTGCTAGTTTCGAGTTCCGGAAAGTGCAAATGTCTGCGAAGCGGATCCGCACTCTGGTCTTGGCCTGAGCGCGCCCAAACTTGCTGCACGTCGTGGTTTTCCTATTCCCGACCTATGAAGAGGCATTCGCGGTTGTGTCTTGGAGCAATGATACTGATGAAATTAGCGGCGTGCTTCATGCGTCAATAGAGGCGACCGGGTCCGGATCGCCGCTCACGCTGGCTCACCTAGGAGAGGGCCATCGTCACCGGTTCAGGCATGGGCTCTCTGGCTCTGGAGCGCGCTGGCTAGCCGATCTGCGAGTGGGGGTGGGTTTGGGGTGGAGCAATTGCGGAATTTGACCCCATGCAGCCGTTTGGAGCGGTTGCCTCGGGCCTTGTCACTCCAAATCTTCAGCCGCTGTCGATATGTCTGCCTAAGGGGGGCGAGCCGAAGTCGGCCTGGCGCCGAGAAGCAGGCGTTCGGTTGGGTGCTGTCTGGCATCACCGGCCAACGCGGACCGCACCTGCGAGCGTCGTCTCCGCGGTTCCTTTTTCGTCGATCGCCGCCTACTTGGTCACCTTCGCCAGGGGGCAAGGGCCCGTCGCGACCCGGTTCATTAGACTGCTGGCTCACGTCCGGGGCGAGATTGAACGGCATTTCCGGGCCGGTCATCTGGCGGGGATGAATGATGGACCCAGGTGCATCCCGAAAGTGACCCGCGTGGAACGCGGCATCGTTCCCAGCTGACCATGGCGCCGTGTGCCGGCTAGCGGATGCACGGATCAGTTCCGCTGGCGACGCTGGTAACGTGGTTCGTGATCCAGCTGCGGCCGGATCACGCCATCGTCTCACCTCACCTGCGACGCCATCTCGGCGATGATGGCGGGAACGTCACGCGTCACGCGCCAGTTCGGGTAGTGGTCGCGGAACTTGCGCACATCGCTAATCCACCACTGGTGGTCGCCCGTGCGATTCTCGCTCTGATACGTCCAGTCAAGCGAGCGGCCCACCAACTGCTCTGCGAGGGCGATCGCTTCCAGCATCGAGCAATGGGAGGCTGAACCGCCACCGATGTTGTAGACTTCACCGGCCCGGGGAGACCGGACGTACTCCCAGAAGGCGCGCACGAGATCGGCAGCATGCAGGTTGTCACGCACCTGTTTCCCGTTGTAGCCGAAGACAGTGTAGGGCATGCCGCAGGCGCAGGCGCGGACGAGAAACGCGAGGAAGCCGTGCAGTTGTGCTCCGGCGTGTGCTGGCCCGGTGAGGCAACCTGCCCTGAAACAGACCGTTGAGAGGCCAAAGTATCGTCCGTACTCCTGCACGAGTACGTCGGCAGCTAGTTTGGACGCTCCAAACACGCTGTGCAGACTCTGGTCCACCGTCAGACGCTCGTCGATTCCGTGCTCCTCATACGGGTGCCCGGCCGCCACGCTGAAGCGCGTCTCGCCCTCGACCAGCGGCAGCCGGTTTGGCGCATCGCCGTACACCTTGTTCGTGCTCATGAAGATGAACACTGTTTCGGGCGCGTACTGGCGCGAGGCTTCCAGAAGATTCAGTGTGCCCACTGCATTCACACTGAAGTCCGTCTGCGGGTCGCGCGCCGCCCAGTCGTGCGATGGCTGTGCCGCCGCGTGCACGACGGCGGCGACGGATCGCCCCAAGGACCTGAACAGGTCGCTGATGCCGCCGCGATCCCTGATATCCAGTTGGACGTGACGATATCGGCGAAGGTCCGCCTGCAGCCTGGCCAGATTGGGCTGTGTACTTGCCTCCGCCCCAAAGAAAAAGCCGCGCATGTCGTTGTCGATGCCGACAACGTCCCAGCCCATCTCGTGGAAGAACCGAGCTGCCTCCGAACCGACGAGCCCAGCGCTGCCTGTGACGACGACCAGGGTCATGCCATCAATCCTGCGTTTGGTGCCCGCCCATCGAACTCGGCATAGCGCGCAGGGAGTTACGATCAGAAGCTGCACCGAATTGCATGTTTTCGATCTCGGGGATAAACATTACCCTCGTCAAGTGTGCATCGATGCGGCTCTATCACGCTCTGTCAGAATGCTCTGGGAAGCCCGCGGTCGCGAGCTGCTTAGGGGTGTGCTGCGGGACTGCCCGGCGGGCTGCGCTGCTTGTTTACCTAAGGTTTGGACATGCATGAACGGACTGACGCCGCTGAGCGTGCATTCTGCATTCTGCCCTTCCGGGGACTGTCCACGGATACGTTTGGCCGCGTGGTCGCCTGCTGCGAGAATATGGTACCAGCCATCCCCGGGCGGAACGCGCATGTGCCCCTGGACGAGCAGGTCAACTGCGAGCATCTGAAAAGCATTCGGCGCGATATGCTGGCCGGCGTAAGGGCACCGACTTGCGGGCGATGCTGGGACAGTGAAGACCAGGGAGGTTACAGCTATCGCAAGTACTGGAATGACAAGCTCTTGGGAGATTTGTCGATTGATGATGTCGCGCGACAGGTGAATCCTGACGGGACCGTGGAGCGCTATGAACCGCTGATGATGGAAATTGCACTCGGAAATACGTGCAATCTACGATGCCTGATGTGCAGTAGCCACAATTCATCATCATGGCGCAAGGAAGCGATGGAGCTCGGTGAGATCACGCGAGACGAGGCCAAGGCACTTAAAACGATCGACTGGTACACGGATCGAAACTTCCACGACCAGTTCCGACGCCTCGCGACGGATTTGAAACACATCAGCTTCTGGGGAGGCGAGCCGCTTATCATCGACGAGCATGTCGATCTTCTCAGGATCTGTATCGATGTGGGTGTAAGTCGAGAGATCACGTTGAAGTACGCGTCTAACCTCACCAAGCTTGCGCCGGAGCTGCTGGAAGTTTGGGGTCATTTCCGCAAGGTGTGGATTAGCGTAAGCGTTGATGCTTACGGGGACCTGAACCACTACATCCGCTACCCCTGCGACTGGGCTCGGCTGGAGCAGAATATCCAGACACTCGGAACTTGGTCCCGGCAGATCCCACTTCGTCTGAACATTTCGGCGACCTTCCAGATGCTCAACATTCTGCGGCTCGACGAGCTTTATCCCTGGGTGTTCAACGTTATGAAGACGTATGGGCACGACAGGATGCCCTATGTCGGCTGGGTCAGTGCGCCGGAGTTCATGAGTTGCCAGGTGGCGCCGGCCCCCATCAAGAAGCTGGCCTTTGCACGTCAGATGGAGTTCATCCGGCGCTACAGCGTGGCATCTCCGCATTCATTCGAAGCCCATCTGGCGGAGCGCCTGAAGAGCCATCTGGCACGGCTTGTCGAACGCGTCGATACCCGCTGGCAAGAACGCCAATGGGCCGCCTTCTGCGCCTACATCGACCGCCACGACGCCTATCGCGGAACACGTGTTTTCGATCATTGCCCCGAATTCGCAGATCACTGGGTGACCGCCGACAGCGCGACCCCCGAGGCGAGGGCCACGTGAACGGGCGTTTGCTGGGCGGCGCCTTCCGCGCCCAGGCTGGCACCGTCGAGTACGCTGGCCTTCTCCGGGTTGGTCGTAGCCGGCTTGTCGGACAATCGATGCTGCAAGTTCCGGACGGTGTCCCGCAGGATTCCTTGCAATTGGCCCGCGTACTGCTCGTTCGGCAGGATGGGATTGTCCGCGCGTAAGACGCGCTCCTTGATGTGCATTCTCAGTTCGAACCGGTCCGCGGGACTTTGCACCAGTCTCACCGTCAAGTCCCTGTAGGAGGTTGGGTTGGAGGCGACCCAGTCAGGCAGTTCGAACGCGCGGAGCCATGCCGCGCCCTGTCGCGCCCGCTGCGAGTCGCCTTCCAGCGTCACTACTGGCAGACCGGTCATCAGCGCTTCGCAGACGGTTGTCGCACCCGAATACGGAAAGCCATCGACGTAGACGTCAGCGGCGCCAAGGAGGGCGCGCACTTCATCGCTGGACTGGCATTCGAGGATGATGACCCGGGACACGTCGATATCGCCGCCCGTCAGTGCCGTCCGGAGAAATGTCCGGCAGGTCGCTTCCTCGTACGCGAAGCCCCAATTGCGTGCGAAGGGAAGCAGCACCAAAACCGCGTCGGGGCAAGCAGACAGGATTTGCCGCCATGTTTCGAGAAGCTGCGGCGAAAGCTTGAACATCACGGCGCAGCTCATCAGCATGACAGCCTCTTCCGGAATTCCATGCCGGGCGCGAACGCTGTGTGCCTGCTCCCGCAGTTCGAAACTGCGCCGGTCGAAGGCGAATGCCTGGATCATGGTTGTGCTCAGCTTCAACCGTTCGGTGTAGTGAGCACCAGCACCGACGGGTTCGCAGGCCTCTGAAGAGAGCACATGCGTGAAGCTCCTGAGGCCACTCGTCGCGGGTGACACGGCGGTGGTGATGCACTGCACGGGGGCCAGCCGGTGCGCGGCAACGTAGGACAGCCTTTCCAGACCGCTGAAATAGGAACACAGAACAACGACGTGCGGTTCGAGGCCGCGGATAGCTCCCACGCAGGAAGACACGTCTTCGCTGGTCAGGTTAAGGACCGCGGCTTTGTGGGGTCCGGGCGGTATCGGACCGCTTTTCTGGTCGATCAACGCGACGATGGTCTCGAAGCCGGAGCCTGCAAGCGCTTCCGTTGTCGCCTCCAGCAGGTGGAATTCAGGTCCCGGCGCCAAGGAGCGGGCGAGCAGGATCACCCTGATCGGGCCCACGGGCCGGGGCGCCGCCGGCGGGCTCGCAATGCGGTAGCCCTGCCGGTGCATCACCGTCTCCAGAGAACGCGCCCACCGAGTCTTGTATGGCTTGAGGTTCTCGTCGGAGAACAATGTGCGCATGTTGAAGTGGTGCGCGAGGATCTCCACGGCGAGCCGGTGGCCGCGGGATGATGGAGCCTGCTCCGCCATGATCCGTTCCACACCTTCGATCAACATGAGGTTGTAACGGTCCAGCGCTTCTACCTCGTGCCGTTCGACGACGAAGTCCGGCTGTCCGGCGAGGTAGGCACCATAGACGTCGGGCGCGATCAGCAGATGGTCCGGGGGTGCGACGATGTCTTCCGGACGAATCGCCTGCCATGCCGGCACGAGCACCATTGCGCACACGAGATAGCGCAGACGCGTCATTGACACGGGCTCGCCAATCTCTCGGGCCAGCAACGCGCGTTCCTCCTCGGCAAGCGGGACGATCGCCGCGGCGCGCCTCAAGTCCGCCAGGCTCTTCAGGAAGCCCGGGCTCGCGACATCGCTGACAAGAACCGCCTGCGGAGCGTGGGAGATGGACCTGGCCAGATCCGCCCTCATCGCGGCGAGATCGGCTAGGCTCAGGTCCTCAGCCCTTCTAGAGCCGGCGAACCGGGCAAGTATCGTCCAGGCCGCGCTGCGCGGCGCCGTGGTGGCAAGCTGCGCGCGGCGGAATTCGCCTTCTTCGGCGCGCAATGTCAGGCTCTCCAGGATAACGGATCCTCGGCGCGGAGGGTCGGATTCGGATGCATCGCCAATGCTCAGAATGTGCAGGCACAGTACGATCTCGCCGTCCCCCGAGTGGCACTGCGGCAGGATTGGAACCTCGACCCGATCTGCCCCCAGCAGCTGGCACACACGTACCATCGTGCCGTTGATCGACACTCCGACGATGGGAGTTTCATCAGGCGTCAAGTGGTCGGGACTGAGACCCAGGACGATTGCCGGCGATCGCAGGTCTGTTCGGATGCGAAATTTCAGGAGGGCCTCTGTACCCACGTTGCGCAGGCCAGATTCCGGATCCCATGCCCATCCGACCTGATGGAGGCTGTCCTGCCGGTGAGCAAAGAAGTGAATCTGCCCTGGATTCAACAGTGTGAGCCTGATGCTCGTCGCCGGCCCAAGCGCGTGTCCGTCCGTGGACTGCAGGGTGACGTCGCGCAGGCGTAGCGGATGCTGTTCCCCCGGCATCTCTGGATCGAAATGGAAGGTAAGCCTCTGTTCTTCCGCCACCCGGGGTCCACCGAGCGCGATCCTGATTTCGTCACCGCCCGACAGAGCGGCAGTGTTGAATACATCGACGGTGTCAGTTGTGGAGCGGATCTTTAGAATCCCAGCAGGTACGGGTCCACCAAGGCGCAATGCGACCTGACTGTGCCGTCGTGAAGGGTCGGCAAACAGGGTGAGGGGCGCTCCGTTCTCTGCTAAGGCCAGTTCGCCTTCCTCTGTGGTCGTCCAGCCCGCCCCATTGAGGTCAGAGGACACGAAGCGGGCGGCCGGATATGACTGGCCTGCGACTAGGAGCGGGGTAGGGGCAAGCTTGCTCGGGGGTATCCATTCGAGCGACACGAGGGCGAAGGCTGGAGACAGCACGGACCGCATCGACCGCCGTGTCGAAGCCGGCTTGATCGTGATGACGAGCGCGTGGCCGAGGGCCGGCAACTGGTCCGGGGCCAGCTCGAGCACGAGTTCCACCGTCTCGGCGGTTGCGGCGGAGGCCACTCTGATCTCGTCCACGAACGCCTCGAATCGGCGGCCCGAAGCCACGCCCTCGGGCGAGTCACGCAGGGTGAGCCGTACGATTAGCCCGTCTGGGGTTGGTGGGAGAGTGAACGTAAGCCGGCATGCGTTTGCGCAGCACCACTGGACATTGTCGGAAGGTGGATCCACGTACCCGCTTGCGATGATGTTGCGGCCAAGTCCGGGTGCTGCAAGATGGAGCGACGTTCCGGGGGGCACTTCGGGGCAGATGGGCTCGCGCCTCTTTGCCAGAGCCTCCTGGATGATCGTTTCGAACGGCTGAAAGTCCCCACTGATCAACCACGCCGCCGGCGCTTTCCTCCCCAGCAGCAGATCCCGCAGCAACGGAGCCTTCCAACTCGTGGCCAGAAGAGAAAGAAGAAGCACGGCCTTCAGCCGAATGGCTGCCGGCAGGGGAGAAAAAGCAGTGGCTAGGGCTGCACGACGCGCCGTAGGAGCGCCAATACGGTGGACGTCTCCAATCGAAGAGAACATGGCAATGATACGTAATTCAGCAATCCATAGCGAAGCCGAGAGCAGAGCCGCTTCGGGGCGAGCGACGCCGGTACCAGCAAGGCGCTGCCGCAAGGCGGCAAGGGCCTTGCGCATGTGGTCCACGGAGCGACGATTGAACCAGGTATCGCCCGCTGCAAGCCGGAAATAGTTGTTGTTTCCGTGAATGCGATAGCGGCCGCACACACGACGCAGCGCAACACACGGGCTCTCAACCGCGGCAGCCCGGATCAGGTATGCGTCGGCGCTGATTTTCCACTCCGCTTCCGGCATCGGTAGGATCGTGCCGAGCAGTTTCCTCGAGAAGGCGTTGCCGCTTGTCGGCGAGAACGCAAAGAATCCCCGGCGAAGCAGCCTGGGCAAGTTGTCGCCGTCGTCGACCTCCAGGGTTGCGGGGTAGGGGCCGTGGCTGGATCCGTCGCCGCCCACCAGTTCCAGGCCGAAGGCAAGCCAGTTGGTGTCCACACGCCAGTGGGCGAGGATCACATCGGCCGCATCTTCGAGCAGGAGGTCGTCCGCATCGAGGAATACAATGATATCCCCGGTAGCGGCCGCAAAACCGGCGTTGAACGCGGATGCCTGGCCGCCGTTCTCCTTGGAAACGAGCGTGATGCGATCTCCGTAGCTCCGAGCGAGCGCTATCGAGCCATCGGTGGAGCCGTCGTCCACCACCACGACCTCGACCCGGCAGGTCTGCGCAAGTGCGCTGTCGATGCAGGAGCCGAGGAAATGAGCGTAGTTGTAATTTGTAATGATAACCGAGACACGCAGGTGATCTTCACGCAACAAATTGACCCCCGCACACCCTGGCCGGTTTGGCCCCAAGCACACGCTTTCACGACACCGACGATAACGATCGCCCACTGTCGCGCGAAACATCGCCGATTGGGTTAGAATAATTTGTTGAGCTCACCGTAGTCGGGAATGCTTGCCTGACCCTTGGCGAAAGCTTCGCGCGCACCTCGGGGTTGAGGCCTGCGACTACGGACGGGGACACCGCCGCCAG
>JAESFG010000499.1_pt1 | contig 23280 bp, 20 predicted proteins | sample 9269371 | NCBI WGS metagenome assembly JAESFG01 (sample SAMN14506227, study PRJNA617093) | algae metagenome | isolation source: Aetokthonos hydrillicola CCALA 1050 (B3-Florida) and co-occurring... | place: USA: South Carolina | collected 2013-01-01 | reverse complement strand
GGGTTTAAGGTCAGGAAGTCCGGAATGACAAAAGGACAACACACTGAGTAGCCGTGTGACATGAAAGTGACATGCACGGTTTCGGATGGGAGGGGTGCTACAGTAATGTACACCTCGACCCTAACGGAAACGTATTCATTACAGTTCGCGATCGCGTCGCATTAAATGGCAGAAGTACGGATGGAGATTTTGCTAGTTCAATTGTGACCAAAGTTGAAGAAAATGCTATGGGCAAGGGGAGTAACTTAGAAATCTTCACCAATAGCCTACAGCTAAGCAATGGTGCACAACTGGTTAGCGCAACTTTTGGTATTGGAGATGCTGGCAGTATATCGATTTCAGCACGAGAAAGAGTTTTTGTAAACAGCAGTGGAGCTTTTAGCCGTGTAGAATCTACCGGTCGTGGCAACAGTGGTAATCTACAAATTACGACCGACAACTTGGAAGTGGCTAATCTCTCACAACTTAGTGCCTCTACCCTTGGAGTTGGCAATGCAGGCAATGTCATAATTACAGCAAATCGCGCTTCTATCATTGATAGCGATGTCTTGAGCCGTGTGGGAAGAACTGCTATGGGGAAAGGTGGTAATGTGCAAATTACTGCCAACGTCCTAGAAGTGGTTAACGGTGGCAGTTTTATTGTCAATACTCTCGGCATTGGGGATGCGGGTAATATCATCATCAATGCACGCGATCATGTTTTGTTTAGTGGTATAAGCGCAGATGGAAATTTTCCTAGTGGAGCATTCAGTGAGGTCTTTTTATCAAATGCTCGTGGCAATGGTGGGAATATACAAATTGCCACGAAAACATTAGAGGTGACTAATGGCGCTCAAGTATTTGCGGGAACTTCTAGTGCGGGGAATGCAGGCAATATTGTCATTTCTGCCAACAATATTTTATTGACAAAAAGTCTCCTCAGTGCAGAATCTGCTAGTGTTGATGGTGGTAACATTACTCTGAACGCACGAGATATTCTCTTATTGCGAAATCGCAGCTTAATATCTGCTACTGCTGGTATAGCGCAACAGGGGGGCAATGGTGGCAATATTACCATCAATGCACCCAACGGCTTTGTTGTCTCTTCCCCAAACGAAAACAGCGACATTACCGCTAATGCATTTAGCGGTCGTGGTGGTAATGTTGATATTACAGCACAGGGAGTCTTTGGCATTCAATTTCGCCCCAGCCTCACACCGCAAAGTGATATCACTGCTAGTTCTCAATTTGGTATCAGTGGTGCAGTCGAAATTAACACACGTGATACTGACCCCAGTCGTGGCTTAATCACCCTGTCCACAGTCACCGAAAATCCGCCTAAATTAGTTTCTTCTAGTTGTACCGCCTTTAATGAGACAGCAGGTGGTAACAACTTCACCATTACTGGACGCGGCGGCTTACCCCCCAGTCCTTACGAACCCCTTACCAGCGATGCCATTTGGTCAGACACTCGCCGACCACTAACCACAGTACACCAAAATCAACCCAAGAAACAGGCTGCTAAAATCAAGCACAAACCTATAGAAATTGTTCCTGCTACTGGCTGGGTGTTCAATCGTAAAGGCGAAGTGACACTTATCTCTTCTGTGTCTAACGCTCCTAGTACTCCAACGAGTTGTGCTGCAAGGTGAAGAACTACACCGATTACCCCTTGGGGGAAAATTCTTGATTAAAGTATAGCAAATGGACACAACAGTTTACCTCCCTGACTACTACCGCGTGTTTGAGCGTATTGCTGGTGGATGGCTTATGAAACCAAGTCGGTTTTTTTATCGGCGTACTACATCGTTAAAAACTTCGGACAACGACCTTAAATCGTTGTCCGACATTTCGCCACAGCAAGTTGCCATTGAACTATTTCGTATTAATGGCTGAAAGTCAGGTTATTATTTAGCAGATTTACGTAACAACCACAGACAGACGATTCTGCGATCACCCGATTCCTTGAAATGATGAAGTCTTGTTACGAAAATAGAGTTAGTTACAAACCAGTTGCTCTATGGTTACTTAAATAATGGTTTACTGATAAGTAGTTCTGCGTAACTCATCTTTAACAAAGGAATAACGATGGCTGCTGTTTGGCATCGGTTATTAGGGTTTGCTCTTGGTAGTGCTTGTACATTTTCTGCAAGTTCTGCAACAGCCCAGATTACACCTGATAGGACTCTTCCCAATAATTCCAGTGTCATAATCAATGGCAATGTCTTCAATATTATTGGGGGGACGCAAGCCGGACGCAACTTGTTCCATAGTTTTCAGCAGTTTTCTGTACCAACTGGGGGTATGGCTTCTTTTAACAATGGTTTGGATATACAAAATATTTTTAGCCGGGTAACGGGTGGGTCAATTTCTAATATCGATGGAATAATTAAAGCGAACGGGACAGCGAATCTATTCTTCCTCAACCCAAATGGTATTGTTTTTGGACGTAATGCCAGGTTGAATGTAGGTGGTTCATTTTTGGCAACCACTGCTAATGCGATTCAATTTGGTAATCTAGGAAATTTTCGTGCAAGTGATCCAAATAACCCAGCCTTGCTGACAGTTAATCCAACAGCATTGTTTTATAACCAAATTGCCGCTGGAGCATCCATTCAAAACAGTTCAACAGCACCAGCAGGTGTTGCACCAACAGGAGCTTCTTCATCTGGATTACGTGTCCCAGATGGCAACAGCTTGCTGCTGGTTGGTGGTGACATTAACATGGATGGTGGAAGATTAAGAGCTTATGGTGGACATATTGAATTAGGGGGATTAGCATCTCCAGGAACAGTAGAACTTGCGGTAGATGGTAATAATTTAAGCTTAAGCTTAAAAACGCAAAGTACCAGAGGAGCCGTCTCTCTGACCAATGGAGCTAATATTAATGTCTCGGCAGGTGATGGTGGCAGCATCACTGTTAATGCTAGCGATCTCAATATTACAGGTGGAAGTAGCTTCAATGCTGGTATTGCGCAAGGTTTGGAGTCTGTTGGGGTAAAAGCAGGTGATATTACACTCAATGCTACTGGGGATATAAAGATTGATGGCAAAGGAAGTCGTATTGCCAACAATGTTCAAGAGCGAGCTATGGGCAATGCTGGAAATATTACTCTTTTTTCTAATTCCTTTGGATTAACTGGTGGTGCACAACTTGATGCTAGTACCTATGGACAAGGTAATGCTGGCAATGTCAACATTAAAGCTACAGGTGCTGTAACAATTGCTGGAATTCCAAGCGGGATCTTCACTGATATAAAATCTGGTTCTATAGGGCGTGGCGGAAACATCAATGTACAAACAGGAGAAATTGTTGTTGACAATACTGGGGATAATGGGGGTATATCTTCTATAACCTATGGTAAAGGAGACACTGGAGATATAAATATTAACACTAGAAATCTAATTCTCAAAAATGCACAAATAGGTTCTGACGTATACGGCGAGGGCAATGCGGGGACTTTTAAAGTCAGTGCTTCCAGATCTGTAGAATTAAGCGGAGAAATTCCTGGTGGTGCACAAGGGGCTCCTGGAGGTATATTTGCCCAAGTAGACGTGAACGGGAAAGGTAACGCAGGCAAGATGTATATTGAAACTCCTCGCTTAAGTGTAAGTGATGGTAGTAAAGTGCAAGTTGCTAACTTTGGTGAAGGAGATGCAGGTAGCCTGTTGATCCATGCTGATGAAGTTAATGTTTTTGATACTGAAAGACCACCTTATTATTTCACAGGTATTTTTGCTACTGTTGCTCGTGACCCCCACACAGTTAATCCACCTAAAGGAAATGGTGGAGATTTAACAATTGAAACAAGAACGTTAAGTCTCCGAAATGGTGGACAGGTTGCTGCGTATACTCAAGGAGAAGGTAATGCTGGAAGATTGCTGATCCAAGCTAGTGACTCGGTAGAAGTAACAGGTAGTAACTCACCGCACCTGACTATAATATCTGGTGGAGTTGCTAACAGCGGTATTGGGAACGGTGGCAGTATAACAATTGAAACACCCCAATTAAGTGTTAAAAATGGTGGGGTAATAGAATCTGCTGTCTCACTTCTAACTATTGTGGGAAAGGGGAACGGGGTTACGGTTAATAGTCCAGGCAAAGGTGGTACTATCACTATCAATGCAAGTAACTTACTTCTCAATGACGGTCAAATAAATGCTGCAACTGCTTCCGGTGATGGTGGTAACATTATTTTGAACATATCCGATTACTTACTGCTACGTAATGATAGCCGAATCTCTACGACCGCAGGCACAAGAGGAGCAGGAGGCAATGGTGGTAATATTACAATTAATGCTCCTAACGGCTTCGTTATTGCAACAAGGAGTGAAAATAATGATATCACTGCTAATGCATTCAATGGTTCTGGTGGTGCAGTTAAAATCAACGCCCTTGGTATTTATGACTTTAACCAACGTAGTTTACAAGACTTAGAGAATTCACTAGGAACTAATGACCCAAGTAAATTAGATCCCCAAAAGCTACTAACGAATGATATTACAGCTATTTCTCTGACGAATCCTACTTTGAGTGGTCAAGTCAATATTACTACACCTGATATAGACCCGGCTCGTGGCTTAATCACCCTCCCCACAATCACTGAAAATCCTCCCAAGCTGGTTTCCTCTAGCTGCACTGCCTTTAATGAAACGAATGGTGGTAACAGCTTCACTATCACGGGACGCGGCGGCTTACCCCCCAGTCCTTACGAACCACTCACCAGCTCTGCCATTTGGTCAGACACTCGCCTCCCACTAACCACAGCACACCAAAATCAGCCCAGCAAACACGCTGCTAAAATCAAACCCAAACCCATAGAAATTTTGCCTGCTACTGGCTGGGTGTTCAATGGAAAAGGTGAAGTGACACTTATCTCTTCTGTGTCTAACGCTCCTAGTACTCCAACGAGTTGTGCTGCAAGGTGAAGAACTACACCGATTACCCTCCACATTCTGTGCGATAGCGATTTGCCGCCTACGGCAAATCGCTATTCAGCTCATTCATTAATCAAACTTTTAATCATTATCCTCAGTGCTTTCTTCGTCCCAACAATTTTGTGTCCAAAGGTCGTCAGTACTGTGGACTACCCCGCGAATTTATCATCGCTTATAATTAAAATATCATTATTTTGGAGTTAAAATAAAATGCGCAAACAGACTATTCAATATACATCACCGATAGATGCTTTAGTTGCGATTGCCAAGCGACTCAGTGTGTATGAGAACCAGCAAAAAATGGACTCCGAAGATTTTTTTCACCAATATAATCAGGGACTGTTACCAGATGATGTCCTATTTATAGAATGGGCAAATGATTACCGTCATTACCTTGCCTTACGTCAAGAAATAGAACTCAGATTGAACTATGCTGCCTAACATTCTGTCTGATTACCTTAATCAAGTAGAAAAAGCAATTGTTCAATGTGAAAATGTTTATGTTGAACGTTATGAAGAAGAAATTTTAACTTTACAACGGGCTAATTTAAGAATTAGATTGCGCTTTCATCAAAAATACTTGTTAGAAATAAACGAAGCTATAGTAATCACAGACAATCAGTTAGAATTTCTCGATTATCGTTACCATTTTCAAGACGAACGAAATCGCCTAATTTTTCGTTATGATAGTACACCTCACTTTCCTAATCTCTCTACTTTTCCACATCACAAGCATTTACCAGATAATGTCATCAGTTCTCACAAACCTGAAATTACTCAAGTATTAAAAGAAGTAACAGAGTTATTGAGGTCAGGTCGTCTTGGGTGATGAATATGTAATTTTCGCGCGGGGCAGATCTTCGCACCCAATACAACAAGAACGTCCCCTCGCCTGCAATTGCTCTTAAATTTTTATCAATAAAATTGAGCCTAATTTTGTAAAAAAATCAGGCTCAATCAAGCTTGTCAGTCAAATTATCCTAGAATTTTGGAGAAGTCTACACCTATGTTAACCAAACAAGCTAGGAACAGCTACTGCTAAAGCACCAGCAAAAGCTGAAGCGATTAGGGAAACAACGGCGGTGTTGAATACCCACCAAGCAGCACCAGCAACGGCTTTTTTGGTTTCCATGGCTTGCTTTTTGGCTTCGTCTGTGATAAGTTGCAAGCGTTTTTGTGTTTCCTCTTGAATACGTTCAGCTTGGTGAAGTACGTTATCACGCGCTGCTTCAATTTGGTCGATGATCTTGTTAGCTTGTGCTTCAGAGATATTCTGGCTAGAGCTAAGAATAGAAACTAGGGTGTCACGATCAAATTTGGATAGGCGATCGCGCAATGCTTCAAACCCAAGTTGTGGATCGTCAAACAACTTCCCAAAGTCTTGCTGAATACTTTCGTAGTTCAGTTCGGGGCGATTCAGTGAATTGAGATAGTTACGGATTGAACCGAAGATCTGATCAATCGCTGACTGTAACCTTTGTTGGATCTGCTGAAATTGCTCAACAAGAGAATTGCGTACAGACTCAATTTGATCCACAATACGGTTGGCTTCTTCCTCTGAAATATCTTCACGTTGGGATAGTAAAGCCACAAGTGTAGAACGGTCGAATTTAGAGGCGCGATCGCTTAAACTTCCAATTCCAGCGCTAGGAGAAGACAACAACAATTGCAAATCTCGCTTAATCCCTTCTGGGTTAAGTTCTTCTTTGTTGGTGTGACGTAAGTAGTCTTCCAGATTAGCTTGAAAATCTGAAACTTTCTCAGCAGCGCGTTTTGCCAAACGTTGCGGTGTTTTAACGATCCTACTAATACCTTCTTGCACAGAGTCTATAGAGCGATTTATTTGCTCTTCGCTCAAATCTCCACGCTGACTCAGCAGTTTTACTAAGGTTTCTCGATCTACTTGGGAAAGGCGATCGCGCAAAGCATTAGCACCTTCTTGAGGATTATCCAACAATTTCGTCAAATCTTGTTGAATACCTTCTGGATTGAGTTCCTCTAAGTTAGTATTGCGGAGATATTCAGCAATAGCACTTGTTGTCTGTTCATACTGCTGTTTTGCCTTGTCTGCAACTTTCTGCGGCGCTTGCAAGACATTATCCTTAACAGAGATAAGCTGATCAATGATTTGATTAACTTGCTCCTCGCTCAAATCTTCTCGTTGACTCAATAGCTGTACTAAAGTATCTCGGTCAAATTGGGATAAGCGACTGCGAAGGAGACTTGCTCCTGCTTGTGGATCTTCCAACAAAACTCTAAAATCTCGCTTAATACCTTCAGGATTGAGTTCTTCCTTGTTGGTATTACGCAGATATTCTTCTACTTTTTGCCGCACTTCATTAGCTTTGGCGGTTCCTTGTTCTTGCAGTTCTTTTGCCCGATTTAAGACATTATCACGAGTACTTTCGAGTTTACTAACAATATTATTAGCTTCCTCTTCATTAATGTCTTCGCGTTGCTGTAGTAGTTGCACTAAGGTATCGCGGTCAAATTGCTGTAGGCGATCGCTTAACTGTTCAACCCCATCCTGTGGATCTTCTAGAAGCTTGGTGAAGTCGCGTTCGATACCTTCTGGGTTCAGTTCTTCTTTTCCTGTAGAACGCAAGTAATTTTCGATGCGACTACGCAAACCTTGAGATTCTTCTTTCCCGTCCCCTTGCTGGACAGTTTCTAAAACTTCAGAACGAACACTTTCTATCTGTTCCGCAATTTCTTTTATTCTGGCTTCGCTCAGATCATTCCTTTTTGTGAGCAAGTTGGTGATATACTCAGAGTTGAGTTCTTCCAATTGCTGTCTTACAGTTCCAGGGTTTGCATTTGGGTCATAGATGAGATCTTTGAATTCATCTTTGATCGTAATGCGGTTAAAATGCCAAGGGAAAGAACTAGCTATGTAGTCTTCGACATCCGCTTTTATTGGATTATTGGGTACGGATGGCAATTTTTCCGATATTTGTGCGGCTGCTTGATCTTTAAGCTGTCTGAGCTGGGAGGTAATTTTTTCGACGTCCAAATCTTGGACTTTTTCTTTCAGCTTTGGTAGTTGATCTGTAATTTTTTCTACATCAACTTTAGAAAAATCTACCCTATCTAGAACCGCTGGTAAAACAGCACTTATGCCATATCCAATGGCTTTCGGTATGACACCATTACTTGGCTTACCGTTACCGTTACTTCCTCCTCCAACTGTTACTAATTCTTGAAGTCGTTCACCTAACTCTTCTGAATTCAATTCTTCGGGTGAAGCTGCGGAGAGGAAATTTATCACTTGTTCTGTCGGATTTTGACGATTGACGACTTGTTTCCAAGCAGCTTCAAGTTGGTCAGCAATGCTATTGATATCTTCTTTAGAGAAGTTTGTGCGATCGCCAATTAAATCGACAAATGTCTGACGGTTGATGTTTTTGAGTAAATCGCCATCGCCGATGGATTGCAAATCTACATTACTCAAAAGCTTATCAAATTGGGTGCGAATTTCTTGCAGATTTAGGTTTGGTAGTTGCAGTGAAGACAAAGAACTTTGTAATGTATTTTTGATACTGTCAGTATCAAAACCTGAAGTTAGTTCTTGACGGACTGCCTTGGTAATTTCTTCGGCAGTAGAAACTAATTGGGTTTTTGCAGCATTAGCACCCATAGCAGCAGTTGCTGTACCCATTAATCCCTGTAAGCCAAGATTAGCAGTGCTGACGACAGAACCAATTAAAGAACCTACGGCTGACGAACCAAACCACACTAAGAGGGAGAAGTAGATAGACCAGATAACTACAGCAATAATTGCTCCCAAAAAAGTACTTTCGACTAAGCTAAGTTTCACTGCTAGAAAGCAAGCGCTGAATAGTGCAATAGTTGCCGTAACAACTGCCCAAAAGCCGATAGTGTTTTCAACTTTGCCAATTGTACTACCCAAGTTGTCTGACGAATCATCACCTGAGTTATTCCCTAAAGAAGAAATTCCTATTGCTACAAAGAAGTTTGTCAATAGTAATTGGAAGGCGAATGCCATTACCACACCAGTAAGCAATGCCAAGAAAAATTTAGGGCCAGACAATATTAGTGAGGCTTCTTCTGGAGTAATAACTGCTTGCGCTACGAGCTTGGGTGCTAACGCAAATTCACTTAATAACATTTTTCTTTTCCTCCTTTGAGCTAGTAGCTCAACCTATATGTAGCGTGTGCTATAGCTAATACCAATTCTTTGAGAAAAAAGTTCGACCTTAAAGACGCGATTGAGCGCGTCTTAATAAGGTTTCGGAAAATGGTCTAAGCTATACTGTGCTGTAATTGATTATTTGTGACCACCCAACCATTTAGACGCGATCGCTCCCAATGCTGCGCCTATCATGGGGTTACCCAGAAACTTGAGAATAGCTGGTTGCTCTGCCATTACTTCTTGGAAGATGTCGGGGTGGTTGTGATAAGTAAAAGATGCAAGTTTGGTAAGATCATCAGCATTGATGCGATTGGGGTGGTGGGTAGAAAGACCTAACTGTTGCTCTAGATGACGATCATCCAAACCTCTTTGCTTTAAGTGCTTGAAGAAAGAACGGGCAACATCATCGCGTTCGTTTGGCTTAATTTGTGCGATCGCCTTTTGAAGTTCTGGCTCCAGTTGGCTAGGTGGAATGCTGTCGTGATTTAAAGACTGACGAAATAGTTGACGACGTTCTTCGTGTGACGAGCGTTGAGCAAAATCGTCAAAGTTTTGGTAATCTTTTGTAGGATCAGAAGACGCATCATTAAGAGATTCGGTATTACCGTGGCTCAAATCCTTCATGATTTGACGCTTATATTCATTGCTGCTAGTCATTACTGTTTTCTCCTTGTTTTAAATCAAAGGTCGTCGTTTTTTTGAAAAACTTAGCTAGATTATTTTCAAAGAATTCAGAAGCCGGAAGTCAGAATTCAGCATTCATGCTGCGAAACTTATGGATTGATAAGTGGGTTTAAGCCCAAGGGCTAAATTGATTCTGACTCCTGTATCCTGATTCCTGTATTCTTCTTCATTGGTACTTAACTTGGTTTGACTGAGTGTCATACTGAGCTGTCACAATCAGCTGTTTATCAGGACCATATATCAAAACAGTTAAGTCTTGGTTTGGAAAATTGTGATGGAACCCTTGAACTAAAGATCGTGCTAGGGGTTGGACTTCGTTGGGGCGGACTTGGGGTGTAATCACAACACCTAGCTTATTGTTGTCACGGACATAAGCGTCATTTATTAACCCTTGAGCTGTTTGTACCACCCAATTACCAAAATCCTGTCCGACTTGTGTGTTACCACGTTCCAGTAGAGCATATTCTCCTCTACTACTAACTCCTGGTACATAAGTATTTGGTTGTTTAGCTTGAACTGCTCCACTACAAGCAGTAGTTATAGTTAAAACTAGAATTAAAACAAAAGTTGTTAAAATTTTGCGAAACTGATGAATCATTTCTATATCCTCAAAAGTTTTACCTTTATCTAAGGTAAATAAGAACTTTGTCTAAGTCGTCTTCCCAAAGAAATAACCGAATTGTTATTAAATACCCAAAACAAAACTTAATATCTTTTTGGATTGAAAATAGAATCTAAGGCAAAAGATATTTTACAACAAGGGTTTTTATGCTTTTTAATCAAGCACATTTATCATTTATAAGACTAGAATCTATCACGAGATAGACAGCAAGAAGCAACAGGGAATAGAGAAAACCGAATAATTTAAATTAGAGGATTTGTACTTGGATGTATTTTTTATAAAGTAGTCAGGATTCAGAATTCAGGAGTCAGAATGATTATTGGTTTAAAACCTCTTCCCTTGTCGACGAGAGAGGGACTAAAACTTTTTGACGTAGAATATTTCTTTTATTACCATTGAGAGATAAGATTTATTCCAAATGAGAGATAAAAAGTCAATCAAAAAGTAAGAGTATTATTGTCCGCCTATGAGCCGCCTCAGTTCACTTGATGTTTTCCGTGGTATTGCGATCGCTGGTATGATCCTTGCCAACATGGCAAGCATTGCTGAACCTAATGTTTATCCTCCACTACTCCACGCCGATTGGCACGGTTGCACACCAACCGACTTAGTATTTCCCTTTTTTCTCTTTATTGTTGGTGTAGCAATGACTTTCTCCCTGTCCAAGTACACCGACAGCAATAAACCCAGGTTCTCCGTGTATCAGCGTATTATCCGACGCGCTGTAATTTTATTTGCTCTGGGGTTGCTACTTAACGGTTTTTGGAATAAAGGTGTTTGGACTTTTGATTTGAGTAGCATCCGCATCATGGGAGTTTTACAGCGTATCAGCCTTAGTTATTTACTTGCTTCTGTTGTAGTTCTTAACGTTCCGCGTAAGGGACGGTGGATAATGGCTGGAGTATTACTCATTGGTTACTGGTTGGCGATGATGTATGTCCCAGTTCCTGGATACGGTGCTGGTGTATTAACCAGAGAAGGAAATTTTGGTGCTTATATAGATCGGTTGATTATTCCTAAAGCACATTTGTATAAAGGTGATGGTTTCAACAATTTAGGAGATCCAGAAGGACTTTTCAGCACTATTCCTGCCGTGGTAAGTGTCCTTGCTGGCTACTTTAGTGGGGAATGGATACGTAATCAAGGAGTAAAATCGCGTACAAGTTTAGGGTTAGCGTTATTCGGTATTGGTTGTGTGCTAAGTGGTTGGTTTTGGGATCTAGCCTTTCCTCTCAGTAAGAAAATGTGGACAAGTTCGTTTGTTGTATTTACTACAGGTTGGGCATTGTTGTTACTTGCTGCTTGTTACGAACTTATTGAAGTGCGGGCACTAAGGCGATGGGGGAAACCTTTTAAAGTGATGGGGTTAAATGCTATTTTCGTTTTCGTTGCTTCTGTGCTGCTTATAAAAATCGTAGTAAAAACAAATGTTGGCGCTGGGGAAAAGGCTCCTAGCGTTTATGATTGGATTTACCAGAACCTTTTTGCCTCTTGGGCAGGTGCGTTTAACGGTTCACTATTGTTGGCGATCGCCACGTTGCTATTTTGGTTAGCGGTTGCTTATGTAATGTATTGGCAACGTTGGTTTATCAAAGTTTAAACAAAATAATTTTCTCATGTAGCGAGTAGGACGCTTTTTCAGGAGATTTGCGTAAGTAAGCTAGCCCCGTAGAGACTTGCTTGACGCACTAGTGTCACCACAATCAAAGAAGTTTGTGCAAAGAGAAAAGAGATTCGTAATGCGTGATTAACCGCTACGTGGTAAGATTTGGAGTCACGTTGTCCTTGACGGCTGGGGTTATTCACCTACATCCATCAATTAGTTATGAGATTTTCAAGTTTCTAACTTGACATTCTCATCTAGAGGTATTAATTTACTCTAGAACGAGTGGCACACTGGATCTACCTTACTCCATAGTCAGTACTTTATCGCAGGCTATAGATAAATTGTTTCGTTGCTTCAATATAGTAATACTTTGCTCCGAGTCACGAAATTTCACATAATGGACAGTTCAAGATTGGTTTCTTTAAGCGGTTTTAGCTTGACTATGATTAATTTTCTATTGTTGAGCCTCTGCTTATCAGCTTGCTGGTTTTACTGCTATGCAATCTATGCAGCAATCACTTTTTTTCGTCGTTCCCATCACATTGCTCAAGAGATACAGCCGGGGGTAAGCATCTTGAAACCAATATGTGGACTCGACGGTGAAGCTTATGAAAATCTTGCCTCTTTTTGTCAGCAAGACTATCCAGAATACCAGATTATATTTGCCGTGCGCGACACACAAGACCTTGGTATAGAAGTCGTGCGGAAAATTATCCATGACTTCCCTTCTTTAGATATTCAGCTGGTAATAAGTTCTGACACAATCGGTACCAACCTGAAAGTGAGCAATTTGTCAAATGCAAGAGATCTTGCTAAGCACGAAATTCTAGTGATTGCTGATAGTGACATCCGAGTTGGGAGAGATTATCTACGGCGAATCATTCAACCACTACAAGACTCAAGTGTTGGTGTTGTTACTTGTCCGTATCGTTCTCGAGCACGAGGGTATGCGGCAACTTTGGAAGCTCTCGGAAGTGCCACCGAATTCCATGCAGGAGTTCTAGTCGGCAGACATCTTGAGGGGATAAAGTTTGCCCTTGGTTCAACCATTGTGATCCGTAAACAGGTGCTGGAGGTAATTGGAGGATTTAAAGCGATTGCTAATTATCTTGAAGATGACTTCCAACTGGGCTACCTATCAACTTTATGCGGCTATAAAGTCGTACTTTCAGACTATGTGGTTGAGCATGTCCTCACAACCAGCACATTATCGGATTCCATCCAACGCCAAATTCGCTGGGCACGTGGTTCGCGAGTTTCTCGTCCTTTGGGCTATATAGGACTGATCTTTACTCACGGAACTGTCGCCAGTTTGTTATTTGTGATTGCAACAGGAGGCTCTTGGTTAGGCTGGGTTGGGTTGGCGTTTACTTGGAGTACAAGGTTGCTAATGGCATGGGTTATTGGAGTTTGGAGCCTTCAAGATCCAGCAACAAAAAAGTTTCTATGGCTTATCCCTGTGCGTGACTTAATGAGCTTTGCCCTGTGGTGCTATAGTTTTATGGGTAATTCCATTAAATGGCGTGGTCAAAAACTGAAGTTGACAAAAAACGGTCAGCTAGTGCTACTAAAAACTAACTCTCAGTGTTAAGTCAATTGCTATTGTAGAGTGACAGCGCGTATCCTCAAGCATTTGACTCAATTGGTGATTGCTTAAACTGTCTTGGTGTTCAAGCATCTTGAGGATTAAGACGCTCCATTGCCCAAGTAGTGTAAGTGCCAATTGGACTCCAAAGCAAGTAAGGGATGAGTAACAATACAGCTGTACTGGAAATTCGTAAAACTGCGATCGCTAATATCAGACATACAAAGAAACCAGTACCACCAATAATTGTACCCACTCTCAAGCTACGAAGTCGGAACATGACAGGAGTATAAGCAATAGTCACAATTTCTAGCAAAAGGTACAAGCCCATGAGAGCCCAAGTTGTTGTAGTTCCTGGATTCTTTTCCCAGACATTATAAGCTGACCAAGCGCCGCAAATAAAGATTACAGTCCAGATAATAGGAATTGCAGCTTCAATAGTCAACCAACTAGGTCTTTGTAACCGCTTGAACCATTTGCGATCATCTGGAGTTATTATATTTGCACCTAATGCAACTAATATAGCTAGACCCCCAATCACCATCCAAGATTTAATCATAATTTCCTCTGCCATATCACGCTTTATAGTGCGATTGTCTCAATATAAAGCGAAGTCTCTCATCAATCCTTGGTGTGATCGCTGGGGGTTAGGATTTTTAACAAAAAATAACTGAATCACACCAAACCAGAACGTAATGCTACCACGGCTGCTTGGACGCGATCGTCAACGGATAGTTTATTCATAATCCCTCGAACATGAGTTTTTATAGTGTTGGGGCTGAGATAGAGTTTCTGTGCAATCTCTGGGTTACTGAACCCTTCTACCATCAGCTTCAACACCTCTAACTCGCGACTAGATAAGTTTGCTGCGTTTTCATTTTTGGTGGGAGATGGTGGTTTAAGATTGTCGATAACTCGTCTAGCTATTTGAGGGTCAAGGTAAGTTGCACCTTCAACTGCTGCTGAAATAGCATTTAATAACCTCTCGATACTCGCACCTTTAATACAAAACGCATCTGCACCGCTTGACAGCGCCGCAAAAATTTCTGTATCTGTTTTATGAGACGTTAGCATCACCACGTGAGTATCTGGGAGTGCTGTTTTAATTTGCTGTGTTGCAGCGATCCCATCTAATCGCGGTAATCCAATATCCATTACCACTATATCTGGTTTGAGTTTCAGTGCTGCTTGAACACCCAAATAACCGTCTTCAGCTTGTCCCACAATTTCTAACTGAGGGTGAGCCATCAACGATTGTTCTAGTCCTAATTGCATCATCGGGTCATCTTCTACAATTAAAACCCGTAGACGAGAGATATTAGCCGGTAAATTTAACAATGTATCTGGAGACATTATAAGGAAGAGGGGTAAGGGGCAATGCGCATGGGGCACGGGGCATGGGGCAATGCGCATGGGGCACGGGGCATGGGGCAATGCGCATGGGGCATATGGAATTAGGAGAGAAAGAGGTTCATGGGTTGCGGTGTTAGCAGTTTATGATCGCTACTTATACCATTTCACACTAATTGAGAGACACATATTTTCCCCAATGCCCAATGCCCAATGCCCAATGCCCAATGCCCCATGCCCAATGCCCAATGCCCAATGCCCAATGCCCCATGCCCCATGCCCCCTTTTATTCTTCCACCCGATAACCTAACTCTGCTAAATGCACTCTAGATTGACGCCATTTGGGTTGGACTTTGACGAACAATTCTAGGTATACTTTGCCTGCGATTAATTTTTGGATTTGTTCGCGAGCTGAGCTACCAATTGCTTTTAGCATTGCTCCGGCTTTACCAATCAAAATCCCTTTTTGGGAATCGCGTTCTACATGAATCGTGGCGAGTACACGGGTAATGGTGGGTGTTTCTTCCACTTGATCAATGGCGATCGCTACTGAATGGGGAACTTCCTCACGAGTTAACAGCAAAATCTGTTCTCGAATTAACTCCCCCATGATAAAGCGTTCTGGCTGGTCAGTTACTAAGTCCGGTGGATAGTATAACGGTCCTGTATCAAGTTGATCAATCAATAACTCTTGCAATTGTTCCAATCCTGCATTAGTTTTTGCAGAAAATTTCACTGTTTGCCATTTATGCAGTTCCGCCAAATGCATATAGCTATTATCTACCACCTCACTGTCTGATGGCTGTTGGTCGATTTTGTTCAAACCCAAGATGACTTTTGTTGGGTTTGCTTCGGGGTTGTCTGTAACATCTCTAGTTAACAAATCCGCAATATAGCGATCGCCTGTACCACACGGGGTAGTTCCATCGACGACAAACAGCACCACATCCACTGATTCAATAGCTATTTTTGCATTTTGCACAAGCACTTCCCCCAATTGATGATGAGGTTTATGAATACCTGGGGTATCCACGAAAATTAGCTGTGCTTCTGGCGTAGTTAAAATTCCTCGTAATCTATTACGTGTAGTTTGCGCTACTGGCGATGTGATTGCTATTTTTTGTCCTACTAATTGATTCATTAAGGTAGATTTACCGACGTTAGGACGACCTATAATTCCTATAAAACCTGACTTAAATCCCGGAGGAGCCTGTGGAATTATTAGATCTTCTGAAATGGAAAAATTGTTATTTTGATTACCAGTCACTTGTGGCTCCATCGTCCTATTTGGCATTTGGTATTAGTTCGTTTTTTGTCGAAAACAAAACAAACATAAAATCACCCTGGTTTTTCCAAAAATTGCCTTTGTTTTAGTTTAAGCTACTCCTTCACATATGTCTCTCATAGCAAATATCGAAATTTTATACACTATAAAAACCAGTCTACTTGTATTTTGTAACACACTAGATTATGTTTCAATTGAACTAAGTATGAGCAACAACATTTCTTTCATAACCTGATATTATGACGCTAGTACAGGGGCCTAGTAAGTCAAGTTACCATCTAAAAGCTTGCGGTATAAAATTTACTTCTACTCTTTATTTTTCTCTTGTTGTACTAGATAATTCCTAAGACAAACTCACCTTCATTCACTGCTTGATTACTTGAGATATCGTAAACTAATCCGTTGTCTTGTGCAAGAACATCTAGTATAGTAAGTAGCTTACCCTCCTTATTAAAAATCAGAATTTGATAGAGTCTTTCTCCAGCTTTCACTGAACTTCCCAATTCAACTCTTGATTGAATCATGCCACCAGATGGAGCATAGTATTTTGTAATTTTACTTCTAGTACTAAAAGTTATTTCTTGGGATGCAGGTTTGTCAATAGGTAAGCCAGATATATACAGAATTTCTTTGTACGCCAAATAATTTTTTATCCCTTGAACACCTTTGGCAACTGAATCTGAATTGATTTGCATTCCTGCACCAAGTTCTAGTGTCCAAGCTTCCACATCAAATCTGATTTCTCTACCAAGCTCTTTAAAACAATTTTCTAACGCTAACCAAGGTTTAATAAACGCTTCATCAAACGCATCCCCATCATAGACATCAAGTAAAATCCCGTGAGAAGGAAGTATTTAGCGCTATCTTCCCGGTTTCGGAAGTAAAAAAGGTAGTTGATAGCTTGATTTGTAGAAGTGTGTAAATCAATCAAGTAGTCTGCATCTAAACTTAAGGATTGCAATTGATAACGAAATTTCTGAGTAAAGGGCACACTACTTGGAGAATTTATCTTATCTAAAATTTTGTTAAATTTTTCTTTAATTTCGTTAAGATAATTTTCTCGTACTATATCTAAGTTTAAATTAATTTGAGATTCTGCAAAAGCCAATAAATCATTAGTCTCTTTTTCATAGTCCCAAAAGATGCGGTTCCAATCTTTGGCTTCATAAACACAGTATCTCCCCGAGGAAAAAATGTGAGAACGTTGATTAGTTCCCATTGGGTTACAAACAGGAACCAGCCAAATTTCTCCTATTAGATTTACAGAATCGACTGTTAGAAGAAAGTCGATAAGTTGATGAATAACTGCATTGCCTGCAATTTCTGCTCCATGTAGATTTGATTGAATATAAACTTTTTTACCAGGGGAAGCACCAATAAATTTGTAAACTTGGAGAGAAAGGTGATCGCCTGAAGCCATTTGACGAAGCGGAATAGTAGTGATAACAGGAATCATGACAAAAGTTAAGTTTTAGGAATTGAACAATTATGGGATTTTTTTATCGAGATGAAATCAGTCAGAAGAGCAATGTTGTAAAATTGATCAAGTAGTCTATATCCGGTGTTGCCAACTATAATAAGGACGAAGTGTTTACCTATCCCCATATAGATTAAATCAACGTTCGTTGGGAATATAGTGATACTTACTTTGGCTGTAAATACATATAATGGAAACAACAGTAGCAAATAATCCTTATCTTAATGGCAACTTTGCCCCAGTAAGCAAAGAAATTACTACCGATAACCTAAAAGTTATAGGTGAATTACCTCCAGATTTATCTGGAATGTTTGTGCGCAATGGACCAAACCCTCAATGGACACCCATTGGGATGTATCATTGGTTTGATGGTGATGGAATGCTGCACGGGGTGCGAATTAGCAACGGTGTTGCAACTTATCGCAATCGCTATGTACGAACAAGAGGATGGGAAATAGAGAATCAAGCAGGTAAGGCTGTTTGGAGTGGATTTTTAGAACCCCCACAGCAGGATAATCCTTACGGTCCTGGAAAAAATACTGCTAACACAGCTATTGTATGGCATGCTGGTCAATTATTGGCATTATGGGAAGGAGGCGCGCCTCATTCCATCGAGGTTCCTGATTTAAATACTATTGGTGAGTATACTTACAACAACAAACTTGCTTCTGCTTTCACTGCTCATCCTAAAGTAGATCCAGTTACAGGCGAGATGATGTTCTTTGGTTATTCCTTCTCCCCACCGTACTTGCAGTATAGTTTGGTTTCCCCAACGGGTGAATTATTACGGACAGTACCAATTGATTTACCTATGGGGGTGATGATGCACGATTTTGCCATCACGGAAAATTATACCATTTTTATGGATTTGCCTTTTACTTTCAGTCCAGAACGAATGCAGAGGGGAGAACCAGCCACGATGTTTGAGCGCGATCGCCCCAGTCGCTTCGGTATTCTCCCACGTTTTGGCGACAACAGCAATATTCGCTGGTTTGAAAGTCCTTCTTGTTATGTCTTTCATACCCTTAACGCCTATCAGGAAAAAGACGAGATAGTATTAATTGGCTGTCGCATGAGTTCTACGACTGTCTTAATACCTCAAGATTCCCAACCCGATCCAGATGCTGATATACCTCGCCTTTATCAATGGCGGTTTAACCTCAGTACGGGAGAGGTTCTTGAGAAGATGTTAGATGATGTGCCTTGCGAATTTCCACGTGTAAATGAAAACTTTTTGGGACGAAAGACACGATATGGTTACACAGGTAGGATGAAGAAGGGTTCCTTGCCTCTATTTGATGGTTTAATTAAGTACGACCTCGAAAGTGGTAAATCAGAAACTCATGAATTTGGGCAGGGGCGATATGGTGGAGAAGCCGTGTTTGTTCCTAATGCTTCCGGTAAGGGAGATGAAGATGAAGGTTGGTTGATCAGCTTTGTTTACGATACGAACAATGAGAATTCTGAGCTAGTGGTTGTTAATGCTCAGGATATGGCAGCGCAGCCTGTGGCGCGGGTGTTAATTCCCCAAAGAGTGCCTTACGGGTTTCACGGTGCTTGGGTTTCTGAAGCACAGTTGAACGATTCTAACGGATAAATTTCTATATAAAACGCGGGCAAGATGCCCGCACTACAATAATTTTAAGTTTTTGTCTTATATAAGATAGCTCCACCTCAGCTGAAATACCAAAAGCCTATATGTCTATTATTGTCTTCGGCAGTATTAATATGGATTTGGTAGCAAAAGTACCCCGGTTACCAGTTCTGGGAGAAACGCTACTTGGATATGATTTTATTACTGTACCAGGTGGTAAAGGAGCCAATCAAGCAGTAGCACTAGCGCAACTTGGAATTTCTACTCGGATGGTGGGGCGTGTTGGTGGTGATAGCTTTGGCACAGTACTTCTCGATAATTTAAAAGCTACTGGTGTACAAACTGATAATATTTTTATAGATAAAACAGTTAGTTCTGGGATTGCCACCATTACGGTAGATGACGCAGGTAACAATCAAATTATCGTCATTCCTGGTGCAAACGGGCGCGTAAATCAAGAAGATATAGAACGGTTATTACCTCTATTACCAACAGCTACAACATTGCTATTACAATTTGAAATCCCTATGTTTAGCATTGTTGCAGCCGCTCAAGCAGCGAGACAAGCAGGAGTCACTGTTATTGTTGATCCAGCGCCAGCACAAATAAATATTCCTGCTGAACTTTATCCATTGATAGATATCATCACGCCAAATGAAGTGGAAGCATCGCAATTGGTAGGTTTTGCTGTTAATGGAGAGTCGGAAGGGTTCAAAGCAGCAGCAGTGTTACTTGAAAGAGGTGTGAGGTGTGCGATCGTTAAGTTGGGTGCGAAGGGTGTTGTTTGTGTAAATGCAAATGAAAGCTTTTTTATCCCAGCTTTTCCAGTTCATGCAGTTGATACGGTGGCGGCTGGAGATGCATTTAATGGCGGTTTAGCAGCAGCACTTTTTGAAGGACTTTCTTTACGAGAGGCGGTTGTTTGGGGTGCAGCAGCAGGCGCGATCGCCGCAACTAAACTAGGTGCGCAATCTTCCCTTCCAAATAGAGAGACGTTTGATGCTTTTCTCAAAGAAAGGGGTGTTGGGAATTGCTATTAATCCAGTCTCAGCGGAAGCCAAGACTGGATAGCTCATGATATTGTCCAATCTTCTATTTTTAAATTAGGAACTTTGGCAAAGTCTTTGGTATTGCGTGTAACTAAAATGCCATCTACGGATAGCGTTATTGCTGCAATACGTAAATCTCTCGTACCTATACGAATTCTCTGGCGAACTAATTCTTGATAACAGTTATAGGCAGATTGGTCAAAGTCAAGTAATTTGATCTGGTTGAGGTATTCTACTCCATCTCTTAATCCTTTGTAAGCCAGTATCAGTTTTTTAGATTGCGAAGGTTGATCGTTATACTTATTAATAACATTCAGCCATCCTTTCATTTGTTCTTCCAATGTTACAATTGTTATGGCTGTACTAGTAAAATTAATTTGATTGATGCGCTGCTTAACAGTTGGATGTTCTCTTTGAAAGAGTGATAAATGATCCGTATCCAGCACCCAAACAACAGTCACTTTACCCCGTCCTGTGAATCCATTTGTCTATAATATTCGTCGATTTCTGCGTCCAGTTTACAACGTTCTGTTTCTATATCAGCCAATACCTCATCAAAAAGTGGATTATCCTTATACATACCAGCTATCTTCGTCCAAGGATTATTTGCTTGGGGAGAATTTATTTCTAAAGTAACTATTTTTGAATTTTGTAACCGTTTTTGCAAAACCTCTTGTAAGTTCTCCAAAGCTTCTTTTTCAGTATTACCTAAACTTTTGCAATCGGATAAGCCTAGCGCTAATGCACTAAACCTACCATCTGGTTCATGTTCAATCAGCACATTATAAGTAAGATTTGAAGGACTAACACTGATCATACTTGTTTATTTTATATGTATATATTTTCATTCTACTGTATATTCTAATTTTAACATTATTGGCTCTCCAGTACTTGTTATGCTAAAATAACAAGTACTGAAGAGGGAACTCTTAACAGGGAACAGGGAACAGTGAAGAAAGGAACAAAGTTTTCTGTTGGCCTTACCTGATAATATTTTTGAAAGTATGACAGTCATGATAGGGAAAAAAAGTATCAAAGCGTTGACAGAAATTCTGGATATAGAAGGGGTAAAAGTCATATCGCATCGGCTCCATGCTGGAATTGGACTCTTACTACAGACTGAATCAACTTCATCATGTAGTATTTGCCCACGTTGTGGAACTAAAAGTCATAGATTACATCAAAATCATCGATATATAGTCAAAGACTTGCCTTTTGGAGAAAAACCAGTCTTTTTAGAAATAAATAGAAGACAATTTAAATGTGATATATGTAAAAAACCTTTTAGTGAGGAACTAAATTTTGTAAGTTGGAAAAGAACTTATACAAAAAGATTAGCCAAAAAAATAATACAAGACGTTTTAGAAAACGATATACACAGTATCGCATCTAAAGGAATTGTGACGACAGAAGAAATAGAAAGAATGTTAAAAGATGCCTCTAATGAACTATATGCATCAAAACCTTTAGGGTTAAAAAGACTTGGGATTGACGAAATAGCTCTGATTAAAGGTCATGGAAATTACTGTACAGTTTTCATAGATTTGGATACCTCTAAACTGATTGCAATGAGCTATGGACGGACGCAAGAAGTTGTGAAAAAAACTTTACTTGAGTGGGGGAATGAGATTTTAGGTAAAATAGAAGAAGTGAGTATAGACTTATGGCAAGGATACAGAAGCTTAGTGAAAGAATTAATGCCTCACGCGCAACTAGTGGCAGATAGATTTCACGTGATGAAACAGATAAACAAGGAGCTAGATACACAAAGAAAGAGAGAAAAATCCCAGATAGAAGAAGTCATTAAAAAAGCTAAATTGCCCCAAGATAAAGCAGATGGAGAAAACTATTTACAAGGAATCACTAAAAGTAAATATGTTTTACTTAAGAACGAAGATGATTTAAATGAAATTCAAAGATATAAATTAATTCAAGTCAAACTAGTTTCTCATAATCTGAATATAATGCATGAATTAAAAGAGGAGATTAGACAGATTTTTGAGAAGACCAATCATTGGTATGATGGCTTATTTAAACTAGGAACATGGTTATTAAAAGCGAAAAAACATTACCTGGTGGAGCTACAACACAATACGTCGTTGGTTGGATGAGATTGTTGCTTACTTTGATAATAAGACGACAAATGGAGTTGTTGAAGGCATTAATAACAAACTTAAGCTAATTAAGCGGAGCGCTTATGGATTCAAAAATTTTGATAACTTTCGAGTTCGATGCTTATTAGCTTGGCAGTTCAATAATTATTAAAAATTAATTAGTTTTCAGATGTTCAAGGATTTTAAATGTCAGAAATTCATGATTTTAAAGACTTAAAAATTTGGCAAAAAGGTATGGATATAGCCGAAAAGTGCTATTTTTTAACTAAAGTCTTTCCCAAAGACGAGTTATATGGCATGATACAACAAATTAGAAAATCAGCAGTTTCTATTCCAGCTAACATAGCCGAGGGATACGGAAGAAGATCGACAGCTGAGTACATCAGATTTCTGGTGGATTGCTCAAGGTTCGGTCAATGAGTTAGAAACACACGTTATTCTATCTCAGCGCGTAGGACTGTCTAAACAAGAAGATATAGAACCGATTCTTTCTTTACTGCGAGAAGAAAGCCGAATGATTATTGCTCTTATTAAGAAGCTAGAGTAATGCTTTCTTTTCCCTTTTTCCCTTTTTCCTTTCTTCACTGTTCCCCGTTCCCTGTTAAGAGTTCCCTCTTCAGTACTTGTTATTTTAGCATAACAAGTACTGAAGAGCCACATTATTTATTGATATACATTTTTGCTCACTACATTTAACAGACATCATCACTGTTCTCAGTGAACTACCCACACTGCTGCAAGCAGTCAGTGTGGGCTTCTGACACCCTGGAGAGGGCTATCAGAACTTCCTTAGAGGTACTAGCTGTCGCAGTAGAAGTAATAACTACTTTCCCTTTCCGGCATT
>JAESFG010000498.1_pt1 | contig 23393 bp, 17 predicted proteins | sample 9269371 | NCBI WGS metagenome assembly JAESFG01 (sample SAMN14506227, study PRJNA617093) | algae metagenome | isolation source: Aetokthonos hydrillicola CCALA 1050 (B3-Florida) and co-occurring... | place: USA: South Carolina | collected 2013-01-01 | reverse complement strand
CAACCGCTTGATTGCTGCTCCTAGTGGTGTAGAACAAATTTACAACGAGTCTGGATCATCACATTTGATCAAAGCTCATATTAAAGGAGTGATGACGAGCGATCGCTCTCCAGTATTAGGCGACTTCTTGATTATCCAATCTCTAGGCAATGGCTTTGTAGTTCAAGCTAAAGATGGGAAACTCTATAAAGCTGGTACAGATCCAGAATCTCAAATCCTGATTAACCGCGTAACAGCAGACTCAAGTGAGCCAGCCGTCACCACAATTGAATCAATCGTCTTAGAGGACGATGAACTGTCAAAAGTCCTTTCGCGCTTTGACCATGATAATGCAATGGTGTTTGTAAGTGGTGAAATCACCATTGATGATCCAGATATCAAGTTTGCTCTAGATCCACACCAGTTCCCATTCATTAAGCGTAGTCAAACAACTGACTCGCCAGGGGTAAAGCTGGAAGTTGCACCACTTAAATATGTAAAGAAAAAGCTGGGTGATCAGTTCGCTACTGGTCAACTGTCAATAAGGAGTATAACAACTACAGGAAGACTGAACAATGAACGAGTCTAGCTTAAAGATTTTCCTCGTCTTTACCTTAGCTGGACTGTTGGGGATAGCAGGTTTAACGGAAAATCGCCAGTCATTATCTATCGCTCAAGCACAACTTCCAATAGCGAAAGTTTCACCCGAACCTGAGAAAAATTTACGTCGTGAACCAACTGTACAGCCTGAATCGAGTGTACGCTCTGTTGAAAGTAATCAGCGTACCCTAAGAATGTCGTTGGTAGTTGATAATCCATCTTTCCTAAAAGTCAATGTTGGACAAGAGATTACAGCAGGAGAGGTTATAAGCGACAACACGATTGAGCGCGATCGCCTAACGAAACACCGCCAATCTATTGAACTGCAAATCCAAAACTTAAAATCTAAATATATTCATAAGCCTACTGAGCCAAACTTCCCTCTAGCATTACGAGCGCTTCCCCCAGCTAATTACTCAGAGGAAGAGTCCTTAGTGAACAATGCTCGGATGAAATTAGCTCAAGCTCGATCTACCTTAGAGACGAGAACACCATTCCTCACTAAAGATAATCCTGAGAAATTAGCTTCTATACAACGAGCTAAATCACTCCTAGATCAAAAGTCTCAGGATGTTGAGCGCCAGGAACGGTTAATTAAATTCTTAGGTGAAAATAAACAAAGTCAAGAAACATCCCAAGCAATTTTAGATCATGAGCAAGCCAGACTGAGAAAATTAGAAAGCGAGAAACAGGAAGCCCAAGCCGCTCTTGAAACAGAGAGAGGTAAACTTTCTACAGATGGGGTTGAAAACCAGCAGAAATTAGAACAACTTCAGTTAGCTGTCCATCTTGCAGAATCAGAACTGAACATTGCTGAATCTAAATTATCTAGCGCTCAGTCTCGCAGAAAAATGCAGGAATTTGACGCTGCTACTAAAGAAGTAGAAAAGCAGCAGAAGAACACCCAACTGAAACAAGAGTACGAGAGACAGCAGCAAACTTACAACCAAGAAATTAGAGAAAGAGATTACCAAATAGCACAGCTACAACTATCTTTAGTCGCTGTTGATGACAAGCTAAGTTTAATCCCAGTCGTGAAAAGTCCTCGCAATGGATATGTCAGAAGAATCAAACCTTGGGTAGGGAAGAATGGAAAGTATGAAACCACACTCGTTATTAGCAATACTCCTCCTAATAAATCTTCAGACTCAGGTAGCAACAGCGAAGACTAAACCTCAACAAAATCAAAGCGCACAGCCCGTAATACAAAATACTAAACCTTCAACTACACAGTCTGATGACGATGACGACAATGAGGAAGATAAACAGGCTGAGAATGAAGCAGATAAAGTAAGTCCCAAAACTCCTCAAAATGCTTTTGTAAAGCCAGATGTTGATAAAATTGTCAAGCAGCAATTTGACGAAGATTTTTGGAGAATCTTTAAAGGTGGACTCCCCTGCTTGGAGACTTCGGCTGCTTGTTTAAAGCAACTACAGGATAAGTCCATAGCCCAATCCCCACTGCTTAAGGAGATTGACAATCGTATTCAAGAAGCTAATCAAAAAATTGACGAAGCCAAATCCCGTAATCAAAAGAGTATTAAACTTTCTATTTTAAGTCCAGCTTTACAATATTTCCTCAATCCCCAAACTTTAAATAATGGCGGTGGTAAAACTCAGAGTACGGGTGGCTTGATAGATAACATAGCCTCACTCTTTACAGGTAAAGTATCCTTTTTAAATGGATTGCTGAAGGTCATAGGAATCCCGTTATTTGAAGGAAGCCAGGGTGGTGGTGATCAAGCCCAATCCCGTGCAATTCAGATTAGTGATATTCAAGTTAAGATTGCTGAACTTCAACGTCAGAGGGCAGAGTTAGCAGATAAAATCCGTGAAAAAGTTGCAACAAGCCTCTCAAACTTTGACCAAGCTAGAACTGAGTTTCAGGAATCTCAAGTTATGGCTGCAAGAACAATTGAGCAATTTCAACTCTATGAAATAGCTTACAGGCAGGGAGATAGTGACACTCAAACTTATTTAAGCAGGCTGAATGCACTAGACCACACTAAAGTGCAAACCTTTTCTTCTTGGTCAAAAATGAAACGGTCATTATTTGAAATTAAGATGTTGGTACTAAACACACAAGAAGCGGATAATTAAGATTTAAGATGAACTGGATTAGCCGCCAAATTCGTGATTTTGCACCACTAACAGTTGTTGTTGTAGTCGGAATATTTACTTATAAATGGTGGCTGCCTTATCTTGACTCTACTGCTTCACACTCAACTGTTGATCGTCCTGAAATTACAAGTGAAACCACATCATACAAGAGCGTTCATCTCAGCTTGGGAAATCCCAGTGGTGCTACCGCAAGTGTTAGCAATCCTGACAACTACCTGATGATAAAGCCCCAGTATGCACTCTCCTACAACCGCAGCAAGGGAACAGCTAACTGGGTCAGTTGGGAACTGAATTCTTCATGGTTGGGTGGTGTGGATCGACAAAATAACTTTCGTCCTGATGACACCCTTCCTGCTGGTTGGGAGCGGGTTATGCCAAGTGTTTATAGTCGGTCGGGATATGATAAAGGGCATATTGTACCGTCGGGCGATCGCACCTCTTCAGCCCAAGATAATTCCCAAACCTTCCTCATGACAAATATGATGCCTCAAACCCCAGACAACAATCGCCACACTTGGGAAGGTTTAGAGGTTTATTGTCGCCAGCTAGCAAGACAAGGTAAGGAACTATATATTATTGCTGGTACATACGGTAGCCAAGGTACACTTAAAGGTCAGGTAACAATTCCTCAGTCTACTTGGAAAGTGGTTGTGGTATTAGATTATCCTGGTGCTGCTGTTACTGCTAATACTCGTGTCATTGCTGTTAATGTGCCTAACCAGCAAGGGATTAATTATGACTGGAGGGCTTATAGGGTTAGTGTTAAGGAGTTAGAGAAGTTGACGGGGTATCATTTTCTTGACAAGGTTCCTGGTGCGAGTGATGTGGTGGATACGCAGTAGGGGGAGCAGCTTTTTACCATCGATATTGAAAGGCGGAAAGTCGAAAAAATTTTCACCAGGGCAAATCAGTTTACCTTGGGACAAGTAGAGGGTAGCGGAGAGTACGGAGGTTCGGGATGTAGCAGAAAAATTTATTCAGGCAAATTGCTATGAGCCGCCGGTGCCAGGTATCCGATTTCAGGAATGCTGATTCTTGCGTGGATAGGGGGGTTGTAATAAATCTTTAGAAAATTCGGAAACGCTTATATGCTAGACTTTACAAGTCGCAGTGCGAGAAAAGAAGAAGTAGAGAAATGTTCTACTCAAATGAATTCTTTTAAAATTCATATCCCTAATTACCATTGCTTCGAAACGACTTAAGTATCGAGCTTCTCTGACACTTTCTAAAAAACTCTGATATTTGTAATCTTTGTGCCAAGTATCATTGTCAAAAGTATCATTTGTCCATTGACTTCCGTACAATAAAGTATCATTGCCGTTCGGTAGGCTACCCCTATATTTATCTGGGTGGCTTTTTATACCCTCTATCAGTTTGTCGTATTCCACATACTGACCTCGATATCCTGTCGTTTTGTTTTTCACCTTATCATCATACCACCCAACTGCTTTAGCGAACCGATAATAGTTTTCCTTATCTTTGTCATTCCACTGTTCTAGTTTTATACCCAGTCTATTGCCAGTCTTGATCCATATTTCCTTTTGTACACGAAAGCCAAAGCGGTTGTCTGAATTGAACCAAAGCTTGTCTATTCTTCGCAAGGCTGGACAAGAAAACGTATTTATTTGGTCATAATCTAAATACCCTTCTTTTTCTCTTTTAGCAATATTGAGCATGAGTTGGTATGTTAGTCTGTCAGCTTGTTGCAAGTTTTTAACCTTCAAGTAGCTTGAAAGTTGAACATATAAATATTCAGTAAGAGATTGTTCAACCTGAGTTTTTAAATCTAATTCTGTATTATTGTTGGAGAGTAACTCAATTAAACTTCGATGAACAGATTCTATATTTTTAGCTGTGATAATTTGGCTACTATTGTTCGGACTGGTTTGTGTTGATAAACTTTTAAGAATGTTAAATGCTGCTTTATAAGCTTCTATAGCTTTCTGGGTTTCTTTTTTCTCTACTAGCAAGTCGCCTTGAATTTTCTGAGACAATACTTGAATTTGTAATCCTTCACTAGAAGTAATATTATCTTTGTTCGCTTCTAAAATATTTTGACTTTCTGTAATTTTTTTTTCTGCTTGATCCCACTCATTAAGTTGCTGATATGCTTGGGACATAGAAGTAAATATCATTGCTTTTTTTAATTCATGATTTTCAATCGCGTAAGATAAACCTATTTTTTGCCTTGCCTGATTTGCTGCCGATAACTTGTCTGACTTGACCAATCTTTCACTTAGTTTGGATAATTCGTATAAATCTGAGAGATATTTAGTTTTTTCTCCTATTTCTTGAAGCTTCGTACCTGCCCAAGTAACAGAAATTGCTGCTCCTACCAACGTCAACAATAAAGCAACACTTCCAATACTAATTCGTCGTCGAGCTTTCTGATTAGCATCAGCTAGCATCTTATTAGCTTCACCTAGCGCCTGATTAGCATCAGCTAGTGCCTGATTAGCCTCACTTAATACCTGATTCCTTGTCTCAGTGGCTTCTTTATCTTTTCGCTCTCTCTCCAAAGCAGCTTCTTGTTCTTTGACTGCAATTTCTTCTTGAATTTCCTTCTGTTTACTCGCTGCTAAATACTGTTTATCCTGATAGCTTAAGTTGTTTTTATCCTTTGCCCATTCTTCTGCTTCTTGTAATGCCTTTCCTCTTAACAATCGTGAGTCATCTGTTTGTCCAGAAGCCACCCAGAACCTAAAATTTTCAGAATATGGACGCAGATTCTTTAACTGAATTTCAATCCAGTTTTGGTCAAATATTTCTTGATAAATGGCATTATAAACCCTTAACTTATTTTCTTGTTTAACGACTAATCCTGAAAGCTGTAACTCGCTCTGCTCTAAAGTATCATCTGCTGTAATCTCAGATTGTTCTTCAGCTAGCCGTACTTGTTGATACAGTTCCAGCAAATACCCAGCCCGTTCTTCATCCCGTAATATTCTAGCTCGAATAGTTCTCAGGTGTTCAGGTTCATCAAGAGATTCCCAATTCTCAATAATGCGCGATCGCACTACCTCTTCAACCGAACAAGGATTGTCTTGAAGAGATTCCTCCACCATAAACTGGCACAGCTTTTGGGTCAGAAATGGTTGCCCCCCTGTCCAGTATAAAATTTCTTTCATGACTGCTTGAGGATTAGGGAATATCCCTTCCAAACCCCTCACTAATGGTTCAGCTTCATGTATTTGAAACCCCTTGAGGCTGATAGCCTTGCCAATATTAAACGGAGTGCGTTGTTTATCTTCTATTAAATTGCTGGGTGATGCTACTCCCAATAAACAAAATGTGAGGCGATTGTATTCAGGATTATCAACCCGTTGATTATAACAAGACCGGATGAAAGTAAAAAAGTCATCTGTTTTGAAGTTAAGACTTAAAACACTATCAATTTCATCAATAAATATTACTATATTTTCTGAGATTTCTGTCAGTAGCATTTTTGACAGGAAATCCCCAAATTTTAATAATGGTGAATTTAATTGATTCTCCTCCCACCAGTCTTTAAAATCCACGTCTAAGGCAAAACTATCGATGAGCTTAACAATCAAATCAGCGTACCAGTTTTCTTCTGTCGCGCTCTGAATATTGATTGAGGACAAATCAATAGATGCACATTCCACACCAGCCTCGCTTAGACGGCTCATTGTTCTGACACGCAAGCTGGATTTACCACTCTGTCTTGAATTTAAAACATAACAAAACTTATTTTGTAATAATGCTTCATACAACTCATCGTCAGCTTCTCGCTTGACATAAGTGCTGGCATTTTCAGGTAGGCTCCCAGAAAATATGTATTGGTCATGCATAAATCATCCTAAACGTACCAAGAAATACTGGCGGTACAACTCACAGCTAGAAATGCAATCATTACGCACTATTTTCACCAAACCCAGACTGTGCAATTTAAACGTAATCTCAGGATTAAGCTGTACTGGTTTATCTACTGTTATTACTCTTCTATAACCCTCCTGTAGCTGAGAATCAATTTGCAAAGACTCCAATTGCTGTCGTAAATGATAACTGAAAATACCTTGCTCTGTTGGTGCTAGGGTTAATAGTTCTTCCAAAGAACTTTCCTGGCTTTTCAGGCTAGCCATAGCCTCCTGTACTAGATAAGGATGACCACCGACCAATTTGACAAGCTGACTTAATCCATTCTCGTTCAACTGCGCATCTAGTCCATACAGCTTTACCATTTCTTGAAGCTGTTGCTGATTAAACTCAGGCAGATCAATCGCTAACCCAACATTAAATGGTGAACGATTAATGTCTAATGTTGGGTAAATTTCTGTAGAATTAACTACCACTAAGCGTAGTTTCTTCCAAATTTTCCCCATCCTGTCTCCTTGTTTGGCTGTTTCGTACCAACTCCGCAATAGTAGGCAGAATTCGGGGAATATCTTAGCATGTTGAAACAGACGTTCACAATTATCTATAGCAAAAACAACAGAAGTATTTATATTTGGTAACAAATATCTTTGAAAATAGCGAGTACAGCTTGTATTTAAGCCTAAACTATCTTGCCAATATTCCGAAACCTTATCTTCCAAGTTCAAGCTATCTGAAACGTTTAAGCACAACCAAGTTAAAAAGGTTTTTAAATCAAAGAGAGTAGAACTATCAGCCAGTTTTAAATCTAGTTTCGCTGTTTGATAGCCTTGCTGTCTAGCATAGTCCAGCAACTTCTCCAATAGCAATGTTTTCCCCATTTTTTGTGGGGCTTTAATCCGAATCAGCGCCCCTGGTTGCACAATTGCTTTATAACATTTCTCCTCAATGGGTGGTCGTTCAATATATATATTTGTGTCAGGTTCTATACAGGAATTCTCAATCCAAAGAGCAACATTCTGCAATGTTGTGTTTCCAGGGTTTGACTCACGTGCAGCACAAACTAAATCTTCAACCCATCCCTGAGCATTTGCTGCTTGTATTAATTTAAAAACAATATCTTGTAAACTCCCTTCACCCGCAATTGCTCTTAAATTTTTATCTAATCCAAATGCCAACATCTGCTCTAAAGATGCTGTAGTAGGAAAAGCATCAATCAAAGCTTCTTGTAATTGTTTGCGCTGTTGACCGGATAAACCCATATTTATCAATTCCTCTACTGAGGGTAGAGAGAAACAGTACCCACCCAAAGCTACAAATGAACAAAATAGAATTCCAAACAAATTAGGATTCTAGACAAATATTATCAATTCAGGCGGATTTTTGATAGCCTAGTCACGCAAGATCGCTCGAATCGGGGCAACTCTGCAAGTGAGATCTGCTTTATAGCGCAGCACAGTGCGATCGCCATCCCCAACAGTAAAGCAAATTGGTGAGGAGTATCCTCATTCTCTATTCCGAGCGTGAATGAGCATCATGATAACTAACGCTGTCCAAAACACGGACTCAAACATTTGTTATTTATTTTAATATTTTTAATATATATATATTTGTTTGCATCCCTTTTAAGGACTACCACAAAAAATAACCCATTCTTTAAACACGCAAGCAAATATCAAGCATCTTCCTTCGATGCCCAACTTGCATTGAAATATGCTCGCTAATTAATTCGGTTGTAACCCCAACCATTCATACCAAGGCATCGCAAACCCAAGCCTATCTATTACCTTAAGTACACCATCACCAGCGCTATCAAACAAGTCTCGGATCAAGCCTTTTTCTTTCGCTTCAGCAAGTTTTTGTAATTGTTGCTCGGTTGGCTGTTGTCCTGGTTGTTTAGGAGCGTAAGCACTAGCGTTCTCTAACTTTTCTGGTGATGATGCTGCCCTAGGCTTCTTGTCGTTCTTCATGGCATTAATCAACATCCCAAACAGCCTTTCCCTGTCCAGTTTGTTTTGCCTCTCCAACCATTCTGCTGTTTCCACACACCATGCAAGCGCATTGTTAAAGTGAGTATCTCCTTTCCAGTTACGTTTTATACTGTCTTTAAACCCTGCCTCTATTGGAATGCGCAGCTGTAATTTAATCTGGGTCATTACATCACTGAGTTCATCTATCTCTATTTCTGACAGTTCAACCGATGTGTCAAATGTTTTCTTGATAGGTTTTGTAGGCTCCGTAACGACTACAACAGGGGTATGATCCTGATGTTCAACGCTTTTGGACGAGCCAAGTTCAAATCCTTCTACTAACTTTCTGCCAATGTTGGCTAGCATTTCCAGCAGCATTAATGGGACTTTGCTGAATGCGATCGCTCTCCCCACCACAGATTGCGCTGTCAATCCCTCCTCATCCATCTGCCTTTGAATCTCCACTCCTACTTCTTGATCGTGGATTGGCGGTATTTGACAAAAACGCCTTCCGTCTGGGCTGCTCCTCCAGATGGTTGGGGTATCGGTTTGGAGGTAGTCCGTCTCGTGGACTACCTCTTCATTGCTGGATAATTGCAGTTCCTCAGTATCCTGTACTTTTGGAAACTCTACAATCTTCCTTGTACGGATGTCCGTTTTACGGACTACCGGCTCAGGTAGCCATTCCTCAACTGGTTTAAAGGAATATTCAGTACTGGTTCCTGGGCGCTCGTTTTTCTCAAGTATGTTCTGCTCAACTGCTTGATTCAAGCCTTTGAGGATCGTTTTGCGATCGCACCCTGTACGAGAGGCGACATTTTCAGCTGACTCAGTGAACGAGTTACCTGAGATGGTGCGGTAAAGAATTTGGTTGAGCGTGAATGATTCACACAGAGTTGGTTTAGACTCAACTACCTTGCACAATCTGTAAAGTGCTGCATCTTTCAGTTCTGGTGGGAGGCTTTGTATCCACTCTTTGGTAATGCCAGGGTCAACAGTATCAAATATACTTTGAGGAGATAGAGTTGTGATCATGGCTCACCTATCTCCTGGGGTAATGTAGACGCAAGGATTTACCCCTACACCTTGTATAGGGGAATGAGGTATGATAAAACATAGTTTGTATAATTATTTTGTTACTACCCCCCGAAGGAAAAAGTAAAGCACCATTAACTGGGGGTTTTGTATTTTTGTTGTTAACTTGCTTACACCGCTCGGTTCTGTCCCTGTGTTGAGTATTGTGTTAACAAACTCGATAGCGCTAATAGACCCAAAAAATAGAACAAAGGAATCAGGGCTAGGGGCGTGGGTGTAAAGATGAGCGCCTCAGAAGGAAAGTCAATACCCAAGTTGTTCACGAAACTTCCTGGTTCACCATTAGCCAAACTACCTGAGTGCTTGCCCCCTTTGAACTATGAGAACCGCGTGTTCGCTTATTTCCATTCAACTGTTGCTCTGATAACTCAACAGGTGATGCTGATTGTGGTTGTTCCGGTTCCGGGTCACGAACATAAGCAATTAGAGTCATGGGGCTAACCTCTTCATCTAAATCCTCAGCTAGTCTGTTTAAAGCATTACAAAGATTATTCAGTGCATTGCCGTCTAGTCGCGGCATTGTTTTTGCTTTTCGTAAGCTAGAAACAGCATTAGGACTGATATTTAACTCTTTTGCCAGGTCAACCGATTTAATGTTGTACCTTGCCATGACCTCTCGTAATCTCCATTTAATCAAAGCTTGAGGCATAGAACTCTACCCTTTAACTTTACTTCTGTTAGTATGGTATCACAATACCAAAGCCAGGCTTGTATTTATAAAAGCATAAATCATATAAATAATTCTATAACTTGTTGATTTTCACGAAAATACAAGTTAGACTTGTATTTAAGCACAACAAAAGACGACCGCTCCAGCCTGGAAAACTTGTGCGATCGCCTTAGTAGTCCCGTTTATTCACAGGAATTTTAATCTATGCTACAACAACATTCTCTCATTGACAGTGACTCTCAAACCATCGCTCAGGCAGAACTTGATGCACACATCGAAGCTCAAGCCCAAGAGATAGCGCCTGAACCAGAAATTCAATTCATAGATCTAGACGGCTTCTACACCTATGAAGCACAACTAGCAGGTCAAGTTATTGCCACTATCACCCACGACTGTGAAGACTTTGTAACTCAGCCTTGGGTCGTCATGGTTGGTGAAGTAGAAGTTCACCGCGCCGATACTTGGGCGAAATGTGCTGATTACGTCCGTTGGCACTATAAACAAGGAACACTGCCTAAGTTAAGAACCAATACACCTGAAGAACTTTTGGATAAACCATTTGATGAGTTAAGCACCCTTGATTGGCAACGACTGAAAGACTACGAACCGCATAGCGCGGAATTGCTAGCCGCTTAAGGCTCCTGGGGTGGGATTCGCCCACCCTAAAAATCTTCTTTCACGTTGGACAACATAGGCAATGCAAGAACTCATTAAGGCTTTAATCAAAGCCAAATCAGAATTTTCTAACATCCAAAAAGACCGAGTAAACCCTCACTTCAAACACAAGTACGCCACCTTAGATGCTGTATTAGATGCAGTTACTCCTGCCCTTGGTAAGCATGGACTAGCAGTTGTTCAAACTACCGCTCTAGAAAGTAACAAAACCATTCTTCAGACTCACCTTTACCACGAATCAGGCGAGTGCATTACCAGCATTTATCCTCTCCCAGAAATTGGTGATTCCCAGAAGTTTGGTGCAGCCCTAACCTATGCCCGCCGCTATGCACTGTGCGCCATCCTTTGTGTGACTGCTGACGAGGATGATGATGCAAATCTGACAGTCACCACACTTAAAAAACAAAACAATCTCCAGTACAAAGTTAACAGCAATGGAGAGCAGCGCGGTGCTTTGGTTCCCAAAGTTGTAGCAACTGCGGGAGAACACCCTCACAATAGCCGTATTAGAGCGATTCGTACAATGCTTGGGATTGAGGGTAAAGCGGTAGTTGATTGGCTCAAAACTGAAAAGCTGGTTAACTCTCCCGCAGAACTTGACAATACACAGCTAAGTGAATTGGTGCAGTGGATGGGTGTGCAGTGGGCTGTTAAGCAAGGTGTTCAACATAACCAGGCGGCTAATAGCTTTGTCAAGCACATACCAGCTATGACTGCTCAGGGGTATGAGGAATTGGAAGCGATTAAGCAGTGGATGAACCATGTGCAGCAGCAAGCTGAACAAAAACTTTCTGTGAGTGTGGGGTAACAATTTCACCACTACGTAATATGTCACTAAAGACGAACACACATGACACACATCTTTAATAAAACGGTAAGCATTACTCTTGCTGTTGTTATATGCTGTAGTACAGTAAGACCTTCCATTGCTCAGCCTGTACCAGTATTAGCATTACCTTTGGTCAGCACCCCGGCGGGGCTAATTTTTATCGGTACTGTAGCTGTAGGGGGTGTGATTTGGTATATTTACCAAGACCAACATCACCGTAAGTTTAGGAGTAGAATAGCTCCCAGTGGTACTGTGCATAATGAAAATCATGAGCAGTATGAAGAAAAGCTCTTCCCTGACATGGGAAATAAGACCTGTCAACAGCTTGCAGACGAAGAGACAGTAAAGACAGGCAAGAAGTGGTACGTTAAAAACTGGGGACCTGTACCTTTCACCGGACCGTTATGGAATCCAGATGAAAAAGTAAAGTTTGAATGTACTATCACAACTGACCCTAATGCAGCGAAGAAAGGAGATTGATAAATGTATTATCAACAAATAAGAGAAGACTTAGGGATGATTGTATTAGTTTATCCGGATGGTCAGCGTGAAGATATTAACATCTTTTTCCGTCCAGGTAAGTTCAAAAAACCATCTGAGTTAATAGGAACACATGCAGTAACAGTAGAATACGCAAGGCATACCAAAGAGCAAAGCATGATCCGTGAGTTCAAAATTCCTCAACGAGTAGAAGCTATTGAGGTAATTGATAGAAGCCCAGACACAGAACATCACTTTAATCAGTTATTGGAAACCTACCCTGAGTACTTGCGTGATACAAAGTTTATTCAAATAGTCAAACTGTACTGCGTTTTTGACGAAGCGATCGCCAACACTCCTAAACAGGAACTGATTGTAGAAGAGAGAATTGGTCAGAATTACATTGATGACAGTGAAACTTTTGCTGCTTAACAGTAAAATAAGATTCTGATGAAAAACTTTTAGCCTTGTCCAAAAGGGGTAGTGTGCAACTACCTCTTTATTGTTTTTACTCAGCTTCTTGCCAACCTTCTATAGAAGCTATCAAAATATTAACCAATGGATGGTCAATTGCTTCTTTTAATGCTTCCTTACCCCCAGACTTAAGCGCCCCAATCACTCGCGCTTTCAAAGTTGGGTTCTTCTCTATTTCATCAACTGCCTTCGCTACAACTGTCATTTTTTCAGAGGTGGTTGTAGTGGGGTTGGTTTGCTCTAGCTGCTGTAGGAGTTGTTGGATTTCTGCTGCGGCTTCAGCGAGGTTCTGTTGTTGGTTATGGTTGGTAATGTTACCGCCTATTTGATGAGCGGCTACTGTATCAGCGTTTACTAGACCACCAGCGAATTGAGCATTGCGTAAGTCGTTATTAAATTGTTGTTTAGAACCTTCTGGCATTATAGTATCTCCTTGATTGTCAATAGTAACTGGACTGTTATTTACATCACCACTTATCAAAATACCTTTATGAACAGTAACGTTTTCAATATTAGTAGGACTTTTTAGCTGTTTTTTCGGGTCAGTCATATATAATCTTAAAGATTGATTATATTTTTCATAATATGTTTCTTTTAATTGCTCTTCATTAAGGTTTCCTGGTACTTTTACTTCTATAATTGCTCCGCTTTCTCCTCTTTTTTCGACTTTGACGATTTCAAGAGTACATTGATAGTCTACAGATAGGCTTTGTAGGACATAAAGAGCTAAGTTTGGGTTTACATCACGTTCATGATAAAGCTTAATAGTGTCTAATATAGACTGCACAAAAAGAACAAAATCATCGTTTTTAAACTCCCCTTTTGGTGGCATTTGGTCACGCTTGTCACCTTCTTCACTTAATTTCATGAAGATGTATTTACACTTAACATTATGAAGTTTAGTAGTTTTAGTAACTACCCAGTCTTGAATACAAGCTCCTGTTAACTTCGCCTCAGTTAAATCAACACTCTCAAATTGTGCTCGTACAAGCAAAGCTCCTTCTAAATCTGCTTCTTTTAAAGATGATTTGTAAAAATTTGTATTGATAAGATCCGCACCAGAAAAGTTAGCTTTAGATAAATTCACTCCTTGGAAGATTTTATTTTTAAAATTCTTTCCTTGTCCATTTCCTGTTATGAGCAGTTGACGTAATTCAGTATTTTGTAGGTAACTTGAACCAGGACGAACACGGTCAAGTTTTTTGGTTTTGTGAAAACAGGTACGAGTCAGATTAGCTTTTCTAAAATCTGTATTTTTGAGGGTAGCGCTCGTAAAATCAGCATCAGTTAAATCAGCATCGCGAAAACTTGTACCACCTATAGCTGCAATAGCAACAGCAATGTTGTGAATCACGACATACTTCTCATCTCCTTTCAATGCTCGCCAACTGATATAAATACTCAGTAATACGAAGGCAACTGCTCCGGCGAAGGCGATGGCTCCGACTCCGGTTGTGGCGAAGGCGAAGTTTCCGACGACGGCGAAGACGACGGCGAAGACGACGGCGACGGCGAAGGCGAAGTTTCCGGCGACGGCGAAGGCGATGGCGACGGCGATGGCGATGGCGATGGCGAAGGCGAAGGCGAAGACGACGACGACGGCTCCGATGACTGCGTAGGGGACGGCTTCAACGAAGCCTGTGGCGTCAAACAAGCCTCCGACGACGGCGATGACGAAGGCGACGGCGATGGCAAAGGCGACGGCGACGGCGACGGCGACGGCGATGGCTGAATTTAACCCTTGGCGAATTATAACTATAAAGACAACAATGACTACTATTAAGGCAGTCCAACCTGAAACTCGAATTTCTGAACTCTCAGATGCATGACTTATTAACACTCCAACAAAAGTCGATAAAAATCCTGCAAATCCGGACATTAACCACGAAACAAGCACTAAGAACGCTGTCCACCGCTTTTGCAATCCCGCTTTTACTTGGCTGAAATTCGCGCCTTCTAGATTAGCACCGCTAAAATCAGTACTTCGGATATCAGCACCGCTAAAGTTTGCTTCTGTCAAATCTTGATCCTTGAAAGAACGTCCTCTGAGATTTTGACCGGAGAAGTCCTGAGACATAACAAGAGTTAAATGTTGAATTAAGCTTTAATACACCACGAGTATCTAATTTTACGGCTAATAATGCAATATTTTTCTTTGACGGCTAACTCGAAGCTATCGCCCTCAATTTCTGTTTCCAAGATAAACCAGGTTCGTGAAAGAAATGTCCCAGCTTCAAGTATACTTTTCTACAATCTTGGATACTCGTGAAAAAGACGACCCCAGAAGCGATCGCTTCAATTGTTTAGGCGATCGCTCTCTGCGCAATGCCTGAATGCGATCGCACTCCTCCTCTGCTCACACGAACATTCAAGGTGCTTTGGCTTTTGCACTTGCCAGTGGACAATCTATTTTAGGTGCAGCAATTGACTGGTTGAATCGGCATCATTCATCTCTGTGTGTGCTTGAACTGTGGGCTTGAGGGTGCTGAAAGGGCGATTGCGCTCTTGCGCAGTGCTAGAGTGCGATCGCTCTTCAGAAAACTGCGTGAAACTTAATCGCCCACCCCCTCAATAGCTAGGTTTCATCGAGCTAGGTTTCATCGTCCAAATCGGCTAAAATCTTGTCTAGCCTGTCATTTGCATCCTTAGCAAGTTGAACGAACAATGCACTAGAAACTAGTCCACTAGCAGCTGTAACACTTCCTTGTGAAAGTTTATTTGACATGAGTAGTCCGGCTCCTGTCAGACAAGCAAAGAAAGAAATCGTGGTGGCTATAATGCTCATGTTGAAGCTGTAACGAGCTTGGCGCAAACGTTCATCAGCAATGCTATACTTTATCTGCTTATTTGGAACTGAATTTGATAGCACCCAAGCTAATGCATAAACTTCTGGGTACTTAGTGGCAATTATCAGGGTTAATTGGGTATGCATGGCTCACTCCTAAATAAGATTGTTTCTACGCCTTTAAACTTAGGAGTTGTCAAATAGAGAAAAAATTGCTCAAAAATAGAGTTATATAGAAGTGGTTTAGCTAGGTGAATCCCTCAGATACTCAAGAACAGCACAGCCAGTTTTTAGAAGCAATGGCAACACAGTACAGTTTCACGGGTGATACGCGAACTGTATTTCTCTATCGCTTTGATCAGGCGAACGGCGGTAAAGATAATACTGTCCTGGCTAGGTCTATTGACTGGAGTAGAAAGCCTGAAGATGGAGCGCAAAAACTTCAAGACGAGTTGAAGAAAATCTGTAATGTTTTGGGGAAAAAGGCTGGTTGTCCAACTAACCAACCAACCAGCAAAGGGAGAAAACTTAAAGGTGAGAGTCCTTGGGAACAAGCACTTAAATGGTTATGGGAAACCAAATATCCAGAATGGCAGCAAAGACAGAATCTAGGAAGTATTAATGAATACTTAGCTCTTGAGATTCAACCCAAGCCAGATGAAACAATTTTTGATGAACAAGAGATTTCATTTCGGGATTTGTATGTGCCTTTAAAGGTCAGGATACTTGATGGAAATGGCAATCCCATCAAAGATAAAGACCCTATTGATCTTGAAGAGTGGGCTAAAGAGACACTGAATGACAACGACAAGGACAAGAAAATCTTGTTTATTCAAGCAGATGCAGGCAGGGGAAAGAGTGTGTTTTGTCGCATGTTCGCCGATTGGGTTAGGGAAAATTGGCACCCAAAGAGTAACTTACAATCATCTTTCACACCCATTGTCATTAGATTGAGAAATCTCAAGGTGTTGGAGAATAGTCTCACCAAAACCTTTGAAAATTATTTAGAAACCTATGACTTTGTGAAGAATCCCAGCTGGCTAACAGATAAAAACACCCGATTTTTGTTTTTCCTAGATGGATTTGACGAGCTGTTGCTAGAGGGACGTGCCAGTGGTGGAATTAAGGAATTTTTGCAACAGGTAGAGCATTTTCAACAAAGTAGTCATCATCGGTTTATAGTCACTGGTCGTCCTTTGGCACTGCAAGGAATTGACCGTCTCATTACTCAAACAAAAAGTTTGGAGAGATTTGAAATTCAACTGATGGACGATTCTATTCGACAAACATGGTTAGAAAAATGGGCAGTTAAAGTAGGACAAGAGGAAGCTAATGAGTTTCGACAGTTTTTAGATTCTTGTCCCACAGACATTAAAGATAACTTAGCCAGAGAACCTTTACTTCTGTATCTACTAGCACGAATGCATAAAGAGCAGCATCTTAATGTACAAATGTTTGCTGAAGCTGAAGGTATTAGGGCAAAAGTTCGCATTTATGATAAATCAGTAAGTTGGGTACTTGAAAAGCAACGTCAAGACCAAAATATGCGTTTGACTGGATTTGATGATAAAGATGATCTGCGCTCCTGTTTGACTGAAGCAGCCTTGTGTGTTGTACAGTCAGGGAATGAATCTGCTAAAGTCACAATGCTAGTATCACGGCTTAAAAGTATTAACAATCCACTTGCTGAAGCGATTGAGCAAGCAAGAATTGAAATTAAAGATGAGGAAAAGTTTTTCAATAACCTATTGACTTCCTTTTATATTAAGCCTGCTTCTGGGGACAAAGAGGGTTCTGTAGAGTTTTGTCATAAAAGTTTTAGCGAGTTTTTATTTGCAGAACGTTTAAAAGAAAGTATTCTGGATTGGACAACAACAAAACCGACTAGGCGTCAACGTGAGCGTGAAGAGTACTTGACTTCAACGAATGAAATGAATAGGCAGATTTATGATCTGCTTGGCTACGGCGGTTTAACACGCGAGATTGTGGATTATCTGATGGCATTGTTAGCTGAGGATGAAGCGTTTAAGCCGATAAAATTATTTGAACGCTTGGAGAATTTTTACGAGTGTTGGTGTGATGGAGAGTTTATTGATGTAGTCATCGAAAACTTAGTCCAATTAAAGATGCAGGCATTAAAGACTCAAATACCAGAGCGGGAAACTCAACTAGGACTGCGACAGGTAGATATATACACGGGGCTAAATGTCATGATTCTGCTCCTAGAATTACACTGTTGCGCTCAAAATAATGATGAATTAAAGGGTAAAATAGTTTTCTATCTCTGTGGTCAAAAAGATAATGATAATTTTCAATCTGAGCGATTGCTTCGGATAATTAGTTACAGTAACAGCGTTAATTTAAATACTTTTTTAAAAACAGTTAATTCTTACCTATCAAGTGCTAAGCTCGAAGGCGCTAAGCTCGAAGGCGCTAACCTCATTCGCGCTAACCTTGAAGGCGCTAAGCTCGAAGGCGCTAAGCTCACTCGCGCTAACCTCATTCGCGCTAACCTTGAAGGTGCTAACCTCAAAGGTGCTAACCTCGAAGGTGCTAACCTCGAAGGTGCTAACCTTGAAGGTGCTAACCTGAGGGGCGCTAACCTGAGGGGCGCTAACCTCCAAAGCGCTAGCCTGAGAGGCGCTAAGCTCGAAGACGCTAATCTCGTTCGCGCTAATCTCGTTCGTGCTAACCTCGAAGGTGCTAACCTTGAAGGTGCTAACCTTGAAGGTGCTAACGTCGTTCGCGCTAACCTCGTTAGCGCTATCCTCGTTCGCGCTATCCTCGAAGGCACTATCCTCGAAGAGGCTAGCCTGAGGGGCGCTAACCTCATTCGCGCTAACCTGAGGGGCGCTAACCTCGAAAGCGCTAAGCTGATTCGCGCTAACCTCGAAAGCGCTAACCTCGAAAGCGCTAGCCTGAGGGGCGCTAACCTGATTCGCGCTAACCTGATTCGCGCTAAGCTGATTCGCGCTAACCTGATTCGCGCTAAGCTGATTCGCACTAACCTCTCAGGCGCTAACCTCGTTAGCGCTATCCTCGTTCGCGCTAACTTCTCAAGCGCTATCCTCGAAGGTGGTATCCTCGAAGGTGCTAACCTCTCAAGCGCTATCCTCTCAAGCGCTAACCTCTCAAACGCTAACCTCTCAAACGCTAACCTCATTCGCGCTATCCTCTTAGGCGCTAAGCTCTCAGGCGCTAGCCTCATTCGCGCTATCCTCATTGGTGAAAAAGGAGAGATTATTTGGGATAAAAGTACAAATTGGAAGGGTGTACGGGGGTTAGAAACTGCTCAAGTGCCAGAATCTTTAAAGCAACAGTTGGGTTTATGAAGAAGTAGAAAAAGCCTGTATATATCCTAACAAGATGGAACCACTGGAATCGTAGTCAGCGACGCCCAATCTACAGGAAAAGTCAAACCCTGACGACTGACGAGAAACTTGGAGGGGCTACCAATTTGAGTGCGATCGCTCACCAAACACCCTTTAAGCGTCACAGTATACACCTTGGATTGCTGCGGATTACTGTAATTAGTCACAGTGTAAGTTCCCGGAGGAATACTCGAAATAATCAAACTATTCCCACTCTTCACTGCAACTGGCTGAGCCGTCTGTGATGAAACTGTAGTTGTCTGTTGTGCAGTAGTGGCTGTTGTGGTCTTGGTAGTAGCAACTGTGTTTGAAGTGGTGGTTGTGCTTTGTGCAGTGCTGGAAGCGATCGCCCCACAAGAGTGAGAAGCATAAAGCCTTCTCCCAAGAAAAGAAAGCTTGACACCTGAATGCATCGTTAAGTGCTCATTAATAAAGTTTTGTAAAGAATCTTGCTGTTGTTACAAAGCGGTTACACCACTGTTACCTGAATCATGGTTTACTCATGATGGTTGGTAATTCTGCGTTACTTCGGTTTCAAAGGAGACTGCAATGTCAGGGACGGGTGCTGTCTGTCGTCAGTTCTTAGGGCTTGCTGTTAGTAGTGTTTGTTTGTTCAGTGCCAATTGTGCTCTATCCCAGATTACACCAGATAGGACTCTACCTAATAATACGACTGTCACAATCAATGGCAGCACATTTAATATCACTGGGGGAACACAGGCTGGACGAAATTTGTTCCACAGTTTTCAGCAGTTTTCTGTACCAGCGAATAATACGGCTTTATTTAATAATGGATCAGATGTTCAAAACATTTTTAGTCGGGTAACAGGGGGGTCAGTTTCAGACATACAGGGGACGATTCGTGCATTGGGGACAGCGAATCTCTTCTTCCTCAACCCCAATGGAATTGTTTTTGGACGTAATGCCAGTTTGAATGTTGGTGGTTCATTTGTAGCAACCACTGCTAATGCTATTCAATTTGGTAATCTTGGGTTTTTCAGTGCAAGTGCGCCAAATAATCCAGCACTATTAACAATTAATCCAACAGCCTTGTTTTATAACCAGATTATTCCGAGTGCATCCATTCAAAACAGTTCAATAGCATCAGCAGGAAAAGATCCAGCAGGTTTTGACGCCGTTGGTTTACGAGTTCCAGATGGGAAGAGTTTACTGCTAGCTGGTGGCAATATCAACTTAGATGGTGGAGGGTTGACAGCTAATGGAGGAAGAGTGGAATTAGCTGGCTTAGCTGCACCAGGAACTATTGATTTAAATGTTGCGGGAGATACCTTAAGTTTAAGTGCGCCCAGTAATGTGCAGCGAGGTAATGTTTCTCTAACAAATCAGGCGTTTGTGGATGTATCTGGTGCTGGTGGAGGAGATATAGCAGTTAATGCTGGTAATCTAGAAATGTCTAATTCCTACCTGTTTGCAGGAATTGGTACGGGATTGAGTAGCTTTAGTAGAACAGGCGATATTAATGTTAATGCTGATTCCATTGCTTTGGTGAATGGTGCTCAAATCGCTAATGTTACTTTTGGACAAGGGAATGCGGGGAATGTGATTATCAATGCTACCAAGAGCCTTTCTCTTGATAATGGATATATCTTCAGCACCGTGGGAGACGGGTCTAGTACACAGAATAACATCGTCAAAGGTAACGGTGGCAATATTGAGATTACTACAAATCAACTTTCACTATTGAATGGTGCTGCACTTGTGGCTAGCACCTACGCACAAGGTAATGCTGGTAATATAACAATTCGAGCTAGAGACGCGGTTACTTTTGATCGACTTAGTCAAGCATTTAGTGGTGTAGGTTCTGGAGCAGTGGGCAACGGAGGCAACATTAATCTGTTAGCAGGCTCATTTGTTTTAAGTAATGGTGCTCAATTGACTGCTAGTACTTCTGGAAAGGGGGATGCAGGTAATATCAATATTAATATTATTGATAATGTCTTTTTAGCTGGGACAAATAGTGGATATCCTAGTGGCATCTTTAGTAGTGTGGATTCAGGGGCTTTAGGAAAAGGGGGGAACTTAAATTTAATAACCGGAAGATTACTAGTGCGAGATGGAGCACAAATCTCTGCTTCAACTTTTGGTTTAGGTAACTCTGGTAATATAACGTTTAATACAGTAGATACTGTAGAACTAATCGGTACTTCTGCTGATGGTCGGCTTGCCAGTGGCATTCGTGCTGCTGTTGAGTCAGGAGCTAGAGGAAATGCAGGAAACTTGACAATTAACACTGGACGATTAGTAGTGCGAGATGGGGCACAAATCTCTGCTTCAACTTTTGGTTTTGGTAACTCTGGAAATATAAGGTTTAACACAGTCTCTTTAGTAGAGTTAATTGGTACTTCAGCTGATGGTCAGTTTGCCAGTGGCATTCGCTCTGCTGTTGAGTCAGGAGGTGTAGGAAATGCAGGAAACTTGACAATTGACACTGGACGATTAGTAGTGCGAGATGGGGCACAAATCTCTGCTTCAACTTTTGGTTTTGGTAACTCTGGAAATATAAGGTTTAACACAGTCTCTTTAGTAGAGTTAATTGGTACTTCAGCTGATGGTCAGTTTGCCAGTGGCATTCGCTCTGCTGTTGAGTCAGGAGGTGTAGGAAATGCAGGAAACTTGACAATTGACACTGGACGATTATTAGCTCTAAATGGAGCACAGGTATCAGCAGCAACTTTTGGACAGGGGAGTGCTGGTGATTTAACTTTTCGTGCAAGTGATTCTGTAGAGCTGGTTGGCACTTCGGCGGATGGTCGGTTTGCCAGTGGTGTAAGGTCTGCTGTCGAAGCTAGTGCTGTGGGAAATGGAGGAAATTCGACCTTTTTAACTAATCGGTTGCTGGTTCAGGATGGGGCAGAGATTTCTACAGCTAGTTCAGGAAAAGGAAATGCTGGTAACTTGAATGTGAGAGCTAATTTCATCACTCTAAATAACCAAGGCAAGCTCATAGCTAATTCTGTAACAGGTGAAGGTGGTAATGTTTCCTTAAGGGTGAACGATATTTTACTGCTGCGCCGTAATAGCCTGATTTCAAATACAAATGGTACTGCACAAGTAGGAGGAAATGGAGGCAATTTTTTCCTCAGCACTCAATTTCTAGTAGCACCTCTTCTTAATAATAGTGACATCATTACCAATGCTTTCAATGGCAGGGGAGGTAAAATTGACATTACTGCATCTGATGGAGTTTTTGGCTTTGATGTACGCAGTCAACAAGATTTGGCGAGGCTACGTCCATCTGATCTAGACCCACGTCAACTATCAACAAATGATATCTCTGCAATTTCTCAAAACAACCCGACCATCATTACCCCAGATGCTGACCCGAGTCGTGGCTTGATTCTCTTACCCACAGTCACCGAAAAACCCCCCAAGCTAGTCTCGTCTAACTGCACCGCCTTTAATGAAACAGCAGGTGGTAACAACTTCACCATCACCGGACGCGGCGGCTTACCCAAGAGTCCCTACGAACCCCTCACCAGCGATGCAGTATGGTCAGACACTCGCCTACCACTAACCACAGCACACCAAAATCAACCCAAGAAACAGGCGGCTTTAATCAAACCCAAACCCATAGAAATTGTGCCTGCTACTGGCTGGGTGTTTAATGGGAAAGGTGAAGTCACACTTATCTCTTCTGTGTCAAACACTACATCTAGTACTCCAATGAGTTGTGCTGCAAGGTGAAGAATTATCACGATTACCCTCCAGCTTCAAGCGATCGCTATTAGAAGTGGTGCTCTCGGGATACCTAACAGAGTGCGATCGCACAGAGCAAGTTATCATTGGGGGATACGCTGTCATCCTTGCACATAGGGTCGTACAGTTGTCTTGGTTGTGGGCTTTTACCCTTGTTCCAAGCGGCTAATCCTCCATATCCTTACTGGGATTGGTTTCTAGCCAACGAGTCGCACTACATGTTACAGTTTACAAGCCTGGATGCGAGAGAAGGAAAGTCGCAAAGTTTCTTTTGCTGTTCATATTGGTGTATCCTGTGAGGGAAGCATGCTTCAGCTTTACTATCTAAAGTAAACTCTGTGCGTCCCGAGCCTGTATAGATTTTTTTGTTTGTCCATCCTACGCGATTAACAAAGTCTTTCCATACTTTCTCATCATACTTGCTCGTACCTCCCAAACTTTGGTAAATGTTCTTCTGAACGCTAAAACCAAAATATCCCTTGCTGGCATATACCCAAAGAAAGTCGATGATACGGAGATCTGAACATGGGAATTTCTCTATAGCTTGTTGATCTAAATAGCCGTTGCTCCCTTCACCTGCTACTTGGATCATAAGGTTAGCTGTTTCGTCATCAGCTTTTTTCCATTCTCCGCTCCATAGGTAATCAGCAAGTTTACTATACCTAGATGTAGCGAACTGCAAACAGAAACACTTCAAACTGCAAACAAGGCAAAATTGAAACCACATTAGCTGCAAATAAGGGTGGTCTCAAAACCACATTAGCTGCAAATGAAACCAGATTATTTGCAAACA